>Ga0209643_1002862_pt1 | contig 10126 bp, 10 predicted proteins | sample AutmiccBRH37_all_FD_187383 | JGI IMG/M metagenome (GOLD analysis project Ga0209643, IMG submission 187383) | Deep subsurface microbial communities from Mt. Terri, Switzerland - Autotrophic microbial communities BRH/37_all (SPAdes) (version 2) | ecosystem: Environmental > Aquatic > Deep... | reverse complement strand
CTGCGATGTGTGTTGAAAAGTGGTGACCCCTACGGGATTCGAACCCGTATTTCAGCCGTGAAAGGGCCGCGTCCTAACCCTTAGACGAAGGGGCCATACCAATTGCTGGTCAGCGAGCCACGGCCATTAGGGGGGTGGCTGGCTTTGGTCAACCCTCTTTTCGCCGGAATTCGGGGTTGTTTGTCGGCGCCCGGAGGGACGCGGCGGCATATCGGTCGCGCGGCGGGTTCGCCGCCCGGTCAATCGGCCCAGGCCGCGTCTTCCAGATGGATTTCAGCGGCCGGGCGGCTGCCCCAGTCGTCGATCTTGGCGCGACCAGCGATCCACAATTTGCGCCCGCGCGGCGCGCCGAGCAGGGCCTGGCCGAGGTCGCTTTCCGCCGCGCGAAAGGCGATCGTCTTGATTGATGCGCCATCGTCGCCGCCGACGATCATCCGGACATGGTCGGTGCCGACGATGTCGCACTTGATGATTCGCACCGGGCCGGTGGCGATGCGCGGGGCCGGCCAGCCCATGCCATAGGGGCCGGCGCCGTCCATCGCCTCGACCATCAGCGGATTGACGCCCCTGGGCGACAGCACCGCGTCGAGCAGCAGCGCCTTGCCATCCTGCGCCTGGCCGACGCTGTCGGCGAGCCGGTCATTGAGAAATTCGGAAAAGGCGTCGACCTTGTCCGCGGCGATGGTGATGCCCGCGGCCATCGCATGACCGCCGCCGGCGATCAGCAGGCCGCTGTCCTTGGCGGCGATGATTGCGGCGCCGAGATCGATGCCGGCAATCGAGCGGCCCGAGCCCTTGCCGATGCCTTCGTCGTCAAGCGCGATGATGATCGCCGGGCGGTTCAGCTTCTCCTTGATCCGTCCCGCGACAATGCCGATCACGCCCGGATGCCAGCCCCTGGCCGACAGCACCGCCACCGCCTGGTTCTGCTGCGACGAACACATCGCGTCTGCCGCCTCCAGCACATGCGCCTCGATTGCCCGCCGTTCCTGGTTGAGATGGTCGAGCTCGGCGGCAATCGCGGCGGCTTCGTCCGGGTCCTGCGAGATCAGCAGGCGGACGCCAAGATCGGACTTCCCGACCCGTCCGCCGGCGTTGATCCGCGGGCCAAGGGCAAAGCCGAGATCGGAGCAGATCGGCGCGCGCTTGAGGCGGCTGGCGTCGATCAGCGCCGACAGGCCGATGTTCTGTCTACCGGCCAGCACCTTGAGCCCCTGCGCGACAAAGGCCCGGTTGAGGCCGCGCAACTGGGCGACATCGGCGACCGTGCCGAGCGCGACGATATCGAGCAGTTCGAGCAATTTTGGTTCGGCGCGGTTGGTGAAATAACCCTGGGTGCGCAGCGTCCGGACCAGCGCCGCGCCGAGCAGGAAGGCCATGCCGACCGCCGCCAGATGGCCATGTTCCGCCCCGGCATCGCTCTCGTCAAGCCGGTTCGGATTGACCAGCGCAACGGTCTGGGGAAGTTCCGCCGCACATTTGTGATGGTCGACCACGATCACCTCGATCCCGGCCTTGTGCGCCATGGCGAGCGCCTCGAAGGCCATCGCGCCGCAATCGACGGTGACCACCAGATTGCTGCCCTGTTCGCCGAGCCGGACCAGCGCCTCGCCGGACGGGCCATAGCCCTCCATCAAACGGTCGGGAATATAATAGCCGGCCTCCAGCCCGAGATCGCGAAGCAGGCGGATCAGCAGCGCCGCGCTGGTCGCGCCGTCGACATCATAGTCGCCGAAGATCGTGACCTTCTCCTGATTGCGGACGGCATGGCTCAAGCGGTCGGCGGCGGCGTCCATGTCGCGGAAGACGGACGGGTCGGGCATGAAACCGCGAATCGTCGGCTCGCGGTTGATCGCCAGCGTCTCGCGGCTGGCACCGCGGGCGAGCAGCAGCTGGGTGACCAGATCATCCGGCTGGAATCCCGGATCGCGCGCATCAGCGCTGGTACTGCGCCAGCGCCAGCGCTGACCGGACAGGGAATTTTCGACGTTCAATACTGCATTCATGGTCCGCGCTATGCGGGAATCCGGCGGCGCTGACAATCGGTCTATTGGCTGCTAGGAGGGCAGGATGAAAAGGCTCCTGATCGTCTATTACAGCTATACCGGCGGCACCGAACAAATGGCCCGGGCCGCGGCCGAGGCGGGGCGGGGCGAAGAGGGAGCGGATGTGCAGGTGATGCAGGCCGAGGATTGCCAGCCGGACGACCTGCTCGCCGCCGATGGCTATATTTTCGCAACGCCGGAAAATCTGGCAGCGATCGCCGGGATGATGAAGGCCTTTTTCGACCGCTGCTATTATCCCGTGCTCGGCAGGATCGAGGGGCGCCCCTATGCCGCGATGATCTGTGCCGGGTCGGATGGCGAGAATGCAAAATCCCAGCTGGAACGGATTGCGACCGGCTGGCGGCTAAGGAAGGTCATTGATACGCCGATCATCTGCACCCATGCCCAGACCGAGGATGCAATCCTGGCGCCGAAGACTATCACTGAGGAGGATCGCGCACGCTGCGCGGAAATTGGCGCGACGCTGTCGACCGGGCTGGCGATGGGTATTTTCTAGAGCAATGCCCGGACGCGGTCCTGCAACAGGGGGATCATCTCCGTCTCGAACCACGGATTGGCCATGAACCAGCGAATATTGCGCGCGCTGGGGTGGGGCAGGGGCAGCAGCTCGGGCCAGAATTCCTGCCATCGCTTCACCGTATCGGTCAGCGTCCGCGATTTCCTCGTCCCCAGATGCCAGTCGAGCGCATATTGACCAAGAACCAGGGTCAGCTCGATTTGTGGCATGGCCTGCAGCAGCGGTTCGCGCCAGGCCGGCGCGCACTCCGGACGAGGCGGCAGGTCGCCGCCCGATGCCGTGCCGGGATAGCAGAATCCCATCGGCAGGATGGCAAATATGTCGGGATCGTAAAACTGGTTTTCGGTCACGCCCAGCCAATGACGCAGCCGTTTGCCGCTGGCGTCGTCGAACGGTCGGCCCTTTACATGGGTCTTGCTGCCCGGGGCCTGGCTGGCGATCAGGATTCGGGCATTGGCGCCGGCCTGGAGCAGCGGTGCCGGACCGAGCGGCAGCCCCTCGCAGATAGCGCAGGCCCTTGCGCGGGCCAGCAGCTTATCCATTTGCCGGGAACTGCTCTGCATCTATACCGGCCGGATAGGCACGATCAGTCGGGCTTGCGGCGGCACACCGCTAGATCGTCGGGTTCCGCGCCATCGAGATCGAGCACCAGTTCGAACACATGCAGAAGCCTGGTGGCCTTGCGTCTGCTGGCCTTGCCTTCGGTGCCATTGACAACCGCGGCAAAATCGGAGCAGGCCAGCGCGCTGCGCAGATAGTCGCTGTGACCGGTCTGGCCGCGGCTGATGGCGGTGGTGTCGATGATTGACAGCCCGCTCTTGTCCGGCTCCGTGTCATATTTGGTCTTGGCGGCATAGCATCGTTCCGGATAGCCCTGGTCGCGCAGCGATGTCGCCTCGAACGGATTGAAACAGTCCGGCCGCCCCAGCCTGGGATAGCCGTGGAAACTGTAGGACAGGCCGAGCGCCCGGTCCTTGGTCGACACATAGACCGTGATCCGTCGGTCGTTGTTGACCCGGCGCATGGTGAGCACGGTCTCGGCAATGTCGCGTTCGAAATCCTGACGGTCGACATCGGGCGAGGCGAGGATGATATTGGAGATATTGCTCGAATCGGCGTTGCTGCTGTTGCGATCGACATATTCGATCGCGGGGATCGCCAGCCGCGCGCCCAGCGAATGGGCGACCAGAATGATTTCCTTGGTCCAGGGCTGCTGCGCGAGTCTGGTTAGAAACGTGCGGAACTGGCGTTCGTTATAATACATGTTGGTTTCGTCGGCGGCATATTTCAGAAACTCGCCCTGAGAGGGCCAGCTGTAATGCACCATCGGTATGTCCAGCCCGGACAGGCGCGCAATCTGCGCGCTGTCGCGCGCGCTGGTAAAGAATGTTTCCTTGAATCCGTGAACATAGAGCAGGATACGGCCATCGTGCTTTTTCGTTTGCGCCGCCAGATCATCCCACCATTGCTTGTCATTGTTCAGGGCAAAGGGAATCGCTTCCTGCATTTTCACCTTGCCCTTGGCGTCGGTGATTTCCGTTTCCGCGGGGTCGCCGAAGCGGCCGTAGCGAATGACTTCGCTGCGCTGGTTGAGCAGAGTCACCCGATCGGTCCGGCAATCGGGCAAGCGGGTGGTCACGGCAAAATAGGGCTTGTCGGCCAGCGTTTCCGCTGGCTGGACGCCCGGCCGGCAGCGGTCATTCGCGACATAGTCGCCATGGGGGATGTCGCCATATTGCACCGGAGAAATGCAGGCGGTTACCAGTATCGGCAATATCAGCAGGCAGAAGCGCAGTTTTCTGGCCTGATGCGCCAGCCCGACGGGCAAGATGTTTTGCATCAGCTCTTGCGGTGTTCGCTTTTCACCCAGCGCACGGTGCCGGATGATGCGCGCATGACCACGCTCTCGGTCGTCATCTTGCCGCCGCGCAGCTTCTTGACCCCTTCGAGCAGCGAACCATGGGTAACCCCGGTCGCGGCAAAGATCACATCGCCCTTGGCCAGTTCCTTCAGATCATAAATCTTGTCGAGATCCTCGATGCCCCATTTATAGGCGCGCTGCCGTTCGTCATCGTTGCGGAACAGCAGGCGACCCTTGAACTGGCCCCCGACGCAGCGCAGCGCGGCTGCCGCCAGCACGCCTTCCGGCGCGCCGCCGCTGCCCATATACATGTCGACCGTCGTGTCTTCGTCGGAGGTCGCGATTACACCGGCGACATCGCCGTCGGGGATCAGCATGATGCCGCAGCCAATGCCGCGCAATTCGGCGATGATCTTGTCGTGCCGTGGCCGATCCAGGACACAGACGATGATTTCCGAAGGCTCGACGCCCTTTTCCTTCGCGACGGCCGTGACATTTTCGGTCACCGACTTGTCGAGATCGATGATGTCGGGCGAATAGCCGGGTCCAACAGCCAATTTGTCCATGTAGACGTCAGGCGCGTTCAACAGATTGCCCTTTTCGGCGATGGCGAGCACGGCCAGAGCATTGGCCCCCGCTTTTGCCGTGATGGTCGTGCCTTCCAGCGGATCGAGCGCGATATCGATCGCCGGCGCTTCGCCTTCGCAGCCGCGTCCGACTTTCTCACCAATGAAAAGCATCGGTGCCTCGTCGCGTTCGCCCTCGCCGATGACCACGGTGCCGCATATGTCCAGTTCGTTCAGCGCTGCGCGCATCGCTTCCACGGCGGCGGCATCCGCAGCCTTTTCATCACCGCGGCCGATCAGATTGGCTGCCGATATCGCCGCCGCCTCGGTGACGCGGACCATTTCCATTACCAATACGCGGTCCAATATGTCGCTTGCTTTGGGCATATTATCGATTAGTCCTTCTGTAGGGTGTAAATTTGAACTCTCGATAGGGGAGCAATATTGCAATGTCGAGACAGGTTTTCCTGATCCTTTTGCTGATATCGTCTGCCGCACCGGGGCAATCCCTGCAGCCCGACGACCGGACCAGCGAACTTATGGAAATTGCCCGACAATTGGCCGCTGTCGATGCCGATGGTTGCCTTCTCTATCGGCCAACCGACGAGATTGTGGTATGCGGCATCCCGGAAATTGATCGTCAACAAAGGCTGCCCTTTCCCGAACTGGCCAAAGAAGCAGGCGAAAGAATCCGCGAACCGCTGGTCCGGGCCAGTCCGGAAACTGTCCAGCAGGGGCGCTGTTATGTGACCATGGACGAGCGCAACTGTTTCAAGGGCCTGTCGGTAGTGAGCATCGGCGCTGGCGGCAGCGGCGGCGGTATCGGCGGTGCCGCGGCCCGTGTCTGGCAGGCCATCGACCCGGACGTGCCCGACCGGGATTATGTCAAACAGGCGATGGTCAGGCCGCTGGCTCCCGCAACCGGCGAATGATCAGTCCTGATCGCTGAGCAGGTGCATCACCACGGGAGCGGCCTGCAAACTCGTCGAATTGGACAGGGCGGCCAGACTCCTGGAGACATTGCATTCGCGGCTGTCATGCGTGACCATCGAGAGCAGCACCGACCCTTCCTCGGTTTTCTCGGTCTGGATAAGACTTTCGATCGAGACATCGGCGTCGCGCATGGCCGCGGTAATCTCGGCGAGAACGCCGGGCTTGTCGGCGACAATGAACCGGACATAGCTCTTGCCGATCCGGTTGCCGCTTTCGGCCCGTTCGCAACTTTCCATCTGGCTGGCCGGTGTCGCAAATACGGTACCGGCGTCGCCTCGGGCGATGTCGATCAGGTCGGCGACAACCGCCGACGCCGTGGGGCCTTCGCCCGCGCCGGCCCCCTGGAACATCAGACGACCGGAAAAATTGCCTTCGGCAACCACCGCATTGGTGGCGCCGTCAATATGGGCAAGCGGATGGCTTTCCGGCACCAGGTAGGGATTGACCCGCTGGAACAGTTTTCCGTCGTCGATCCGCGCCATGCCGAGCAGGCGGATGCGATATCCCAGGGCCTTGGCCTGACCGATATCCGCGGCCATGATGTTGCGGATCCCGTCGATTTCGACGCCTTCGAAGTCCAGCGCCTTGCCGAAGGACAAAGCCGCCAGAATAGCCAGCTTGTGCGCGGCATCGACGCCATCAATGTCGAAGCCGGGATCGGCCTCGGCATAGCCGATAGCCTGCGCTTCCTTCAGAACGTCGGCAAAGGCATGCCCGTGCTTTTCCATTTCGGTAAGGATATAATTGCAGGTGCCATTGAGAATGCCGTAGACCCGTTCGATCCGGTTGGCCGATGCACCATCGCGCAGCCCCTTGATCACCGGGATGCCCCCGGCCACGGCTGCTTCATAGCGCAGGGAGAGATTCCCTGTTTCGGCTGTCTTGGCCAGTTCCATCCCGTGATGGGCGATCATCGCCTTGTTCGCGGTAACGAAGGACTTGCCGCCGGCCAGGCTTTTGCGGGCCAGTTCGAGAGCGGTGCCGTCGGAACCGCCGATCATTTCTACCACGCAATCGATATTCGCCTGTTCGGCCAGCGCCCGGGGCTCGTCGAACCAGGGATAGGCGGACAGGTCGATGCCGCGCTCACGGTTCCGGTCGCGAGCGGAAACAGCGGATATGACGATGGGCCGGCCGGCCCGCTGTTCGATCATGGCACCATTTTCTTCGATGAGCCGGATCACGCCGGTACCGACGGTGCCCAGTCCAGCGAGCGCGATGCGAAGCGGAGCGGTCATGGTCAATTGCCTCTTTGCATTGTGGGTGAGATTGCAGGCGCCTTATTAGCGAGGCTTTTGACGAAAGCCAGTACTAGTTCCGCTGGTTCAGGGCTGACGCGATCTCGGGCATGCGCCGAGATCGCCGAGCACCATCTGATAGTCGGCGCGCGCCTGCTGCGCATTGGCGGGGGAGTCGCTGGTCAGAGCCCGGGCCGGCAGCTGGCGTGGCAGAAAGCAGGCCAGCCGGTACCAGAGCAGGCTGTTTCTGACCGGTGCACGGGCCGCCTCATCGACAATTTCACCCAGCGAGACAGCCCAGAATTTCCGCTGGCCATCCCGTTTCAGCACCGTGATCGAGATTGGCAATCCGCTCTCTGTCTCCAGGAATATCTGGGTTTCGCCTTCGCCAATGACGGTCCCCGGCACATGAAAGGCGCTGGCGATCCGGGAAATTGCCGGCGGGGCATTCCGATCGACCAGCTCGAGGACGACCGAACGGACGCGCTGCTCGCGATCCGGCGTCCATGCAATCTGTGCATCCTGGGCGATCAGCTGGACATTGTCACTGCCCCCCCCGGACGGGCGACGGGCAAAAATTATGAACGGATTCTTCTTGATTTTGGGAGCTCGTCCACGCGCATCAAGAGGCAGGTCGACGACATAACGAATCGTTTCGCCGACCCCTCCCTGACCACGAATCAGGGCATTGGTCGATGCAATTATATAAAAGCGCTGCGTTCCCGCCGGGGCGTTGGGAGCGCGTTCCGGGTCGACTTTAATAGCCTCTTTGACCGTGATATGAATAATGATAGGCGCATTGGCGCTCAGGTCCGCTATGTCGGCATATTGCAGGGGATCGCTCGCATCCATGCCCTGTGAGAAAGCTGGAATTACAGCAATCTGGGTGAAAAACAGACCAAGGGTTAACATCAACAAGGAGCGCATGATTTTCTCTGAAACAGGGATTGGGGATAGCGGCTTTTAGCCCTTCTTATGGGTCATTGACAGCTTAATCGGTGCTGAACCAACAAAGCGATTGCCTGCTTCGAACTACCACGTTAAAACAAATTTAAGACAGCTTTCAAGCGAATGAAAAGTGGTCATGGGGATAAAGGGTCGCAAAGGTTTTCAACCTCTCGCTCTTTGTTTGGAACTTCAGCAATGGAGTATACTGCCTTGTGATGGGGAAAAAGGAGTTACATTTCTGAATGGCTTATGCTGACCAAGAGATGAGTTCGAACAAGATCATATCGATCGTTCTTGTCGTCATCATTCATATACTACTTGGCTATGCGCTGGTCACCGGACTGGCCTATACCGCGGTCAAGAAGGTTGCGTCGCAGCTCGACATGATCGATATTGATGAAGAAGAACCGCCAGAAGAGATTGAGGAGCCACCGCCACCTCCGCCAGACCAGCCGATCGAGCCACCACCCGTGGTCTCGCCTCCGCCTATCGTTGCGCCGGTGGCCGCGCCACGGCCGGTTATCCGGACCGTGCCAACCGCGCCGCCGCCACCAAGGCCAGTGGTTGCGCCGCCTCCGCCTCCACCACCGCCACCGCCGCCACAACGGGCGAATCCGGAGCCGCGTGGCAATCCGGGAAGCTGGGCCAATGCCAACGACTATCCGTCTCGGGCTTTGCGCGAGGAACGGGAAGGCACGACGCGTTTCCGGCTGACCGTAAACGCCGATGGCCGGGTATCCGATTGTCAGATCACCGGCTCAAGTGGCCATGCCGATCTGGATGAGGCTGCCTGCAAGAACCTGACGCGCCGGGCGCGGTTCAGACCCGCCCTGGATGCGAACGGCAATCCGACAACCGGAAGCTATTCCAACGCCGTTCGTTGGCAGATACCCAAATAATGTAAATTGGGAGGGGCATTTGAATATGCCCTTCCCGCAACAGTTTTTTTGCAATTAGTTTATCCTGAGGGGAATGTTAAAATGTTGATTGAAATTTTGGCCGCTGCTGCCACTCCACCACAAAATGCTTTCGGTTTTGTCGAAGCCATGGAACAGGGCGGCGTTATCGCCTGGTCTGTTCTGGCGATTCTGACAATCATGTCCGTTTCATCTTTCTACATCCTGTTTTCGAAACTGTTCGAGCAGAACAAGATCATGAAGCAGGGCCAGGCCATGCGTTCGACTTTCTGGCGCGCTGGCAGCCTCAAGGAAGGCGCTGCCAAGCTGGACAAGAATTCCGCCTACCGTCAGATCGTCGACGACGCGATCAAGGCTGATGCCGATCATGCCAAGCTGACCGATCCGGTTGAAGCGCATGACTGGCTGCACGGCTCGATCGAACGGTCGCAGGACCTGATCAAGTCCAAGCTTGCAACCGGCCTGCCCTGGTTGGCAACCGTTGGTGCAACCTCGCCGTTTATCGGTCTGTTCGGTACGGTTATCGGTATCTACCGCGCGCTGATCAAAATCGGCATCGCCGGTCAGGCATCGATCGACGCCGTTGCCGGTCCGGTTGGTGAAGCGCTGATCATGACTGCTCTCGGTCTTGGTGTGGCTGTTCCGGCCGTTCTGGCCTACAACTGGCTGCAGGGCCGCAACAAGCGGATCGCCGAACAGCTTGCTGCCTTCTCCAACGATGTTCTTGGCTACATGGCTTCGGATGGCGGCGTGAAGCCGGTTGCTTCCACCACCGCTGGTGGCGTGAAGACGGCTCCTGCTGCGCCCGCTGCTAAGCCTGCTGCGCCTGCCGTAAAGAAATAAGCCGGGGGCCGGGTTGCCAGCCGGAATTTGGGCTGGCAACCTGGCCAACGCACGACGAGGGAGCCTTCGCTTCCTTCAGATGATTTAGTTTTGAGAGGATAAAATCCTATGGCGATGAATGTTGGGGGCGGTGGCGGAGAGGAAACTCCTCTATCCGACATTAATACTACCCCACTC
>Ga0209643_1002858_pt1 | contig 10135 bp, 11 predicted proteins | sample AutmiccBRH37_all_FD_187383 | JGI IMG/M metagenome (GOLD analysis project Ga0209643, IMG submission 187383) | Deep subsurface microbial communities from Mt. Terri, Switzerland - Autotrophic microbial communities BRH/37_all (SPAdes) (version 2) | ecosystem: Environmental > Aquatic > Deep... | reverse complement strand
GGTCGCCGTCTTCACCGCCGAGCAGATCGAGCCGTCGCCCGACATCGGGATCCAGTGGCGCTCGGACTATATCTCGGGCGTGGTGCGCAGGGCGGAGGGCTTCGTCGTCCTCATCGACCTGGCGCGATTGCTCTCCACGACCGACGCCGTCTCGTTGGCGGCCATCTCCGATCTGGAAGACGCCGCCTGATCCTGGGCTTGGGGCTGGTTTCTTGATCTAAAACGGCCGCTGCGGCGTAAACGGCGGAGAAAGCTTTCCCTTCTCCCCTTTGCTTCGCTAATAGGCCCGCAATGACCGATGCGCCCCCGAACGCCCCCGCCTCTCGTCTGACCCAGGCCGACGCCGAGGCCGCCGTCCGCACCTTGATCGAATGGGCGGGGGACAATCCCGACCGCGAGGGTCTGCTGGAGACGCCGGCGCGCGTGGCGCGCAGCTATCGCGAGCTGTTCTCCGGCTACGAGATCGATCCTCTGTCCTATCTGGAGAAGACCTTCGAGGAGACGGGAGGGTACGACCAGCTGGTGGTGCTGAAGGACATCCGGTTCGTCAGCTTCTGCGAGCATCACATGCTGCCGGTCGTGGGCCGGGCCCACGTGGCCTATCTGCCGACCGACCGGGTGGTGGGCATCTCCAAACTGGCGCGGGTGGTGCGCGGCTTCGCCCGGCGCCTGCAGATCCAGGAGAAGATGACCGCCGAGATCGCCGAAGCCATCCAGACCGTGCTGAGGCCCCAGGGCGTCGGGGTGGTGATCGAGGCCGAGCACAGCTGCATGACGCTGCGTGGCGTCAATGCGCCGGGCGCCAGCCTGTCGACCAGCCATCTGATCGGGGTGGTCCGCGACGACCCCCGCACCCGCGAGGAATTCCTGCGTCTCGTGCGCGGCTAAACCCGGTCTCTTCGGCCCGGCTCTTGCGAGATCGGGGTCTTAGGAGGCGTCAGCCGTGCCCTGGACCCTGATTTCGACCCGAAATGAGACAACCCCCATCGCCCGGGGCGGATGGCTGGATGCGCTGCGGTTCATCGTGGCCTTCCTGATCATCCTGCATCACTTTCAGGCGGCGGGGCCGGTTCCTCTGGCTGAGGCCGTGCATCCGGTGTTCGAGCGCGGCGGCTTTCTGCTGACCAACTTCTTCCTGATCGATTCCGGCTATGTGCTGATGCGGGTCTATGGGGCGGCGGTGGGCCAGGGACGGATGTCGCCGGGCGATTTCTTCTTGAAACGGGTCCTGCGCGTCGTTCCCGCCCATCTGATCATGGGGCTGTCGCTGGTGGCCCTGGTGCTCCTGAGCACGGCGGCCGGCGTCATGCCGCGCAATCCCGAATGGTTCCGCTGGGACCAGTTGCCGGCCCAACTGCTGCTGTTGCAGTCCTACGGCGTGCCTGGCGGCCTGGGCTGGAATGCTCCGACCTGGTCGATCTCCGCTCTGGTCGGCTGCTATCTTTGCTTTCCCTGGATACTGCGGGGTCTGATGCGTCTGGGGGCATGGGGGACGCTGGCCTTTGGGATCGGCGCCTATCTGATCGCCAACCAGCTTTGCTGGAGCCTGGTGGGCTATCCCGTCTATCAGATGCCGATGGGGTATGGCTTCGTGCGCGCCCTGCCGCTGTTTGTCCTGGGCATGAGCCTGGCCTGGTTCGCCCAGAAGGTCTGGATCGCGCCGCGCCTGGCCGGCTGGGTCGGGGGCGCCGCCTTCTGCGGTCTGGCCGTCGCCCAGGCCTTTGACAAAAACGCCCTGATTTCCCTGGCGATGATCTCGCTCATCATCCTGTCCGCCGGCGCCGTGCCGGTCCGGCGCCCGTCGAAACTGGTCGAAACCGCCGCCATGGTCTCCTTCTCGATGTTCATCTCCAACGAGGTGGTCCGCATCGCCTGGTTCGGCGTCGTCAATGTCGCGGTCGCCCGTTTCGCCCTGTCGGAGCCGATGCAGTGGGCGCTGTGGGGCGGCGGGGTGCTCACGGCGGTCGCCTTCGCCTTCGCCTTCCATTTCGCGATCGACGATCGTATCCAGTCGCGGATCCGATCGTGGTTCAGGGCGCGCGGCGGGCGGCGCGGTCAAGCCGGACTAGAGGCCGGTCCGGTCATTTCAATCGAGGGATAAGGGGCTGTGCGCGTCCACTACGGCGAGTTTAAACGTTGCCCACGTGTAACAGAACGGTGTTCAGGCGCTTTGTCACGGCATTTTATCTTGCAATGCAACATTACTCATCGCTTAACTATCGGTAGGGGCGGCTTGGATGGCTAAGGAGGAGTTTGAGATGTTCGAAAGCTTGTCCAGTGCGACGTTGACCAATGCGTCCACGCCCCCGGCCGAGAAGGTCTGGACGCCGGCGTTCCGGCGCGGTCCGGGCTCCGCCGCCTGCAAACGAGCCATGGATATCCTGCTGGCGGGAGGGGCGCTTCTAGCCCTGTTGCCAGCCCTTCTGATGATCGCCTTGGCGGTTGTCCTCGAAAGTCGGGGACCTGTTTTGTTCCGCCAGCGCCGCACCGGCCTGGACGGCAAGGTCTTCACGATCCTCAAGTTCCGCAGCATGACGGTGACCGAGGACGGCGACAAGATTGCGCACGCCTCCAAGAACGACAAGCGCGTCACCCGCGTCGGCGCCTTTATTCGCGCCACCAGCCTGGATGAGCTGCCGCAGCTGATCAATGTCCTCATAGGCGACATGTCTCTGGTCGGCCCGCGTCCGCACGCCCTTGCCCACGACAGCCACTACGGCGCCCTGCTGCCACGCTACGGCGACCGGTTCGCCGTGCGTCCCGGCCTGACCGGCCTGGCCCAGATTTTGGGCCTGCGTGGCGAGATCCACCAGCTCAGCTGCATGGCGCGTCGGGTCGATGCCGATGTAGAATACGCCGCTGGCTGGACCTTCCGCGACGATCTGCTGATCATCTGGCGCACGGTTCCGATGATCCTGAAACGCGTCAACGCCTACTGATCGCAGGCGGGCTTTTCGACCCGCCGCGTCACGCGCCTGGCCTGAACTTCAGTCCTCGTCTTCGTCTTCGGACGGATCGGGGATTTCCGGCGTGACTACCGTCGGGGCGATGGTCTTGATCTCGCCCAGCTTGGCGCCGGGGAAGGCCAGAAGCACCGCCTTGATGAAGGGATCGGCCTCGACCTTCTCGCGCTCGGCAGCGCGATCCTTCTTCTGCCGCTCGATCAGGGTCTCGCCGCCGCCCTGGCCGTTGGCGGCGATCAGCCAGGTGCGGCCGGTCCATTCCCTCAAACGCCCGGCCAGGCGACGGGCCAGTTCGACCGGCGCGCCCTCGACGCTTTCATAGACGATGGCGCCGGGCTTGAACGAGACGGGTTTCACGAACCGTTCGACGTCCATCTGCAGACCGACTTCACGCTTTTCCCCGATGAGGGCCACGACCTGTTCGAAGCTCTGTGGATCGGGCAGGGCCGGGGCCATGACGGGCCGGGCGGCCAACTGGGCGGACGCGCCCCCGCCGCCTCCGCCTCCGCCGCCGCGCGGGGCTGAACCACCGCCCATGGGCTCGCCGGACTGGAGCCGCTTCAGCGCCTCTTCCGGCCCCGGCAGATCGGCCGCATAGGCCAGACGAACGATAGCCATCTCCACCGCATCCGCCGGATTGGGCGCGCGTCGCACCTCGTCCAGCGCCTTCAGCAGCATCTGCCAGGTGCGCGACAGGGTCGCCGCCGGGATGGCGGCGCCCAGGGCCGCCAGCTTCTGGGCCTGATCATTGGGCAGGCGGGTCGCGTTGGGGCCCAGCATCTTGGCCACCGAGGCGGCGTGGCAGTGTTCCAGCAGGTCGTTGGTCACCTGCACCGGATCGGCGCCAAAGCCGTACAGGGTGCGGAAATTCTCCAGCGCCTCCGGCGTGCGGCCGGCCATGACGGATTCGAACAGGGCGATGGTCTGGCTGCGGTCGGCGAGACCCAGCATGTCCCGCACCGTCTCGGTCTTGACCATCTCGCCGCGCTCGGCCTGGACCAGGGCTTGGTCCAGCAGGGACAGGCCGTCGCGAACCGAACCCTCGGCCGCGCGCGAGATCAGGGCCAGGGCGTCCTGCTCGATCTTCATCCCCTCGCGCTCGGCGATCCGGCCCAGGTGATCGACCAGGATGTCAGGCTCGACCCGGCGCAGGTCGAACCTCTGGCAGCGGCTCAGGATCGTCACCGGCACCTTGCGGATCTCGGTGGTGGCGAAGATGAATTTGGCGTGGGGCGGCGGCTCCTCCAGCGTCTTAAGCAGGGCGTTGAACGCCTGCGTCGACAGCATGTGGACCTCGTCGAGGACATAGACCTTGTAGCGCGCCTCGACGGGGGCGTAGCGGACGCTTTCCAGTATGTCCCGGATGTCGTTGACGCCGGTGTGGGACGCGGCGTCCATCTCCATGACGTCCATATGCTGGCCGGCCATGATGGCGGCGTCGTGCCGGCCGTGGGCGGTCAGGGTCAGCGACGGCTTGTCGATGACGTCGGTCTGATTGTTCAGGGCGCGAGCCAGCAGGCGGGCCGTGGTCGTCTTGCCGACCCCCCGCACCCCGGTCAGCATGAAGGCGTGCGCGATCCGGCCGGTCGAGAAGGCGTTGGTCAGGGTGCGGACCATCGCCTCCTGGCCGATCAGATCCTCGAAGGTGCGCGGCCGATATTTGCGGGCCAGGACCTGATAGGCGGCGCCGTCATCGACGTGGGGCGGGACTTCGGATGGGGCGACCCTGGCGACGGCAGGCGCAGCGACTGGCTCGGGCGCAGCGGCAGGCTCGGCCGCCGGGGCGGGCGCGCCGAACATGTCGTCTGTGTTCTCGTCGCGCTCGACGACGTCGTCCTCTTCCCAGGGCGGGCCGTCGAGATTCATGTCGCTGTCCGTCATGGGAGAAGTCTTACAGCGGGTGAGCGGCGGGAAGAAGGGATTCTAGTTTGTCACCTCCCCCCTTTGCGGGGAGGTGGCGCGGCGCGGCTCTTTCACTACATCCCCGATGTCTGTGGGACGTTCCGAACCCCTCCACCGCTTCGCGGTCCCCTCCCCATTGCATGGGGAGGAGACAGAGCGCACTCAAGCAGCGAGCGACTGCGCCCCGAGCGATAGCGCAAAGAACCGCGCTCAAGCAGCGAGCCGCCGCGCGGCGAGCGATAGCGCAAAAATAGAGAGAGTAGAGACCGCACGACCCGAAGGTGAATTCGTTGTGGCTGCTGCCTTCCGGCCCTGACCAGGTTGGCGAAGCCTTCGCCCGCACGATCTCCGAGAGGGGATATGACGGGTGCGGCGGATGGAATCAAGCGTTACAAGGCCGCATGGCTCATCAGAACATCTTCGCCGGCAATCCCCTCGACCGGGCCGGCGATCTGCGTAACGACCCCGAATGGCTGGCCGCACAGGAGGCCAATCCCGAGGCTCAGGCCCTGGTGTTGTGGGAAGGGCGGCCGCTGGTCGAGGAGACGGCCGACGGGCCGCGTCTGGCGTGGCTGTCACTGAAGCACGCGCGCGACATGGTCCCGGACCGGGACGTGTTTCTCGGCCTGTGGAAGGCGGCGCCGGTCTTCGCCATCGAGTTCGAAGGTTCGATCGATCCGGCCGAGGGGCCGGTGCGGGGCCTCGGGGCCTTTCACGAGATGCGCGGCGCCGCCGCCATCCTGCCGGCCCAGGACGCGGCCATGGCGGGCGGGGCCAAGAGCCTGTTCGACTGGCGGCGAAAACACGGTTTCTGCGCCAACTGCGGGACGCTGAGCGAGACGATCTCGGGCGGGTGGAAGCGGCGTTGCCCAGCCTGCGGGACCGAACATTTCCCGCGTGTCGATCCGGTCACCATCATGCTGCCGGTCTACAAGGGCGGTCCCGAGCCGATCTGCCTGCTGGGGCGCCAGGCGGCCTGGCCCGTGGGGCGGATGTCGGCTCTGGCCGGTTTCCTGGAACCCGGCGAATCGATCGAGGAGGCCTGCGCCCGCGAGGTGAAGGAGGAGGCGGGTCTGACCGTGGTCGACGCCGTCTATCACTCCAGCCAACCCTGGCCCTTCCCGTCGCAGCTGATGATTGGTCTGATCGCCGAGGTGTCGGACGACCAGGCGCGCCCCGACCAGACCGAGCTGGAATCGGTGGCCTGGCTGACGCGCGCCGAGGCTAGGGCGGTGCTGGCCGGCGTCCATCCGACCATCCAGGCGCCGCCGCCCTTCGCCATCGCCCACAGCCTGATCAAAGCCTGGGCGGAGGAGGGCTAATCTCCCTGCCCATGAAGGGGAGGAGAATTCGCTAGGCCAGCGCCCGCGCCGCCTCAAGATCGGCCGGATTATCGACCGACAGGGGGGCTTCGGCGATGACGGCCGCCCAGATCTCCATTCCCATCTCAAGGGCGCGCAGCTGTTCCAGCTTCTCGCGCTTCTCCAGCGGTGACTGGGGCGCGGCGCAGAAGCGGTTCAGGGCTTCACGGCGATAGCCATAGACGCCGATGTGGCGCCAGATCGGCCCCTCGCCGTACAGGGTCGAGCGGGTGAAATAGAGGGCGCGGGCCTGACGCTCATTCTCACCCAGGGCCAGCACCGCCTTGACCACATCGGGATTGGTCCGGTCCGAAACATCGGCCTCGGCCGCGACCAGGGTGGCGATGTCGCAGGTCGGTTCGCCGTGAAGTATGGCGGCGCAGGCTGTGGCCAGGCCCGGATCGGCGAAGGGCATGTCGCCCTGAACGTTGATGACGGCGTCGAAATCACCTTCCGGGTCTATGGCGTCGACGGCGGCGCGGATGCGGTCAGACCCCGACGGCAGGTCCGGATCGGTCAGAACGGCCCGGCCGCCTATCGCCTCGATGGCGGCCACGATCTCGGCGTCTCCGGCGGCCACGACCACCGGCAGGCCCGAGGCCTCGGCCTGCTGATAGGCCCACACGATCATGGGCTTGCCGCCGATTTCGGCCAGCGGCTTGTTGGGCAGACGGGTGGCCGCCATGCGAGCAGGTATCATTATCAGCGGATTCATGGTCATGCCTGGGTCTGCGTCGATCATCCGGCTCTCGTCGAAGGCTTCGCGCCGGTTGCGAACCCCGCGCTACCGTGCCAGACGTCATCCGGCAAGGAAGGCTTCGCTGCGCAAGATGGCGGGGTTGGGAAACCTTAGGGATGGGATGAGACGACGCGCATGAGCGGCGATCTGAAATGGAACAAGATATTCGGTGCGGCTCTGGGGACGGCTTTCGTCATCCTGGTCGTGCAACAGGCGTCGGGCCTGATCTATCATTCCGAGCCGCCGGAAAAGATGGGCTATTTCGTCGATGCGCCGGATGAGGCCGCAGGCGCCGAACAGGCCGAGTTGCCGCCGGACTGGGGCACTGTCCTGCCGGCCGCAGACATCGCCGCCGGCGAGGCCGCCTTCGCGCGCTGTCAGGCCTGCCATAATGCGGCGCAGGGCGGGGCGAATGGAATCGGCCCGAATCTTTATGGCGTCGTCGGCGGGCCGGTTATGCACCGCCCGGGCTTCGCCTATTCGGACGCCATGGCCAAGCACAAGGCTGAGGCGCCGACCTGGGGCTATGACGAGCTGAACGCCTTTATCACGGCGCCGGCCCGCTATGTGCCGGGCACCAAGATGTCGTTCGCCGGCATCCGGGACACCCAGACGCGGATCAATCTGATCGCCTGGCTGCGGACGCAAGGGTCCAGCGGCTTCGCCATTCCGGCGCCTGATCCAGCCCGTCAGCCCGGCGCGGCGGCGCCTGCGGAAGGGGCTGAAGCCCCGGCCGAGGGCGCGCCCGCGACCGAGGCGACCGGTGAAATCCCCGCCATCGGTGCTCCGGCCACGGTCCAGGAAACCCCGGCGGCTCCGCCCGCCGCGACCAGCATGGCGCCGCCGAACAACTGATCCACTGTCCTGTTCGTCATCCTCGCCACGAGGGCGAGGATGACGGGCTTGAAAGCAGGATAATTGAAACGGGGCGGCCTTTGCGGACCGCCCCGTCGTCTCTTGGGCCTGACCGCGCGCGATCAGAGGATCTTCGCGGCTTCGTCGAACGACAGGCGAGGTGAGCGTGGAAACAGGTTCTCGTCCGTGCCGTAACCCAGGTTCATAATGTAGTTCGGCTCGACATTGCTGTTGGGGAAGAACTCGGCCTTCATCGCCGCGGCGTCGAAGCCGGACATCGGGCCGACGTCCAGACCCAGGGCGCGGGCGGCGATGGTCAGGTATCCGCCCTGCAGCGAGGCGTTGCGGAAGGCGGTCTCGCGGCGCCCGGCCTCGTCGGCGAACCAGGCCTTCGCCCCCGGCGCATGCGGAAACAGCGTGTCCAGATGCTCGTGGAAATCGATGTCGTGGGCGACGATCAGATTGACCGGGGCCTGTTGCGTCTTGGCGCGGTTGCCTTCGCCCATCAGTGGGATCAGGCGCGCCTTGGCCTCGGGCGAGGTGACGAAGACGAAGCGAGCCGGGCTGGCGTTGACGGCCGTGGGGCCGAACTTGGTCAGATCATACAGTTTCTGGAGCAGTTCCGGCGCGACGGGGCGGTCGCTCCAGGCGTTGCGGGTGCGCGCCTCGGTGAAGAGTTGCGACAGGGCGGCGTCCGACAGCGGAGCGTCGCGTTGGGTGATGGCGTCATAGGCCATGGCTGAGCGTCCTGATCAACAAAAAGCAACAAGTGCAGTGGCGGATTTAGACCGATCTGTAACTCATGCAAGTGCGAATATGGCAATCCAGCGTTTCCAATCGGGATATTTCGCCGCGCGCCTGTGTGACAAAGACCCCTGTCGCGACGGCCCGCTTCGCCTTATCTAGGGGGCATGAAAGACCTTACCCAACTAATGCAGCAGGCCCAGGCGATGCAGCAAAAGCTGCAGGACGCCCAAGCCAAGATGGCCGAGAACACTGCCGAGGGCTCTTCGGGCGGCGGTCTGGTCAGCGTTTCCATCAAGGGCGCCGGCGAGATCACCGGAATCCGGATCGACGACAGCCTGCTGTCGCCGGGCGAGGGCGAAATCCTGGCCGACCTGATCATCGCCGCCCACGCCGACGCCAAGCGCAAGTTGGACGAGGTCAACAACGCCCTGATGCGCGAGGCCGCCGGCCCCATGGCCGGGATGAATATTCCCGGAATGCCGAAACTGTTCTGATGGCCGCCTCCGCCGGGCCGGAGATCGAACGGCTGATCTCGCTTCTCGCCAAGCTTCCGGGCCTGGGCCCGCGCTCGGCCCGGCGCGCGGCCCTGGCTCTGTTGAAACGGCGCGAGCAGTTGCTCGTGCCGCTGGCGGCGTCCCTGGCCGAAACGGCCGAGAAGGTGGTGTCCTGTTCGGTCTGCGGCGCGCCCGACACCCGTGACCCCTGCGCCATCTGTTCGGACGGATCGCGCGACAACGGCCTGATCTGCGTGGTCGAGGAGGCCGGCGCCCTGTGGGCCATGGAGCGGTCCGGCGCCTTCCGCGGCAAATATCATGTGCTGGGCGGCCTGTTGTCAGCCCTGGACGGGGTCGGCCCCGAACATCTGCGCATCGCCGAACTGGTCGGCCGCGTCCGCCACCAGAACGAGGGGGGCGGCGCTGTGCGTGAGGTCGTCCTGGCCCTGCCCGCCACCGTCGATGGCCAGACCACCGCCCATTATGTCGCCGAACGGATCGCCGGTCCCGACGTTCAGGTCACCTCCCTGGCGCGCGGCGTGCCGGTGGGCGGCGAGCTGGACTGGCTGGACGACGGCACCATCGTCCAGGCCATGCGGGCCCGACGGCCGGCGTGACGATCCGTCGGGATTGATCCCGGTCCCGAAACGCGCTGTGGTGGAGGCCAGTTGGTCGTGGGGCACGAAATGGGGCGAGAGGTGAAGGTGGCGCTGGGCGCTGCGGCGGGCATCGCCGGCCTGGTGATCGCATTCCTCTTCCTAGTCCGGTTCGCCGTGCCCCTGATCCTTGAAGCCCATTTCGCCGGCAGTCTGATCACCGCCTCGGTGGTGGGGATCGCCGGCATTCTGGCCCTGTGCTGGGCCGCGTGGCGACTGTTTGTGTGGGCGTCGCGCGCCCTGGGCGTCTCGGGGGGAGACCAATGACCTTTGGAAACGGAACGGGCGGGATCAAGCCGCCGGCATTTCGCGCCGGCGGCTCGGTGGGCCGCACCCTGCTGATGATCGGCGGCATACTGGGGCTGATCCTGGTCGCCTCGGTCAGCGTCTCGTCGTGCAGCGTCACGGTCGAGAGCGG
>Ga0209643_1002857_pt1:0-5000 | contig 10138 bp, 5 predicted proteins | sample AutmiccBRH37_all_FD_187383 | JGI IMG/M metagenome (GOLD analysis project Ga0209643, IMG submission 187383) | Deep subsurface microbial communities from Mt. Terri, Switzerland - Autotrophic microbial communities BRH/37_all (SPAdes) (version 2) | ecosystem: Environmental > Aquatic > Deep... | reverse complement strand
ATAATGAGCGGAGCCTCGATCAGTAGCGGGAGCGCCCGGCCCAGATCGGTCAGAGGCGCCAGCTCCACGAGATAACGATCGCCCTCCTGGCGGCCCTGCATATGAAGGTGGGGCAGGCGGCCGGGAAAATACCGGACGAATGTCGCGAGTCCGTCGCCCAGCGTCGGTGCGCTCATCAGGGCGAGGCTGATCGGTCCATGAAAATGATCCGACAGCGTTGCGGCCCATTCCAGATACCAGTCCGGCTTCGCAGCCAGATCCAGGGCATTGAACGAATATTGGAGGAGCTGTCTGACCGTGATCCGGCGGTTCGGATTTTCGAGGTCCGCCGCCGTTAATCCCGTGCCGGCCAGGAGCGCCGCCACCTCAAATCGCCGCGTGAGGTGGCACCCGTAGGTGAAGGGCATCAGGAGGTCTTCGATGGAGGAGGCGGTCATCGGTCCAGGGCTCCTTCGGGATCGTGTCACCAAAGTAACAGAATATGGCTCGCATATCGCTACTAAACATCATCTGACACGACGAATATGTGCCATGATTTCCCGAATGAAAAATCGACAAAAGCGATATGGAGTTTCTTATGCGTACCAGGAATATTGAACAGAGCGGCAATGAAGTAAGTATAAGCATGTAATCGTTCTGTCAGATCGCCGAATAGAGACCGCGAATACTGTCCAGCCGAGCGTCGCTTGAGCCCGCCAAAAGGGCAAGCCACGGGTTCGCGGCAAACGATCCATCAACACGAAGATCGCGAGGGCGCGGCACATCACAGGCCGGATGCTGCCGTGGACATCGATCGCATTCAGATGACTTGGAATGTCAGGAAGGAAAACCATGGCTGTTAGCGCTGCAAGCAATCCGGTCCGGAGCCGGGAGGTCGATGCCGTCGTGATCGGGGCGGGCTTTTCAGGGCTCTATATGGTCCATCAGCTCAGGCAGCTGGGACTGACCCATCGCGCGTTTGAAGCCGGCAGCGGGGTTGGCGGGACCTGGTACTGGAACCGATATCCCGGCGCCAGTTCGGATTCCGAAAGCTGGGTCTATTCCTTCTCGTTCAGCGAGGAATTGGAGCAGGAATGGACCTGGAGCCGCCGCTTTCCCGAGCAGTCGGAAATTCTGGCATATCTGGAATTTGCGGCCGAACGGCTCGGTCTCATCCCCTCGTTCGATTTCAACACCCGTGTCGTCGGTGCTCGCTACGATGAAGACAGCAACACCTGGAGCGTTGAAACGGAGCAGGGCGAGCGCGTCACAGCCAAATATCTGATCACCGCCGTCGGCTGCCTGTCGGCCGCGCAGGTGCCCGATATTCCGGGCCGGGATCAGTTTGCGGGAAACTGGTATCACACCGGGCAATGGCCCCATGAGGGCGTCGATTTTACCGGAAAGCGCGTCGGCGTCGTCGGCACCGGGTCGTCTGGCATTCAGTCGATACCCGTGATCGCCAAGCAGGCTGCGCATCTCACTGTATTCCAGCGCACACCCTCCTTCAGCGTTCCCGCCGGGAACAGGCCGCTCAGCCCGCAGGAGGTCGGCGCCCTCAAACGCGATATCAAGGAGATCCGCCAAACCTGCCGATATACGACAATCGGTCAGCCCTATGACTTCAAACCTGTTTCGGCGCTGGAGGTGAGCGAGGAGGAGCGGCGTCGGCAGTTCGAGGCAGACTGGCAAAAAGGCGGTTTCGAGTGGATGTTCGGCAGCTTTCACGATCTGCTATTCGATCCGAAGGCAAACGATCTGGCAGCGGAATTCGTCAAGGAAAAGATCCGCAGCACGGTTCACGATCCCGAGCTCGCCCGCAAGCTGATCCCGGATGGCTATCCGATCGGCACCAAACGCTTGCCGCTTGATCAGAACTATTTCGAAACGTTCAATCGAGACAACGTGGCACTTGTCGATCTGCGTGAAACGCCGATCGAGCAGATCGAGACCTCAGGCATCCGCACAACCGACAAGCTCCACGAACTCGATATCATCGTATTCGCGACGGGGTTCGACGCGCTTACCGGGCCGCTCCTGCGCATTGGAATCTCGGGGCGCAACGGCGAGCGGCTCGAGGATAAATGGGCCGCGGGACCGAGTACTTATCTCGGCGTCGCGATGGAAGGGTTTCCCAACCTGTTCATGATCACCGGACCGGGCAGTCCGTCCGTACTCGGCAACATGCCAACCTCGATCGAGCAGAATGTCGAGTGGATCACCGACTGCATCGTTCACTTGCGGGAGCAGGGCGCAACGAAGATCGAGCCGACCCGTGAGGCTGAGACCAAATGGCGGGAGCACGTCAAGGAGCTGGCCGACGGCACGCTCTTCCCCCAGACGAATTCGTGGTACATGGGCGCCAATGTGCCCGGTAAGCCGCGCGTATTTCTTCCCTATATCGGCGGCTTTGGCGTTTATCGCAAACTGTGTGCCGAGATCGCGCGCAAGGGCTATGAGGGTTTCGCCATTCAGTGAACGTGGGTCAGGCCCCTCGTTTTCAGGAAGGGGGATTGCGCGGAAGCTGCGGTACGCCGTCGATCATCGAGATCCAGGGCTGCGCGGATTCGCACCATAGATAAACCTGCGGCGTGAACCATGACGGATCGTCGAGTGTTCCGGCCTTGACCCAATCGACCTGCGGTGTCGCGCCGACTTCGGAGAGCACCGGCGATCCGCACCTGGGACAGAACTTACGGATCACGGGCAGGCCGCTTTCGCTCGAGTCTGAAAAAACGGTCATGGGGATTCCCGTAAGGCGCAGCGAGCCCTTCGGGATGCCGACAATCATCGAGAATGCCGAGCCCGATTGGCGTTGGCAGTGCGTGCAATGGCAGAGACCGCGCTCATCACCGGCTCCGCGTCCGAGGTGTAGCGGACCGCACCGCACAAGCATCCTCCAACGATTTTTCCCATTGCGCCCTCCATAGCGTCGCTGTCATTTGTATTCTTGGCTGCGTCGTCGACCCGCTTCGGCAAGTCTAGGCCGGGCGCATGCGCCGGTCCAATGTGACCGAAGTTTCAAGATGATTCCGGTCGCGTGGCTGCGTGACGGCGGCCCACTCCCGGTGGACCGAGGTTGACGATCGCGTGCTTTGGGGGTCTGCTCACCCCAAAGAGGCCCGGCGCGGCGACTCCTGCGCGGCGGGCGACATTCGGTCGCAAGGCTCGCATGGCAGGCTTGCTGAAGCCGCGCGCAACCCTTCGCCTTGTAGGCGCACCTCTTTAAAACCCTTCTTGCGAGAATCATCTTCGGCCTATCGACCCTCCTGGGACTTCTCCACCCCAAGTGCCAGGCGCAGCTGTTTCTCCGCTTCGATTACCGCGAAAAACACAATCCCGCTGCCAACGAGCAGTAGACCATCGAAGACGGGGACGGACGCCGTACCGAACACCCGCTGCAGCGGCGGCAGATATGTGATGGCGAACTGCGCGGCCGTGACCGCGATTACGCAGATCCAAACAACGCGCGTCCCGCGCACGGCTTTCCATGTTAGAGAGGTCCCATAAATATTGCGTATGAAGAACAGGTGGAAAATTTCCAGTACCACCAGCATGTTGACGGCCATGGTCTGGGCCAGTTCGACGGGATAGCCGCGATCGGTTGCGTAGGCGAATATTCCGAACACGGCCGCCAGGAAGAGCACCGACACGAATACGACGTGCCAAATCAGACCCCCGCCGAGAAGCGGCTCATCGCGTGGTCTCGGGGGACGGTTCATCGTATTCTCTTCAGTCGGCTCGAAGGCCAGCGCAAGGCCGAGCGTTATCGCCGTCACAAGATTCACCCAAAGAAGCTGAACGGCTGTAACTGGTAATGCGAGCCCGAGGAATAATGCGACGACTATGGTCATCGCCTCGCCTGCGCTCGTCGGCAGCGTCCAGCTAATGACCTTCTTGATGTTGTCGTAGACCGTGCGGCCTTCGCGCACCGCCGCGGCAATCGAAGCGAAATTGTCGTCGGCAAGTACGATTTCGGATGCCTCCTTCGCCGCCTCGCTGCCCTTTCTGCCCATCGCCACGCCCGCATCGGCGCGCTTGAGAGCCGGCGCGTCGTTGACCCCGTCGCCGGTCATGGCGACAGTTAGTCCATGCGATTGCAGAGCCGTGACCAGGCGCAGCTTGTGCTCAGGGCTGGTTCTGGCAAAGACGTCGGTCTCAACCACGGCCGCGGCGAGTTCGGCATCGTTCACCAGTTCGATGTCGGCACCCGTAAGCACACTCTCAGGATTCTGCAGGCCGATCTGGCGGGCGATCGCCGCGGCCGTTCTGGCGTGATCGCCGGTGATCATCTTCACGCGGATGCCGGCGCCATGGCACTCAGCGACGGCGTCGATGGCTTCGCTGCGCGGTGGATCGATGAGGCCCACCAATCCGAGCAGAATCAACTTGCCGTCGATGTCCGTCGTATTCACTGCGAGATGATCCTGCGGAACCGATCGTACTGCGAGCGCGAGCACCCGCTGGCCCTGCGCCGCCATGGCGTCCACCTCGCGGAGCCAGTAATCAACATCAAGCGGCGCTTCCCCCCCATCGATCGTCCGCTGGCTCGTGCACATGTCGAGAATGCGTTCCGGCGCACCTTTCACGTGGATCTCGGAAGTGCCCTCGTGGTCGTGGTGCAGCGTAGCCATATAGCGCGCGTTCGCGTCAAAGGGAATCGCGTCCGTTCGTGTCCACTCTGAGAAGGGGTCGGCTGCGTCAGGCATGATCTTGCCGGCGAGCGCATGCAGGGCACCCTCCATTGGATCGCCTTCGACCTTCCAGCCATCCGCATGGTAGTGCAGAGCCGCATCGTTGCAGAGGGCGGCTGCACGGGCCAACTCGATCAGCAGTCCATGCTCGGCGAGGTCCACGGCCGTATCGCCAACGCGAATGCTTCCCTCGGGCGCGTAACCGTCGCCGGATATCGAATAGACATGATGCGCCGCTGCAACGGACGCCACGGCCATTTCGTTGCGCGTGAGCGTTCCCGTTTTGTCGGTGCAAATAACCGAAACCGATCCCAATGTCTCGATCGC
>Ga0209643_1002852_pt1 | contig 10152 bp, 9 predicted proteins | sample AutmiccBRH37_all_FD_187383 | JGI IMG/M metagenome (GOLD analysis project Ga0209643, IMG submission 187383) | Deep subsurface microbial communities from Mt. Terri, Switzerland - Autotrophic microbial communities BRH/37_all (SPAdes) (version 2) | ecosystem: Environmental > Aquatic > Deep subsurface... | reverse complement strand
GTGTGTCCCACGAATGTGGACGTGAACACAATTGAACCACCACCGCGTTTACGCATCGCAGGGATCTGGAACTTGGCCGCATAGAACCCGCTATTCAGATTTACCGCCATCACTTTATGCCAGTTGCTGTCTGCCATGTCGGGGACTGGTCCCATGTCTCCAATGATACCTGCATTGTTGAAAGCGCCGTCGAGGCCGCCAAAGCGCGACTCCGCAAGTGCCACCAACTCTTCGGCGTAGCCCCCATCCTCGACGTTCCCCCCGAGGAAAGCCGCCTCGCCACCGTTGGCAGAAATGTCCTCCGTGATTTTCTCAAGCAGTTCGGCGCGGCGCGCTCCGAGAACCAGTTTCGCTCCTTCAGCTGCGAAAATTCTGGCGGCGGCGGCTCCAATGCCACTGCTCGCGCCGGTGATGATAATTGTCTTTCCGTTGAGAAGCATTCCTATCTCCATATGTTTAGGACTGGGAGATGCTTAGTAAGATCGAGACTGCTGACCGACCCGCTTCTTGCGCAAATACCATCTGTCTGCCCCGAAAGACCGCCGTTCATTGCGGATGCAGCATCATGCACTATGGGCTCTTCGCGAGCTCAGCAGATCCGATAGGCCGATCCCCGGCCATCGACTTGTTCAGACGCGATCACCAAGCCCAGCCTCTTCTTAAGCGCCCCGGAAATCGCTCCCCTCACGGTGTGCGCCTGCCAGCCGGTCGCTGCGGCGATCTCGGCAATGGTGGCACCCTCTGGCCTCTGAAGCATTCCGATCAACATCGCTTGCTTGGTGCCGGCGCGCGGGCTCGGTTGCTTCTCCGCTGGCATCTTCTGACGTTCGCGAACGGCAACCATCGCCTGCTCCACCACCGGTTCGATCCCGGTGACCAGAAGCCCGGCCTCGGTGACCACCAGAGTCGTGCCGCGCCCCTCGCCCGTCTCCCGCCAGACCGGTTCCCCGCGACGATTGTTGGCATCGACCTCCTGCAGCCAGCCGAGCGCAATCATCCGGTTGACGGCCATCTTCGCCGCCGCACCTGCCAGCCTCTTGGGCAGTGGCAAGGCGATGTTTTCGGGGCGCTGGGCTCCGGCGCTCAGGATGAGGGACTGGGTTTCGGTAAGCTTGGTCATGGCTGGCTCCGGTTCCGGGCGCGCAGGATGCGAGCCCTCTCACGAGGCCGCCCCCGCCATCGCGGGGCTGGTCCGGGGCCAAGTGCTGTGCGGGGCCCTCAGCGCTTGGCAGCAGCAAGCCCGGCGGCGGAAGCCTCCTGCAGCGCAGCGCGCATCGCCCAGACCGCGACCTCGTGGAAATCCAGCCCATCGCTGTTCCGGGTTTCCGGCGTCTCGACGAAGAAGTGCCTCCTCGCAACGTCGAGGATCAGCGACTCGGGTGCTGCAGCTTGGGCTTCGTACGCTTGCGTCATGATTTGGTTCCCATCGGGGCGTCGTCCTGATCGCAGAGTCACTCTTGTCGGGCACGCGATCAACCGGAACCGACCGTCTTTCTGGATCATTTCCAATCACTTGAAGCGGATCCGACCACCATGGAGGGCATGAGCGAACGCGAGTATTCCGGTCATTCCGGCCTCTCGCGCGGGGCAATCCAAAAGGCGCGCAAGGCGGGGCGCCTGGTCTATGGCGATGGGTCGATCAATGCCGCGGCCTCCGATGCGCGGCGGGCAGAGATGGAACGATCCGGATCAGCAGCGGCAGCGCGGGTGGCGATGGCGGGCTGTCCGGCCCGGCCGACGGCGCGTCCTATCTCAAGGCCCGCACCGCGCTGACGGTCTACCAGGCGCAGGAGCGCCAGCTCGCGATCCAGAAGAAGAAGGGCACGCCGGTGGACCGCGCCCGGGCGGAAACGCTGGTGTTCCGGCTGGCCCGGCAGGAGCGGGATGTCTGGGTCACCTGGCCTGCCCGCGTGTCGGCGCTGATGGCGGCCGAGGTGGCAGCGGAGGTGGAGAAGCAGTCCGGCAAGCCGGTGACGATCGAGGCCGCGATCGTGCAGAGGGTGCTGGAAACCCATGTCAGAGAGCAGCTGGGCGCCCTCGCCGATCTCCGCGTCTCCCTCGGATAGCGATGGATCTGACCGAGGGCCTCGACCTCGGCTTCGACGGTGCCGAGGCCCTGCTGCGGTCCTGGCGCCGCGGCAAGCGCCTGGATCCGGATCTCACCATGTGTGGGCGCAGAAGACATTCACTGCTCATGCAGCGACTGATTCATCTCGAGCACCAAGAGGGTATCAGCGCTTTGCACGGCGGAAGAGTAGATCAGTTGCTGAATTGCGTCGGGCGGATGCGCGCCGCAAGCCCCAAGAACAGCAGGTGGCATTACAGGCGGCCGGGGCCCCATCAGCAAGGCTTCCCCGATCCCTTGACCTATTGCTACCAAGGGTGGCGCGGGACGGATCGCCGCGGAGCGCCCTGGGGCCCGCAAAGGTCACGCCCCGGCTTTGGCTGCCAGCTCTTCGCCATAGGCCCGGATCGCCTCTGCCCGTGTCAGGCGGCCATCCCGCAGGTCTCGGCCCAGTGCGTCGGGCGAGCGTTCTGCCGGGGCACCGAGGCCGCCGCCCCCGGGCGTCTCCAGCCGCACGGCTTGACCCTTGCCCAGCTTCAGGTTCGCTGTCATCGGGCTCAGCTCCCGCTCGCCGGGCGATCCGGGGTCGAGCTTCAGGTGGGCCTCGCGCCCTGTCAGGCCACCGTTCACCCCCGGCGCCCCCTCGCGGTGGCCGTCGGACCGCGAGGTGAAGATCACGCCGCCATTAGGCGCCGAAATCTGCCGCGCAATGCCCATGCCCCCGCGGTGCTTGCCCGCCCCGCCCGATCCGTTCACCAGCGCATATTCATCGACCAGCAGGTCATATTCGACCTCCAGCGGCTCGATCGGAAGGTTTGAGGAATTGGTGACATGGACATGGACACCGTCCATCCCGTCGCCTGCAAAGCGGGCGCCAGCGCCACCGCCGATGGATTCCAGATAGACATAGCCGCCGTCCCGTCCGCGCCGCTTGCCCGCGAACACCATGACCGGGACGATGTCCTGTCCGGCGGCTTGGGCCTTTTCCGGAGGCAGCAATTGCGCGAAGGCGCCGATCAGCGCCCGCACCACCTTGTTGCAGGTGATGGACCGTGCGCCGACGGCCGCCGGCGCCTCGGGGTTCAGCAATGACCCCTTGGGAGCTGAAATCTCGATCCCCTCGAACATGCCTGAATTGGGCAGCAGATAAGGATCGAGCAAGGTCTTGACCACGTAGTAGACCGACGCGTTGAGCGCGCTCTCGACCACGTTCAACCCGCCCTTGGCCTGCGGGCCCGTGCCCTCGAAATCGACGATGAGCCGGTCGCCCTTGACTGTCACATTGGCCTGGATCGGCACGGCCACATCGTCGATGCCATCGCTCTCGATCATTGAGCGGAAGCTGGCGGTGCCGTCTGCCATCTCCGCAATCCGGTTACGCAGCCGCAGCGCCGTATAGGCAAACAGGTCGGAGATCGCATTGGTGACGTTCTGCGGGCCGAGTGCCTCGTTCAGCTCGCGCATCAGCCGGGCGCCGCGCTCGTTGGCGGCGGCCTGAACCTTGATGTCCAGCCAGCGCTCTTCGGGGGAACGCGAGTTCAGCGAGATCAGCGACAGCAGGTCTTCGTCAAGCTCTCCGGCCCGGAACAGCTTCATCACTGGAAGGCGCAGACCCTCCTCGAAGATCGAGGTGGCGCCACCGTGGATCGAGCCGGGGACCGTGCCGCCCACGTCGGAATGGTGGCCGATATTTGCGGTGAAGTAGGCGGCCCGCCCGTCGATGAAGACCGGGGTCACGACCGATATGTCGGGCGTGTGCGTGCCCCCTGCGACATAGGGATCGGAGCAGATGAATACGTCGCCCTCGGCCATTTTCTGCGCCGGGTAGCGGGCCAGGACCGAGCGGACCGAGCCCATCAGCGAGCCCAGATGCAGCGGAATGTGGCTCGCCTGCGCGATCAGCCGCCCCTCGACAGAGAACAGCGCAACCGAGCAGTCCTTGCGCTCCTTGATGTTGGAGGAAAACGAGGCCCGGATCATCGACGTTCCGATTTCGTCGGCGATGGCAAGAAGCCGGTTGGTGAAGACTTCCATCGCAATGGGGTCGGAAAGACGGAGGGCGTCCAGCTTGGTCGCTGTGGTCATTTGCTCACCTCGAGGATCATGGTGCCGGTCATGTCGATATGGGCCGTGAAGCCCGGCTCGACGATCGTGGTGGAGGACATTTCCTGAATGATCGCGGGCCCCGCTATCGGGGCGCCGATGGCCAGGCGGGCTCGGCGGTAGATCGGCGTTTCCAGCCAGTCACCGTCGAAATATACCTGCCGCCTGCCGATCAGCGGATCGCCGGGTTCAACCTCGTGGCGGCTTTCGGCCCTGATCGTGGACGGCCCCTTCACCGACAGGCGCAGGTTGACAACCTCAACCGGGCGGCCGTCGATATCATAGCCATATTCCTGGCGATGGGCGGCGCGGAAGCCGTCCATGAAGGTGGCGAAATCCGTCTGGGTCCCCTGCGGCAACTCTACCCGAACCTCGTGGTTCTGACCGTCATACCGCGCGTCGGCGACATAGGTCAGGCTGCGCCCCTCCTCGGCCACGCCCTCTCCCGCGAGCCAGTCGATGCCTTCGCCCGTCATGCCGGTGAAGGTGCTGCGGATCGCATCCCACGCGCCCACGGTGGCGGTGACCACGCCCGTGCGTACGAAGTCGAAGCTCACGTCAGACAAAAGGATGCCGCGCGCGCACATGGTGCCAGGCTGCGCCGGCACAAGAACTGTCTGAATGCCGGTCTCCTTGGCGACGGCGGCGGAAAACAGAGGCCCTGCCCCACCATAGGAGAACAGCGCGAAGTCGGACAGACGGTGCCCCTTTTCGGTCGAGACCGCGCGGATGGCGCGCCCCATATTGGCCACGGCGATGCGCAAGATCCCCAGTGCGGCCTCCTCGACGCTCAGGCCAAGCGGCGTGGCGATGCGCTCGTCGATGGCGCGGCGCGCGGCCTCGGCATCGACGGTCATCCGCCCCGACAGCAGCGTGTCCGAGGACAGGCGGCCAAGAACCAGATTGGCGTCGGTGGTGGTGGGTTCGGTGCCGCCGCGGCCATAGGCCACGGGACCGGGATGCGCCCCGGCCGAGCGCGGGCCCACCTTCAGCGCACCCGCGTCGTCGAGCCCGGCGATGGAGCCGCCTCCGGCGCCGATCACGTTGATGTCCAGCATCGGGGTGCGGATCGGATAGTCCGCGACCAGACGCGAGGTGGTGAAGGCGGGCCGCCCCTCCAGCACCAGCGACACGTCGGTAGATGTGCCACCTACGTCAAAGGTGACGATGTTGGAATGGCCCGACGCGGCAGCGACCTGCGCGGCCCCGACGACACCCGCCGCCGGCCCCGAAAGGCAGGTGCGGACGGGAAACGCCCGCACGGTATCGACCGACATCAGGCCGCCGTTCGAGTGGATCGTCCGCGGCGCCGTCATCATCCCGAGGCTGTGTAGCCTTTGCGCAAATCTCGCGAGGTAGCGGTCCATGCGCGGGCCGACATAGGCATTGATGACGGTGGTCGAGAACCGCTCGAACTCCCGGTATTCCGGCAGGACTTCGGATGAGAGCGAGACATAGGCATTCGGCAGCACTTCGCGCACGATTTCGGCAGCGCGGATCTCATGCACCGGATCGCGGTAGGAGTGCAGGAAGCAGATCGCGACGGCCTGCATTCCTGCATCCCGCATCGCCTCTGCCGCGGCACGCACCTCCGCTTCGTCAAGCGCTTTGAGCACGTTGCCGTCGGCGTCCAGCCGTTCCGTGACCTCGAGCGCCATGTACCGATCGACCAGCGGCAGAGGTTTGGTGATCGCGTAGTCGTAGAGGTGCGGCCGGGTCTGGCGGCCGATCTCGAGCACGTCGCGGCAGCCTCGGGTGGTGACAAGTCCAGTCGGCACGCCGCGACGTTCGATGACCATGTTCGTGGCAACGGTGGTGCCGTGGCCGATGAACTCGAAATCGGCGGGGGCAAGGCCAACCTGCTCGACGAAATGGCGCAGGCCAGTCTCGATGGCTTCCGATGGGTCATCCGGGGTCGAGGATGTCTTGAAGTGACGGGTCTGGCCCGTCGTCGTGTCGATAGCTGTGAAGTCGGTGAATGTGCCGCCCACATCGAAGCCGATACGGTACATGGCGATACTCCTGATGTCGTCTGGTCCTACTGCGCCGTCGGCATCAGCAGATCGGGGAGGAAGAGGGTGATCGCGGGGAAGAAGGCGACCAAAAGCGCCACGACCACCATCACGAGGTAGAAAGGAACAAGCGCGCGCGTCAGCGGACCCATCCCGATATTCGCCACCGCCATCACAGTGTAGAGCACGAGCCCCACCGGTGGCGTGATGGTGCCAATCATCATGGTCACGACGATCATCACGCCCATATGGACCGTGTCGATGTCGAAGGTATAGGCCAGCGCAAGGAAGGTCGGCACCAACAGTACCAGCGCCGCCAGAACCTCCATGAACATGCCGACGATCAGCAGCGTGATGACCATGACTAGGATCACCGCCGACTGGCTGACGAACATGCCTTGCATCGCGTCCACCAGTTGCACCGGAAGCCGCTGGATCGAGATGATCCAGCCGAACACGGCAGAGACGGCGATGATGAACAATGTGGAGGAGGTGGTACGCACTGCGCCGGTCAGGGCCTTCCAGATCTGGACGCGGTCGAACCCGAAACTTACGGAGCCGATGAGGAGGATGTAGAGCACAACCACCACCGAAGCCTCGGTCGGGGTGAAGATCCCCGCCAGGATGCCGCCCATCAGGATGGCCGGAGCCAGCAGGGCCGGCACTGCGCGCCAGAGAGCGAGTCTCACCTCGGACGAGGTCGCGCGCGGCAGCCTCGGCGCCGTCTCGCGCCCGGTCTTCACCAGCACATAGACGATGACCATCAGCGCGAAGGCGACCAGCAGGCCGGGGATGGCCCCGCCCAGAAACAACCGGCCGACGCTTTCCTCGGCCAGGAAACCGTAGACAACGAGCGTGATCGAGGGCGGAATGATCGGCCCGATGGTGGCGGAGGCGGCGGTGATCGCGGCCGAGAAGGGACCGCTGTAACCGGCCTGCTTCATCGCCTTGATCTCTACCGCGCCGAGCCCGCCTGCATCGGCCACGGCCGATCCGGACATGCCGGCGAAGATGACCGACGCCAATACGTTGACGTGGCCAAGCCCGCCGGTGATGTGCCGCACCAGCACCCCCGCAAAGGCGAAGATGCGCTCGGTGACACCCATTCCATTCATCAGGTTGCCGGCCAGCAGGAACATCGGGATTGCAAGCAGCGAGAAGCTTTCGATACCGCCAGAGGCGCGCATGGTCAGCTGCACCTCCGGCAGGCCAGCCGCGAGGATATAGACGGCCGACGCGATCAGCATCGTGTAGGCCACCGGCATTCCAAGCAGAAGCAGGCCAAAGAAGAGGATGGCGAAGACGAGCGGCGTCATGTCAGATGATCTCCTGCGCATCGTGGCGCTGTTGGCGGCGGCCGGTCAGCTCGAGCCAGATCGCTTCAAGGGCAAAGAGGATCGTCAATGCCGCCCCGATCGCAAAGGGCAGCAACACGAGAACGAATTTCGACGTCCAGGGTCCGCGCGGCAGCGTGCCGAACTGCACTCGCTCCATGAGCGGCTGCAGCTTGCCAACCTGGCCGAGCATGTAGAGCAGCACCGCGATCACCATCACGTGGATGGCGATGGCAATGATCCGGCGGACCATCGGCGGAGCCTTCATCTCCACCAGATCGACGGCGATGTGGCCCCGCTCGCGGTAGACCATGGCGGCGCCGAGAAAGGTCATCCAGATCAACGCGCCCTCCGCCACGGCGTCTGTCATGTGGATTGGCGCGTTGAACACGTAGCGAGAGATGACCTGCGTAGACAGGGCGATGAAGATCGCCCCGCAGAGCACCACGCACAGGACGAGGATAGACCGGCTTAACGTGTCAAGAACACGGGTCATGGGATCACCTTGCGGACTGGGAAACGTCTGGCTTTATGCGCTCCTGCCGGCCCGGCCGAGCGGTGATGGGTCAGCGAGCAAGAGCCTGGATCTGATCCCACCAGCCTGCGGGGATCAAGCCTCCCTCCTCGAACTTTTCCTTGTTCGCCGCGACCAGATCGGCGAAGGCGCTGCGATCCTCGGGCGTCATCTCGCAGAAGGTCACGGATGCGCTTTCCATCGCCACGCGGTTCGGCGCCTCCTCGTCCTCGACAAGCTTGGTGAAGTAATCCCCTGCCTCCTCGGCTGCCGCCACGACGATCTGCTGATCCTCGGCGTTCAGCGCCTGAAAGGCCGCGTCCGAAACATAGACCGAGTTCTGGGGATACATCATCTCCGCATCGGTCACGTAGGGAAGCACTTCGTAGAGCTTCGAGGAATAGACCTGCTCGCCAGCGGATTCCGTCATATCGGCCACGCCCTGCTTCAGGCCCATATAGGTCTCGCCATATGCGATGGTCACCGGCACCGTTCCCAGTGCTTCCCAGCCGGCGATGAACATCGGAAGGTTGGGCGAGCGGGTGCGCTTGCCAGCGATGTCTTCGGGCGCGGTCACGCAGCTTTCCCGCGTCATGAAGACGCGCGGCAGGCGGAACCAGTTGGTGGCAAGCACGCGGACGTTGAACTCGGCGGCGAGACGCTCATCCAGCTCATCGGCCATGTCCGACGCCATGAAATCCAGAAAATGATCTTGGCTCTGGAAGACGAACGGCATGTCGATGACGCCGTATTCGGGCACGAGGTTGGAGGCATTCGACCCCGAGGAGATGTAGCCCTCCTGGGCACCGGCGGCCATGGCCTCGATCTGCGCGGGGCCGGACCCGAGTTGCGAGCCTTCGTAGAAGTTGACCGTCACCCGGCCGTCGGTGCGCTCTGTCACCAGTTCTGCGAACTTCTTCGATGCGATGGTGACGGGGGCGTTGGGTGGGTTGATACCCCCGAATGTCCAGGTCACATCAGCCAAGGCGGCGCTGGCCGTGAAGGACGCGGCAAGAGCCACGAAGATCGGCAGTCCAGCGGAACGTGAGAGCATCATTTTCATTTGTCTTTCCCTGTCTTGTGCTTTTTTTGCTTGGTCTAACTTGTGCGCTCAGGCGAAGCGCGCCGCCCCGAAGGCGGCAAATTCCGGGGGCTTCTGGCCTTGAAGGATCCACTGTGCCAGCGGCCCGCGATGCGCCGGCGCGAGCGTGACGCCGCTATGGGTGGTCGCAACGAAGATCCCCGGATGCGTTGGCGACTCGTCATAAACCGGATCCCCGTCGGGTGTCAGCACCCGCAGGGCGGCCCAGGCCCGGACGATCCGCGCGCGTGCGATGGCCGGAAAGGCCCGCACCGCGCGACGTGCAAGATAGGACATCCCGGCCGAGGTTGTGCGGTCGTGCTGGCCTTCCTCCTTGGTGTCCCCGATCAGCACCGTGCCCTCGGGCAGTTGGCGCAGACCCGATGTCACGACCGGAAGGAACGGAGCCAGGCGTTCGGTCGCCAGGATCTGCCCGCGTTGCCCGATGACTACGTCGGGGAAGCCGAAAGGGCGTGCCAGCGCGTTGGTGCCAAGGCCAGCGGCGATCAGCACGCGCCCTGCCCCGGCTGACGCAGCCCCGGTGGCCACCTTGTAGCCCGCGCCGTCGGGCAGGATTTGATCGACGCGGTGCCCGGTGCGGATGATGCCGCCGGCCTTGGCATAGGCCTCGGCCAAGGCGCGGTAGAGGGCAAGCGAATGGCAGTCGCCATCTTGCGAGGAGAAGGACGCACCGACGACATCGGGGCCGATACCGGGCAACAGCGCCTCGGTTTCCGCCCGGTCGATCATCCGGACATCGCAGCCGGGAAGCTTGTAGCCTGCGATTTTGTCGATCAGCGCACTTCGGGTTTCGAACTCTTGCCCGGACAGGCACAGCTGCAAGCCTGCTCCCGTGCGCAGACCGGTGTCGATGCCGGTCTGCTCCCGAAGGTCGCGTTGCATCTGGGGCCAGTCGGCCACCGCGCGCCGTGTCCAGAGCGCGTAGTCGCGGCCCCGGGCGCCCTTGCTCTGGGCCCAGACCAGGCCGAAGTTCCCCCGCGACGCCCGCAGGCTCAGATCTTCGGCATCCAGGATCAGCACCG
>Ga0209643_1002851_pt1 | contig 10153 bp, 9 predicted proteins | sample AutmiccBRH37_all_FD_187383 | JGI IMG/M metagenome (GOLD analysis project Ga0209643, IMG submission 187383) | Deep subsurface microbial communities from Mt. Terri, Switzerland - Autotrophic microbial communities BRH/37_all (SPAdes) (version 2) | ecosystem: Environmental > Aquatic > Deep subsurface... | reverse complement strand
CAGCATGAAATCCTGGGGCCAGAATGTCGCCCCGAAGATGTGGAATTTGCGCTCTGGCAGGTCCCACCAGACGGCTTGACGGCCGTTCCAGTTGAGCCAGACGGTCCCGAAGAAAAGGATGAAGAGTACTGCGCCGCCAACGCGTCGCAGGTTGCGGAACAGGCCGCTGAAGGCTCGGGTGTAGATCTTTTCACGCGCGGCGTAAAGGTCAGCTGACGCTCCGGCCTTGGACGGGGGGGTTACATCACGAACGGGGATCTGCTCAGTCATCGAGTGCGTACCACGGCGGAAGGTGGGTGTCCTGGCCGATGCGTGCCGACCAGGATCATTTTTCTGTCCAGCTGCGAATGGTACGCCCGGAGCGTTGGGGTCGGGTGCGACAGGTCGTCACCCCGACCCTGTGTATCACTGCTCCGGCTGCTGCGACAGGCTGTAAACGTAAGCCGCCAGCAAGTGCACCTTGTCGTTGCCAAGGATTGCTTCCTGGGCCGGCATGCGGCCATTGCGACCGTAGCGAAGGGTCTGCTGGATCTGGGCAAAGCTCGAACCATATAGCCAGACATTGTCGGTCAGGTTCGGCGCGCCCATGGCTGCAACGCCCTTGGCTTCCGGTCCATGGCAGACTACACAGTTGGTCGCGAAGATTTTTTGACCCTGCTCAATGTCGACGCTGATACCCTCTGGGGTATCACGACCGGACAGGCTGCGCACATAGCCGGCAACGTTGCGGATGCCTTCTTCGCCGATCACGTCCCGCCAGGCCGGCATCGCCGCCTGGCGGCCGTGCAGGATTGTGGTCTTGATGGTTTCCGGCTCGCCGCCCCACAGCCAATCGTTGTCGGTCAGGTTCGGGAAGCCGTAGGCGCCCTTGGCATCGGAGCCGTGGCAGACCGAGCAGTTGGAGGCGAACAGGCGACCGCCCATCTTCAACGCCTGAGCATCCTTGGCGACTTCCTCTACAGGCATGGCGGCGTACTTGGCGAAAAGCGGACCGTACTGCTCGTCCGCCTTGTCCATCTCGCGCTGCCATTCCTTGACCTGAGTCCAGCCACCTTCATAGCCCGGCAGGATGCCTTTCCAGTTGCCCAGGCCGGGGTACAGCACCAGGTAGCCGAGGGCGAAGATGACGGTGCCGACGAACAGCATGAACCACCAGCGCGGCAGCGGGTTGTCGTATTCCTCGATACCGTCATAGGAATGGCCAACGGTTTCTTCAGTGCTGTCAGGGCGTTGGCCCTTGCGAGTTGCCAGTAGCAGCCAGACCAGCGCGGCAATGGTGCCGAGGCTCAGCAGGGTGACGTACCAACTCCAAAACGAGGTCATTTATTTCTTACTCCTGGAAGCTTCTTCATCACGCTTCTTGGCGTCGGTCTCGTCGTCCGCGAAGGGCAGGTTGGCGGCTTCGTCGAAGCTATTCTTGCGTTTGCTGCTGTAAGCCCAGAGCACCACGCCGATAAAGGCGACGAATACCAGAATTGTGCCCAAGCCGCGAAGAGTCCCGATTTCCATCATGCGTTACCGTTTGTTGGTGAGTGCAGTGCCGAGTACTTGCAGGTAGGCCACCATGGCGTCCATTTCGGTCTTGCCACGGACGGCATCCTTGGCGCCGGCGATGTCTTCTTCGGTGTACGGCACGCCGAGAGTGCGCAGTGCCGACATCTTCTTGGCGGTGTCCTTGCCGTCGAGGGTGTTCTCGACCAGCCACGGGTAGGACGGCATCTTCGACTCGGGCACTACGTTGCGCGGGTTGTACAGGTGCGCGCGGTGCCAGTCATCGGAGTAGCGGCCACCGACACGGGCCAGGTCCGGACCGGTACGCTTGGAGCCCCACAGGAACGGATGGTCATAGACGCTTTCGCCGGCGACCGAGTAGTGGCCGTAACGCTCGGTTTCAGCGCGGAACGGACGCACCATCTGCGAGTGGCAGCCGACGCAGCCTTCGCGGATGTACAGGTCGCGGCCTTCCAGCTGCAGCGCGGTGTAGGGCTTCATGCCTTCGACCGGCTCGTTGACGGCGTCCTGGAAGAACAGCGGGACGATCTGGGTCAGACCACCGATGCTCACCGCCAGGATCATGAACAGGGTCAGCAGACCAATGTTCTTTTCGAGTACTTCGTGATTCTTCATCTATCCGTTCCTCAAGCGATCTGCGCAGCAGCGTCGTACTGAGCTGCTTTGGCGGCACGCACAGTGCGCCAGGTGTTGTAGGCCATCAGCAGCATGCCGGCGAGGAAGAAGGCACCGCCCAGTGCACGGACGATGAAGCCGGGGTGGCTGGCTTCCAGTGCCTCGACGAAGGAGTAGGTCAGCGTGCCGTCTTCGTTGATTGCGCGCCACATCAGACCCTGGGTGATGCCGTTGACCCACATCGAGGCGATGTAAAGCACGGTGCCGATGGTGGCCAGCCAGAAGTGCGCATTGATCAGGCCGATGCTGTGCATCTGCTCGCGACCGAACACTTTCGGGATCAGGTGGTACATGGAGCCGATGGTGATCATCGCAACCCAGCCGAGGGCGCCGGCGTGTACGTGGCCGATGGTCCAGTCGGTGTAGTGCGAGAGGGCGTTGACGGTCTTGATGGCCATCATCGGACCTTCGAAGGTCGACATACCGTAGAACGCCAGCGAAACCACCAGGAAGCGCAGGATCGGATCGGTGCGCAGCTTATGCCAGGCGCCCGAGAGGGTCATCATGCCGTTGATCATGCCGCCCCAGCTCGGAGCCAGCAGGATGATCGACATCACCATGCCCAGGCTTTGTGCCCAATCCGGCAGAGCGGTGTAGTGCAGGTGGTGCGGACCGGCCCAGATATAAAGGGTGATCAGCGCCCAGAAGTGAACGATCGACAGGCGATAGGAATACACCGGGCGCTCGGCCTGCTTCGGCACGAAGTAATACATCATGCCCAGGAAGCCGGTGGTCAGGAAGAAGCCCACGGCGTTGTGGCCGTACCACCATTGCACCATCGCGTCGGTCGCACCCGAATAGATCGAGTAGGACTTGAACCAGGACACCGGGATTTCCAGGTTGTTGACGATGTGCAGCATCGCCGTAACCAGGATGAACGCGCCGAAGAACCAGTTACCCACATAGATGTGCTTGGCCTTGCGCTTCATGATCGTGCCGAAGAACACGCCGATGTACGACACCCACACCAGCGTGATCAGGATGTCGATCGGCCACTCCAGTTCCGCGTATTCCTTGGAGCTGGTGAAGCCCTGTGGAAGCGTGATGACTGCAAGCACGATCACAGCCTGCCAACCCCAGAAGGTGAAGGCCGCGAGTCCGTCGGAGAACAGACGCGCCTGGCAAGTGCGCTGAACCACGTAATAGGACGTGGCAAACAGTGCGCAACCACCGAATGCGAAGATCACCGCGTTTGTGTGCAATGGTCGTAGACGGCCGAAGCTCGTCCACGGCAGGTCGAAGTTGAGCGAGGGCCACACCAACTGCGCGGCGATCAAAACACCCAGGCCCATCCCGATGATTCCCCATACCACCGTCATGATGGCGAATTGGCGAACCACCTTATAGTTATAAGCAGTCTCACTTATTGCTGTGCTCATGCAAGGCTTCCACGCTAATGGCATTTTCGAAGGCAAAAACGGCGGCAAGTATGGAGAAAGCATGGGGGCAATGCAAACGACGCCCGGGCTCTCTTTGCTGGCCAAAACCCTGATTTAAAGCGTTTTCCATGCGCTGCGCAGGGACGTTTCGCACCAGGCCGGTGCGCCAGAAATACCGAGTTCGCCTTATGCTTCTAGGTGGCGCGGCGAGTCGGAAGCAAAGCTTAGAAGTGCGTGGGCGGGCGGGGAAGGTCTTCGGTCGGCTGATGATGCGACAGATGGTCGCAGCGCGACGAGAGTTGCCTGAAGACAAGGCGAGATGGGCGGTACGAGTGTACCGCCCTTTTACGACTTACTGCTTGGCGAGTTGTTCCGGTTTCTGCGACAAGCTGTAGACGTAGGCGGCGAGCAGGTGAACCTTGTCGTCGCCCAGGTACTGCTGCTGGGCAGGCATCTGGCCGTTGCGGCCGTGGCGGATGGTCTGCTGCAGCTGGGCGAGGCTCGAGCCGTAGATCCAGCCGGAGGCATGCTGAAGATTCGGCGCACCCAGTGCCGCCATACCTTCTCCACCCTGGCCGTGGCAGACGGAGCAGGTCTGTGCATAGACCTCTTTGCCTTTGCCCAGATCAGCGTCGGTGCCTTCCGGCAACGCCAGGCCAGCGAGTTCCTTGCGGACGAAGGCTGCCACGTTCTTCACGCCTTCCTCGCCGATAGCCTGACCCCAGGCCGGCATTGCTGCGATACGGCCGTTGAGGATGCTGGTCTTGATCGAGGCTGCATCACCACCCCAGCGCCAGTCATGGTCAGCCAGGTTCGGGAAGCCCAGGGAGCCCTTGGCATCGGAACCATGGCAGATGGCGCAGTAGTTGGCGAACAGGCGAGCACCCATCTTCACGGCTTGCTCGTCCTGAGCGACTTCTTCCACCGACATGGCAGCGTACTTGGCGAAGATCGGACCGTATTTTTCATCGGCCTGAGCGACCTCGCGCTCCCACTGCTTTTCCTGAGTCCAGCCACCCTCGTAACCGGGCAGTACGCCTTTCCAGTTACCCAGGCCCGGATAGAGCACGAGGTAAAGGATGCCGAACACCAGGGTGCCGATGAACAGCAGGAACCACCAGCGCGGCAGCGGGTTGTCGTATTCCTCGATGCCGTCGAAGGCATGACCCATCGTTTGGTCCGTGGTGCCGGCCGACTCGCCCTTGCGGGTGGCGAAGATCAGCCAGAACAGAGCGACGATGGTGCCCAGCGTCAGCAGGGCGATGTATCCACTCCAGAAAGTGCTCATGTGCTACTCCTGGACAGCCCGAGCAACTCTGGCTGTCCGCGATTGAAGTCCCTGACGGCTGGCTTGGCAGCCGTCATTTTTCTTGGCTGCGATTAGCGCTTGTTGGTCAGAGCCGTGCCGAGCACCTGAAGATAGGCCACCATGGCGTCCATCTCGGTCTTGCCATTGACGGAGTCGCGAGCGCCGGCGATGTCCTCTTCGGTGTACGGCACACCGAGGGTGCGCAGTGCCGACATCTTCTTGGCGGTGTCCTTGCCGTCGAGGGTGTTCTCGACCAGCCACGGGTAGGACGGCATCTTCGACTCGGGCACTACGTTGCGCGGGTTGTACAGGTGCGCGCGGTGCCAGTCATCGGAGTAGCGGCCACCGACACGGGCCAGGTCCGGACCGGTACGCTTGGAGCCCCACAGGAACGGATGGTCATAGACGCTTTCGCCAGCGACCGAGTAGTGGCCGTAACGCTCGGTTTCAGCGCGGAACGGACGGATCATCTGCGAGTGGCAGCCGACACAGCCTTCGCGGATGTACAGATCGCGGCCTTCCAGTTGCAGCGCGGTGTAGGGCTTCATGCCTTCGACCGGCTCATTGACGGCGTCCTGGAAGAACAGCGGGACGATTTGGGTCAGACCACCGATGCTCACCGCCAGGATCATGAACAGGGTCAACAGCCCGACGTTCTTTTCTAGTTTCTCGTGCGATTTCATTTACCTAGGCTCCTCAGGCGATCTGCGCGGCAGCGTCGTACTCGGCGGGCTTGGCAGCCTGCACGGTGCGCCAGGTGTTGTAGGCCATCACCAGCATGCCGGCGAAGAAGATCGCACCACCGATCATGCGCACCACGAAACCGGGGTGGCTGGCTTCCAGTGCTTCGACGAAGGAGTAGGTCAGCGTGCCGTCATCATTGATCGCGCGCCACATCAGGCCCTGAGCGATACCGTTGACCCACATCGAGGCGATGTAGAGCACGGTGCCGATGGTGGCCAGCCAGAAGTGGGTGTTGATCAGCGCGACGCTGTGCATCTGAGCGCGGCCGAAGACCTTGGGAATCAGGTGATACAGCGCGCCGATGGACACCATGGCAACCCAGCCGAGGGCGCCGGCGTGTACGTGGCCGATGGTCCAGTCGGTGTAGTGGGACAGGGCGTTGACGGTCTTGATCGCCATCATCGGACCTTCGAAGGTCGACATGCCGTAGAACGCCAGCGAAACCACCAGGAAGCGCAGGATCGGGTCGCTGCGCAGTTTGTGCCAGGCGCCCGAGAGGGTCATCATGCCGTTGATCATGCCGCCCCAGCTCGGAGCCAGCAGAATCAGCGACATCACCATGCCCAGGCTCTGCGCCCAATCCGGCAGGGCGGTGTAGTGCAGGTGGTGCGGACCGGCCCAGATGTAGACTGTGATCAGTGCCCAGAAGTGTACGATCGACAGGCGATAGGAATACACCGGACGCTCGGCCTGCTTCGGCACGAAGTAGTACATGATCCCGAGGAAGCCGGCGGTGAGGAAGAAGCCCACGGCGTTGTGGCCGTACCACCATTGCACCATCGCATCGGTCGCACCGGCATACAGCGAGTAGGACTTCATCGCACTGACCGGAATTTCCAGGTTGTTGACGATGTGCAGAATGGCCACGGTCAGGATGAAGGCGCCGAAGAACCAGTTACCGACGTAGATGTGCTTGACCTTGCGCGTCGCCAGCGTACCGAAGAAGACGACCGCATAGGCCACCCAGACGATGGTGATCAGGATATCGATCGGCCACTCCAGTTCCGCATATTCCTTGGAGCTGGTGAAGCCCAGCGGCAGGGAGATTGCGGCGAGCAGGATGACCAGCTGCCAGCCCCAGAACGTGAACGCGGCCAACTTCGGCGCGAACAGTGTGGTCTGACAGGTACGCTGTACCGAGTAGTAGGACGTTGCGAACAGAGCACAGCCGCCGAAGGCGAAGATCACCGCGTTGGTGTGCAATGGACGTAGACGACCGAAACTGGTCCAGGGGAGGTCAAGGTTCAGAAATGGCCAGGCCAATTGTGCTGCGATGAAAACGCCGAGCCCCATCCCGACGATTCCCCACACCACCGTCATGATGGCGAATTGGCGGACCACCTTGTAACTGTAGGCGGTACTGGTTGCTGTGTTCATGTATGGGCTTCCATCCACGGGTAATGAGCAGTTTTTTTCTTTCTAATAGAAAGCGGGGCAAGGATGGGGAAAGGGCAATCTGCCGGTATTGACACGGATCAATACACACAAAGTGACAAATGGCATCTCGTCAGGTGGAACCAGCCGTCTGGCGGCGCCTGGGTGAGCCTGACCCTGGCGCATGGTGCAGGCGCACCGATGGACAGCCCGTTCATGGAGCAAATGGCTGCGCGCCTTGCTGCGCGCGGGATAGCGGTTTGCCGATTCGAGTTCGCCTACATGGCGGCGCGACGTGCCGGGGCAGGCAAGCGGCCGCCCAGTCCACAGGCTCAATTGTTGGCCCAATGGCGTGAAGTCCATGCCCTGGTGCGACAGCAGGCCACAGGACCGCTGGCCATCGGTGGCAAGTCGATGGGGGGGCGAATGGCCAGTTTGCTGGCCGATGAGTTGGGCGCGGACGCGTTGGTCTGCCTGGGTTATCCGTTCTATGCCGCCGGCAAGCCGGAAAAGCCTCGGGTGGCGCATCTCGCCACGCTGCAGACGCCGACCCTGGTTGTCCAGGGTGAGCGCGACGCCTTGGGTGATCATGAAACGGTGGCGCAGTACGCGCTATCCCCGGCGATTGCGCTGCACTGGCTGGCCGCCGCCGATCACGATCTCAAACCGCTGAAACGCTCGGGCCTGAGCCACGACCAGCACCTCGACAGTACTGCCGATGCGATTGCCGCTTTTCTCCAGGGTGTGATCTCGCACTGAGCGCTGCCTGCAGCCGGATCGAGCGATACCGGCTGCGGCTTTTCCTAGCGGTTGAAGCGCTCGACCAGGGCGTACTGCCCTTGCGCCGTGGCGGCGAGGTCCTCGCTGAGCAGCGCAGAGCTGCGCGCGTCACCGGTGGTCTGTTCGGCCAGCTGGGCGATTGTGCTGACGTTGTTGCTGATCTCGTCGGCCACCGCGCTCTGCTGCTCCGTCGCGGACGCGATCTGCGTGGTCATGTCGATGATATTGCCCATCGCCTCATTGATCCCGCTGAGGGCCTGATCGGCCTGGACCACCTGATCGACGCCGCGCGTCGCATGCACGCGGCCATCCTCGGTGGTCTGCACGGCGTGGCGCGCCTGCGACTGAAGCTTCTCGATCAGTTGATGGATCTCACCCGTGGCACTGGCCGTTCGTTGGGCAAGCTGGCGGACTTCGTCGGCGACCACCGCGAAGCCGCGGCCACTTTCACCGGCACGCGCAGCCTCGATCGCGGCGTTGAGTGCCAGCAGGTTGGTCTGGTCGGCGATGCTCTTGATCACATCGACCACGCTGCCGATTGCCTCGCTGTCGTTGGCCAGTTGGTTGACCGCTTCGCCCGTCTTGGCGACGGATTCGGATAGCTGCTGAATGGCCTTGCGTGTCTCGGCAGTGACCGCACGGCCCTGATCGGTGAGGCGGCTGGCCTCTCGGGTCGCGTCGGCGGCCAGCGCGACGTTGCCGGCGACTTCCTGCGTCGTCGCGGCCATCTCGTTGATCGCCGTTGCGACCTGCTCGGTTTCCTGATGCTGCTGCACCAGGCCGTTGGCGCAGTTCTGTGCGAGCGAGTCGGCCTGTTTGGCTTGCCCCTGCAACTGCACGGCCATGTCCTGCAGGCGTGTGAGGCAGGTCTTCAGGTGCGCATGCTGGCTGAGCATCGCCATTTCCAGCTGGGCTTCGACGCCGCTGCTGTCGGTATACATCCGCGCGATGAGCGGGTCACTGGTGCTCTCGCTCGCCAGCTGCAACAGGCGCTTTATGCCACGTTGCTGCCAGTGCAGCGCGACCAGGCCGAACGGTACGGCCAGCAGCGCGGCGGCGATGAACCCCAATGCATGATCGAAGCTGGCCCCGACCAGAAATCCTATCTGGCTGATGACCAGAAACGGCAGCCATTTGCTCAGTACGGGCAGCCAGGTGTCGCGGCGGGGCACGCCGGACTTGCCGGAATTGATGCGCGCATACAGGGCTTCGGCTCGCTGAACCTGTTCGCGGGTCGGTTTGGTACGCACCGACTCATAGCCTGTTACCTGGCGCTGCTGATCGAAAATGGGCGTGACGTAGGCGTTGACCCAATAATGGTCGCCGGTCTTGCGCCGGTTCTTGACGATGCCCATCCACGGCTTGCCCTGCTTGAGGGTCGTCCACATGTGGTCGAACACGGCCGGCGGCACATCCGGATGGCGCACCAGGTTATGCGGCGCGCGAATCAGTTCGTCACGTGCGAAGCCGCTGACCTCGGCAAATATGTCGTTGCAGTAGGTGATCTGGCCTTTGAGGTCGGTGGTCGAGATGAGGCGTTGCTGGTCAGGAAACGCGTATTCGCGCTGTGTCACGGGTTGGTTGTTACGCATCGACTATCACGCCTGGCAGAGAAATCGTAAGGTGGCGCACCCGCCCTGTATGTTTTTTCTATTGGGTCAGGCTGACCAGTTGGTCGGCCGGAGAGTGGCGTTCTTGAGCCAAAGCTGATCCGTGGATCAGCTTCCTCTACGCACAGGCGACCAGCGGCCACCTGGGCTTAATGGTTCTGTAACGGGTTTTGGGCATTGTCGGTGCGTGTCCGGATACTTCGCGATGCGAAGTGAACTCAGGGAGCCGGGCAGCGGGCAGGGACGTCAAGGGCAGCTGGAAACCAATCGCCGAGGGACCGGCGGACGCCGATGCGAAAGGAATCGCATCGGCGTTTCCTGTTTCGGTCAGCTCCCGATCAGCTGGCGAAGCACATAGTGCAGAATTCCGCCGGCCTTGAAGTACTGCACCTCGTTGAGCGTATCGATACGGCTCAACACTTGGAACGAGTCCCGCGAACCATCGGCGCGCTCAACGTCCACGGTCAGCATCTGGCGTGGCGCGATATCGGCGCCAAGGCCGCGGATCGACAACTTCTCCGTGCCGTTCAGGCCTAGCGACTGGCGCGTCTGATCATCGACGAACTGCAACGCCAGCACGCCCATACCGATCAGGTTGGAGCGATGGATACGCTCGAAGCTCTCTGCGATGACCGCCTTGACACCCAGCAGATTGGTGCCCTTGGCCGCCCAGTCACGGCTGGAACCGGTGCCGTATTCCTTGCCGGCGATCACCACCAGCGGTACGCCCTCGGCCTGGTAGCGCATGGCGGCGTCGTAGATCGAGAGCT
>Ga0209643_1002846_pt1 | contig 10174 bp, 9 predicted proteins | sample AutmiccBRH37_all_FD_187383 | JGI IMG/M metagenome (GOLD analysis project Ga0209643, IMG submission 187383) | Deep subsurface microbial communities from Mt. Terri, Switzerland - Autotrophic microbial communities BRH/37_all (SPAdes) (version 2) | ecosystem: Environmental > Aquatic > Deep subsurface... | reverse complement strand
GCAGTCGCCGTTAGGGCGGGCCTTGTTGATCCATTACGGGCTGGACCCCGACGATCCCTCAACGATGCTGCTGATTCAGGACGGCGTGGCGCGCGAGCGGTCTGACGGCGCCCTGGGGATCGCCGCCCGTTTGCCGGCGCCCTACAAGCTGGCGGTGTCGGCACGGATCGCGCCGCGCTTCGTCCGTGACGCCCTCTACGACTTCGTCGCGCGCCGCCGTCGCCGGATTCCGGGGCCGACGTGGTGCAGCCTGCCCCCGAGCGGCGTCGATCTGGCCGACAGGGTCCTGGGATGAGCGGACGGGTGCTGGTGCTGGGCGCCAACGGCTTCATCGGTTCGCACATCGCCGCAGCCCTGTCGTCTAAGGGCTGGATCGTGCGCGCCGGCGCGCGTCGCATCGCCGAACCCGCGCGGCGGGCGCCGGGCTTCGACTGGGTCGTCGCGGACTTTTCCAGACTCACGACCGCGCAGGCCTGGGCCCCGCTCTTGGCGGACGTGGACGCCGTGGTGAACTGCGTCGGCGTGTTGCAGGACGGAGCGGGCGACAGCACCCGCGCCGCCCATGTCGACGGCCCACGCGCCCTGATCGCGGCCTGCGAGGCGGCGGGCGTCCGGCGGCTGGTGCATATGTCGGCCGTCGGCGCCGACGACGCGGCGGGCACGAACTATGCGCGCACCAAGGCCGAAACCGAAAGGCTGGTGGCGGCCAGCGGTCTGGACTGGCTGATCCTTCGGCCGTCGCTGATGGTGGATCGGGCGGCCTTCGGCGGCACAGGCCTGATCCGGGCTCTGGCGGCCTTTCCCCTGTTCAGCCCCGTCGTCGGCGGAGACCAGATTTTCCGGCCCGTCCCCCTGGGCGATCTCGCCGCCGCGGTGGTCGCGGCCCTGAGCCCCGGCGCGCCGTCGCATCAGTCGCTCGACATGGCAGGACCGGAAGCGGTGACGATGGTCGAGACCGTGCGCCTGTATCGCGGCTGGATGGGACTGCGGCCCGCGCCGGTGGCGCGCCTGCCTCGCAGTCTGGCCGCGCCGGCCCTGGTCGTCGGAGACCTGCTGGGCCGGCTGGGCTGGTCCTCGCCTATCCGCACCACGGCCATGCGCCAGATGGACCATGACGTTTCCGGTCAGGACAGCGGCTGGGCCGAGACGTTGGGCGTGTCGTCGCGCGGTTTCTCGCGGTTTCTGGCCGAGACCCCCGTCTCGGTTCAGGATGTCTGGCATGCACGGCTGTGGTTCGTGCGACCCCTCGCCATACTGACCCTGGGGCTGTTCTGGCTGATCACGGGGCTGATCAGCTTCGGCCCGGGCTGGAACGGCGCTGTCGCCATATTGCACGAGGGGGGATACGGCCGCTGGGCCGGGCCGGTGGCCTGGTGGGGCGCCTTGCTGGATGTCGTGCTAGGCCTGATGCTGTTCGTGCGGCCATGGACGGCGCGGGTGGCGGTCTTCATGTGTCTGGCCACCGTCGGCTATCTGATCGCGGGCACGCTCAGCCTCCCGCACTATTGGATCGACCCGCTGGGGCCGTGGCTGAAGGTGTTGCCGATGATGGTCCTGTGCCTGTTCGTCGCCGCCACGGACGCGCGCCGATGAGCCTCTATGTCCTGCTCAAGATCGTCCATATCCTGTCGGGTGCGGTGCTGTTCGGAACGGGGGCGGGGATCGCCTTCTTCATGCTGCGCGCCCATGCGACCAGGGACGCCCGGACGGTGGCCGAGGTCGGTCGGATCGTTGTCCTGGCCGATTTCGTCTTCACCGCCAGCGCGGTGGTGGTTCAGCCGATCAGCGGCCTGGGACTGATCCATCTGCAGGGCTGGCCCCTGAGCAGTCCGTGGCTGCTGGCGGCCTATGGCCTCTATGTTCTCGTCGGGATCTGCTGGCTGCCGGTCGTGTGGATCCAGTACCGGATGACAAGACTGGCTGAACAGGCGGCGGGGCAGGGGGCGTCTCTGCCGAACGCCTATCATCGCCTGTTCGGCTGGTGGTTCGGCCTGGGCTGGCCGGCTTTCGCGGGGGTGCTGGCCATCTATTGGCTGATGGTCGCCAAGCCGGAATTCTGATCCGAAACCTTGGGTCATAGAAAATGAACCGACGTCGGCGGCGCGCCGTGCCATAGGCCCGTCATGACCGACATCGCTCCTGCGCCCGCGCCCCTGCCTGTGCGTCCCCACGCTCTGACCGGCCTGGAGATCGCCGCCATCGTGGCCATCATCGTCGTGTGGGGCGTCAACAACGCCGGGGCCAAGCTGGCTACCGAGACCCTGCCGCCCCTGTTCGTGGGGGCGATCCGGTTCGGGATCGCGACGGCCTGCCTGATCGCTTTCGTGCGTCCGCCGTTCCCGGACTGGAAAAGTTTGACCGTAATCGTCGTCCTGGGCGGGCCGATCCAGTATGGCCTGGGCTATGTCGCCTACTGGCTGGCGACGGACGTCAGTCCGGTGACGGTGGCCAACCAGCTGTGGATTCCCTTCACCACCCTGTTCGCCTTCCTGATCCTTGGCGAGCGGCTGAGCAAGGCGGCCCTGGTCGGCATGGGGGTGGCCTTCGTCGGCGTGGCCTGGATGACCCTGGACGCCCACGCGCTGCAGGACTGGAAGGCGATCCTGGTCGCCATCGCGGCCGGCGCGGCTTGGGGCGTGACCACGGTCGTCGCGCGCCGCACCACCTCGATTCCGCCGCTGAAGATGCAGGGCCTGCTGGCCCTGGGCGCCTTCCCGGTCATGGCCTTCGGTTCGGCGGTGTTCGAGCAGGATCAGTGGGCGGCGGTGCAGCGCGCCACCCCCATGGTCTGGGCCTCGCTGCTGTGGGCCGGCGTCGTCTCGTCGGTTCTGGCGACCACTCTGCTGTTCTGGCTGGTGCAGCAGCGCGAGGCCGGGCGAGTGACGCCCTATCTGCTGGTGACGCCGGTGGTGACCATGCTGATCGGCTGGGGCTTCATGGGCGATGTGCTGACGCCGCAGATTCTGACCGGCTCGGCCATCGCCATGGGCGGGGTCGCCGTCGTGGCCCTGGCCGAGCGGGGACTGCGTGCGGGAGCGGCCAAGGCCTGACGCCGTCGCCGCTCCCGAAACGATCAGCTTGCGCTGAGCGCGGCGCAGGCGACCCGGTCGCCGGCCCCGCCGATCGGCTGGGTCGAGTGGTCGTCGGGATTGGCGTGGATGATGATGGCCGAGCCGTCCTCGTCCCACAGCCACTGGCCGGAGCCTTCCGACGAAATGCGCGCCCGCGTGGTGAACAGTTCGGCGTTCACCTTGCCGTCCGCGCCCGCATAGACGTTGGGCAGGTCGCCGTCGTCGGGGCCGCCTGGGTTCAGCAGACCATGCGGCGCCTTCGGGGCGCCGTGGTTGATGTGGCCGCCGGACGATGTGAAGGGCGTGGCGCATTCGCCCGTCGCATGGATGTGGATGCCGTGCCAGCCGGGCGTCAGGCCCGAGGCCTCGACCTTGATGATCAGGCCGGTCGGTCCCTGACGCATCTCGACCCGGCCGATGTTCGCCCCCTGGGCGTTGACCAGCACCGCCTGTCCCGTGGCCCCGACGGGCGCACGTTGGGCCTGCATCTGGGCCGCGTCGGCGGTCGAGGCGCAGGCGCCGACGAAGGCCAGGGGGGCGGCGAGAAGGAGGGCGGCGGCGAGGGTCGGTGCGCGCATGTGAAAAGTCCTTTCAGAGACGGGCTTTCACGGCGACGTCGCTTTGCCTCCGAAGCCCTGCAATGCTAGAAATCGTCACAGCGGATCACGTTCCGATTCCGGCCGCATAAAGCCACGCTTCCTTGACCGACGACAGCTACGAAAACGCCGCAACTCCGATCAATGGCGGGAGCGGCGGCTCCGACATTTCCACGATCACGATCGAGGACGAACTGAAGCGTTCGTACCTCGACTACGCCATGAGCGTGATCGTCAGCCGCGCCCTGCCTGACGCCCGAGACGGCCTCAAGCCGGTTCACCGTCGCATCCTCTATTCGATGCACGACCTGAACATGACACCCGAGCGCAGCTATTCGAAATGCGCCCGTGTGGTCGGCGACGTTCTGGGCCGGTTCCACCCCCACGGCGACGCCTCGGTCTATATGGCCCTGGTGCGGATGGCCCAGCCCTTCTCGATGGGGCTGATGCTGGTCGACGGCCAGGGGAACTTCGGCTCGGTCGACGGCGATATGCCCGCTTCGATGCGTTACACCGAGGCGCGGATGGCCCCGGCCGCCGTCGCCCTGATGGCCGATATCGACAAGGACACCGTCGATTTCCAGCCCAACTACGACGAAAAGGAGCTGGAGCCGGTCGTCCTGCCGAGCCGGATCCCGAACCTGCTGGTCAACGGCGCGGGCGGCATCGCCGTCGGCATGGCGACCAATATCCCGCCGCACAATCTGGGCGAGGTCGTCGATGCGGCCCTGGCGCTGCTGGACGACCCCGACGTGTCGGACGACGCCCTGCTGGACATCGTGCCCGGTCCCGACTTCCCCACCGGCGGCGAGATCATGGGCCGCACCGCCCCGCGCAATGCGCTGCGCGACGGTCGCGGTTCGGTCGTCGTGCGCGGCCGCGCCTCGGTGGAAGAGATCCGCAAGGATCGCGAAGCCATCGTCGTCACCGAACTGCCCTATCAGGTCAACAAACAGACCCTGATCGAACGCATCGCCGAAATGGTGCGCGAAAAGCGTCTGGAAGGCATTTCCGACGTCCGCGACGAATCCGACCGCCAGGGCATGCGGATCGTCATCGAGCTGAAGCGCGACGCCTCGGGCGACGTCATTCTGAACCAGCTGTGGCGCTACACCGCCATGCAAAGCTCGTTCGGCGTCAACATGCTGGCGCTAAACCACGGCCGGCCTGAGCAGATGGGCCTGCGCCAGCTGCTGCAGATCTTCCTCGACTTCCGTGAGGAAGTCGTCGTCCGTCGCGTCAAGTTCGAGCTGAACAAGGCCCGCGACCGCGGCCATGTCCTGGTCGGTCTGGCCGTCGCCGTCGCCAATATCGACGAGGTCATCCACATCATCCGCTCCTCGGCCGATCCGACCGAGGCGCGCGAACGCCTGCAGGCCAAGCCCTGGCCCGTCGGCGACATGATGGCCTTGGTCGAGCTGATCGCCGACCCGCGCAGCGTCGTCATCAACGGCGACAGCCTGCAACTGACCGACGAACAGGCCCGCGCCATCCTGGCCCTGACCCTGTCGCGTCTGACCGGCCTGGGCCGCGACGACATCTTCGGCGAGGCGAACGGCCTGGCCGACACCATCCAGGGCCACCTGACCATCCTGTCGGACCGCAAGAACGTCCTGGCCATCATCCGCGACGACCTGATCGACGTGAGGGCCAAGTTCGCCGTGCCGCGTCGCACCCTGATCGGGGAAGGCGACGGCGAGATGGAGGACGAGGACCTGATCCCGCGCGAGGACATGGTCGTCACCGTCACCCACGGCGGCTACGTCAAGCGGGTCGCCCTGAACGCCTATCGGACCCAGCATCGCGGCGGCAAGGGCAAGTCCGGCATGACGATGAAGGACGAGGACGCCATCACCGGCGTCTTCAGCGCCTCGACCCACACCCCGGTCCTGTTCTTCGCCACCAACGGCAAGGCCTATAAGCTGAAGACCTGGCGCCTGCCGCTGGGCAGCCCGCAGTCGCGCGGCAAGGCCTTCGTCAATCTGCTGCCTATCGAGCCGGGCGACAGCATCATGAACGTCCTGCCCCTGCCTGAGGACGAGACGACCTGGGGCGACTACGACATCATGTTCGCCACCTCGACCGGGGATGTGCGCCGCAACAAGCTGTCCGACTTCGCCACGGTCAACCGCGCCGGCAAGATCGCCATGAAGCTGGAAGGCGAGGACCGGATGGTCGGCGTCGGCCTGTGCACCGCCGACGACGACGTGCTGCTGACCACCGCTTTGGGCCGCGCGATCCGCTTTAAGGCCGACGACGTCCGCGTCTTCAAGGGCCGGGATTCGACCGGCGTCCGGGGCGTGCGCCTGCAGGACGGCGACGAGGTCATCTCCATGGCCATCCTGGGCCGCGTCGACGCGACGCCCGAGGAACGCTCGGCCTACGTCAAACACGCCAACGCCATGCGCAAGGCCCTAGCCGGCGCGGACGGCGAGGAAGATGTCGCTCCGGTCGAGGCTGACGACGACGCCGTCGCCGACGCGGCTCTGACGGTGGAACGGATCGCCGAACTGGGCGCCGCCGAACAGTTCATCCTGACGGTCACCGAGACCGGCTTCGGCAAACGGTCCTCGGCCTATGAGTATCGTCGCACCGGTCGCGGCGGCCAGGGGCTGACGGCCCACGGCCTGGGCGGTCGCGCCGGCACACGCCTGGCCGCGGCCTTCCCGGTCGAGGAGACCGACGACCTGCTGCTGGTCACCTCGGGCGGTCAGATGATCCGTACACGGATAGATCAAGTCCGCATCGTCGGCCGCTCCAGCCAGGGCGTCACCATCTTCCGCACCGGCAAGGACGAAAAGGTCGTCTCGGTCGAACGCCTGCCCGAAAGCGGCGGCGCGGATGAGGCGGACGTCGCCGGTGAAGAGGGCGGCGAGGACTGATTAACACCCTCTCCCTTTGGGAGAGGGCTTGAGCGACCGAGAGCGTAGCGATCGGTCTTGCGCGACCCGAAGGGCGGCGCGTAGCAGCCAAAGGGTGAGGGTTGCGGTGGTGCGAACTGACCCACCAGCGGACCCCTCATCCGGCCCTTCGGGCCACCTTCTCCCGCAAGGGGAGAAGGGAAGAAAGAGGGGAGCGGCCATGACGTCTGACATCCTGATCGACGGCCTTCCCGCCACCCCTGACGACCTGGCCCACCAGGCCCTGGTCAACTACGGCGCCTACACCTCCTTCCGCGTCGAGCACGGCGCGGTCCGGGGGCTGGACCTGCATCTCGCCCGTCTGGATCAGGCCGCCGTCGAACTGTTCGGCGAAAGCCCCGGCGAGGCCGAGTTCCGGCGTCTGTTGGCGCTCGCCGTCGACGGCCGGGACGCCTGCTGGATGCGGGTCAGTCTGTTCTCGCCCGAGATCGGCCATCGCAACCCGTCCTTCGTCGGTCGGCCCAAGCTGATGACGGTGGTTTCGCCGCCCCCGCCGCCGCTCGCCGCCCAAATGCGGGTGACGGCCGTGCATTACGAGCGTGAGCCGGCGCACCTGAAACATGTCGCCACCTTCGGCGCCACGCGCGCCCGCCGCACCGTGCGGGCGGCGGGCTTCGACGACGCCCTGTTCGTCGATGATCAGGGCCATGTGTCCGAAGGCGTGACCTGGAATGTCGGCTTCATTCAGGGGGACCGCATCGTCTGGCCCCAGGCGCCGATGCTGGCGGGGGTGACCCAGGTCCTGATCGAGCGCGGCCTGTCCGGGCTTGGGCCGTCCGGGCTGGGCCTGTCGTCGCAGACCCGCCCGGTCCACGTGTCCGAACTGTCGGGTTTCGATGGCGCATTTCTGTGCAACAGCGCCACGCCGGTCAGTCCCATCACCGCAATTGACGATGCGGTTTTCGCCGTGGATCAGACCCTGTTGACGGCGATCGAAACCGCCTGGGCCGCTAGTGAGCCGCTGCCTTTGACGCCGCCCGCCTCCTAATTCTGCAGAAAAAATCCAACGATTTCGGTATCATCATCACCGAATTCAGCAATCAGCGCCCCTGGGTTGGCGGCGGGTGTAAGGTCGCGTGATGAACGATGTGACGCCAAACCCCGCCCCGCCGTCTCACGCGCCCGCTTTGGCGCTTTTGGCGCCTTGTCACCCTGTTTTTGCGACACGCCTCTACGCCAACGGGCTGCTAGGCCGAACCTTTCGCACCTGCTAAGTCACGCCGAACAGCAGGCGACAGGCTGGGGAGACACGCCATGCGCATCGGACTTTATCCGGGCACTTTCGATCCGGTGACGAACGGTCATATCGACATCATCAAACGGGCGCTGAAGCTGGTGGACCGGGTGGTCATCGGTGTGGCCCAGAACGATGACAAGGGGCCGTTGTTCACCACCGACGAGCGGGTCGAGATGCTGCAGGCCGAGGTGGCGAACCTGGGCGGCGACATCGTGGTCCAGCCCTTTTCGACCCTGCTGATGCATTTCGCGGAAGAGCTGAACGCCAATGTCATCATTCGCGGTTTGCGCGCGGTCGCCGATTTCGAATACGAGTTCCAGATGACGGCCATGAATCAGCGCCTCAATCAGGACATCGAGACGGTATTCCTGATGGCCGATCCCCGGCACCAGGCCATCGCCTCGCGACTGGTCAAGGAGATCGCCCGCCTGGACGGCGCGATCGACAGTTTCGTCAGCCCCGCCATCGCCGCGCGCGTGCGGGACAAGGTCAAGAACAGAGGATGAGTGCGTCAATGCGTCTTGGTGTGATTGCGGCGGCCGCCGCCGCCCTTCTGGCGTCGGTTTCGACCCAGGCCCCGGCCGTGGCCCAAACCCAGGCCCCAGCACAGGTTCAGGCTCCCGCTGCGGACTGGCGCACCGTCGCGCCCGAGAACCTGCTGGTCATCGACACCCCCAAGGGCCGAATTCTGGTCGAGCTGACGCCGGTCGCCGCGCCCGCCCATGCTGAACGTATCCGCACCCTGGCCAACCAAGGCTTCTATGACGGGCTGAAATTCCACCGCGTCATCCCCGACTTCATGGCCCAGACCGGCGACCCCCAGGGCACCGGCGAGGGCGGCAGCGAACTGCCCGATCTGAAGGCCGAGTTCAGCTTCCGGCGCGGCCGCGATGCGGGCTTCGCCGTCGTGCCGAACGCGGGCCAGGGCGTGCGCGGCCTGGTTGGCGTCCTGCCGGTCGAGACCCAGCCGGACGCCCAGATGATGATCACCGCCGACTTCAAGGTCGACGCCCACGGCCTGTTCTGCCCCGGCGTGCTGGGCATGGCGCGGGCCGGAGCGCCCGACACCGCCAACAGCCAGTTCTTCCTGATGATGGGCGAACGGGACCAGTTGAACGGCGTCTATACCGCCTTCGGCCGAGTGGTTTCGGGTCTGGATGTGGTGAACAAGCTGAACAAGGGCTCGGACGCCGACGACGGCAAGGTGGCCAATCCCGACGTCATGACGCGGGTCCGCATGGCTTCGGTCCTGCCGGAAGGCGAACGCCCCACCGTACGAGTGCTGAACCCCGCCAGCCCCGCCTTCGCCGAACGGATCGCCGCGACCCGCACGGCGCGCGGCGGCGGCTTCAGCATCTGCGACGTCCAGCCGGTGGCCGAGATCGTCGGCGGCTAAGGGATTTCATGAGGGGGCAGGGGCTATGAAGGTTCGAAACGCACTGATCGCGGCGGGGCTGACCGCTCTGTCGTCCGGCTCCGCCTTCGCGCAGGAGGCGGCCGTGCCGCCGCCCCCGCCCGCACCGACCGAATGGCGCGCCGTCGCCCCCGACAATCTGCTGGTCATCGACACGACCAAGGGCCGGATCCTGGTCGAACTGGCCCCCGAGATCGCCCCGGCCCATGTCGAGCGGATCAAGCTGCTGGCCTCGCGCGGCTTCTACGACAATCTGGCCTGGCACCGGGTCATCGACTGGTTCATGGCCCAGACCGGCGACCCCCTGGGCACCGGCGACGGCCAGAGCTGGTATCCCGATTTGAAGGCCGAGTTCACCTTCCGACGCGGGCCGGACATGGCCTTCACGCCCGCCGCCACGCCGGCCGGGGCCTTGGTCGGCTTCTATCATTCCGTCCCGGTCCAGACCCAGCCCGACGCCCTGATGACCGGCACGGCCGACCGCAAGGTCCACGGCTGGGGCCTCTATTGCCCGGGCGTCGCCGGCATGGCGCGGGACGAGGGCAATGACACCGCCAACAGCCAGTTCTTCCTGATGCGCCAGGCCTATCCGGCCCTGGACAAGCGCTACACGGTCTGGGGTCGCGTGGTCGTCGGGCTCGAGGTCGTCCGCGCCCTCAAGGCCAGTCCTGAGCCCAGCGGCATCGTCGCCGATCCCGACCGCATGACCCGCGTCCGCCTGGCCTCGGACCTGCCCGCCGCCGAACGCCCGGCGGTCCAGATGCTGAACACCGCCTCGCCGACCTTCCGCGCCCTGATCGATCAGGCCCGCCAGGCCAAGGGCGCCGACTTCTCGGTCTGCGACATCGACGTGCCGGTGCGGATGGCGACGGCCGGCTGAGCCCGCACTGTCTCCTCCCCATGCATGGGGAGGGGGGACCGCCGCGCCTCTTCGC
>Ga0209643_1002844_pt1 | contig 10197 bp, 8 predicted proteins | sample AutmiccBRH37_all_FD_187383 | JGI IMG/M metagenome (GOLD analysis project Ga0209643, IMG submission 187383) | Deep subsurface microbial communities from Mt. Terri, Switzerland - Autotrophic microbial communities BRH/37_all (SPAdes) (version 2) | ecosystem: Environmental > Aquatic > Deep subsurface... | reverse complement strand
ATCTACTAAAACCTGCTGTTGTTCTGGAGTCAGTTTTGTCCAAGAAGCCTCACTGATTGTAGCCCAATGCCACATGTTATTGGTACCAAACAAGGTAAAATAAGGAGCTTGTTCATGAACTTTAAATCCATAGGAGAAAGACCAGCTAGCGAGTGAACCTTCAACTGTTCCTCTATCTAAAGCTGCATTCAAATCAGCGGGAGGAATCGTAGTTTGAACAGCACCCCAAGCACCCAGAGTTCTTCCAATCCATTGCCCATAATCTCTGATTTTCAGGCCTTTAATCTCATCGATGCTTTTAATCGGTGCTCCAATTTTTTTGGAAACGCCCAAAACTAATTCACCTTCGGCTGTCGCCCATAAATACTTCATGCCGTATTTTTCATGGATCTTTTCCATGATTGGAGTAATTTTTGCTTGAACTTCAGGTACCTTTGTTGGATCAAACGTTCCTGGTATTTCAAAGATAGTTACTTCTTTCATTTGAGGCGCAACAAAGGAGGATGGGAAAATCCCGATATCAGCAACACCAGTTTGAACAGCTTTGAACATTTGTGGATTTCCTGCTAAAGAACCACCTGGAAAAACTTCAATTTGGATACTGCCTTCAGAAAGTTCAGCGACTTTATCGGCATAGAATTGATAAGCTTTCCCATGAATATCAACTGGAGACAATCCGTGGGCAAGTTTTAAAGTAACAGGAGTTTGCTCTTTAGGCTCTTCTGCTGGAGCAGGATTGGATGTGGCTGGGGCTGAGCAACCTCCAGCAAGAGCCACCATGACAATCAGGATAAGAATGATTCCAAACTTTGGCTTTCTGAACATTTAAATTTCACCTTCCCCTTCATACTTACTTTCTTATTTTTCTTTTTGATTGGATGATTATAAGACTTTTCTTCTTTTCCTCCTCATTGTTAATCGGATTCTTTACGCGTCTCCAAGGGACAGATTTTCCCTGGATTTAATATGTGGAATGGATCTAGTGCTTCTTTAATTTTTACCATCCAATCCAAGCCATTCTCATGCTCTTCTAGCATATAAGGGGCTCTGACAAAACCCACTCCATGTTCTGCAGTCGTAGCTCCTCCTTCTTGCAGAACCAGTCGATGTATTTCATCCGCAGTTCGGAATGCTGCGTCTACTTCACCTGGATCTTCGACCTTAGCTAACAATCCTGAATGAATATGGCCTTTGGCCCAGTGTCCAAAGTTGACAATTCCAATTCCATTTTGTTTAGCTATGAGCTGAATTTCCCTTAATATCTTAGGAAGTTTTTCTAATTTAACACAGACATCTTCACTCGCTGCAATGCGTTTTGCTCCCTCACGAATACTAGCACTGAATCCTTCGATGTTATCATTGATTTCCCAGAGTTCATGAATCCCATGAGGTTCATTAGAACCACGAGATGCTTGAGCATACTCTTTCGCTACTTCTTGAAGCTTGGTATACTCCCAGGTAACACTTTCCTCGTTACCATCTACTTCACATATAATCTCTATTTCCGCACCAGGAACATATAGTTCTTCATAAAAACTAGCTGCAGCTCGTGTAGCCTCAGGCGCACAATAGACAAATTCCATAGCTGCAGGTACAACCCCTCGGGACTCGATTTCTTGGCTAGCTTTCTGAGCAGTTTCGGCCTTATCAAAAATCATGACAACCGCAGCTCTTGCCCTTGGTTTTTTAGCAACTGCGAGCCAAATCCCTGTAATTATTCCTAATATCCCTTCCGAACCTAAAAATAGAGAGTTGAGGTTTAAGCCTGAAACATTTTTGAGGACCTTCCCCTTAACACCTCCGGTTACTAAGACCTCTCCAGTGCCAAGTACCACTTCTAATCCCAGAACATAATTGCTCAAAGCTCCATGTTTTAAAGAACGAGGTCCACTGGAATTATTAGCAGCCATCCCACCTATGGTGCATGCATCACCGCTACTGGGGTCGGGGGGGAGATAAAGTCCGTGTGGTTCTAATGCCTGATTCAACTTGGCATAAGTAACACCTGGCCGACAAAATACCATTTTATTTTGTGGCTCTATGGATTCAATCTCATTCCAACTGCTTAGGTCAAGTACAATTCCACCTGAAATTGCCAATGTACCGCCTGCTTGCCCTGTGGCAGCACCACGTGGAATAATTGGGCATTGTTTCTGACCAGCCCATTTGATTAACTCAACAACATCTTGCAAACTTTTTGGTGATACTACCGCTTGCGGCATATGGGGATTTATTGCTGAGTAAAATGATGTGTCATAACTATAACAACTCAATTCCATCGGGTCTGTAAACACTTGATTGGGATTGAGAATAGATGATAATTCTCGCTTGAGGTCCTTGCTTTCCCAGTTCATAATCCTAAGCCCCCTATTTAGCAACTACCGCTTCAATTTCTAATTTCAAACCTGGAAATACAAGCTTACTCACTTCTACAGTAGTGCTTGTAGGTAAATACTCACCAAAATACTCTTTCTGAACTTTGTTAAGAATATCTTGTTCTCTGATATCTGTTAAAAAACGGGTTAATTTTACTATGTTAGAGAAATCTGCTCCAATGGAATCAAGAACCAGCTTCATGTTAGTAAATACAGCTCTGACCTGACTTTCCATATCAGGTGGCGGGGTTAGCTCTAACGGGTCATGTGGGTGTTTGTGGTACAGAGGTAGCGCTGTACAACCGGCAAGGTAGAAAAGCCTTTCTCCAGGTTCCACTTCAATAGCCGGTACAAATGGCATAAACTCGTCCGGACCCTTTGGCCATACTCTTTTCATCTTTCTATTCCCCCTTGGATGTTATTAAATTAGAATATTCAGAAATTTCAGGGTGCATTCATGCGTTTTCTTTTTCTTAGGTTACTCTTGTGCACAATCATAAGCGTTATTAATAAGTTCAATATAATGTGAAGTCACAATATCGGACCCTGCTTTGTTGAGACCGTCCATAATATGAAGATTACACCCCGGACAGCCACTTGTAACAACTTGAGGATTTACACTCATGATTTTATCGATCTTACGACTATTAATCTTACGAGAGAGATCATAATGATTAACACTAAATAAACCGCCCATGCCACAGCAAGTATTTGCTTCAGGCATTTCGATATACTCAGCATTGCCCATCATCTTCAGGAGAGTTCGTGGTTGCTCTATAACCCCGGCACCAACAGCTAAATGGCAGCTATCATGATAGGTAACCCTTGTTGGCTTCGGTAGTGACGGCAACTCCTTGACCTCTAATTGGTCAATCAGAAACTCCCCTATTTCAAAGGTTTTCTCTTCAAGCTTCTTGGCTTTTTCTGCGTACTCAGAACCAATTTCTGGATGTCGAGCCCATTCCTTGAGCCCTGTACCACAGCTGCCACAAGCATAAATTACCGCATCTACATTAGCTTCTTCTAAAGCATCAATGTTCTGGCGCACTAGTGTCACCGCTTTTTCAACCATCCCGCTAGCGAAAAATGGTACACCACAGCATGTTTGTGTCTGCGGAATAACAACCTCTACACCATTTCTTGCTAAGATGTTTAGAACTGCCCGCCCAACATTCACACCCATGTAGTTGATGTAACAACCTACATAAAAGGCTACTTTCTTAATTGGTTTATCCACTTTAATGTGTTGGAATTGGCTCATTAACGGTTTGCCACCAAACATCGGTAACAGACGCATCTTTTTATTTAACCGAAAAATTGCTCCCCCTCCTGGAGTCTCTTTAAATGGGATATGTTCGAGAACCGCGGCCACGGGTGCCATAACATCACATAACCCCCGATGGTCGGATAACATGTTCAACATTAACTTTTTGCTCGTAGCGACACCCATCTCTTGGGCTGCCAACTGGCGGAAGGCAATAATTACCTGGTCAATCTTTCCGCCAACCGGACATACTGCCATACAATTGCGGCATAACAAACACTGATCTATTCTTGAGACAACGTCTCCTGTTAGCGGTATCCTACCGGCCAGTACTTCCCCTACCAAGAATACTCTTCCTCTCGGTGAAGTACTCTCCCAGCCTAATTCAGCCAGTGACGGGCAAACTGACCGGCAAAAACCACAACGGTTGCATTTATCGATAAGTTTTTTGACCTGATCATAGAGTTCTTCCCTTAGCACCGTTTTTTCCCTCCATCTATGTGAGGATTCTTATTGATACCTATTTAAGGATGAATCATAACTCGAATCGCTCCATCTTCCTTCTGGTGGGTCATCCTCCAAGCAGTTCCAAAATCATCAAGAGAATTGAAATGGTGGGTCATTAATGGTCTCACATCGACATCTCCACGTTCAATCATTCTTAATCCTCTAGCGGAAACCCATCGCGGATTAGCAACAGAACCAAAAACATCTAAATGTCCTCTTACGATTACACTTAAATCAATATTTAAATTACGACCAGGTCCGGTAGCACCACCCAAAGTTACCCTACCACCACGGCGAGCACAACTAAGTGCTAGCTTGGCAGCTGGTTCACTTCCGGCAAACTCGATTACTACATCTGCACCTCGTCCGTCGAACTTCGCTTTGATAGCTTCTGCAGCATTTTCCACAGCCAGAACATCAATAGCCTCATCAGCCCCATATTTCAATGCCGTTTGTAATCTTTCGGCATCCCCGGCTCCGGCTCCGGCTACAACAATTTTGCCGGCGGACATGGCACGGGCACACTGTAGAGCCAAGAGACCAATTGCGCCTGGACCGATAACGACAACATTTTCCCCAGCACGCAAACCTGTTCTCTCTACTGCATGTAAAGCAACTCCTATATTATCCGTCATTGCTCCCTGGTCATAATCCAAACCGTCAGGCAAGCGGTGAACTGCCTTTACCGAAACAGCACAATATTCAGCCAGCCCTCCAGGAACCGTAAATCCAATATGTTGGTGTCCCAAGGCTCTATTCCCATAATTCTCACAAAGGTTATACATACCATTAATACAAGGCTCACAGGCACCGCAACCGACATGGACTTCTACTCCAACACGGTCTCCAACTTTAACTTTATTGACACCTTCACCCAAAGCTACAACGTCTCCGCTCCACTCATGTCCAGGAGTATGGGGAAATTTGCCACCAGGCCAATTTCCTATAAACACCTTCATATCGGTAGCACAGATTGTAGTTGAGCGTACCTTAATCAAAACCTCTCCAGGACCCGGTTCTGGCATAGGAATATCTCTAATCTCAAATTTATTGGGCTCGGGATAATACACAGCTTTCATCCAACTACCTCCTATTTCGTAGGCTCTAGAAGACCTAAAGCCTTCTGATAATACCTAGAGTCACAATACTTAGTCGGGTCATTTAGAGATTTTTCTATTTGACCTGTCTCAGCCATTACCTTCATCGCTTCTGTTACTCCCTTAAGATTAATTTCCCCACGAATATTAAACGTCTGCGATTGAAGGTAACGGTCATAAGTCACTCCTGCTACTTCGGCATCGACTTTTAGATTATGGATCAAGATCTTAACTGCCTCATCCTTGTTAGCTGAATCATGGAGCCAATCTGAAGCCCTCATATAAGCTCGGATAAAACACTGCAACTTCTCAGTATTATTGTCTGCCCAACTTTTTTTGGCAGCAGCTACAGTTCCTTGATATTCAGGGATATAATCCAGATTGCTGCCTAAACGCCTTAATCCGTTAGCCTCAGCGGTTAAGTCAGTCGGCCCGTTTAACAAGGCTCCATCAACTAATCCTTCAAGAATTGCCTGATAGCGTTCTCCTGCTCCACCGATTGGCACCAATTCATAATCCTGAACTTCAATCAGACCGTTTTCCAATAGCATTCTTTTCAGCAATAGGGCAAAGCCGGTAGAAACACCGTCCACACCAAGTTTTCGTCCCTGAAGATCAGAATAGCTTTGAATATCAGCCGCTACTATCAGGCTTAAATTAGGCTTAGTTATTCCTAATAAGGCAACTAAATCCGATCCAGCTTCTACAGCACGGACAATGTGATCAACAGCCTGAAAACCAATATCATAAATACCGCCTTCTTCTAGTGCCTGTAAGTGTTTCACTGAAGATCGGGTAAAGATAATCTTTACATCCAATCCCTCATCTTCGAAATACTTCTTGTCTAAGCCAATATAGACAGGCCAGTTTCCAGCAGATTCCGAAATAATTGCGACCTTAAATACTTTTAAAGCTTGATTCTCATTCATACCAAAACCTCTATCCATATTAAACAATCTATCTAGCAAAAAGTTCCTAGAAATGTGTATGTTTATGGCAGAAGGATAACTTTAAGAGCTCCGTCGATTCTCTTAGTAAATGTTTCATAAGCTTTAGCGAATTCAGTTAATGGGAAGTGATGAGTAATAACAGCATCCACATCAATTTTCCCGGCACTGACCATAGGAATTACTTCCTCGCAAGTACCACGATTGGCGCGAACACCAAAAAGATCTAGTTCCTTCAAAACAATATCTTGCATGGGTAGATTGACTGGGCTAAAAGGGATACCAGTAAAGGCGACCCTACCGCCTTTTCTGACCACTTGAACAGCCTGAACAACAGTATCCTCAGTAGCTGCAGTATCCACTGATGCGTCTACTCCACGTCCATTTGTCAGCTCTAATATTGTTTTCACTACATCAACTTCATTATAGTTAACCTTAGTTGCGTTGAATGTTCCTGCAGTCTCCAGACGATCACCAGCACCAACCACGATTACTTTGGCTGCACCGAGAGCATGGGCACATTGAATAGCTAGAATACCCAAGGCTCCGGGTCCAAAAACAGCAATTGTATCACCGGGATTGACTCCGGACCGTTTTACGGAATGAAGCGATATACTGGTAGAATCAACCAATGCGCCTTGATCATACGTCATTTCATCCGGCATTCTATGAATGCTCTTGATATTGACGACCATATACTCGGCAAAGGAACCTTGAGAGTAATGACCATATTGTCGATGTCCAATCTCTGTTTTTCCATAGTTCTCGCAAAGATTATACCTTCCTGTTGTACACATCCGGCAGAATCCACAGCCTGCATGGGAAGTCCCTGCAGCACGATCTCCAATTTTCCAACCAAATCCGGCGGCATATTCACCTAACTCAACAATATCTCCTGCCCACTCATGTCCCTGGGTATAAGGAAAACTCTTAGGCCATTTACCCGGATGTTTGCCGCTAATTATACCGACATCAGTTCCACAAATTGCTGTAGCTTTAACCTTCATCAACACTTCAAAAGGTCCGGGTTTGGGTACCGGTATCTTCTCTACTTTGAAATCATTGGGTCCGTATAATACAACACCGTTCATTTCCTTAGATATAGTCATTTTTGTGACCTCCTTAAAAATTTACTTGAATTATAATACTTCCATCGGGAAAACAATTTCTATACAGTTTTTAGGACAATCCATACGACACGCCCCGCAGAACCAACACTCTTCAGGGTATTTTAGATAGGGATTTCCCGCTTCATCGGAATAGATTAAATCTCCAGGACAGTTGAATTCGCATAACCCACATTGATTGCATAGACCGAGATCAATCTTTACAGGATTTTCCACAAAAGATCACCTTCTTAACATTACTTTCTTAGGGACATTCCTGCCCCGAGTCATGGGCTTTACTTATAAGCAGCAACCTTTTTCATCATTGGGACGCCATCCTTTAGACTCTGGTGCAGAGATACATGCCACTCAGGATTCGTATCCGGATAGTCTCCTCGATAGTGAGAAAGTCCAAAACGACTTTCCTCTCTCGTTAATGCTCCTTTAGTAATTAACTCTGCCAAAAGAAGCATATCTTGGGCTTCATGAACTCTCATGAGAACGTGACCATCAGTAGCACCAAGAATTGAAGTCAGATCATTTAATTTTTTCAATTCTTCAAGTCCAGTCTCTAAGCCAAGCTTGGTCCGACCAATTCCCACATAATCTGCCATAATTTGATGCAACTTTCCTTCAAAACGAGATTCTTCTAATTCATTGGCACGCTTAAGTGGTTCGAAAGCCCTTGCTTTAAGCTCAGCAATTTTCTCTTGATCGAGTTTCACTTCAATCCTATCACGTAGAATCTCATCAGCTGCTGATTCTCCAGCTGCTCCTCCAACCGCCATCGATCCTGCTAAGTTACAAATGCTTACAGCACAACCACCTGCTGCATAAAGACCAGGAACGGTTGTTAAACAATTTTCATCGATATGAATTCCAGTAACTGATCCTACAAAAGCTGGAAGTTGTCCTTCACAAATTTGAATTTCCAATAAATCTTTCTTTAGGTCTAAACCTTTCTGATTACAGTAATCCATAAAAGTATTTTTATCGACTGGTAAAAGATGAGTCAACAAATGCTCAATTGCTTCATCTGACAAATGACGCACATCGAAATAACAGGGGCCTCGCCCTTCTTTCAGCTCCCAATACGTCCCCCAAGGCATGGTCCACCGCGGCCCTTGTTCTCCTTGTTCATGATATTTAAGGACGTATCTTTCTCCTAAACTATTGACAATATACCCCCCCATTCCAACAATTGCATTTAAGGCTGATGCACTGAAGTTTTTTGGGGTTAAGGTGTAATTTACGAATTCCATATTCTTCAAATCGGCTCCCGCTTTATAAGCCATGGCCTGTGCGGATCCATTGTTATAAGGGCTATGCCAAGCATTAAAAGGAAGACCAGAGGGGTTACGATACATCCTTGAAACATTACCGGTGGCTAGAATCACCGCTGGAGCTTCAAAAATATAGCTATCGCCATTTCGGATATTGAAACCAACAGCCCCAATAACCCTCTCTTCTTGTTTAATGAGATCTGTTATATAGACTTGTCTTACACATTTAACTCCGGCTTCCTCTGCTTCCTTGGAAACTATGGGTTTGAGACTTCGCCCATCAAAATTAATAAAATATTCTCCCGGTTGGGCAAATGATTTGGTTCGGATAAAATCATTATTCTTGGTATCAATTCTCATTTGAATACCAATATTCTCCAGATATTCAACTAAACCTTTAATCCGACTTGTAAAGACCTTCTCTACAACCTTACTATCCACTAGTCCTTGAGTTAGCCGTTTATACCAGGCAAGAAAAGCCTCTGGGGTATCCCAGTCTGGTCCAGACTCTAATACCGCCATAAAATGATCATTGCCTGCTGCTCCACATCCACTTCGGTTAATATTTGCTTTATCAACCAGGATGACTTCCAACCCTTTTTTGCGAGCAGCGAGAGCTGCCATGGTGCCTGCACTTCCACCGCCGATTATTAGTACATCGGTTTTAAGAACAACTTCATTCTTTGACTCAAACAAAGTACCGACCTCCTTATCCCTTAGCTACGACACTCTTTCTCCAAGAGTGGTTTAGCCTGGTAAATTAACCGTTTGGTTCTTTTTGACACGAAATTGTAGGAACACTAAAATTGCCAGTAAAGCAAATCCTGGAATAATGGTTTCACTCATAGGTAACATCAAGAGAATCCCAGCCGTGAAGAATAAAATCCGTTCAATAATAATTAAGCTTTTTTTCAGATAACCTTGAAAACAAATCGACATACAGATTACGCCAAAGATAGCAGTTACAGTTACTTGAATGACTGTCATTATTGGACCTTGTAACAACAACGCTGGGCTTAATACAAACATAAAGGGTATGATAAACGATGGAATGGCAATCCTGAAAGCCTCAACTCCAGTTTTCATCGGATTGGCTCCGGCCAGCCCTCCTGCAGCATAAGCGGCCACTGCTATGGGTGGGGTGATAACAGATAAACCACTAAAATAGAAAACGAATAAATGAGAAACGACGAGAGGAACTCCTAAGTCAACAAGAGCAGGTATTGTTAAACCAGCCTGCATCACATACGCCGGGACAGGAGGCATCCCCATCCCTAAGATAATTGCAACTACGGCAACAAGTCCCAGAACAAGGAAGAGGTGTTCTCCACCTAAAGATACTATGGAAGACGCGATACGATCTCCCAATCCTGTAAAGTCAATGATGCCAATGATAATTCCAGCAACTGCGGTTGAAGTGATAACAACCAACGAACTTTTGGCACCTGCTTCAAAAGATTTCAAAAGAACACCAAAAGTGGGACGGGTCTTGGGTCTTAGAAAACTGGTGATGATGAGAAAAACAGTTGCAGTCGCACCTGCTAAAGATGGTGAATATCCTCTTATCAAGAGGTAGATTAGCAGGAGAATAGGAAATACCATATGTCCATATTCTTTT
>Ga0209643_1002842_pt1 | contig 10207 bp, 12 predicted proteins | sample AutmiccBRH37_all_FD_187383 | JGI IMG/M metagenome (GOLD analysis project Ga0209643, IMG submission 187383) | Deep subsurface microbial communities from Mt. Terri, Switzerland - Autotrophic microbial communities BRH/37_all (SPAdes) (version 2) | ecosystem: Environmental > Aquatic > Deep... | reverse complement strand
TGGGGACCTTGCAAACGTTGCGGCGGTTGCACTGGATGTAAGCACTACCTATGTAGTAGAACGCGCGCTTCTCGCCACAGGTGGGGCAGACGAGTTGATAGGCGCCATTGCTCTGGCTGCCTGGAGACAGGTGGTCTAGCAGTCCCGCATCGACAGCATCGAGGTCGGGGTAGACGTTATCCTTTAGGAATTCGCCGATCCCGCTCATTCGGCCTCCGCAGTGGCCATGCGCGGGCGAAGTGAGGCGGCGTATTTAGGGCACACACCCTGATCAATCGCGATGTCGGCTAGCTTGCGGAGCAATCCTCGCCGGACCTTCCAGGTTTGCTTCTGAGATAGACCGAGCATCTCGCTCATATCCACAGAGCGGTGCTGCTCTAGCACAGCAAGGCGGAGGATCTGATGTTCACGCGGTGAGAGGAACCGGCGGAGGGTTTCGATGTGTTGGTGCCGCGCCTGCAGACCTTCGTCACTAAGCACGACGCCATCAGAGAGGAACTGCGGAGCAGACTGTAGCCCGTCGATGTAGTTCGACGACGTCTGCATGTACTCGTGTTCGAGTGCATGGGCCCTAGGAACATCACTGACCGTATCCAACTCGGCAAAGGAGTAGGACGACGCACCTGGTGTTTCCTCAAGAACTAACGCCAAACCGTATAGTCGGATGTACGACAAAGCGTAGCCAATCAGACAGCGGCCGCGGTCGGCAGCCGATTTGGTGTCATGGTTTCGGATGGCAGCCGACGTTGCGTCGTAAAGACCGGGATAAAGTACAGAGAGAATTTCATCGTCACGAAGGCGGACGGTTAAAACCTTTCGCACCTCGGCGATCCACTGACTACGTGACTCGTCGTGGCAAACAAACTCCCACGGGTCGAGAGCCAAGAACTGCTGGCAGGTGAGCCCTGCCAGCCAGTTGGTCCTGATATGGCGCATGCCATGCCTCCTCCGGTACCAGCCCGGCTCCTAAGCGCAGGCCCAGTCAGACTGGCGCCCACTTTTCGATCACCACGACAGTGATCGACCCCCTCTACGTACAGTGAAAATGCATTCACCGCCTGGTTTCGAGTGGACCCCCGTAGGTCGCCCGCTCGGTATTTGTGCGCGATTCTAGGGGGGTGGAATGGGACAGGCAACTCAAAAAACGGTCGGAAATCGCCTTGAAAATGCGCGGATAGAGCGGAATTTGCGACATGAGGGACAGGACTGGGTGCAATGCCGTTCACCCACAAAAGGGCTGCAGCCCCTATCAACCAAAGGTTTGACGCTGGAAAGCCGGCGCTTAGTGGCGCAATAGTGGCATGTGTGAGTTGCAGGAAAGTTAGGCGTTGCCGCTGGTCGGTCGGTGGTCGTTTTCCTGATCGCCGTTATCGTAATGGCCTCTAGGAGGTGGAAATGATCAACGCGTATCAGGAAGTACTTGCTGCAGTGCGGCGCGCAGACCCGTCGACCAAAGGCAGAATTCGTTGCTGGATGGTCGCGCGCGGACCGGCCGCAGTTTGGTTTCTGGTCCTGTCGTATGTCCAGGGTGAGATCGAAGCAGAGGTTATCTGGAGCGGCGAGCCGCATAACGTAGAGGTGGAATTCCTTGCGGATGCTTTGAACGCTCAGAACGGCGTCGGCGAACCGATCGTCACTGCGATGTATAAAAAGTACATCAAGACTCCAGGCGCCTCGTTTCTCAGTCCCGACGTGCTGCCCCGCACGCCGCTGCGGCACTAACGGGGCGCTTGGCCAGCGCGCACCTACCTATATATAGAAGGGAGTGGTGTGGGGACACGTCCATGCCGACCGCCGCGAGGTTTGGAAAGGGCGCGCCCGCAATCGTGGATAGCGTAGGTCAGCGCATAGAAATCAAGTGCTGTGGGGCTGGCACGGTGCGGGCACTGAGCGGCTGGTTAATCGTCCCGGCCATTACCTTTGTGCCAGAAGCTGGCGACGATCGGCCGGCGCGGCCGCATGAGCCATGATGCCGCTGCCCGGGCGAGCCTAACATCGCCATCCACCGGGCCGATGAGTGCTGGCGCTGCGGGTGGGGAAGGTAATTGGTCCGTCAGGCAGACCCTTAGCCACTGTTACCGGTGATGCCGGATCGCTGAGGAGCTGACCACCTTCCGCTCCGCTCTATCCCGCGCATGATCTGCGCCAATATGTGGGCAAAAGCCCTCGTAGCCAATCACGCAGAAGCGAGCCTGGGGCATCTAAGTTTCGGTACCACCGCAAATACCCATCGAGAGTTTGCCGCCGGGTGTCGATTCATCTGGATCAATATCTCGAGGGTCCGGAACCAAACGGGTCAAACGCTGCGAGTCACGACCACTAACACGTAGTGGCCGACACGAGCCCGTCCGACCGGTCCCGTCTGTTCGCATTGGAAGCTGAGGCACCTGTCGAATGGGGCCGGAGCGAGGGGGCGCCACCCAATCCCCTAGTGGCCCTCTCCAAGGCGAAACAGGAGTTCACGAGTTCGACACCGTCAGGCGTTGCCGCGTTAACCCATCGAGCCCCGACTAAAGGCGCGGCGGGCCGGGCGCCAACGCTCACGGAAGCTGTCCGATCGCCCGAACGTCGGCGGCCTTGGGCTGACGCGGCGAGCGTGGACACATCCCGAGATACGGCAAGAGCCATTGGGGTCGCGAGGATGGTTAGCCGGCCGTGCCTGGAGCGTGCAGGTCGGCGCGCTAACGTAGCGGCTGTGCGATCCCTATCTTCCTCGTCCCCTTCGGCGGACATCGCGAGGCATATATGCCAAAGGCGTTCACGTCGCGGAAGGGAACGCGTTGCTCTCCGCGGATAGCGCTATTGGGCAGCAGGCGCTGATTGCAGACCTGGACGTGGACGGAGTTTCCACGGCACAGGTATCGAGAGCGAACTCCTGGCCGTGTCCGATCGCGGTGCGTTAGCGCAAGCCGACCACTGCCTAGGGGATCAGGATCACTGTTGCGCCGACGGATCGGCAGATATCCACGGTGGCCTGGTGCATGGGGTGGGCCACGAATGCTGCCGGCAGCAGCATGCCCATCGGCGCTTGGCTTGCGAGATAGGTCATTACGGAACTGAAGCAAGCGGCGCGACTGGCGCCGTCCGTGGGAATCGGGACAGTGGAATGACCTAACACCAACTGCCTGGGGGAAAGCCCGACAGACAGTTCGGGGAGGAGCTCACAGCTGACATAGGCGTGCGCCCCTACCTTCAGCATGCCAAGGCGATGTCGGTCTAGTGTTGCCTTCAACCAGTAGGGGCGATTGCTACCGCTATAGCCGTCCGGCGGCAGCACGCCCGTCGATAAGCGATTCAACGTGGATCGGTGCACGCCAAGGTATTTGGCTGCCTGGGTTGTTCTCATCTGATCCATCAAACACTCCGAAATCGGTAGAGCAGAAATGGTCTGGGGGTTTGGGGTGGAGCGGATGCCTATTCCGAGGTCGCTTTGGTAGCCGCGTAGAAAAAGCCCCAGAGATGCGATAGATCGGGTAGGGCCAACATAATTACATTAGACGGCGATTTAACCGAAAAGGTGAGTATGTTGTCGGCATGCCCAAAATCGTCTCCACTTGCCTCAGGTCGGCATGTTCGTCGGAAAACAGGCGCATCTGCAACCAAAACACGCACCGAGAGTTGCGGGTGAATTCGCGACAGGGTTTTGGGATGCAGTACCAGTATAAGTAGGGATAAATAGAGGCAATGCCGGGCGTTGTGCGGGTGGGGTAGGAGGCATGCGGGGAGATTGCCCAAAGTGAACAGCTGTAGTCGAACCGCCTGTTTAGGTAGAGGGGAAGGTAATGCCATGTGATGTCGCGTACCGGTTGGGTCGGGACCGAGGTGAAATGGTGGCAACGGGATGTAAGACCGGTGGCGCGGTATACGCGAGTGCGACCAAAACGACCGAAAGCGATCTTAAGGGTGCAAGGTCCCCGCGATGCGCGTGAATGTCCGCGATACAAATCGCCTTGGGAGCTATACAGAAAAGCTCGATAAGGCTCGAGCCAATCGACAAGCAGTGCTGGAAGAACTCATAAGCCGAATGTCATTCGTTGAGCATGATCTGGCCAGCCAGGCCGAGCGGCTCCAAACTCACCTGCAGGAATCGCGGCGGTCACTGGCTGGCGGTACCTGGTCAGTTCAGTGGGCATGGCGGGCGCACAGGAACCCGGGGAAAGTCATGCCCCTCGAGGTCAACCTCGTTACCTTGAGAACAAAGGGTGGTCAGGCCGATCAGCGAAAGCTGTCGTTGCGGCCTCGGGATCTTCGAGTGGAGCGGTTGACGCCCTATATCGGCTCCAGGGCCGCAAAGCAGTTTTCGCGAGACCTGGATAGGTTCCTGGTTCTTGCCAATACCGTGGTTCGTTGGATCAACGTCCTCGCTCCCGCTGAAGCAGTGGCGTTCAATACAGCAAGCTGGAATTACGGATTGGACCGTTGGGTCACGTTGGTCGGCGGGACCTGTGAGAAAGCAGCCCATCACCTAGCGGGGGTGGTTGAAGAATTTCTTTCTCTTGATGCCGAATTAGATGACCTCGTTTTCGAGTTCAACGGGGCTGCGCAACCGGTAAGATTCCATTCCATCATTTGTCGACGTGAATGCCCCTCGCTAGATCTTCTTGCTCCAGCGATGCCGCGGTTCCGGGTCGTTGTGTCGATCAACCGGACCACGGGGAGGCGGAACAGTCGTGACGTGCAGCTGTACAAAACCGATCTTGCAGCTCGCCGCCTCAAAGTCAGGCTTGCCCGCGAGTTAGGGCGGGAGCCAACGTCACTTGAGATAAAGGATGCACGGGAGAGGCAAAGGCAACGGTCCCCGACCCCGTGGCTGAGCAAGGAGCTAATTCAGCATTGCTGGCTCGGCAAACATTCGGCCGGTTTACTCCGGCATCAAAGAACAATGGTAGCGGTCATGGATCGGTGGAACCCATTGAGGACCACGATCCAGTCGCTGCTTTGAAAACGTAGAGGAAAGACCATGTCGGAAACTATTGAGCAGCTTGTAGCGATCGATCTCGGGAACGGCTACACGAGCTATATGTCGGGTACGGGCGAAAAGAATGGAGGCTTCGCCTCTCTGGTAACCGACTCCAGGTCGTCGCAAGGGTTGGGGGGGTCGTTCAGTCGCGAGGTTTTTAAGACTAAGAACGGTAGCTACTACGTAGGCGACGAATGTCGTGAAGACGGGGCTGTTTCCAGAAGTACCGATTCGGCGTTCTACAAGTCTGACGCCATCCGAGTATTGCTCCTTCGGGTGTTGAAAGAGTTCGGCCACAAGCAGCCCATCATCGTCACAGGTCTGCCAACGGAATTCTTCCATTCGCACCGCGACGAATTCGGAAAGGACATCAGACGGTGGGCAAGCGAGGAGGGATATCAGCCCGCGAAAGTCCAGATCCTGCCGCAGTATGTTGGACCATGGTTTGACCCCGAGTTGAAATCCATCGCAGGCAAGACGATCGAGCCCGCCGCGGTGATGCAGGGGAAATGGGGGATCATCGATATTGGCCATGGGACGATCGATGCAGGCCAGTTCGTCAACGGCCAAGTCTCCTCTCATGCGGATCATCGCTATGGTGAGTCGAAAGGTGTATCGGATATTCACAAATCCCTGTTCACAGCGTTACAAAACCCTGATGAATTGAATCAGAAGCTGGCGGCCAAGCACCGCCTCCCTAAAGAGTTCACGTTGGACACTCAAACGACGGAATACACCATGGACACCTGGCTTCGTCAGGGTTACATCCCGTGGCGTGGAGACCGGATAGATATTGGGCCGATCAGCATGCCGGCTCGCCAAGCCTTTGCAGATGACGTGATACCCCGTGTGATCAAAAGCATTTGGGGCTCAACCGACTTTCTCATGGGTATCATTTTTGCGGGCGGCGGGGCCACCGTTCTTGGGTCCGAGCTGCTGCAAAAGCATGTACGAGCACCAATCTACCTAGCAGACGACCCATGGAACTCGATCGTGCGCGGCTTGCGGCGGTTCTACGTGACGCAGAACTTCAAAGAACATGCAAAGCTGAGGACCGAGCGTGTCTAAGGCCGGCGTAGTTTTTATCCAGGCTCCGTTGGTCACGGGGTTTCACGATGCTCTCCTCGCGCTACTTCAGGAGGACAATCGGCGGATGGCGAATCATCTGGTGCTGACGGTTTCCGAGGCATGCCTGGACATCTGGCCTGTCACGATTCAAGACTACAAGGCACCAGGGGACGGAGAGCTACATGACGCAAAGATTGCTCTGAATCCAAACCGATTCCCGCGGCTTTATAAGCTTTACACCTCGCTTCCGCCAGGGGTTAAGGGACTGACGATGATTAACCTCCTTAATCGTCATCAGATGATGAAGGAGGCCTCACCCGAAGAGGCGAACGCAGCTTTGAATCGCATGCTTCTCGGCCGTCAGGGTCTTGGGGAAGAAGCCAACAACCAGACGCACCAAGCGGGAGATGTGCCTGGGCCGGCTGCCGCACTGGGACCAGAGGAAAAAACAGAGGTCAACGTGAGTAGACCGACTGAGGCGGCTGTACCGGCGAAAGTTGCCGCTCCTCCCGCGGCGCAAGAGGACATACTCGACCCACTCGCCAGTATGCCTCCGCTTTCATTTGACTAAAAAATCCAGATATCAGAGGGCAGCCCTTCGCAACGGAGGGCTCCGATCCGGACTTCGTCATCCCAGTTGGAGAAAGCAGACAGCACGCGCTCGAGCGCTTCAGTCGTTGCTGGCAATGTCAGAAGCGGTGCTGGTGAGGCGCCGGGAGCCGCTTGACGTTGTATCAAGTGTGTAACCGGCGAGTACGTGAACTGGTGCAGGCCTTCTGGAATACTGTCGAGTTCGCGGATGAGAGATGCCACGGCTGTTTTGAGCGAGGTGGTATCCATCAGGCTGGCACCGCTTCGATCCAGAAAACGCCATCCATCAAATAGAGGCGCACCACCGGGCGATTCCGACTGAACCACGACAGGGCGTAGGGCAGAAAACCGGGATTGTCGGCATCGTGCGGCGGAGTCACACCGTCCAGGACCGCTGCCAGCCGCGCTTTGACTTTATCGCCGGAAGCGATACCGGTCACGTTGAGATCAATAACTACTGCGCTTGAATCAGGTAGACCCAACGCAAGCTCGCCGGCGAAGCCTATGAAGGCGCCGAGATCGAGCGCCATATCATCGCCGACCTTTACGTTGCCGGCAGCACGAGCAATAAAACGGTTATCTGTGCTCGCCCAGTTAGCCAGCACTGGACTGACCTCGAAAGCCTCGTCCTCCTGTAGGTAGCCGCAATCCACCTCGAAACGTCTCATGCGTTCAGCGCCCCGTAGCTCAATGATCATTTATGCTTGCTCCTGCTGTCGCCAAGGCTGCTCTTTTTCCTAGGCTGATCGGACTACTGCTTTCCGGAAGATCTTCGTGTGGGATATCCATCCAGCGGAAACCTCCTCGAGTGGAGGGATGGTGATTCCGCTGCCAGACGCCTCATGAATGTGCGCATTAAACGATTCTGCATGCGCAATCCTGGCAACCCCGGCGGCGGCGAGCTGTTCCTGTAGAGCAGTAGCGTCTACGGGTGATAAAGATGGGAAAAGCGCGATCGCCTGCTCGATGAGTGCATCATCCTCTTCAACTGCTGCAGGTGGCACGAAGGGGTATGTTAGCTTCGGAATAACCAAGCCAGGATAGGCCGAAATTATCTCGGGTGACGCTTCTGCCACAAAGCGCAGACGGGATAATAGGCGCTCAACCGTTACTGTCCATGGCAAAGGGTTTAACAGTTCAGATGATTTCGACACCAGATCAACAGAGTATGGCAGCAGCGCGCCAGCGTTGCCGGCAGCGCTGCATCGGACGAGATTCCCATCGCAATCTAGGACGTAGGACGGATGCCAGACACCGGCAGCCTGGAACATTACCTGACCAATCATTCTTCGCTGAGCCGGTTGAGCGTTTGAATAAGACGGCCAATACCCGCCTCGATGAAGTAATCACCAAAGTAGGAAGCCACAGCAGGTTGTTTCATCAAACCGACCTCGTCCTTCGCAACGATGGGCGAGTCGATCTCCATCTCCTCAGCGAGGCCGGCGATCACTCGTCCAACGGATGCCGTGTTGCCGGTCTGCGGGAGCCAAGCGCGAACAACTTCACCGTTTGGATTCACCAGGAAAACCATTGTCGGCCACCAGTCGAAAAACTCCGACGCCTCCCCAGCGAGACCGCCCTTGCGCTCGAAGTTCTGCCGCGGCGCGATGCCGGCGTCACCTTCCGGAAATCGGAAGAAAGGCTCGACCCACTTCTTAAAGGACAGGTGTTCGCCTCCGGACAGGCGATCGACAGGCGACATGAAGTAGTTGTCCACACACCGGTTGAATGCAAACTCGCACGCTGTGCCTGACCACGAGAAGAACATTCCTCGAGAACTCTCCCAGCCAGACAGCAATGCCATCGGCACACCGTCATAGCCCAGGTAGTTGAGTTCTAGGGGTAGGTTGTTTTCCTTTGCGAAAGCCTTTACGCCGGCGAGAAAGTTGCCGTCAGCGATGGAGCGCTCTTTGGCGTTCTTCGCTTTTTCCCACGTTGAGTCCCATGACGAGGAATCGCCTGGTCGGACGGCCGATGAATAGACGTTTGCGGCCACCCAGAGGGACCAACCGTTGGCCTCCCACTCGGACTTCCGAAAAACGTGGTCACTTTGGTTACGTCGGCTCTCGCTTCGGGTCGTCTCAAGACGGTAGACAGGTCCCGGTAGACGGAACGTGGGCGCACCCTCAACCTGGCCAAGCGATTCTGGAAGCTGTGGGGCCTCATCGCAGCCCGCCAGTAGCAGGGCAGCCACTAGTGGCAGTGTTCGTGAGATCTTCATCTGTTTTTCTCCAAGAGGTTGTGCTGGTTCTTATAACGGCCACTTTGGCTATTTCAACAACCTGGCGAACAAATGGCAGCCCCAAAAGCTCACATTTCGTTTTGGCCGGGTCGCATTAGCGACGAACTCAGAAGGGGGCCTTGAGACGACAAAGCCCACTGCGAAGTGGGCTTTGTCTATCGGAGATCACTCTTTAGGTCGTGGTTTCTCCGGTCTGGCTAACGGGCTCGAAGCGGCGCCCGGCACAGGGTTGCTCATGAACCCAGGATTGGCGCGTGGGGCGGGCGCGGCCCCCATAGTCTTCCCACCGCTCATCATCCCTGCAGAAGCTGGCCGGCGACCACCGTTTCCTCGACCACTCGCGACGTTCTGCTGCGCCATCTTCAGCGCGGCCTGCGAGCCTTTGCCTCCAGCGGGGGAGCCGTTACCACCGCCACCGCCATTTGCGGCGCTGGCAGCGGCAGACGCTGCCCGACCAACGCCTGCCAGCGAACCCAATTTCAAAGCGACACCAACAACCGCGGCACCGGTTGTGGCGAGCCCGGTGGCCGCGCCGCCAGGGTTAAAATTGCTCATCCCCTTCACATCGTCCCAAATGAGCATCTTCGCGAAGATCAACTCAATCACGCAGATCCCTGCGAAAACGATGTACTCGGCTGTGCCGGCAGAAATGAGCAGCACGTTGTTCCTTGTGTAATTGCCAGCGTTATAGCCTTCGAGGAGCTCGCCGTTGACGGCGAGGAGCGTCGCGGCCATTGACAGACAGGCGTCGTTCGTAAGCGGAACGACGAAGGCAAAGGTCATTAGCTTGACGAACGAGATGAGCAGCTTCGGCGAGATGAACATCGCCATCACACAGATCAAGGGGAACATTACTATCAAGAACGCTGCGAACATCGCGCAGATATTGATCGTCATCGGGATGACGTACTTCAGCATCGTCTGTTTGAACCAGCTGCCGGTGTCGGCCAAGGCGGTATAGAGGCTATCTTTCGCCATCTCCCCAAGGCGCATGCCTCCGTCATGATCCAGCAGATTCACCTGGCCATATCCTGCCAGGGTCTCAAGGGGCGTGTCCCGGAGCCGATTCTGGGCCCGAAGCTGATTCTGAATGTCAACATACATCATGCGGCGAGCGTCACGGCCGTCCCGCCCGAGGGCATTGGATTTCCCCACCCGTGTATTTGCTTCAATCGACGCCTGCCAATTGCGCTCGCCCTGATCAACCATGCGATAGAGGTCATAGCAGTTCTTGGGATAGGCAGCCGCCGTGTCAATATTTGGACTCAGCTCGGCGTCTTCAGCATACGCAGCGTTTCGGTAGTTGTTGCCATTGACGTCCGCTGCGTCGTGATACAGCTCGCCCT
>Ga0209643_1002840_pt1 | contig 10212 bp, 7 predicted proteins | sample AutmiccBRH37_all_FD_187383 | JGI IMG/M metagenome (GOLD analysis project Ga0209643, IMG submission 187383) | Deep subsurface microbial communities from Mt. Terri, Switzerland - Autotrophic microbial communities BRH/37_all (SPAdes) (version 2) | ecosystem: Environmental > Aquatic > Deep subsurface... | reverse complement strand
GCAGGTTTGGTTAAACCATATTCATGAGCAATATCCTGTATCTGTTCGCTGGGTAAACCGGTTCTGTCGGCTGCCCAGTCGAGACTGAAGTACGGCTTACCATTGATAGGATCGATTTTGCTCCACCATGATTTGAATTCTGCTTCAAATTCATCCCAGCCTACGCTGAATTCCTTAAAGCTCCAATCAATATATTTTCTTAAAGGATTATACTGATCGTCATTTTCCAGAATATATCTGAGCATGGCTGCGAAGAGGTCTCCGTCTGTTCCAGGTCTGATTGGTACCCATAAGTCTGCTTGAGAAGCAGTATTTGTATGGGCAGGGTCGACTACTATCACTTTACAACCGTTTTCTACCTTGGCACCTACCGTTCCTCTGCTTTCATAGTTGATACGGGTAGCTACAAAAGGATTCCAGCCAACGTAGATAATCAGTTTGGAATAGTACGTATAGTCCTTCTTCAGACTACCGTCCGGTTGCCTCACAAGAAGAGGACGCATTACATCCGGTTCGATCCTTTTACCACCGAGCATCAGTTTTGGCCCATGACGACGGGGAGTATCACAGATTGAGCCGTGCTCAACGCAGTTAGGTGTACCATAACCATGAAATACTCTATAATAATGGTCTCTATCAGTAACGTCTCCCGCATCCATAATAACGGACTCCGCACCATATTTTTTCTTGATATCTGTAAGCTTAGAACCAATATAATCTATAGCTTCTTCCCAGGTAGCACGTCTGAATTTTCCTTCGCCACGTTCGCCCTCTCTGATAAGGGGATACTTATTACGTTCAGGAGAATATACCAATTGCATCCCTGATGCACCTTTGGCGCAACAAGTGCCATCATTGAACGGACAGCTATCATTACCATATATCTTTACGATACGGCCATCCTGGACCCACATTTCCATGCCGCACTCACTGGGACACATTACATCAGCTGTATATTTTACTTCTATATTTCCTAAATTATTTGCTAACTCTTCAGATTCAGCAGCAGAAACTTTCTTTAGGTTCAATAAGCTTGGACCGAGACCTATTCCTACACCTGCAGACACAGCGGCAGAAACTTTTAAGAAATTCCTCCTGGAAAGTGAAAAGGAATTACCTTTGCTAGTCATATTATACCTCCTTGTTATTTACTAAAATATTAATACCTTTAGGGGAGTACCGCTGCAAGACCAGCAAACACGATAGAATATCTCATCGAAAATACTCCGATCAATAATAAGCCTCCAGTAAGAGTCAGTAGGACAGAGTTCTTTTTGATATCTCCGAATAACAGCAGGGCAAAAGGAATAATCAGACCAAGCACCAATTCTCCCCATAAAAACCATCCTGATTTCCATAAAGCCTGGGCGGCAGCTTCTGCTTCAAGACCAGATGTTGAGAGAGTCATGCTTCTGGAAACTATCCAGACAAAGCTTAGTAGTATCAGGCTTATGGCTATAGGCTTTGCTGCGGAGATAAAATCCTGCAGTGATTCTTGCTTGGCAGCAAATCTTCCCACCAAAAATAATACGCCGATTCCTCCCAAAAGGCTGGTTGTGATAAAGTACACTGGAAGTACAGGGGTATTCCATAAGGCTTTCCCCGGAACTACTCCTAATTCTAAACCCGGATAAGCACTTAAGAACACAGCAAATGCGAACGCAACTATATATAACAACTTTGAGCGCCCGCTTGCCGAAGCAGCAGTTTCAGCTATGGTCTGTGATGTGGAACCCGCTCCAATATACTTCTTGGCAAGTAAGAGTAAGGTTATGCCGTAGAGTATCAGCAGAAATCCACCCCAAGACATTGGAGATTGTACATTAAAGTTAAAAGGATTGATTACATATAAAAACCTTAGCGGCTGTCCCAAATCAAGTATCAAAAAGATTGGGGCAAGCACGAGCGTAACTAAAGAAGTGAAGACAGCAGGACGAACAATTATCTGATATTGTTTTAGTCCGAAAACTGTGCTAAAAGATGCTACCATCAGACTACCGGCACTTATACTTATAAGTAAAAAATATATTGGGACAAATGCTTCCCAGTGCGATTCATTAACAAATGTATACATATCATTAACGGTCATTAATTTCCCTCCTTACTTTAAAACTTTTGGTTAAAATCAGCCCCGATATAATAGACCTGTGGCTTTGTGCCCACATGGGGATTAATAACTTGTACCGGATTCTTTGCAATTACCTGTGATATCCGACTGTTGGGATCGTTTAAATCTCCGAAGATACGGGATTTACCCATACAGTTTTTTACACATGCAGGCTCACCGCCGTTATCGATTCGATGATCACATAATGTGCATTTATCAGCAACTTTTTGGGTATCGCTCAGATACCGGGCATTATAAGGACAAGCAACAACACAGTATCCACAACCGATACATTTCTCCTTGTCGACTAGTACGACACCATCTTCGCGTTTATAAGTGGCCTTGACAGGGCAAACAGCAACACAGGGTGCTTTTTCGCAATGGTTGCATAATCTGGGCTGGTAGAATCTTTTTACAGCAGGGAAATCACCTTTTTCAGTCATATTTACCCATGACCTGAAAACTCCGAATGAGACTCCATTCTCCATTTTGCATGATACCGAACAGGACATACATCCGACGCATTTCCTTACGTCAATAGCCATACCGTATTTTTTTGGCTTACTTTCGGGCATACTTCAACCTCCTTCAATAATTTCTATTTAGGAAAATTAGTTCAAGCAAGGCTATATTAAATCTCCTCCTTTTTACTCTTTTCTTTATCCTAATAAAAAACCCGGAGAGTTAGTATCAGGTAAGCACTACGATTATCTTCAGTACTCACCTGAAAAACACCCCGGGTAAACACCTAGTGCTTATGGTTATTTTCACAAACAACATTGTATCAGCACTAGCATATTAATTTTTGAATCTTAAGAGTTAATCAAACCCCTTCTTATAGCGTATTTGGTCAAATCAACTTTGCTGTGCAGGTTCAGTTTCTTCATAAGGTTTGTTCTGTGATAGTCAACAGTTTTAGAGCTTATATTTAGGATGGGAGCGATTTCGGCATTTGTATATCCTTTGGCAAGCAGTACTAAGATTTCTCTTTCCCTTTCCGTAAGAGTTTCGTACACATCTTCATTCCCTTGCCGATAAGCATTTATTACAATATCGGCGATTTCCGGATCTAAAAATGATCTTCCTTGATAAGCCGTTCGTATAGCATTGACGACCTCATCTGCAGCTGCTCTTTTCAAGACGTATCCTGCAGCCCCGATCCTCAAGGCCGGAAGAATATACTCTTTATTCTCGTGCTGTGTCAAAAAAATCACTTTTGTCTTAGGGTTAGTAAGCAAAATATCTTTGGTAGATGTTAAACCATCTATACCTTTCATTGCAATATCCATCAACACTATATCAGGTTTAAGGTTTTGAACCATTGCCACTGCTTGTGAGCCATCTTCCGCTTCCCCAATAATTTCGAAGTCATCTTGTAAGTTTAACAGCATCCTGATACCTTGACGGAATACAGTGTGGTCATCAACCAGTAGGATTTTTATCTTCATCAACTTTTCCCTCCTCTTGATGGGATTCATAAACCGAGATAGAAAGTTTTAGCTGAATCGTAGTACCTTCATTCCTTTTGGAGTCAATCTCTAAGTTACCACTGATTAATTCTGCCCGTTCCTTCATACCTAGAAGACCGAAACTTTCTTTTCCCTCTTTAATTGTCTTAATAACATCAAACCCAATTCCATCATCTTTAACGGAAATTATCAGTTCGTTTTCATTGAATTTGAAGCATAGGTAAAGATTTTTCGCATTAGAATACTTTACAGCATTTACAATAGATTCCTGAACGATTCTAAAGATCGTTATTTCCGTTTCATCCGAAAGCCGCACAGGCTTTCCCTTGATATTTATATGTGACTTGATTCTGGTATTTGCCAGTCGACTTTCAGCATACCAGGTTAAAGCTGGCAAGAGTCCCAAATCATCAAGCAAAGAAGGACGCAGGTCATATATGATACGATGAACTTCTTTAAGAGTCATTGATGTATTATTTTTTAAATCCTCAAGAATTTTTTGAGCATAATCCCTATCCTGATTCATGACTTCGAGGGCAGATTTTAGCCCTACACCAAGTGCGGCAACAGATTGGCTCGTCTCATCATGCAGTTCTCGTGAAATTCTCTTACGTTCTTCTTCCTGAGCAGAGATAACTTTAATTAGTAGTTGTTTTCTTATCTCTTCTTTTTTATTTAGTTCTTCCCATAGTTTGGCATTTTCAATTGCCACTCCCAGCTGCATTCCGATAGAATTCAGTATTTGAATGTCTTCCAGTATGAATTTCTCGGTATCTGTACCGATAATATTCAGAACACCAAGTACCTTACCTTTATAAATCAACGGAACATAGACATGGGATAGAGCAGATATACCGTATTCATGATTCAGACTGTTTATCGGGCATTCTCTGCATAATGGATTATGTACTTGTACCTCTTTAACCTTTGACAACGGAATGCATCTGCACTCCTGAAATTGCACCGTTTGCTCCAAGGCTTCGTCGTGTGGTAACCCCATTTGACACATTAATTTGACTTTTCGTCCACCGTCTTCTTCCCGATAAACAAAAATCCAGCCAATCTGTTTTCCTATAACCTGAAGTATGGTAGCTAAAGCAGCTTCTAACGTATGTTTCAGATTCATAGATCCGCTAATAGATTTTGATAGTTCATTAAGTGCTGCGAGTTCCCTGTTGCGCTGAAGTAGTTTTAGAGATGATTTCTTTTTCTCAGTGATATCTCTATTGATACAAATAATTGCATGTGATTCTTCATATATAATTCTACAATAACTGGCCTCCACATATATTTTGGAGCCATCTTTTCTTTTCAGCCCAATTTCGAGTTGCTTTGGAAGGCTGCTTCCTTCTTGATACCGTTGCCAAACTTCTTGCAGTTGTTCTTTACTGTCAGAGCAAACCATATGATTTACATCTATGTCGAAGAGCTCTTCTTTCGAATAACCTGTCAATTGTTCATATTGTTCATTGACATATCTTATTTGATGTTTATTGTCCTCTTTGTAATGATATACGACAATGCCTTCACCAGCAGAACTTATCGCTTCAAGAAGTGTTCTATTACTCTCTTCAGATTGTCGAAGCCTCGTCATTCCATCAGAGATATCTTGCCTCATACGGTTAAGACATAATCCTAACTCCGCTATCTCATCATTTCCTTTGATAACAATATCCTGTTCAAAGTCACCCCTGCCCAGACGCAATGCATGGTTTGCTAACATTTTTAAAGGTTTTGTAATGAGGTTGCTTAGAATTAATGCAGCGGCAGATCCCAGTAAAATTCCGTAAAGAGTCAGATTCATTAACAATGTTCTTATGCTGGAAACAAATTGCAGAATACTATTCTGGCTAAACCCGACATGTATTTCTGCATTTAATCCTTCTATGACACGAACGCCCACATCGCGTATTAAGCCAAGTTCCTTAGTATCCAACAATACGGTTTGGGTCCCCATGGTCTCTTCCAAAATATTAATATTGGTTAAATTAATAGGAAATCCCCTATCAAAAGTATGAGCTATAATTTTGCCATGATCATCTATTATATAGGCATAAGAGATTCCGTAACCGGTATCCTGTAAATTCTCTAACATCCGTTGAACTATCAGAATGTTTCCGTCCAAAAGAGGATTTGCTACATTGTCGGCAGCCATAAATGCGAATGTTAAGCTTTGTTCCTCCAATTGCTCGGTCATCGCTTGCTCTACGATAGTTGTGATTGCTCCGATGGTTAATAGCCCCATCACTATAATCAAAATAATAGTAGCGATAATCAATTTAGTACTTAACTTCACTTATTTGCCACCATCCATGCTTTTTAATAGCCCAAACTGATCCGCCCATCTTCTTAACATAATATAATCTTCATCCCCGGCCTTGGTAAAACCATTAGGCATTTCAGAGTTTTCCCAGTGGTACAACTCTGCAGAATCCTTGCCTTTAGGATCAAAATTTATGAGTGCTTGAGTTATATCGGCAATTATTTTTTCATTAACACCGGGGGCAAAAGCAATTCCACTGCTTGGGAATTCCTCCGAAATATCAACTATCTTCAGAAGACCTTGGGATTCCAGAGACTTAGCGAGGGTATCCTGCATACCGCCCGCATCGAACCTCCCACTCATAACGGCATTGGCTACTTCGGAATGTGAAGAGAAATATTGATAATAATTTAAAGAATTAAGCTCAATACCTTTTTGAGATAACATAATCATGGGGATTAAATGCCCTTGGGTTGAAGCCGGATCTCCAAAAGCAAAAGAGCGTCCACGCAAATCATCAATTGAATTAATTCTACTATCAGGGCTAATCACTATAGCAGCCTGGTACTTATCTTTATTTTCCGAATTCAATCCTCTTACTGTAATTTGTACACCGTATTTTTCATGGGCTTGTAAATACCCTAATGTCCCGATCGCCGCCATGTGAATCGTTCCTTGTCCAAGTTCATCGGTAACACTGGAATTACCGGAAGTTACATGTATCTTAAATTTATAACCTGTTTCTTTTTCTAAATACTTCAGTAAAGGGACGTACATTTTCACGTCCTCTTTAACCTCAAGCCTTCTGTCAAAGCCAAAATATATAACATCTGAGCTTTCTTGAGATTTAAAACGTACTTGCGAAGAGTCACGATTACTTAAGTCAATATCTATTGGCTTTTCAATTTGTTTACTGCAGCCAGTTATTAAAACTAATAACAAAACTGCGATGGCATATACTTTTTTTATCATATAAATTCCTTCTTTTACCTATTTAAACACTTATTTAAACACATTTAAATAAATAATTGCATACCCTTGTGCCTTATTACTCAAACTATATCATTTGCAAATAGATTATGTCTATATAAATATCCTTAATAGAAATTCACTCTGAGACCTTAACAAGTTTTAGCTTTCTTGACCTTACCCCTAATTATATCAGCAGTAGATTTCTACTCTTTAATAACTAAGATCTATTATCTTTTTGCCTCTTTCCTTAGCATGTCTGCTCGTAAAACACCCAAATTCTACTAGGCGGGTTTTGTTCGGTTCCAGTGTTAGCGAAAATTTCTTCAATCTTTTCTTCAGAGCTTCATGGAAGCGGTTTACTCGCTTCCGTACGTCCAGCATTAGAAATCAAAGCAAAGTTGTACTTGTTTTGACTCAACAATTCTTGGCTTTGGAACTCCATATCTTTGCCAGCAGGCAGTAAATTCGACTAGGTTGAAACTACGCCTTTGACTTCTTCGGTTAAGCCATTTGTAAAGAATTTTCTTTACTTTTTTATAGAACTTTTTTAAGCTATTGTAGTTTTCAATTAGTCCATAGTAGTAGAGATATTTAATCGAACCGAGATAAGTTCATTCATGAAATACTAGCTTTTTAAAAGTAACAATGTCTTATAAAAAAGATTTAACGAAAATCTTAATTGCAGTAAAATTGCAGTAGTTAGCACTTATATATATATCGATTACGAAATACAAGAAACACCGCAAACCCTTGCGGTGTCTATGTTTTCTATGGAGCCGATGGTCGGAATCGAACCGACGACCTGCTCATTACGAGTGAGCTGCTCTACCCCTGAGCCACATCGGCTTATTTAAGACAAATGATATTGTAATTGATTTTTATAATCTAGTCAACAGTACTTGCAAATCGCACTTCAAAACCAAAGAATTCTTTATATTTGCATTCAACTCTAATCATACTTGTATTCAACCCTAATCTTAACTTTTCCTTCTATTTTATTTATTCAATTCAATAAAATAGATTTAATGCTGGGAATTAAGGACTTAGAAAGAGCATCTATTAGTAATACTATAAGCGAGTTATCTTATTAACCTAAAGGAATATACTTTATAGTTGGCTGTATTCAGATCCAGCTGAAGGGATTTGTCTTCGTTAGAAATAACCAATAAACTAGTAAGGGTAAAAGAAATTATAAAAGGAGGAATCTTGTTTTCAGTATTACAAAAGAAGATGTCTATGCGTTATGCCAGGAGAAAGGCATAGAATTTATCCGGCTGCAGTTTACAGATATTTTTGGAATCATGAAAAGCACATCCATTATGGTTGATGAATTAGATAGAGCCTTTGCTGGTGAATTAATGTTTGATGGTTCTTCAATTGACGGATTTGCCCGTATTGAAGAATCTGATCAGGTGGTTATCCCTGATCCTTCAACCTTTGCAGTCATGCCTTGGAGACCCCAGGAAGAAGGGGTGGCGCGGATGATTTGCGATGTATATAGTCCCAACGGTGTCCCTTTTGAAGGCTGCCCCAGGCATATCCTCAAAAAATCTCTCAAGGAGGCTGAGGATATGGGATTCACCCTGAATATCGGACCAGAAGGAGAGTTCTTCCTCTTTCATACCGATGATAAAGGATATCCGATATTCGAAACTCATGATAACGCCGGCTACTTCGATCTTGCTCCTGTGGACAGAGGGGAAAATGCCAGAAGAGATATGATTCTCACTTTAAAGAAGATGGGATTCAAAATCGAAGCTTCCCACCATGAAGTAGCTCCAGGACAACATGAAATAGACTTTAAATATGACGAAGCTCTTACTACCGCTGATAATTGGGTTACATTTCGAGATGTGGTTAAAAATATTGCGCAAGAACACGGACTCTATGCCACTTTTATGCCTAAGCCCTTTTCTGGTGAGAATGGCAATGCCATGCACTGTAATCAATCCTTATTTAAGGATGGCAAAAATGCTTTTTATGATGAGAATAACCCTGAAGGCTTAAGTGATATAGGCGTATATTATGTTGGTGGTCTCTTGAAACACATTAAAGGTATGGCAGCCATTACCAATCCAATCGTCAACAGTTATAAACGGCTGAAACCTGGTTATGAAGCTCCTGTGAATGTTGCTTGGTCAAACTGCAATCGAAGTACTCTGATTCGGATTCCGGCAGCAAGAGGGCAATCAACCAGGATCGAACTTAGAAATCCAGACCCAACTGCCAATCCATACCTAGTATTTGCTCTAATGTTAAGAGCGGGTATAGAAGGAATTAAGAACAAAATAACTCCCCCTGAGCCTATAGATGAAAATATCTACGACTATGTTCATGATCATTCAGATAATGAATTACCGACTTTCCCTAGAGACTTGCAGGATGCTATCTTTGAATTAAAAAAGGATTCCTTAGTAAAGGAAACCTTGGGGAATCATGTTTACTCCCGTTATATAAGTGCCAAACAGCGGGAATGGGATGAGTATGCCGAACACGTTCATCAATGGGAGATTAAGAACTATCTGCGAAGGTTTTAACAGTATCTAATAAACTTAATATCTTGAAATAAGAATTAAACTGGGGTAATTCCTGGTTTGATTCTTTTCTTATAACTACTGAGCCAAGTTGGATTAATCAACTTCTTAAACTCGGAGGGCATTCGACCCAGTTCTTAAGTTTTCCGTATTCAGCGAAGCTATCGAAGATATTTACTTCCTCTTTAAGTAAATCGATAAATAATTTCCTCATATTTGGGTCAGTAGCTTGGCTAACTGAGCCAATATGGATATGGAGAAATCCTTGAATCCCTCTGAAGATTTGCCTATAGATGTATCTATCATTGATTTCATGAGATTTCTCAAAGAATGAAGTGTTTGAAGGAGGTCTCTCTGGTAAAGGGATTCCGTACTTGACCATAATTTTTTCCTTACGTTCGACTTGCTCCTTTAGCGTATTAATTCCTGAGGCTATAACTATTTTGAAATCTCCATCTTCACATAACTTCTCAAGAAATTGTGTTTCTTGTAATGCATCATATCTGGCTGAAGTGAGTTCCCAAAGATGCCAAACCTCACTTACGCTGATTTTAGTTTGTAACTCCTGAGGAGTTGCTCCAATATTTTGTAATTGGTCTATTATTCTCGATAAAGTTGAAATCATATATTTACCTCCTCTTTTTGGGTAATAATTCTTTTTCAGATATACTTGTTCTTAAATATTTTCCCAAATACTAATCAGAATAATTCATTTTCTTATTCTCCTTGGTATACTTTGATGTTAACAGCTTTAATACAAATCTGGTATAATCAGGCCATACATAGTAGAATGTTATATTGAGGTGTTAATATAGATGAATATAGCATTTTTAGCTCTTGGCATATTAATACTCCTGGCCTATCTTA
>Ga0209643_1002839_pt1 | contig 10212 bp, 8 predicted proteins | sample AutmiccBRH37_all_FD_187383 | JGI IMG/M metagenome (GOLD analysis project Ga0209643, IMG submission 187383) | Deep subsurface microbial communities from Mt. Terri, Switzerland - Autotrophic microbial communities BRH/37_all (SPAdes) (version 2) | ecosystem: Environmental > Aquatic > Deep subsurface... | reverse complement strand
GCCCAAATGGTATTTCCTTCATTCTCAGTTATCAATCCCTTATTATAGGCTTCAACAAGAATATTTCCTGTAGTAATATGCTTCAATTGAAAACTCCTTGACATAATCACCAATATCACTCAAATTATTACTGGCAACAATACCTCTATTTTCTTTTGCTAAAGCTATTGATGTAGCCTCTACCTTACTAATTAATTTTGGTCCTTTATTGTTCTGTACCAGATAATAGCATGAAACTTGAACAGCATCTTTATTGTTCTGAGGGTGGCACATTTCAAACATCATTGAACCCATGGGAAAGCGGGGTTATTGCAGAAGAACTTCAAAACGGTGCTATCTGTTGGTTGCGCAATCTCGATCGTAAAAAGTGGTCACTTGAAATCCCATATGAAGTGAGTGGTGTGACTACTTCTATGTTCCCAGATTTAGTGGTTGTGAGCATTGCGAGAAGACTAGAATATACATCTATGTTGTCTCCTCAATCCCTATAAAAATAGACATTATCTAACCTGTCAACTCAACCCTATCACTTTCAGGGCAGTTGATATGTTACCGCAAACAATAAAAATAAGGGTTTCCTGATATGAGAACCTCCGGCATAGAAGTCTAGAGAAAAACTCAATGTCTGGAAACCCTATATTTATAGGCTTTTTCAGCCCTACTATTTATCCACCCTTGACATCAATACCACGCACTCAACATGCCTTGAGTGGGTAAAAAAGATGCCATACACGTCTGGTATCCCCCTTGGCGGATGCCTATATTTCAGATGAAGTCGCCTGGATAGGCCTTTTTTATTCGATTTGGTGCCTGCTTTGGCATTACAATTCAAGTTAATAGTAAAAATTTTATCAGCAAAATAGTTTAACGTGATACAAGGTGCTTGGTGTATGGTTCTAGCAAAAACATAAGTTGCTCAGTAATTTCCTGCACATTGCAGGGCATAGAATTATTGATCCACCATTCCAATACTCCAATAAACCCTGAAGTCAAAAAATGAGTGGTTACACCATTTGAAAATGCACTGTTTTCTGACTTTATACCGATAACCTCGGTTACTGTTTGCGAAACAATGGCATATAAGCGGCTGCGGAAAAATCCAAATCCCTCATTGCTAAGAAGCAACTTATATATTGTAAAATTTTCCTCCAAATATTCAAATATACTTTGAAGTGCGCCTGCGTTTAGAGTGGTATCAGTACTATTGGCACAGTGATTTAGCAGCAGCTCAACATATCTTTCAATACACTTGTCAAGCAAGTCGAATTTATCCACGTAATGCAGATAAACAGTCCCACGGTTTATGTCTGCGCGTTCGGCTATGCCATTGATGGTTATTTTCTCAAATCCTTTTTCAGCCAAAAGGTCGATGAAGGTATTCATAATCAGCTGCCTTGTTTTTTGTATTCTTCTATCCACAAAGTTTCCCTCCGGATATTCAACAAAATAGAGCAATGTGTTGAGTTCTCAACAATTGGAACAATTGTAACTATTGAAATTCTCAACACAAATCAGTATGCTCAGAATATCAAACATGTGTTGAAAAATCAACACGCGATCATTATGGGGGGAATCTTTATGAAAATACTTTTCTTTGGGCGCGGTGTCATTGGAACGCAATATGCTTGGGCGTTTGAAAATGCAGGCCATACGGTTGAGTTTTATGTTCGTGAAGGCAGGAAGGCACAATACGGCTCCTATGTAAACTTGGAACTATGGGATGCAAGGCGAAGCAAAAAAGACCGGTTAGTTAAAGAAAAATGGCCTATTGTAACGCATGAAGAAATAAAAGAAAATCATGATTATGACCTTATTTTTATGAGCGTCAACCCCGAACAGGTATCAAGTACGGTAAAGTACCTGGCACCGCGCGTTGGAAATGCAACCGTCCTTTTTTTCAGTAACTTCTGGCAAGACCCTCGATCAGCTGTTCAGCCGATTCCGCTCAGTCAAATTGTTTATGGCTTCCCAGGTGCCGGCGGCGGGTTTGAAGGAAACACGCTTTACGGCGGGCTTTACAAGACGGTTCAGTTTGGAACATTTGAACCCGAGCCTACCAAAAGGGATTTAGAGGTTCGCAAGCTATTTGTTGAGGCAGGCTTCAAGATAATGGTTCAAAAGGACCTTCAAAGTTGGCTTTGGAATCACTTCGCATTAAACGCTGCAATGGAAGTCGAAGTCTTAAAAAGCGGCAGTTTTGAAAAAGTAATTTCCTCACGCGAAGCTCTTGATGGATTAGGCCGGAACTTGAAAGAAATGATCCCTGTTTTGAAAGCAAAGGACTCAAAACTTGATTTTTTGACAAAAGTGTTGAGCGACCTGCCGCCGAGAGTTGTCGGATTTCTTATGAGTCACGTTGTTTTTTCTCCGAAAAGCATGTCTTATGCGCTTGTGGCGCATAACCACTATAAAGTTGGCTATGCCGTACAGGAAGTTATTACCGATGCCAGGAAGTACGGAATAAAGGCACCACGTCTTTACGATGTTGAAAGCTTAATTACGGAACAATGAACAGATCCAAGAAAAAAGAACAATGACGAAAAGACCTCCTATCATAGAATAGTAACTATGCCAGGAGGTCCTATTTTGTTGTGGGATAATGCAACTATTTATTCGATTAAATGTATTGAATTCGAAGAAGCCTTAAAATATCCACATTTCACTTAGATGTCATCTTTTTTATATCCTCAAGGGTCTCAATACTTATGGCTATTGACAATGTGCTTAAACCCCTTTATTTTCAACGCTTGACATACGTTCAAGCAAGCAGCAACATTCTGTATGCCTTGAGGATACAAAAAAGATGTCGTATCAATCTGGTATCCCCTTGGCGGTCCGGTATAGTTCTAAAACCATAGCCTGTTGCGGACTTTTTTCTCCGACTTTATGGCAATATTTTGCTTTACAACCTAAATAACTGTAAGCAATAAAACCTTCAAAAGCGTATTGACTTCTTCTTGAAGGCATTATTCGTTACAATTTTTTATTATCAAAATGTTTCATGTAATTGACAGCTATGAATGGATATCCATGTTAAGAAACAGCGGCTTAACCTAAGAAATGTTATACCACTTTTTGCTAACAATCTTCCTATGTCATAAAGAGCGCATAATTCAAAGTTTTTCATTTTGATAGCTTTGTTATTTTCTATATCCCTGAAGTACGTTCAATATACAATATAACTTTATAACTGGTCTCACCGGACAGTTTCTAGTTACAAGTCAGTCACTTTTTATACGAGTCAATAACCTTAAACGTGTTGATCTTTATAAAACCAAACCCCTTCCCACCTGTAAGACCTAAGGATCAACTTCTTCAGTTGTTCCAAGAAGAAAGCCCCATAAGGTTTACGTTCCTTTAAACATCATCACCTATTAATTTCTTCGCTCTGGTGGAATAATCTCCAACTTTGTCAGCGCTATAAAGCCGTTGGAAATATTCGTTTGCCCTGCGGCGATCTCCGATGATGTGATAGTACTGCCCAAGCTGGAAAAGACTGAATAAATCGAACGCATCTAATGCCAATGCTTGGTTATAAAAACTGAGAGCAAGATGGTCGTTCCCATTTAATGCATGCGCCCAAGCTAATTTGTTATATACGACCAAAGCCTCAGGTTTTTCATTTCTCACTTCTTCAAGGAGTTGAATTGCCTGCCTATAATCACCGTTTAATCCATATGCAATGGCGAGTTTAAATTTTGCATGTGAGCTTGAATTTATTTTTACCAGCGAAGTGTAAATTCCTATAGCCTTCTCATATCGCTGATCATCAATGTAGAGAGTGCCTAAACGTTCGATAGTTTCAATTTTCTGTCGGTCTTCAACAGGGTATCCGCGTTCGTAAATTCCCATCAATTTTTCGTATGCAACAATTGCTTTCTTTTTGTAACCCACGCGAATACAAATGCCACCCAGCATCCTCAGATACTGAGGGTGTTCATCACTGCGATCAACCGCTGCTTCGGCAGCTTCCAAGGCACCTTGATTATCACCGTCTGAAAGCTTCTTCTTGGCAAGTTCAAGGTAATACAGCGGGCTTGATGAAGGAGGCTGGAACTCCTGTTTACGTGTAACCCTTGAAGGAAGTTCTGTCATAACATTGCCGGCAGATAAAGAATCCATACACCGGTTGACATCGGACCTCAAGTTGCCAACACTTTGGTATCTTTTTTCAGGCCTTCGATCCATTGCTTTCAGAATTACTTTTTCGAGATCGGCAGGAATATCTGTATTGATTTCCCGAGGCTTTGCGATGTTTAGACCTGTCAACAATTGGTGTGGACTTGTATAAGGAAGGGAGCCTGTGGTCATCTCGTATAACAAGACACCGAGCGAATAAATATCTGAAACCTTGCTTCGCTTCCCCTCAAGAGCCACTTCTGGAGCCATATACGCTTCAGTTCCATGCCGTTTGGTCCAAACCCATGCATCCTCAAATCTTCTGCTAACACCAAAGTCTGTTATCTTTGCTTTGTTACCATCCTTGGCGATTAGAATATTTTCCGGCTTAAGATCATTGTGGGAGATGTTTCTCTGATGTACGGCTTCAAGTCCATCAAGTATGTTTACAAGCCACTCCAGCATTTGCTTGAAAGATAGATTGATCGCATTATTTGATCCTTGCAGAATGGCTGAGAGGCTAAAACCATCAATGAACTCCATTTCTATAAAAAACAGATCGCTGATGTTATGAAATGCATAAACCTGTACAATGTTCGGATGGATGATTCCTCGAACAATATCAGCTTCTTTCCTTAATACCTCTTCGCCTTTTTCTTGGTCCTTTGGAATCTTAATAGCAACATGTTTCCCATCCGATAAACGTTCAGCCCTCCAGACCTCTCCGAAACTTCCTTTACCAACTTCCTCAATAAGCCGAAACCGATCTCCAATGAGTTCGTTTTTCTTAGTTCTAAAAAAAATGCCCATTAATGTTTTCCTCCAGATAAGTACCGTTCATTACGCATATCCCGAAGGAATTCTCCAAACACAAGATCCTGCGTATCTCCAGAGCTCTTCATGACGCATTTTATTACCATTAACGGAGTCACAGCCTTGGGAATCACAATTCCGTTTCTCCTAAAACTGGAGCCGTATGGGGCAACAACACCGTCCATACTTCTGGGCATCGAACCGGACCTGACCCAGTAAACAAGAACAGCTAATTCAAGAGACTCACCAAGAGCCGCTGTAATTGCCAGGTTCTCGACCTTCTGCTTGAGTTTCTTTTCATCCCCTTTTTCAAATCGTTCAAATTCGAAAGCAATTCTCGGTGACAAATCCGTTTTATCAAACCACACTGAGTCAGCCCGAATTTCTCCGATACCATTAAACAATTCATTAATACTCATAGGGTATTCTGAAATCGCCGAATACCCGGCCTTTTGTCCGCAGCTAGATAGATACGTCAGAAAGTGCGAGTGAATTGTCAGGCCTCGATCAGGGATTCCTGTCTGCAAAAGCATAGGAAAGTTTTCTGCCATGTGAGACTTGTTACTAACTGCGGAAAAAACCGTTTCACTAATGTTTACACTTCTATTCATAATATCTCCGGTTTACCCCAGCGTTCACATACCTTCGGTGACTCTCCTCCATGTACTAGGGCCTTCGTTCCCACCTTAACAACAAGTGGCGCAATAATTGCCCGGCCGCAAATTAATGCCTCACCAGTTGAAAGTGTCGGCAATTCCGCAAGGTCGTCAGCTGAGAAGTAATCAGATGTTTTCTGAATGAACCGTTGGTCATCAGGGTTCTTAATACGCATGGCCACAATCGTGTTACATTGACTGGTAACATCCGAATCCAGTTTGCTGGGACGCTGGCTTACGATGGCAAATCCAACTCCAAACTTTCGACCTTCTGCAGCGATACGCTTGATAATATTCTTTGATATACAAGGCTCCCCATTCGGAGCGAAATTGTGGCCTTCTTCATAGATGATAAATGAAGGTCTTATCGGGCGGTTCTTGTCTCCCGCGGCCTTCATCAATTCACTGGATATAAGCGCGACAATCACCTGCCTTGCGGTGTTTGAAAGTCCTTGAAGGTCTACTATACAAAGACGACCGTATGATTCATTATCATCTCCAACCATTTTGTATACATCGAAGGGATCGCCAGCCGCACGCGTATAAAAGCTTTGTGCTTCATTAATCATACGTCGCAGACGAATGGCAGCAATGTTGGCGCTTCCGCCCTTGAGAGCGCTGGCTTCTCCCTGGCTACCTGATTCAGTAACCCAATTCTTCAAGCGGTCAAGATCATCCAAAACTGAAAACAGCTCCTGAATATCTCGAGGTTCTTCGAAATTTTCCTTCCAGTATCTCAGCGCAACATCAAGTACACGTTGTTGAGGTTCTGTTAGTCCCGGCAGTACACCTGAGAATTCATCCACATCAAAATGATCCAATTGGAGGGCTAAGTTCTGGTTCTTTCCCGCATACTTTTCAGCAAAGCTTCTGATTTGGGGGGTGAAAGCGGTTATTCCAGCACCTTTGTCTTGAAGAGCTTGGAGCCTTTTTTGAATTTCAACGAGCTTCTCCCGGTCTCTTACATCCTCTACGGAATCAAGCCGATCATTGAAGTTTAGGGTTCCGCCCCGTAATGCTTTTCCATATTCACCGTGTGGATCAAAAACCACGACAGATGCATTGAGCTGGGCGACGAGGCGTTCAATAATTCGACCTACAGTATAACTTTTACCTGAACCCGTCATGGCCAGTACGGCCAAATGTTCAGTTACCAACGTATTGGCATCAAGATAGACAGGGACAACATTTGAACCTTTTTCATAACCTACGAGATTACCAAGGTGAATACTCGTATCCTCTGAAAAATCGTAAAACTTGGTTAAAAAGTCATAATCGACACCGTAAACTTTTGTGCCCGGATTAAGCGGTCTGCGAGGAATTCTAATTTCACCTGTATAGGGATCTTTGTAGCCAATAAGCTCGATTGTCCCATACACAGTTTCTCCGGATACTTTTGAATGTGGCAGAAGCTCAACTTCACTAATCCCTTCGCCAAGAGCAGGATTGAAAAGAATACTGTTTCTGGACAAGGATACAATTCGTCCCAACACGTCCATGTTCTGGTCATTTTCTCGTTCCTGATGAGCGATTCTAACGAACTCACCACGCCGCGCAGAGAAGCTGTTTCTCAGAGCAATAGTCAATTTGTCCGGTTGGCCCGTGTTTCCAACCAGCTTTCCGATGAAGTTTTCTTGGTTATTTTTCATTGTTCTACCTCTTCCTGAATTGTATCGATACCTTCAAGCCATGTCTGATCAACCTCTTTGTCTTTGAGCATTGCAAGAGTTGACTTTAAATAGCTGATTAGAACTTCCTTGGGCATACGAACGAGCTGTTCAGCAAACCACAGAGGAAGCGGTTTCATATTGGGATTATCATGTATGGTTAAATACGAGATCAGACCGGCGAGCTTGTCGAGACTCTCTGTGGTCCAACTGTCACGCTTGCCAATTGTTTCAACCTTCCAAATCGGCGTGCGAAGCCCAACCTGAAGATGGAACCCAACGAGTCCATGCTCCGAGACAAGTTTAGGTTCAAAACGCTTTATGTATTTACTCAGAGATTCATAATAAAAAGCAGCGGTTCTTCGTCCAGCCTTTAAAGTCCCTTTCAGGAAGCGTAGTATCCCAACTCTTCGCAGCTGGTCCCAATCCTCCCGAATCAAATTCACGATTTTCTCATCGATAGTTTCAGGGCTGCCCGCTTGTCCCTCTTCTCGAATGGCATTTAGAACAGCGCTGTTCAGATCACGCTTAGTTTGTAAAGATACGAGGAATGGACCATCTGGATTATTGGGGTAAAAGTCATTCAGGTGTCGCTGCCAAAACTCCTCCATTACATTCAGTAAAGCTTGCCAGTCTTCCTGAACATCCTCTTCTTCAAGAAAAATACTTTGCTCTGCACGGGAAACAAGCAGAGGGATATCGACAAATACAATGTCAGGCATTGTATCAGATCTCATTAAATCCGAAAGAAGTCGATAAACAAGGATGAACTCTTTCCATACGAGACGTTCGGATGCTCCGAGAAAGTTCATATCATTGATATCGACTCTGCTGTCTTGAAGACACTCGCTGACTTCATTGTTGGCAACGACCAGATCGTGCCGGAGCGCTGCTGACCCATAGAGCAAACCGCCCAAGGCAGGCATACTTTTACTTTTGGAGGAAATTCCTACAGCATAAACCTTCTCATACTTGCCTTGGTTTATATTCCTGATCAGGCCTCCGTCATGAAATAGCGGCCCTTTTGAATCAACATAGCGCATTTTATTTGCCAATTTGCCAGCAGTGCCAGGTAAGCGTAGGCTCATGGCAGCTGTCAATGCACGTGACATCTCAACGCTTTTCATTAATCAGCCTCCTCATCTTCAAGTATTTCTTTTATTTCTCGTGCATAGAAATAGTGTCCTGCCTGATCTATATATTCCTCGATCTTTGACGTCCAATTTTCCTTTGTCGCATTCAGATCGAAAGAAAGTCGGTCTAATGCTTGCCGGACAGTTTCCATGTCGCAATCAAGGGTGAAAAACCGGGACATGGCGGCAGATATTTTGTTTGGGGCAGTGCTGTTATATGAAAATGACAGAATTGCCACAGCATGCATTACGGTACCATCGAGAGCTTCAGCTTCTTCAGTTGTGTCCTCTTTAACAAGCGATTGCTTGTTCTCCCATGTCAGAAGTAGATTGAGAAGTGACTCTCTGTCCGTCTCATTGGTCATCCCGCTGTAGGAGAGTAATTTCAAGGTTGTTATAAAAATTGCACCTGAAGTGTTTTTAGGCTGATATTTGAGCAGGACAGTTTCCTTGTTGTCATCAATACCCATAACACCTGAACTCAGGGACGAGGCTATCGTACCATCCGACCAGATCTCATATTTGCTTTCTGCGCCCATTCCGTCAAAGCCGGAGAGTTTGCAGAAAGAAGATGCTTTACGTTTTTTCATGATGATAGAAACCGGGGCATCGACAGCATTGCCAATATCAGTGTCTGTCGGAGGATTTATTATAATCAGTCCCGTCCCGTATTGATAATTGGCCCGGGCCAGCTTGCGCACTGTACCTGCAAAATCATCAATCCCCTTGGAGCCTAACAACATGCACGGAATGCCTTTTATTGCAAGCATTTCATCAATCGACACAAATTGTATTTCAACCGATTGCTCCAACACTGATGATTCAAACAGATCTTTCTGAATATCGAGTACTAAGGTTTTCATCGTAACTCCAATCTTGTTCTGATAAGTTTCATCTTCTTCAGAGCCTTGATAGCCTCATCATGGTCCGGGTGCTCTTCCTCGCTATAAGTTCCGGCACTCAATCCTTTGTAAATATCAACCCATAACTCAAAGGACACTGGATGCCCTGACTTCTCAAAAACATTGTTACCATCTGCTATTACCCTTGTATTGAAGGATTCATAGGCCATCTTGGTTTTCTGATAAGTTTCCTCCGCCTTCGGTTCTTCCATGATACTTTTGCCTTCGGACTGAAGCAGTTTGTTCAATGCCTGAAGCTGTGTTCTACGAATGATATTCCTCAGATCGGATTTGATTGTATCCAGTCTGTCAAAGATCTTTTGCTGTATTGGTCGGAGCTTGGACTCGCATGCATCTACCTCATCATCCAACATGGTAAGAAGCTCATCCTCGGAGGTGTCATCACACTGCGATTGAATCTGACTTTCTAAACCGCCGGAAATCATTCCGTTGTACTTCTGGATCTCTGATTTTATCCCGCTTAAGTCGGACAGGATTTCCTGAGGAGCATCCTTGGTGAAATCTGAAAGTTGCTTCCAGACACCGTTTGTGGATTCAAATGTCTGAATAACTGATTCCCAGCGGTTTCTTAAGGCCACATACTTTGAATAGAAGCTGTCTGACATATCAGGGAAAACAAGGTCACCCAAAGCAGAGAGGCGCTCCCAAGCTGACTCGTATTTCGAGTCCACAAGGTACTGATCAATTAACAACGTATAGTTCCCTGCCTTGATCGTTGCCTTGCGGGTCATTGAAGGAGAACCAACGCCTTTCAATGCATTTTCCAGTTCGTTCTGAATTGACTTAAGAGGTAATGTCAGCGGAACAATCGGAAATGGTTTGCCCGAAACGAGTTTGAGGTCGTTGCTGTCTTTGATGATCCGGTTGATTTCGGATAAAAGTATTTCCCGCTTAGATAGAA
>Ga0209643_1002838_pt1 | contig 10213 bp, 9 predicted proteins | sample AutmiccBRH37_all_FD_187383 | JGI IMG/M metagenome (GOLD analysis project Ga0209643, IMG submission 187383) | Deep subsurface microbial communities from Mt. Terri, Switzerland - Autotrophic microbial communities BRH/37_all (SPAdes) (version 2) | ecosystem: Environmental > Aquatic > Deep subsurface... | reverse complement strand
GGGACGGCAAGCGTCCCGGGACGCATCTGATCAGTTGAGCATCCGCGCGGATTACTTCGCGATAAATCCGCCGTCGATGACGAGTTCGCTGCCGGTGACGAAGCTCGATTCCTCGGATGCGAGATACAGCACGCCATTGGCGATATCGATCGGCAGCCCGAGGCGCCCGATCGGATGGAGGGCCGCCGTTGCCGCCTTCAACTCCTCGACATCGCCGACCTTCTTGAAATAGTCCTCGACCATTGGCGTCAGGATAAAGCCGGGATGCACCGAATTGACGCGGATCTTGTAGCCCTGCTCCGCGCAATAGAGAGCCGCGGACTTGGTGAGGAGGCGCACACCGCCCTTGCTCGCGTTATAGGCCGCAATATCGGACTTGCCGACGATGCCCTCGATCGAGGAAATGTTGATGATCGAGCCGTTGCCGCTCTTCATCGCGCGGACTGCGTGCTTGACGCCCAGAAACACACCGTCGAGATTGATGGCGATGGTTCTGCGCCAGCCCTCGAGGGTCTCTTCCTCAACGTTCCCCGGCACACCGATTCCGGCGTTGTTGACCAGGATGTTCAGCGCGCCGAATTTCTTCACCGTGTCGGCAACCGCCTTGACCCACTGATCCTCGTTGGTGACGTCGAGGTAGTAGAACACCGCCTCGCCGCCCGCCTTGCGGATCTCCTCAACGACCGTGGCGCCGTCCTTCTCATCGACGTCGGTGACGGCGATTTTCGCGCCCTCGCGCGCCAGCACGAGCGCCGACTCACGGCCAATGCCCTTGGCGGCGCCCGTTATCAGCGCGACTTTATTTGTTACACGGCCCATTGCTCTCTCCCGTTTGTTGGTTCGATATCGTTTCCGCTTGCGCGGTCTTCACGCGGAGTGTGGCGCCGGACCGAGGGCCCGTATTGAATATCCACGCTGCGAAAATGGAACGAACCCGTCGCCCGGGTCACCCCTAAATCGCTTCCACGGCTACTTTTTGTGTTCCCCCGCCTCATGACGAAAGATCATCACGATCTGGCGGCCGACATCGGCCGGCGATAGCGGGCCCTCGCGGTACCAGATGTTGACGTTGTTCAGCAGCGTCAGCAGCAGGATGCGATAGATGCTGCGGTCCAGCCGCGGATCGAGAGGGAGGTCCGCGATCAGGCGCACGAAGACCTGCTCGAATTCGTCGCGCTTGGGCACGAGGCGGCGCTGGACCTCCGGTGGGACCGAGCGGAAATCGTTCATCAGCGGCATGGTGATGGACTGGGGGTCGAGCTCGATCTCGAGCATCGCAATGCACGCCGCTTCAAGACGCGCCCAGGGATCGCTGTGGTGTGCGACCGCTTCGAGAATATGGTCGGCCGCCGATTGCAGCGCGGTATCGTGAATCTCGGTGTAAAGCGCTTCCTTCGACTTGATGTGATGATAGAGCGATCCGCCGAGCAGCCCCACCCGCTCTCCGATATCGCGCACCGACGTCGCGATGTAGCCGCGCTCGGCAAACAGGGTCGCGGCCGCGTCCTGGATGTCGCGGTACCGCTCGCTCACGTCCGACCGCAGCACCTCGTTCTGCGCTGCACCCGTACCGGGTGGGCGGCCCCGTGAAGTCATCTTTTGCGCCATCTGATCTCCTGACCCGTCCCTCATCCATCTCGAATGCTTGTCGTTTTATGGCGCGGCCGGGCCGCCCGCCGGGCCTGCGTCTCACCAACCCTACTTTGTGCACCGATCCTGATCCATCTGACCAGTCCCGCCGGCGATCCGCCGCCAGGCGCGTTTCGTCGCGCCCGGGACGCCCACGCCAGATTTGAGTATATCCCCTCTTGAATTGTGTAACAACCGTTTGGTATATAAGCGCACGTCACCTGCCCGGGAGGGCCGTCAGCGGGACCGGCGGCCTTTACGCGAGATCGAAGGGAAGTCGCGGCCGGCGCGCTCCCGACGTCCATGGCGCAACTTTGTTTGTCTGATCGAGGAACCCCAATGACCCAGGCCTATATCGTCGATTATCTACGTTCGCCGTTCACACCCGCCCATCGCGGCGCACTCGTCGGCGTACGGCCTGACGATCTTGCCGCGAGCGTGATCCGGGCGCTGGTGGCGCGTAGCGGCATCGATCCCGCGGCGCTTGAGGATGTGGTCCTGGGCTGCGCATTTCCCGAGGGCGAACAGGGCTTCAACGTCGCGCGCTGCGCGGCCCTGACGGCGGGGCTGCCCAAAACCGTCGGCGCTTCCAGCGTCAATCGCTGGTGCGGCTCCTCGATGCAGGCGGTGCAGATGGCGGCCGGTGCGATCCTGATGGGTGCCGGCGATGCGATCGTTGCCGGCGGGGTCGAGTCGATGACCCGGGTCCCGATGATGGGCTTCAACCCCTCGCCCAATCCCCGCTGGAGCGAGGGTCAGCGCGTCGCGTTCATGAACATGGGCCTGACGGCCGAAAATCTCGCTGAGCGCTACAAGATCGACCGCGAGACGCAGGACGCCTATGCTCTGGAGAGCCAGCGCAAGGCGCTCGCCGCGCAGGGCGACGGCCGGCTCGCCGCCGAGCTTGCCCCCATCGCGGGGGCGGCCGGCACGGTCGAGAAAGACGGCTGCCCGCGCGACACCACGCTGGACAAGCTCGCCGGTCTCAAGACCGCGTTCAAATCCGACGGCAGCGTCACCGCCGGGAACTCCTCCCCGCTGACCGACGGCGCCTCGGCAACGCTGGTGTGTTCGGAGGAGTTCGCGCGCCGCAACAACCTGACGCCACTCGCGCGGATCGCCGGCTACGCGGTCTCGGGCTGCGCGCCGGAAATCATGGGGATCGGGCCGGTCGAAGCCACCCGCAAGGCGCTCAAGCGGGCAGGCATCGCGGCGGGCGATCTCGACGTCATTGAAATGAACGAGGCGTTCGCTGTCCAGGTGCTGGCATGCTGCCGCGATCTCGACGTTGATCCGAACCGTCTCAACCGCGATGGCGGAGCGATCGCGCTCGGTCACCCGCTGGGCGCAACCGGCGCCCGTCTGGTCGGCAAAGCCGCAAGTCTCCTCAAACGCGACGGAGGGCGCTATGGTCTGGCAACGCAATGCATCGGCGGCGGTCAAGGCATCGCCATGGTTCTGGAGGCCGCGTAATGGGTGAGATCAAGAAAGCCGCCGTCATCGGCGCGGGTGTGATGGGCTCGGGGATCGCCGCGCATCTTGCCAATGCGGGCGTCGAGGTGACCCTGCTCGATCTCGATGCCGCGCTTGCCGCGAGCGGCGTCGCGCGCCAGCTCAAGGCAGGCGGGTTCATGGATCCCAAATTCGCCGCCCGCATCTCTACCGGCGCGACCGGCACCGATCTGGCCAAGCTGGCCGACGCGGACTGGATCGTGGAGGCGGTCGCCGAGCGCCCCGACATCAAGCGCACGCTCTACAAGGCCCTCGAAGGCGTGCGCAAGCCCGGCTCGGTTGTCTCGTCAAATACCTCGACGATCCGCCTCGCCGCCTTGCTCGAAGGTGCGTCGGACGAATTTGCACGCAATTTTCTGATCACCCATTTCTTCAACCCACCGCGCCGCATGCGCCTGCTCGAAATCGTGACCGGGCCCGCGACCGATCCCAAAGCCGCGCAACGCATCATGGACTTCGCCGACATCCGCCTCGGGAAGACCAATGTGGTGTGCAAGGACACGCCGGGCTTCATCGCGAACCGCATCGGAAATCTGTGGATCATCGCGGCGCAGAACGAAGCCATAGAGATGGGCCTCGATGTCGAGGAGGCCGACGCCATCATGGGCAAGCCGTTCGGCATCCCCGGCAGCGGCATTTTCGGGTTGCTCGATCTGGTCGGGATCGACCTCGTGCCGATGGCGGTGCGCAGTCTCCAGCAGGCGCTGCCGACGAGCGACGCCGCACATAATTACGACGCCGAGCCACCGCTGATCGCGCGCATGGTGTCGGAAGGACGCACCGGTCGCAAGGGCGGCAGCGGGTTCATGCGGATGTCCGCCGACAAGAAGAAGCGCGAAATTCTCGATCTGACCACCGGCGAATACCGTCCCATGCGGAAAGTCGCCTCGCCAGCGCTCGAGGCGTCGGGCGGATCGGCGCGCGCGCTGATGGAGCACCCCAGCAAGGGCGGCCGCTACGCGGCGAAGGTGATGGAAGCCACCCTCGCCTATGCCGCGTCGCTGGTCCCCGAAATCGCCGACAGTCCGGCCGATATCGACGAGGCCATGCGGCTTGGCTATGCGTGGAAGGAAGGGCCGTTTGAACTGATCGAGCGGCTCGGCGCGGACTGGCTTGTCGCGCGCCTCGAACGTGCCGGCACGCCGGTGCCTGCATTTCTCGCGCTCGCGGCGTCGAACGGCGGCTTTTACAAGATCAGCGGGAAGGATCTTACTGTCCTGCTTCCCGACGGGAGCTACCGCACGGTGGAGGCGCCTGCGGGCACCATCTCGTTCCCTGCCCTCAAGCGCGCTGGAAGCCCGGTGTTGAGCGACGATGCCGCCAATCTGTGGGACATCAGCGAGGGCGTTGCCTGCATCGAAATCCGCACCAAGATGGGCACGTTCACCGGCGAGCTTCTGGCGGCCATGGAGCGTTCGCTGGAGCGCGTTCAGAGCGACTTTCAGGCGCTCGTGGTGGCGAGCAGCGCGCCCGTGTTCAGCGCCGGGGCCAATCTCACCTTCGTGCTGGCCGCGGCGGAAAGCGGCGACACCTCGAAGCTGATCGCATTCATGGAGCGTGGCCAGAAGGTGTTCCGTGATCTCAAGTTCGCACCCTACCCCGTCGTGAGCGCCGCCTACGGCCTCGCGCTCGGCGGTGGGTGCGAGATCGCGCTGCACAGCGATGTGGTTCAGGCGCACGCGGAACTCGCGATGGGCCTGGTCGAGCCCAAGGTCGGGATTATTCCAGCATGGGGCGGGTGCAAGGAGATGTTCCTGCGCGCCGTTCAAAACCCCCAGGGCCAGCACGGACCGACTGCGCACGCGATCACCGCGTTCAACGTCATCGCGCCCGGCATCATATCGTCGAGCGCATTCGATGCGCGCAACCTCGGCTTCCTGCGCCCGCAGGACCTGGTCACGATGAACATCGAGCGACTGATCGGCGACGCCAGGCAGACCGCGCTGCGCCTTGTCAAAGGCTACCGGCCGCCCGAGCCGGCGATGGTATCGCTTGCCGGACCGGCGGGCGCCGCCGCGATCCGGGTGACGCTCGACGGCGAGCTGCAGGCGGGGCGCATCAGCGCACATGACGCGGTGATCGGCGCTGCCCTCGCGAGCGTCCTCACTGGCGGTCCGAACGGCGATCCCGCCAAGCCGGTGATTGAGGACACGATCGCCGCGCTCGAGCGCGACGCGTTTCTCGAGCTTCTGGCCACCGAGCCCACACGCGAGCGGATTCGTCATATGCTGGCGACCGGTAAGCCCCTGCGCAATTAATCCGACAAGACAACAAGCCCCAAGAGGAGCCTTCCGATGTCCAACTACACCGCCCCCGTCGATGACATGATGTTTCTGCTGAACGACGTGTTCGCGTTCGAGAAACTCATGAAAGAACTGCCCGGGCACGAAGACACCGGCGCCGATCTTGCCGCAAGCATTCTGGAGGAGGCGGGAAAATTCTGTTCCGACGTGATCGCGCCGCTCAACCAGAGCGGCGATCAGGAAGGGTGCAAGCTTGAGAATGGCACGGTGACGACACCCAAGGGCTTTCCCGAAGCCTACAAGCAATTCTGCGAAGCGGGCTGGAACGGCCTTTCCGCCGATCCCGAATTCGGCGGCCAGGGATTGCCGCGCGTCCTCCAGATCCTGTTCGATGAGATGGTGTGCTCGGCCAACCTTTCCTTCGGCCTGTTCCCCGGCCTCACGCGCGGCGCCATCGAGGCGCTGATGCACCACGCCAGCGACGACCTCAAGTCGACCTACGTGCACAAGATGGTGAGCGGCGAGTGGCCGGGCGTGATGGCGCTGACCGAACCGCATGCGGGCACCGACCTCGGCCTGCTCAGCACGCGCGCCGTGCCGCAGGATGACGGCAGCTACAAGATCACCGGCAACAAGATCTTCATTTCATCCGGCGATCAGGATTTTGGCGGCAACATTGTTCATCTGGTGCTGGCGCGCCTCAGCGGTGCACCAGCCGGGGTAAAGGGCATCTCGCTGTTCGTCGTGCCGAAATTCGTTCCGAAGGCGGACGGAACCTCGGGCCCGCGCAACGGCGTTTGGGTCGGTGCGCTCGAGCACAAGATGGGTATCCACGCGCAGCCGACGTGCCAGATGGTATACGAGGATGCCGTCGGCTGGATGGTCGGCGAGCCCAATCGCGGCCTCAACGCGATGTTCACGATGATGAACGCCGAGCGTCTCTTTGTCGGCATCCAGGGTCTCGGGATCGGAGAGGCCGCGTATCAAAAGGCGCAGGAATATGCGAAAGACCGCCTGCAGAGCCGCTCGCCCGACGGCACGCGCGGTCCGGTCGCCATCATCGAGCATCCCGACGTGCGAAAGATGCTGCTGCAGAGCCGCGCGCTGACCGAGGGCGGACGCGCGCTTGCGGTATGGACGGCGCTCCAGATGGACAAGGCCGAGCGCCATCCCGACGCCGCGATCCGCAAGCAGGCCGATCAGCTGGTTGCGCTCGTCACGCCGGTCATCAAGGCCGCGCTCAGCGATTTTGGATTTGAGACCGCAGTCGCGTGCCAGCAGGTCTTTGGCGGCCATGGCTATGTGCGCGAATGGGGCATGGAGCAATATGTGCGCGACGCGCGCATCGCCATGATCTACGAGGGCACGAACGGCGTTCAGGCGATGGATCTGGTCACCCGCAAGCTCACGATGGAGGGAGGAGAATTACCGCGCCGCTTTATCGCGCTCGTAAAGGCGGAGCTGCACGCGATGGGCGCCGCGGCAGGCATCGGCGAGTTGCTCGGCCCCGTGAAGGAAAGCGTTGACCGGCTTGAGCGCGTAACGGAAGCGCTCCAGAAGCACGCGACCAACGGCGCGGAACTCGGCGCCGCGGCGACCGATTACCTGCGCATGTTTGCCCTCACTGCCTTTGGCTGGCTGTGGGCCCGCATGGCGGCGCACGCCCTTGAAGCCGGCGCCGATCCGACACCACTGCATCGCCGCAAGATCGCTCTCGCGCAGTTTTTCGTCGCGCGGGTCCTCCCCCAAACCCTCGGGCTCGAACGCTCGATCATGGCCGGCGCCGCGCCCCTGATGGAACTCGAAGCCGACCTGTTCTAGCAATAAAGCGAGAGCGGCCGCCCGGGATTTGGGCGGCCGCTCTTTTTTTGTGCCGACGCTCGGCGGCTAGGCTGTCCTTGCGCCCGTCACCAGCATCGACTGCGCCATCTTCTTCACCTCTTCACCGCCCCCGCCCAGATTGATCGGTTCAGGGATCACGATTCCGCGCTGCACCGCAGGACGATCGCCGACAGTCTTCAGCCAGCGCGTGACATTCGGCAGGTCGTCGATCTCGACACCGGCCCAATAATGCAGCGAGACCCACGACCAGTTTGCGATGTCGGCAAGCGAGTAGGTGTCGCACAGATATTCGCGCCCCTCGAGCTGTCCTTCCAGCACCCGGTAGAGCCGCTTCGTCTCGGTCTGATAGCGATCGATGGCGTATGGAATTTTCTCCGGCGCATAGCGGAAAAAGACGTTGGCCTGCCCCTGCATCGGACCGATGCCGCCCATCTGGAACATCAGCCACTGAATGACACGGCTGCGGCCCTTGCGGTCGGTGGGCAGCAACGGGCCGCCGAATTTTTCGGCGAGGTAAAGCATAATGGCCGCGGACTCGAAGACCGCGAAGTTTCCTTCCTCGCGATCGACGATGGCCGGGATACGGCCGTTCGGATTGATTTTGAGGAATTCCGGCGTCTTCTGTTCCCCCTTTGACAGCGAGATCGCGTGCAGCTCATAGGGAATCTTGAGTTCCTCGAGCGTGATCGAGGCTTTCCAGCCGTTCGGCGTGGCGGAGGTATAAAGATCAATCATCGGTCAGTCCTTTGCTGGTGGTTGGTAGTGGCGGCGAATGTTGGTCAGGCGTGATTGGATCGGCACTCGACGCGTGGTCAGTCGAGAAGTTTCAATGTCATGCGAACGATGTCTTCGAGCACGGTCTTGTCGGGCCGTGCCTTGGCGCGCAGATTGAGCCCGGACTGGGTATTCAGCAGCATATGTGCGAGGGCGCGTGCGGGTTCGCGCCGGGTGATCGTGCCGTCGCGCTGGCCCTGCTCGACCGCGCGCTGCAGCATGGATTCGATCCAGCCGATGATGCCACAGGTCGCCTCCATGATGTCGCTGTCGTGCGGCGCCAACTCGGCGAGGCAATTGTTGACCAGACACCCGCGCTGCCCTTCCGGAGTCATCGCGCGGGCGATCGTGAGGCGAAAGACGTCCTCGATCTGGGCGCGCCCGGCGCCGGGCTGCATCAGCGGCGCAAGCGGTCCCTCGCGCAGGAAATCCTGATAGCGGACCAGGCATCCCTCCAGCAATTCACGCTTGCTTCCGAATGTCTCGTAGAGACTACTCTTGCTCAGCCCCATCGCGGTTTGAAGGCGGTCCATCGAACTGGCGGTGTAGCCATAGCGCCAGAACACCGACATGGCGCTTTCGAGGGCTTCGCTTTCATCAAACTCGCGCGGACGCGCCATGGGAATAGACTTTCTGGAGCAATCGGTCCATAATTTGCCAAGCCGTCCGGTCTGTCAAGCGACGGCAAAATCGGGGAGGCATCATGAAATTCTACGATTGCCGCACTGCGCCAAGCCCGCGCCGCGTGCGCATCTTCCTGGCCGAGAAGGGCCTGACGATCGAGACCATCCAGGTCGATCTCGCAAATCAGGAAAACCTGAAACCCGCCTTCCTGGCGATTAATCCGCGCGGCGTGGTGCCGACGCTCGTGCTCGATGACGGCACCGTCCTCGACGAGGCGGTGGCCGTGTGCCGCTATATCGAGGAAACCCATCCCAACCCGCCGCTGATGGGCACCGATGCCAGGAGCAAGGCCATCATCGAGGCGCGCAATCGCCACATCGAGCAGGACGGATTTCTGGCCGTCGCAAACGTATTGCGCAACACGTCCGCGGCCCTTAAGGACCGCGCGGTGCAGGGCGTAACGGAGAAAGTGCCACAGATCCCCGAACTTGCGGAGCGCGGCCGCGCCAGCCTGCGCCGCTTTTTCGAGGATCTGGAGCGCCACTTCGCCAACCATCCGTATGTTGCCGGGTCGACCTATTCGATCGCCGACATCACCGCTCTCGTCGCGGTCGATTTTTCGCGCTGGATCAAGGCGGGAATTCCGCCCGGCAATGTCTATACCGAACGGTGGCATGCCGAAATGTCGGCCCGCCCGAGCGCCAAGGCCTGATCTCCGTCGCGGCTGCTTCCCGGTGGACAACCGGGCGCGTCCCGGTCATAGATTTTACGACGCCGACAAGAAAACGAAACGGGAGGATACATGAAACTGTACGATTGCCAGATCGCCCCGAGCCCGCGCCGCGTGCGCATTTTTCTCGCGGAGAAGGGCCTCACCATGGAGAAGATCGAGGTCGATCTTCTGGGTGCGGAGAATCTCAAGCCCGAATATCTGAAGATCAACCCGCGCGGATTGGTGCCGACGCTCGAACTCGATGACGGCAGCCGCATCGACGAGGTCGTCGCGATCTGCCGCTATATCGAGGCGCTTCATCCCAACCCGCCCCTGATGGGAACCGACCCCAAGAGCGCCGCGCTGATTGAATCGCGCAATCGCCACATGGAAATCGACGGGTTCGATGCCGCCGCGGATGCGTTCCGCAATTCCGCGCCCGCCTTCGCCAACCGCGGGACGCAGGGCGTGCCCAAGCCCGTCCCCGCGATTCCGGCCCTGGCCGAGCGCGGCATGGAAGGTTTGAACCGGTTTTTCGCCGGCCTTGAGTCCTGGCTCGGCGAGAACGAATATATCGCCGGTCCAAGCTATACGATCGCCGACATCACCGGGTTGATCGCGGTGGACTTCGCGGGATGGGTGAAGATGGAAATTCCGGCGGGCAACAAGAACACCAAGCGCTGGTATGACGCGGTGTCGAGCCGCCCGAGCGCGAAGGCGTGAGAGAAACATCGCCGGGTGGAGCGATCCGCCCGGCGATCGCGCGTCGGGCTTGCGCAAACGGCAAATGGCGCCCCCAACCGGGTTCGAACCGGTGTTTCCGCCGTGAGAGGGCGGCGTCCTGGGCCGCTAGACGATGGGGGCCATGCCGAAGAAG
>Ga0209643_1002836_pt1 | contig 10217 bp, 8 predicted proteins | sample AutmiccBRH37_all_FD_187383 | JGI IMG/M metagenome (GOLD analysis project Ga0209643, IMG submission 187383) | Deep subsurface microbial communities from Mt. Terri, Switzerland - Autotrophic microbial communities BRH/37_all (SPAdes) (version 2) | ecosystem: Environmental > Aquatic > Deep subsurface... | reverse complement strand
ATTTTTCTATGTGATAGCGTTCATCCACATTTTTATTGACTTCCAATCCGTTTTCTTTCGCTGTCGAATCCAATATTTGCCAAAAGCCTTTCGCTCCGGCAGGAGAAGTTAGGTTTAGGAGTCCGCTTTCAATAAGCGCCAAATATTTAAAATCATTTGGAATGCCATTTTGTTTCAAAATAGGTTCCATCATTGGAAAAAATTTATGGGCACGTTTAAAAAGCAGCATCGTATTGGAATGCCAATAGGTATTTACCAATAATTCCCTATCCAGTCGCTCTTTTATGTCATTATTTTCAGTGGGTACACGTTCTCCGGCAAAATCTAAATTTTCAGGAATTTTCAAGGCTTTAATCTCGTAGGTTTCACTGGTGTTTTTATCGCCTTCTTTAAGGAAATTATTGTTGTTTGAATCTGATTTCTGGGTCGCAAATATTAGCAATGAACTTATCATTATCACCGCAATTAATCCTAAAATTTTAATTGACTTGTTCATATTGTTTTTTATTTTTAAGGGTTTGTAAAGTGGCAAATTACAAATTAATTTGGTGGAAACACTTTGCCAATGTTGATTTTAACATTTTATTTTAGGGAATCTGAAATTATTTTACTGATGGTTTTTGCTTTGCTAATTACCATAATATGCGTTCCATTTTCAATAGGAATGCAGCCTTTTATATATTTAAACGAAAAAATGGCATCGGCAGTACCGTGGATGTGAAGTATATTTTCTATAGGTTTGGTTTGTTGCCAGTGCAACACGTTGTAAATGGACCAGTTTAGGTACTTTCGGTCCCTGACGGTAAAGTATTTTTTGTATAATTTTAACCTGGTTTTGAAAGTTTCCCCAACTGCTAAAAAGGAAAATATTTCAATATTTTCAATCATTTTTGAAGGAAATAATTTATAGATTTTTAATTTTTGGATGAATTTCAAGGATTTCGACAATTCGATTCGGCTTTTGACGCTGGAAATGATGATGGTCTTTTTAGGCTGAAGGTGTTTGCTCATTTCCTGCACCATAATTCCGCCAAAAGAAACGCCTATTAAAACCGGATTTTCTTCAAGCACCAAACCGGACATTCGTTTGGCATAGGCTTCAATGGGTTCGTGTGCCGACAACGGAATTAGCCATTCCAAAAAATGAAGTTCAAATTTGTCTTCCGGAAATTGTAAAAATTCAAAAATTTCCGGACTTGCAGCCAAGCCTGGAACAAAATAAATGTGGGTTTTTTGAGTTTCCATTAACTGTTTAGGATGTCTAAAATAATTGGTTTTAATCCGCTGAAGAAAAATTCAACGGCAATGACCATCACAATCAACCCCATTAAGCGCATCATCACTTTATTTCCCGTTTTGCCCATTTTTTCGGTGATTTTACTAGCGCCAACCAATATGAGATAGGTTAAAAACAGGATGAATGCCACTGTGGCAATTAACACTATTTTTAGCGGAATTTCATTGGCGTCTTCCATCAAAATAATGGCGTTTGTAATGGCTCCGGGTCCGCAAATCATAGGAATTGCAAGCGGTGTTATGGAAATATCTTCCACATAAGCATCAATTTTGTCTTCGTCATCGGTATGTTTAAAACTGCCCAATCTTGCCTGTAACATATCCCAGCCCATCGTAAAGAAAATAACGCCCCCAACAATTCTGAAACTGTTTACGGAAATTCCGAAGAATTTAAATAAAATCTGGCCCGAAAAAGCGAAGGCAATAATGGTAAAAAATGCCACTAAGGTTGCTTTTTTGGCTGTTTGTTTGCGCCGTTGTTTGCTTAAAGTGGCGGTCATCGACATAAATATTGGCATCGTGCCCAACGGGTTAATCAGCGTAAAAAACGAGGTAAAAACCAATAAGGCAAAAGGATATAAATCACTCACAATTTTTATTATTTAATGTATATTTAGTTGCTAAAAACTGGTTGTTTTTGCCAGTCAAAACGCACAATGCCTTCTTCATTAATTTCGGTCAATATAATTTCGTGGAGCGTATTTACCAATTCCGGATTCCAAGGTGTTTTTACTTTCACGTAATTTTCCGTAAATCCATATATGTAGCCGTCTTTATTTTCGCTTTCAAATAAAACAGTGAAATTTTTTCCCAGCTGGCTTTCATAAAATACCCTTCGTTTTTTAACCGACAAGCCTCTGAGCATTTTGCTTCGTTTGTTGCGAACATTCTGTGGCACAACACCTTCCATTTCAACAGCTTCTGTATTTGGCCTTTCAGAATAGGTAAAAACGTGCAAATAGGAAATGTCCAATTCATTTAAATAGTTGTAGGTTTCCAAAAATAATTCATCCGTTTCTCCAGGAAATCCGATGATTACATCAACCCCAATACAGGCATTCGGCATTTTATTTTTGATGGCTTCAACGCGGTTGGTGTACGTTTCCTTTAAATAACGGCGTTTCATCAATTTGAGTAAATTATCGCTGCCGCTTTGCAGCGGAATATGAAAATGCGGCACAAAACTTCTGGATTCGGCCACAAAATCGATGGTTTCTTGCTGAAGCAGATTGGGCTCTATGGATGAAATTCTGAAACGATGAATGCCTTCAACAGTATCCAAAGCTTTCACCAAGTCGAGAAAAGTGTGTTCGTGTTTTTTGTTTCCAAATTCCCCTTTTCCGTAATCTCCAATGTTTACACCTGTAAGCACAATTTCCTTAATGCCTTTTTCTGAAATTTCTCTGGCATTTTCCAATACATTTTCCAAAGTATCGCTTCGGGAAATCCCCCTTGCCAGCGGAATGGTGCAATAGGTGCATTTATAGTCGCAGCCGTCCTGCACCTTTAAAAAAGCTCTTGTTCTGTCGCCAAAAGAGTAGGAGCCCACGTAAAAATTGGCATCTTCAATTTCACAGGAATGCACTTCGCCCAACTCATTTTTAGAAAGATTGTGGATATAATCGGTCACTTTAAATTTTTCTGTGGCGCCCAAGACCAAATCAACGCCATCAACGGCAGCCAATTCCTCAGGTTTTAATTGGGCGTAACAGCCAATGGCAATTAAAAATGCTTTTTCGTTTTGTTTTAAAGCGGATTTAACGATGGATTTAAATCTTTTATCGGCATTGTCCGTTACAGAACAAGTGTTAATGACGTATATATCAGCTACTTCGTCGAACTCCACACGTTCAAAACCTTCATCTTGAAAGTTTCTGGCAATGGTGGAAGTTTCTGAAAAATTAAGTTTACAGCCCAATGTGTAAAATGCGACTTTTTTTTGTGCGCTCATTCTTGTACATTTATCGAATGCAAAAGTACTGAATTATATTTTTATGACAATGATTGCGAAAACGCCAAAACCACCTTATTACGCAGTAGTTTTTACTTCAATGAGGACTGAAGATGATTTAGATTATGCAGAAATGTCAGATAAAATGGTTGAACTGGCCGAAAAACAAGAAGGTTTTTTGGGTGTTGAATCGGCCAGAAATGATTTAGGAATCACAGTGAGTTATTGGGAAAGTTTGGAATCCATAAAAAAATGGAAATTGCATACAGCGCATACAGAAGCAAGAGAAAAGGGCAGAAGTATTTGGTACAAAGCATTTAAAGTCAGAATTTGTAAAGTGGAACGTGAGTATGGATTTGAGAAATAGTTTTTATTTATTTGTTTTTGGTTGCTGGTTGTTGGTTTCATGTTCAGGAAAAAACAGGGAGCAAGACGAAAATTCGGTTTTTAGATATAATGAGCATGCAAATATTACCACATTAGATCCGGCATTTTCAAAGGATTTGCAAACTATTTGGGCTGTGAATCAGTTATTTAACGGCTTGGTGCAATTGGATGACAGTTTAAATGTGCAACCCGATATTGCACATTCCTGGACCATTTCTGAGGATGGGAAAACGTATGCATTCAATTTAAAAAAGGACATAAAATTTCACAAGCATATTTTGTTTGGCAAAGACTCCACAAGATCAGTAATTGCAAGCGATTTTGAATTTAGTTTTAATCGTTTGTTGGATCCCAAAGTGGCGTCTTCCGGAAAATGGGTATTGGATTTTGTTTCAACATTTGAAGCCAAAAACGACAGCACTTTTGTCGTCCAATTAAAACAGCCTTTTCCGCCATTTTTAAGTTTGTTGGGTATGAAATATTGCTCTGTGGTTCCTTTTGAAGCCTTGGCGTTTTTTGGAAATACCTTTAGATCAAATCCGATAGGAACAGGGCCTTTTCAATTTAAATTGTGGGTTGAAAATACCAAATTGGTTTTCCGTAAAAACAAAGATTACCACGAAAAGGATGAAAATGGCAATCGTTTGCCATATTTGGAAGCTGTTGCCATCACTTTTTTACCCGACAAGCAGAGTGAATTTTTGCAATTTATTCAGGGAAATATTGATTTTATGAGCAGTATCGATGCTTCTTACAAAGATGATTTATTAACTTCAGATGGGCAACTTAAGGAACATTATAAAAATCAGATTCATATGGTTTCCGGACCTTATTTGAACACCGAATATCTAGGAATTTATGTTGATGCAGCCGAAAAAGAAGTAAATTCCGTAAAAATCAGAAAAGCAATCAATTATGGTTTTGATCGCAAAAAAATGATTAAATATTTGCGAAATGGCATTGGAACTCCAGCCATAAATGGTTTCATTCCCAAAGGTTTGCCGTCATTCAACAATATGGAAGGTTATACCTATCAGCCTGAAAAAGCGAAGGAATTGGTGCAATCGTACATTGCCGAAACCGAAAATTTAAATCCGTCGATTACCATTAGCACCAACAGCCAATATTTAGATTTGTGTGAGTATATTCAGCGCGAATTACAACGAACCGGACTTCAAGTGAATATTGATGTGATGCCGCCTTCTACCTTAAGACAAGCAAAAGTAAACGGACAGTTGAGTATATTTAGAGGCAGTTGGGTTGCCGATTATCCGGATGCAGAAAATTACCTTTTTATATTTCACAGTAAAAATTTCTCTCCAAATGGGCCAAATTACACCCATTACAGCACAAAAGAATTTGATGCGCTTTACGAAAAGGCGATTCAAACAACCGACAACTCAAAACGTTATGTTTTGTATCAAAAAATGGACAGTCTAATTATGGAATCCGCCGTTGTGATTCCTTTATATTATGATGAAGTTGTTCGGTTTTCACAAAAAAACATAAGTGGTTTGGGAATTAACCCTGTGAATTTATTGAGTTTGAAGAGGGTGAAAAAAGCCCCCTAACCCCCGAAGGGGGAATTTTAGCTGGATGAAAAAGTCTGGAGAACAGGAGGCATTCCCGAGAAAGGGTTGGGGACTGGAAAAAAGGTTAAAATTCTAAATACTGAAAACTGAAAACGGTGTGCAGAATACTCTTTCTGCAGTTAACTCACAAAACAATTGCGATAGCCAATCCAATTTTTGACGCTTAGTCAAGTCAACTAAATTTTTGGCTATGATTACAGCATTATAATTGATGATGTGCAAAATGTTGGTAATTTTTATTTCAATCTAAGTTATTGATTTTTAACGTTTAAATGAAATTTTATTACGCTGATACAGTATTTTATAACAGTTACAAAGTTGTTTAATTTAAATGAATTATTTTTTGTTATTTTACATCCGTTCAAATTAATTTCCGTTTTGAAATGACCCAACGGCAACAAGATGCGAACACGATTATTGGTATGCCGATTACACTTGCCAGACGGCGGGCAAAGATGGCCAATATAAAATAATAACTTTCTACTATGAAAGAAGTTAAAATAGCATTTGTAATTGCATTTGTCATTATTATTTGGAGTTGTTCCTTTGTAATAATGAGCCTAGCAATGTTTTCTTAAAAAGTTAAAAGACCGAAGTTAAAATTAGGAAAGTTATAAGTTAGATAAACTGCAAGACAGCACGACCGCAAGACTATAATCATAAATAAACGCTATTGATTAAAGGATCTTTAAACGGGGTAATCACAACCTCAAAAGAATCTTCTCCGTTCGAAACACAAAACAATTTTTCAGAAAGCGGCTGTTCACCTTTTGAATAAGGATAAGCGGTGATTGGTTCAATACACAGCATATTGGGCACTTCTGTCCACAACATAAAGTTGTCAAAACCTTTCGTTTTTATAGAAAGATTATAGCCTTTATTCTTAATCAATTTAATTTCTTGGGAATTTAAAGCAGGAAAGGCCGTTGAGCCTCCTTCCAAGATTTTTTGAAGGGAAACTTCCTGAGTTTTTGTTTTGCAAATTTCACTTTTGTCGCCCGATAATTTAAATGCAGGATGGTAACCCAGCATAAATGGCATTCCTTTTCCGGCCTCAATCTCAAAAGTAATTTTAAGGGAATCGTTTGACAATTCAAATAATTTTTTGAATCTGAAATCATAAGGCCAGGACAATTTTTCCTTTGGTGATTTTTCAGGGAACTTTGAATTTTTTACACTGGTATTTGCAGCATAGTCTTTTTGGAAAACGGCAAAATGTTCACCGCTTTCCATTAAATTGTATGTCAGTTCCCGTAAAAGTCCGTGCTGGTCCTGAATCGCCTTGCCTTTTGGCGTTACAACCGTAAAATCAGCCGCTTCTGTCGGGCCAATGACTGGAAACATTTCGGTGTCGGAATTCCGCCATCCTGGTTCTCCTTTTTGGTGAATCAGTTCTTCCTTATTTTTTAAAAAGCTGACCAATTCGCCTTGATCAATTTTAACGATGGAGTATTTGTCGGGGCTTACTAAAATTTGGGGTTTCATGAGATAATTATAATTTCTTGTTTACTATTTAAACGCTAAAGTATTGTGTCAGGTATTTAAAAATTACAAATTGTTAATTTTCTATTGCCTTCAAATTTAGCAATTTATTAAATTTCCTCTTTGGGGGTTAGGGGACTTTTATTATTTTCAACAATATAATCCATCATTTTTTTTATCAAATGTGCCCTGTCAATGCCGCCAACATTGTGTTCGTGCATTGGATAGGTGAAAAAATCTATCTGTATTTTTTGTTTAACGGCTTCCTGCAACAAGGTCATACTGTGCTGCGGAACCACAACCGGATCTACACTGCCGTGAATCAGCAGTAATTTACCGTCTAAATTTTTAATGTAATTGTGAACTTTTGCTTTTTCGTAACCTTCAGGGTTTTCCTGAGGCGTATCCATATAACGTTCTCCGTACATCACTTCATAATATTTCCAGTCGGTTACCGGTCCGCCGGCAACAGCAGTGGTGAAAACGCCCGGGTTTCGAAGCATTAAACTGGTGGTCATAAATCCGCCATAACTCCATCCGTTAACGGCAATTCTTTTGCTGTCCACAAAATCCAGTGATTTCAAATAGTCAATTCCTGTGAGCTGGTCTTCGATTTCAACATCACCCAAATTGCGGTGAATACTGCTTTCAAAGGTGAAGCCTCTATTTTCTGAACCTCTGTTGTCAATCGTAAAAACGATATAATTTTCTAAGGATGCAAATGCCACCATCCATAAATTAGAACCTGCCAACCACGAATTTTTGACCAATTGCGCGTGCGGACCGCCATATACATAAACCAAGACCGGATATTTTTTTGTAGCATCAAAATTGGCTGGTTTTGTGATTTTCGCATACAAGTCGGTGCCGTTTTTTCCTTTCAGGTTTACAAATTCGGTGGTTCCCAAGTTGTAGTTTTTTAGCGGATTTTCAGCTGTAAATATGGAAGTTGATTTTCCTTTATTGGTATCAACTATTTCAATTTTTGCAGGAATGGTCAAGTTGCTGTAACTGTCAATTAAATACTTCCCATTGGTGCTTAATTGCGTGGAATGCGTTCCGTTTGTATTGGTAAGTTTGGCATATTTTCCGGATTTTAAATTCACTTTAAGCGTATGCATTTCTCTTGGATCGGTTCCGGTTCCTGTAATAAATACATTTTTTTCGCTTTCGTCAAAACCTAAAATTCCGGTTACCACCCAATTGAATTTTGTCACTTGTTTCACCAGTTTACCTTCGGTGGTGTAGTGGTACAAATTCATAAATCCGTCCCGCTCGCTAAACCATAAAAAGTTGGTGTTGCTGTTGGGTAAAAATATGGCAGCTTGCTCTGGTTCGGTCCATTTGCCATTGGTTTCTTCAAACAAGGTATTCACTTTTTCACCCGTTGCAACCTCATAACGGTTGTACCAAACGTGATTTTGGCCTCGGTTAATTTCAGCAACCAACACGTATTTTTCATCGGGTGTCCAGGATAAATTTGTCAGATAATGTTCGTCGGAAGTATCAATATTCAAGTAAACAGTTTGTTGTGTTTGTAAATTATAAATCCCAATTTTGGCAATTTCGCTGCCTTGGCCGGCCATCGGATATTTAATATTCTTTAATGAAGTTGGGTAAGTGGTGATATCAACCAAAGGATAATCGGTTACATTGCTTTCATTTTTTTGGTAAAATGCCAAATAATTTCCTTCGGGGCTCCAGAAAGTTCCTTTCACAATGCCAAATTCACTTCTGTGAATCGCTTGTCCGGACACAATATTCTTATCTTCAATATTGGTCACCGCAATTTTTGGGTTTGCCGCAGTTCCAAGATATAAATTGTTGTTCAAGGTATAAGCAATTGCCTTGGCTTTTGCATTGTATTCTTTATTTTCTGCCGCTTCATCGTAAGAAATGGTAGCACTTCTTGATAAGTTGTTATGATTAAAGGTTTCAATAAAATTTTTATAGGAAAACACCAACTCATTGGTGGATATCTCCATAATTCGTGGAAATCGCTTTAATTCAGGATAGTTTTTTTGAAGATCGGAAAGCGGAATATTTTTGGTAATCTTGTTTGAAACGGCATCGGTAAAAATCAATGCATTGTCTTTTTGAAAAACGTAACTATTCGAATTATTCACCCATTTCAGGTCGTTTAATGAGGCGGGATTCAATCCTTTTTGATAGCCTAAAACGGCATCATCCAGACTTAATGTTTTTTGTTGGGAAAATCCTGTGAGAAAGGTTCCTAAAAACAGCAATAAAAATATTTTTTTCATAAAAGGGTTTGTTTTTATAAATGGTTCGGAAAAATACGAAATTATAATTTTTTTAGCACTGACACTTATCAGTTAGTCCTAAAAATTTATTCGCGCCATAATGGGAAAATGATCTGAAAATTTTACCTCATAGGTCTTAAAATTATTGACTTTAATAAGGTCATCGGTTAAGATATAATCTATTCTTACTGGTAATTTGTAGTCGTAGGTTCTGCCAAAACCTTTGCCTGCAACCTCAAAAGCATCATTTTTTCCTTTTTTCAAATGATGATAAACCCAGGAAAATGCGGTGTTGTTAAAATCTCCGCAAATAATGGATTTTAAATTGGTCTTTTTTATATGGTCTGCAATTAAAATAGCTTGATTTTCTTGGATTTTAAAGGCTTTTTCAACCCTTCTTCTAAATTTTTCTGAATTTTCCTGGGTGAAATAATCTTCTTTCGGACTTAAATTTAAGCTTTCCAAATGGATGTTATATACACGGATGGTGTCGCGGTTTTTGATGATATCAGCAAAAATGGCATTGTTGCCGGAATTGGAAAAATTTAAGGAACCCGAATTGATGATTTTAAATTTTGAAAAAATAGCGTGGCCAAAATGGTTGTTCTCATTGCTTATTTTTACATATTCATAAGGATATTTTAATCCTTTTTTTAAGGAAGAATGATATTCTTGTATGCATAAAATATCAGGATTTTTGGCATTGATAAAATCATATATTTTTTCATCCACATTTTTTTCGTTGATCCAATTGTAAAGATTGAACATTCTTACGTTATAGCTCATAATCTTCACATCATCTGTCATCAGGACTTCTTTTTCCCTAAAGGTATAAAATTTCGCAATGTATTGATAACCAATAGTCAACACGAATAATGATAGAAGTATTTGCTTTTTTAACCGAATGAGCCAATAGACCGCAAAAAGTAAGTTTATGACGATTAATACGGGAATGACCAAGCTTATCAATGAGAAAAATGTAATGGTATTTGGGGAAATGTAGTAATTTAGGTACGACAAAAGAAGCAAAGTGGCGAAAAGAGAATTCAGGATAAAAATAAATTTATCAATAAGGCCTAAATTTTTCATCTGTTAATATTTTATTTTTTTTATTGGTACAGATGCAGCCTGCCTGCCGGACTGGCAGTATCGCTATTAATCATTTCTGTGTGTATCAAAATTTGTTATGCTCGTTTTATCGTTTATTCTTTTCCGGATCTAAATAAAAAGTCTTTTTCTTCTTGG
>Ga0209643_1002834_pt1 | contig 10222 bp, 11 predicted proteins | sample AutmiccBRH37_all_FD_187383 | JGI IMG/M metagenome (GOLD analysis project Ga0209643, IMG submission 187383) | Deep subsurface microbial communities from Mt. Terri, Switzerland - Autotrophic microbial communities BRH/37_all (SPAdes) (version 2) | ecosystem: Environmental > Aquatic > Deep... | reverse complement strand
GGATGATGTCCCAGCCCGGTTCGCCCCGGATCAGGATCTTGCCGCAGGGGCCGTCATCGCCAATCCCGGCGCCCATCTGCCGACTGCGCCAGCGCTTGTTCGGGGGCAGGTCCGACAGGTCCGGCCTGTGCCCCTCGCGCGTGTGGAGGATGTGGTAGCCCTTGGCGCGCATCGCCGCCAGCACCGCGCCGATCGGGCCGATGGGTGCCTGCGTCAGCGACAGGTCATAGCCCATCATGTCGACATAACCGCCCGTGCCGCAAAAATCGGTCTGCATGTCGATGATGATCAGGGCCGTGTTGTCCGGCCGCAGATCGCCATTCCAGGGCCAGGCATAGGGGGCAGAGGCAAGCGTGGTCATGGGCATCCTCATTTGGTGATGGACAGCTCGCCCGGCGCACCGGCAAGCGCGCGGCTGGAAGAGGAGGTGGCGATCAGTACGCCAAGCGTCAGCACATAGGGCGCGGCGTAGAAGAGGTAGTAGCCCTGTGTCACGCCGACCGATTGCAGCGCCGGGCCAAGCGCCCCGGCCCCGCCGAACAGCAGCGCCGCCCAAAGGCAGTTCACCGGGGACCAGCGCGCGAAGATCACCAGCGCCACCGCCATCAGGCCCTGGCCCGAGGAGATGCCCTCGTTCCAGCTGCCGGGGTAGTAGAGCGACAGGTAGGCGCCGCCGACCCCGGCAAAGGCGCCGCCAAGCGCGGTGGCGGCAGTGCGGATCAGCGCGGGGTTCAGCCCCATCGCGCGGGCGGCATCGGTGGAATCGCCCACCACGCGCAGGATCAGACCGGGCCGGGTGCTGCGCAGCGCCCAGGCCAGTGCCAGCGCAGCGGCGATGCCGATCAGGAACAGCACGTTGACGTTCAGCGCCGATTGCACCTGTGGCAGGCTTGACCAGCCGCCAAGCGGGATGGCGGGCAGGTCGGGCGCGGCGGGCTGGATGAAGGGCTTGCCGAAGTAGAAGGCGAGCCCCGTGCCCAGAAGCATCATCGCGATGCCGATGGCGATGTCGTTCACCCGCGCCATCGAACAGATCAGCCCGTGCAGCAGCCCGAACAGCGCCCCGGCAAGGGCCGCGACCGCAACGCCCGCCCAGGGGCTGCCGGTCATCACCGCGGTCGCGTAGCCGGTCATCGCGCCCAGAACCAGCGTGCCTTCCAGGCCGAGGTTGATGCGGCCTGAACGCTCGGTCAGCGTCTCGCCCAGGCTGACGAACAGGATCGGGGTCGACACCCGGATCGCGCCGCCGATGACGGCAAGCGGGACGGCCCAGAGGCCAAGGTCGTTTTCCATGCCGCTATCCTTTCGCCTTGAAGAAGGGCAGCCGACCATAGGCCGCGTCCGACATCAGGATCGCCATGAACACGATGCCTTGCAGCACCTGCATCGTGGCATCGGGCAGGTCCATCCGCCGCTGCACAAGGCCAGATGAGGCATCGAACCCCGCCAGCAGGATCGCCACCGGGATGATCGCCAGCGCATTGTGGCGCGCCAGGAAGGCGATGAGGATGCCGGTATAGCCATAGCCCGCCGCCAGCGAGGCATTGGCCGACCCGTGCACCGCCGCCACCTCGAAAAACCCCGCCAGCCCCGCAAAGGCGCCGCCAAGCGCGGCAAAGCCCAGGATCAGCTTGCCTACCGGCAGCCCCTGCACCTGCGCCGCGCGGACATTGCCGCCGGCGATGCGGGCGGCAAAGCCCCAGGTCGTGCGCTCGACCAGCACCCAGGCCACGATGCACGCAAGGATGCCGAAAATCAGGCCCCAATGCACCGACAGGCCCGGCAATTCCCCCACGCGCAGCGCCTCGGTCAGCGGTGCGGTAGAGGGTTTGTTCAGGCTGGCGGGGTCGCGCAGCGGCCCCTCGACCAGATGGTTCATCAGCGCGATGGCGATGTAGGACAGTAGGAGGCTGGAGATGGTTTCATTCACGCCGCGGTAGTGGCGCAGCGCTCCGGCCGCGCCAATCCAGAGGCCGCCGACCGCCATAGCCGCCATCGCCATCAGCGGGATACCGACCGCGCCGGGCATGGCGGCCAGCGGCAGCGCCACGGCGCCCGCCGCCACCCCGCCAAGCACGATCGCACCTTCGCCGCCGATCACCACCAGCCCCAGCCGCGCCGGCAGCGCCACGCACAGCGCCGCCATCAGCAGCGGAGCGGCGCGCGTCAGCGTGTTCTGCCACGAGAAGGCCGACCCAAAGCCGCCCTGCCAGACATAGGCCAGGAAGGCCAGCGGCGAGCGCCCCTGCGTCAGCAGGAACAGCCCGAAGACCATGAGGCCCGCCAGCAATGCCAGCACCGGGATCGCCACCGGCTCGGCCCGGCGCAGCAGGGCCAGCCCCCCGCCTGCGCCCTGCATCCCCTGTTCCGCAACCGCCATCCGCCCGCGCCCTACGAGGTGGCGCCAAGGACGCCGTCGACGAGATAGCCCATGCCTTCCAGAACCGGATCGGTTTCAAGGAAGGCCTGTCCCTCGGTGGCGACGACATTGCCCTGGTTGTCCTTCAGCGGGCCCTTGATGACGCTGAAGCCGCCCTTCTCGATCTCCGCCTTCACCGCCTCGAAATGGGCGCGGCCGGCATCTGGCACGGCGGGGCCAAGCGGCGACATCTTGACGAAGCCTTCGGCCAGACCGCCGCGCACGAAGTTCGGGATCGGCTCGCCCTTCAGGGTGGCGGTGACCATGTCGGTATAGACCTTGGCCCAGTTCCATTCCGCGCCGGTCAGGTACTGCTGGGGCGCCAGCGAAGACTGGTCGGCATGGTAGCCGCCGACAAAGGCCTCCCGGCCCGCCGCAACCTCGACTACCACCTTTGGCCCGTCCACATGGCAGGTGATCACGTCGCAGCCCGCATCGACCAGCGCATGGGTCGCCTCGGCCTCCTTGACCGCCAGCGACCATTCGCCCGTGAAGATCACCTGGCAGGTGATGGTCGGATCGACCGCGCGGGCCCCCAACAGGAACGAGTTGATGTTCAGCAGCACCTGCGGGATCGGCTTAGCCGCAACGAAGCCGATCTTCTTAGACTTGGTCACATGGCCCGCCGCGACACCGTTCAGGTACTGGCCCATGCCGATATAGCCAAAGTAGCTGCCGGCATTCGCCGGGTGCTTGCCCTCGGACCACAGCCCGCCGCAATGCTCGAACCGCACGTCGGTGTATTTGGGCGCCAGCGTCAGGATATGGGGGTCGAAATAGCCAAAGGAGGTGGGGAACAGCAGCGTTGCCCCGTCAAGGTTGATCATCGATTCCATCGACTGCTGCACGTCGTTTGTCTCGGGGACATTCTCTTCCTCGACGACGGTCACCCCCTCCATCGCCTTCACCGCCGCCGCGCCAAGCGCGTGGGACTGGTTGTAGCCGAAGTCGTCGCGCGGCCCGACATAGAGGAACCCGACCGTCAGCCCCGATTGCGCGCGCAGCGGGCGGGGCAGGGCCGACAGGGCAGCTGCGCCGCCAAGGGCTGCGGTGCCGCGCAGCAGGTCGCGGCGCGACAGGGTGGGGGTGGGGCGAGCGTTGAAGAGGGGCATGCGGCGTCTCCATGTCAGGGGGTCTGGGGGCGCTGTGGTGCAAGCCTGGCTGGCCTGCGACTCGCCCCGCTTGTGCGTTATTGGGGCGAGGATGCTGGATTGCACCGATGCCGTCTTGTGCTAACTTTGCAGGGAACCGCTGCAGGAATTGCACCACTAATGCATCCGCTGACCCCGAACCAGTTCATCGACGTGATTGCCCGTGCCGGATCCATCCGCAAGGCGGCCGAGATGCTGGCCATCACCTCCACCGCTCTCAACCGCCGCGTTCTGGCGCTGGAGGAGGAGCTTGGCCTGCCAATTTTCGAGCGGTTGCCGCGCGGGGTGCGGCTGTCGACGGCGGGCGAGCTGCTGGTGACCCATCTGCGCAACCAGGCCTCGGATTTCGAAAGGCTGCGCAGCCAGCTTGCCGATCTGGCGGGGGAACGGCGCGGCCATGTGTCGATTGCGTGTTCGCAGGCGCTGCTGCCGTTCTTCATGCCCGAACAGATCGGCCGCTATCGCCGCGATCATCCCGGGGTGAGCTTTTCCGTGCAACTGCGCGACCGGGCCGCGGCAGAGGCGGCGCTGGTCGAGCACGCCGCCGACCTCGCGCTGATCTTCGAGCCGATCCGCCTGTCAGAGGTGCAGATCCTGTCTACCGTGCGCCAGCAGATCCATGCGGTGATGGCGGCTGATCACCCGCTTGCCGGGCAAGACACGGTGCGGCTGCGCGATTGCGCGGCCTATCCGGTGGGGCTGCCGACGGCACAATACGGGGTGCGGGCGCTGATCGACCTTGCGCTGCTGCGGTTTTCGGTGCGGCTGCGGACCGTGCTGGAATCGGACAATTTCGACTTTCTGCGCCGGTATCCTGCGCAAGAAGAGCTGATCAGTTTCCAGATCCCGATCGGACTGCCCGGCGAGGCCGTAACCGAAGGCGTCGTCTCGCGCCCGGTGGATACCCGCGACATCCCCGAGGGGCGGCTGTACCTGTGCCAACTGCGCGGCCGGACGCTGCCCGTCGCCGCGGCGAAGTTCGCGGCCCAGGTCGAGGGTGCGCTGGAAGTTCGGTTCGGGGTTTTGGCGGGGGCGGGTTAGGACGTGAAGTCTCAGCCAAACCTGCCGCATGACTAAGCGTGGCGGCTGCGACCATCAATTGTCGGCGCCGCAGTGATTGCTCGCCAGGCCTGATGCACCACAATAGGGACGCTGACGACGCGCGATTTCCGTTGCCTTGCGGGGCCCGCAACAGGACTCACCTCGAAATCTCCCCCGCCAGCACGGCCCGTCCGTGTACCGCCAGCGTCGCGGTGAACCTCGGACAGGCGAACTGCCTGATGACTTCGAGAACACGGGCGTCATAGGCCGTTTGCCCAATGGCTCGGCAAAGATCCGACGCGTGGAACTGCCTGTTGGCGATCGGCGCGGCCTTGATCTGATCGTGCAACTCTCGCTGAGTTAAATCAGGCGCACGCTGTGGTGCCGGCGCCGCCTCTGGCCGAGGTGCCGCGCCGCGGTTTGTCCGCCACCGGCGCATGAAGCCTAGGAGGAAGCCGGCTGGCACCTTCTCATTGCCCCGGGCCCGGTTGAACGCCACAAAGCGCTCCCAGATCACCTGCGTGTCGATGTTCCAGCAGGGCAGGGCGGACTTTGCGGCCTTGATGAGTTCCGCCCAACAGGTCTCGAACACGTTCCGCGCAGCGCTGATGTTGATCTGTCCCGAGAAGATAGTTTTGTTAGAATCCCCCAAGGATAGTGAAGTGTCGCCCGTGCCTGACGCAGAGCCTTGAGGCTCATCCGTTCCGTCGAAGGCGGCAAAACGGAATAGCCAAGGCGCATACTTGCCGTTCGGCTTTTCACGCTCGAGCTGAAGATCCGACGTTTCCAGCTCGCTCAGCAAAACAGTCAGATACTGGCGCGAGACGCCCATCTTCTGCGCAAGAGCCGCAAGCGTGAATGCCGCCGTCCCGCGGGGCAGGCCGTTGTAGCCCTCCTTCCAGGCGATGCGGTCGAGGATCAGGGTCGCAAGCTTGTGGGCGGATACGGATAGCTCGGTCTGCGTGATCCGCCGCAGGATCAGGCCGGTGGTGGGTTCCATGATGGGGTCTCCAGAGAGCGCCGACGCCTGGCCTTGAGACAGCGAAGCTTTGGCCAGCAAGTCGCTTGCTGACTTGGGATCAGCCGGTGGCCAGGAGCCTGCATTCAGGCCCTGTGTGCCGCGGGGTCAGGCTGCGATGGGCGTCGTGGGGTTCGTGTGAGGGGAGTGCTGCGACGCTCGGTTCGAGGGGATCAGGCAGGTCGGTGCGACCCGCTAAAACTCAGTAACGGACCTCCTCAAAGCCGTAATTACCCGCATGATCTCGCCAGTCGACGAAGACCGCGCGGTAATTCAATCCTCTGCACTCGCCAGAGTCAAAGTCAGGAAGAGCGGAGGCCGCGGGGACCTGCTCGACGCTTGAACGGGTCCAGCGATAGCCGCCTTGAGGGCCGTAGAGACCGCGGCGGGTCGAGTCGGTACGGACGCAGTCGCCTTTCGCGTTTACGCGCTGGCTGAACTGGATGTGGTAGACGCGGATGCTGCGTACGAAGTCGAAGGCGTCATCCGAAATGTCGACATCGGCCTGCTCGCTGACCTGAACCGGGACGAGAAGAGTGTCCGAGGCGAGGCTCATCGGAGGCGCGTCGCGGAAAGCGGCATCGTGGAGCCGCTCCATTGGCGACCGCGGGGCAGGGGTATTGTACGCAGCCCCCATCGGGCAGCGCCAGATCTGCAATGGCGGTTCGACTGGCCAAGGCGTGATCCGGCGAATGAACTCAGCGCGTGCTTGGGCGCATGGCGCGGATGATGGCCAACCTCCGGCGAGACACAGCAAGATCGCGCAGTCGACCGGGTAGGCCCTTGCTGGCGCTGAAGTAACTGCAAGACCGGATAGAGCGATGGCAGCTGCACCGGCCGCGCGTCGGATCAGGTGTTTCATGATGCGACTCCTTCTAAGACAGCGCGTCGATACAAAAATACATTATCGATATCAAGACGATTTTATCGATGGGCGTGCTCTGTGGGTGCCGGGAAGTGTGTGGATGACGAAGGCCCCGATCGTCCCTTCAGCAACCGCTTCGACAGGCGAAACGACTGCGGTCCCGGACTTCAGCCTTCACCATCCGCGCCTCACTCGGCCGCGCCGAGGAATTGCGCATAGTCGTCGCTGACTTCCTGAGCCTCGACGAAAGCCCGATTTCGCTCCTCATCAAGACACCGAAAGTACCCCTGCACCTCGGCGAAGTAGGTTTCGAAATCCTGCCGGATCAGATCGGCATAGGTCTCTCTGCCCCCGGAGGCCTGGGGGAGGAACGGACGCTGCGGCGGGGCGCAGGCAGCTGCCGATCCAGTCGTGCCTGCGACCAGGGCTGCCGTCGCCAGGATCAGTCTCGGCGCACGGCTCATCTGCAGGGCAAAACCCTCTTCCGGCTTTAAGATGACGATGTCGTCGAGTATCACTTGTTATAGGAGCAAGGCTGCCTCGTCAATTCTATAATAATGTCTTGCTATCATTAATGTTGTATTGTATCGCTCGTGGTGTTGAATCCCCACGGGACCGATGCTGCGGCTCAGGCAGAGAAAGGACCAGGGAAGGCCATGATAGAAGAAGCCCCAAATGTGGTTACCGAAGACGGACTGCGCAGCCTCCTCGCCGACGGCTACCTCATCGAGGTGGTCTGTAGGGAGGCTGCCGAGAAGCGGCACAACAGCTGGTACGGGATCTGGGTCGTCCGCGCCGTCGCTGAGGACGGGCGTGACGACAAGATGCTCGTCACCAGCCGCAGCTACCTCAAGGTGCGCGAATTCAGAACCATCGTCGGACTTGTCAGCTTCCTCGCCGACATGGGATGCAGATCCGCAAGCATTCCGCTCGAAGACGGTGGGCGCGAGCGTCACGCCGCTCCCGGGCGGCCGGGTGCAAATGCCACCGGTCCGGTCCTGGGCCAAGGCAGCTGACCTCACCCTTGTCCTGCTCCTCGGTACAGGCCTATGTTCAGCGCCCCTGGCCGCAGAAGCAGTGTCGGAGGCCTGCGGCTTCATTTTCTCGGTTGGCCACGGTGGCCAGCTGATCCCGGTCTCCGCAGACACGCGCTCGTTCGCGGAGAGCGATGTGGCGCAGACAGACCGCCTCTTTCTTTTCGTCAGACCGGAAACTCCTGCGGCGCAGATCACGGCCGAGCTATCCGCCCCTCGTCCGGTGCACGCATCCCCTCAAATCCTTCACGCGATCGAGACCACGGCCCTGCGCTATGCAGGCCATGACGCGCTGCGCCGCGCGGGCCTCTCGGTCAGCGATTGGACGCTGTTCTACCAGGCCAATATCGAGGTCGAGAGCACCTACAATCCGGGCGCGCTCAGCCATGATGGTGCCATCGGTCTAGGCCAGCTCATGCCCGGGACCGCCCGAGATCTTGGCGTCGATCCGCATGACATGGCGCAGAACCTCGACGGTTCCGCCCGCTACCTGCTGATGATGCTCGGCCATTTCGGCGACGCATCCCTGGCGCTTGCGGCCTACAATTCCGGACCCGAGGCAGTTACCCGCCACAGCGGCATTCCCCCTTACCCCGAAACCCAAGGCCATGTGGCCCGTGTGAAGGCCGTGTTCCAGCGGCTGAAAGGAGACATGTCGTGACGTCCAAGAGCATTCAAAGCGCACTGCGCACGCCAGCCTCTGTCACGCTCGGCGCGATGGCCCTCATCGTGCTCGCGGGACCCGCGCTGGCCCAGAGCATCGACCTCTCGCCGGTGCAGACGCTGCTGCAAGGCATCGTTGATGCGATCACCGGCCCCTTGGGGATCGTGATCGGCACGCTCGCGCTGATCGGCGTGTTCCTCTCCTGGCTCTTCGGCATCCTCGATTTCCGGCAAGCGCTCTGGGTGCTGGTGGCGATCGCCGGCATTGCCGCAGCCCCGACCATTGTCGCCGCCATCTGGACGACCTGAGCCCCCAAAACTCGAGATTGCTTCATGTCTGACCAATCCCGCGTGTTCATCGGCCTTCTCAGGCCGCCCAAGCTGATCGGCCTGCCGATCATGTACGCTATGGTCTGGCTCTTCGGCTTTACGGTCATGTTCCTCTGGGTGCAGAGCTGGGTGGTGGCTGTGGGCGCGGGGCTGGCCTGGCCCGCACTCTGGAAAGCCGCGGACTGGGATCCGAACTTCCTCGATGTCCTGGTGATCACCTTGCAGGAAACCCCTCCCACGACGAACCGGAAGCTTCATGGGGGCGACAGCTATGCTCCGTGATGGAATTGCCGATGACGTGGCTAACGCGCTCGATCCGCTCACAGTGATGCCTGCATGGGTCAAGGGCGAGAAACGGCTTTCGTCCATGCTGCCTTACGTCAGCCTGGTGACCGATCGAACGATCCGAACGCGCGGCAACGAGCTGATGCAATGCATCAGGCTGGAGGGGGTGAACAGCACCACGAGCGAAGACGCCTATCTCGACCGGATCGGCGGACTACTCGCCGGCATCATCGCCCAAGTAGGGATTGGGTTCTCCTTCTACCTGCACAAGGTCTCGAAAGCGGTCGATGTGACCCTCCCGCCCATCCCGAGTGAGGGGTTCGCCGCCGCAGTCGACCAGCGCTGGCGTACCCATCTTCGCCGGTCGGGCCTGCGCGACAAGACGCTTACGTTGACGGTGCTGAAGCGACCGGAGACGGGCAGCCGCTTGCTGTTCGGTCTGGGGTCATCCCGCGCACGGCATGCGGCTGATACCACACGGCGCCTGCGCAAGCTCGACGAGGTCGTGGGGTTTCTCCTGTCGTCCTTCGATGAGCTGAAGCCGCGCCTCCTCGCGGCCAGCACCGGTGAGCTTCTGGGCTTCCTCGGCTCGCTCAATACCGGCGAGGAGCACCCGCTATTCCCACGGTCCCGTTTGGGTGTGATCGCCGAGGACGTGGCCAATACCCGCGTCACCTTCCGCGGTACGACCATCGCGCTCTCCGACGGCGCCGCCGGCGACAAGCTCGGCGCGATCTTTGCGGTGAAGAACTACCCGGCCAAGACCGACAGCCTGATGCTCGACGAACTGAACCTGCCCGTCGACATGGTGGTCACCCATTCCTTCGTGCCCATCAACGCCAATATCATGGCGGGCCGCATAAAGCGGCAGCTTCGTCTGATGCTGGCCGCCAATGACGGAGCGGTCAGCCTCGCGCAGGAACTGGAACTTGCGCAGGACGACCTAGAATCCAAGCGCCTGATCTTCGGCGAGCACCACATGACGGTGGCGGTCTACGCGCGATCCCAGGCCGCCCTCGACGATATCGCGGCCGAGATCCGCAACATCTCGGCCACCTCCGGCATCAACCTGATCTCGGAAGCCTTCGGCGCACGGGCGCATTTCATGGCGCAGCATCCCGGGAATACTGGGGCGCGGAGCCGCAAGGCCGCGATCACGAACCACAACTTCGCCGATCTCGCCACCTTCCACCGCACGCCGCTTGGCAAGACAGGGCGGGAGGTGCCCTGGGGCGTGCCGATCACGCTTTTCCCAACGCCCGAGCGGAGCGGCTTCCGTTTCAGCTTCCACGAACAGGGCGCGCCGGATCGTGAACCCACGGGTGGCCACACGCTGATCCTCGGCCGCCCCGGCTCGGGTAAATCGGTGCTGGCGGCCTTCCTGATGACCATGGCCCGGCGGGCAGGCGCGCGGCT
>Ga0209643_1002828_pt1 | contig 10244 bp, 10 predicted proteins | sample AutmiccBRH37_all_FD_187383 | JGI IMG/M metagenome (GOLD analysis project Ga0209643, IMG submission 187383) | Deep subsurface microbial communities from Mt. Terri, Switzerland - Autotrophic microbial communities BRH/37_all (SPAdes) (version 2) | ecosystem: Environmental > Aquatic > Deep... | reverse complement strand
GGCGGATGGACAGGATACTATGGAAAACCGGGGCCCGTCGTCATGCTACAAGGTTGGCTCGAAATCCAAGCCGCCAAAAAATCACTCCATACCCTCGGCTTCAAACCCAATGTGTGAATCTGGTAGCCCAGAGGGAGAGGGGTTGCGACGCGGAGCAGCGATAAACCCCTCTCCCGCTTGCGGGAGAGGAGGGGCCCGTGCCCGGTAGGGCGTGGGAGGTGAGGGCCTGCCGCAGCCCCTCAAATAGCCCCTCCGCCACCAAATCCGGGGCTGCGCCTTTCCCCGCCTTGCCAGCGGCGGACTGAGAGTCCATGTAGCGGGGCTTGCAGACACGGAAATTTGCCCAGATGGCCCGTACATTCGACACATCCGCACCGGACTTCGAAAGCCGGTTCAGCCGTTTCCTGAAGGAAGCGCGCGCGGACGGTCATGATGTGGCGGGAATCGTGGCCAAAATCCTGGATGACGTCGACATGCGCGGCGGCGCCGCCGTGGCCGACTGCACCTCCCGTTTCGACGAGCTTCAGATCGACCCGGCGACCCTCCAGTCCGACAATGTGGACCTCGCCGCCCTCGCCGCCGAGTGCCCGGACGATCTCAAAGCCGCCATCGATTTCGCGCATGACCGGATCGCCGCCTATCACAGCGCCCAGCGCCCGGCGGACCATTCGTTTACGGATGAGGCGGGTGTCGAGCTTGGCTGGCGCTGGACGGCGCTGGAAAGCGTCGGCGTCTATGTGCCGGGCGGGCGGGCGAGCTATCCGTCCTCCGTGCTGATGAACACCGTGCCGGCAAAGATTGCGGGTGTGGACCGCATCGTCATGGTCGCCCCGGCGCCGAAGGGCGTGCTGGCGCCTGCGGTGGCCTATGCCGCGCTGCGGGCAGGCGTGGACGAGTTCTATCCCATCGGCGGCGCGCAGGCCGTCGCCGCGCTGGCCTTCGGGGCCGGGCGCCTGGCCCCGGTCGACAAGATTGTCGGCCCCGGTAATGCCTTCGTGGCGGAAGCCAAACGCCAAGTCTTCGGGCGCGTCGGCATCGACACGATTGCCGGGCCGTCGGAAATCCTCGTCATCGCTGACCATACCGCCAACCCGGACTGGGTCGCCGCCGACCTGCTGAGCCAAGCCGAGCATGACCCGTCCTCCCAGTCGATCCTGATTACTGTGGATGAGGCTGTGGGCAAGGCTGTGGATAGGTCTGTGGATTCGCAGTTGAAAACCCTGGCCACGGGCGAGCGCGCGGCGCGGTCCTGGTCGTCCCACGGCGCTATCATCTTCGCCCGCGATCTGGACGAGGCCGCCATGCTGGCCAACCGGATCGCGGCAGAGCATGTCGAGCTGGCCATTGCAGACCCGGACGCGATGCTGCCGAAGATCCGCCATGCGGGCGCGGTCTTCCTTGGCCACCTGACGCCTGAAGCCCTCGGCGACTATGTTACCGGCTCGAACCACGTGCTGCCGACCAGCCGCGCGGCGCGCTTCTCGTCGGGGCTTGGCCTGTATGACTTCCTGAAGCGCATGAGCGTGCAACGCGCGAGCCCCGCCGGATTTGCCGCGCTCGCCCCGGCAGCCCTGCGCCTTGCCGAAGCCGAGCGCCTGCCAGCGCACGCGCGCTCCATCTCCATCCGCTCGAACGCAGCGGCCGAAGACGCAGAGACAGGTGATGTCGGATAAGAACCGCCTCATCGCCGTCGAGATCGACGATCACACGCTGGGCGCCTCCGGGCCGGACGCCGAGCACGAGCGGCGCGTCGCGATCTTTGACCTGATCGAGCAGAACAGTTTCGCGCTGCCCGAGCATGACAACGGCCCCTACATTCTCACCCTCTCGCAGGTCGAGCGCCGCCTGGTCTTCGCCGTCAAGGACGAGGCCCGCAAGGACGTGCATACGTTCATTCTCTCGATGGGGCCGTTCCGGGGCGTGATCCGCGATTATTTCATGATCTGCGACAGCTATTACGACGCCATCCGCACCCAGACCCCGCACCAGATCGAGGCGATCGACATGGCCCGGCGCGGCATCCACAATGAAGGCTCGGAACTGCTGGCAGAGCGGCTTGAGGGCAAGGTGAACATCGACTTTCTCACCGCCCGGCGCCTCTTCACCCTGATCTGCGCCCTCCACGCCGGCCAGACCCGCGCGGCAGGCTGACTTCCAAAGCTTGCCGGAATCCCTTCAAAAGTATAAGGCGCACCCTAAATGAACGGGTGGCGGCGCATTGGCCCGTCCTGATTTGGAGACTGCATGTCGAAGGAAGAACTGATCGAATTCGAAGGTACGGTGGTGGAATTGCTGCCGAACGCGACCTTCCGCGTGAAACTCGAGAATGAACACGAGATCATCGCTCACACTGCTGGCAAGATGCGCAAGAACCGCATCCGCGTGCTGACGGGCGACAAGGTCATGGTTGAAATGACGCCCTACGACCTGACCAAGGGCCGCATCACCTACCGCTTCAAGTAATTCCCATGGCGTCGACCCCCGGGGCCGCGCGGCTCATCCTTGCCAGCGCAAGTCCCCGGCGGCGAGAGCTGCTCGCCCAGATCGGCATTGTGCCCGACGCCATCTGCCCCACAGACATTGACGAGACCCGCCGCAAGGACGAGAGCCCGCGTGCGCTGGCAGAGCGTCTGGCGCGCGAAAAGGCGCTGGCCTGCCCGGAAGCGGGCTATGTGCTGGCGTCTGACACGGTTGTGGCACTCGGCCAGCGAAACCTCGAAAAAGCCGCCGACGCGGCCGAGGCAGAAGCCTTCCTGCGGCTGCTGTCCGGCCGGGCGCACCAGTGCATCACCGGCATTGCCGTGAAAGCCCCCGACGGCCGCCTCAGCGCCCGCACCGTGCTCGCCCGCGTGAAGTTCAAGCGCCTGACCGATCAGGAGATCGCCGCCTATGTCGCCAGCGGCGACTGGAAGGGCAAGGCAGGCGGCTACGGCATCCAGGGCGCCGCCGGCGCCTTCGTCACCGCCATCAATGGCAGCTACACCGCCATCGTCGGCCTGCCGCTGTATGAGACGAAGGCTTTGCTTGTCGGCATGGGCTGGAAGAGCGCCTCTCTCTGAAGATGGGGGTACTGCGTTGCCGCCCCACCGGCCGGAAATCGCCGATGGCGGTCGTTGATCTGAATTTGGTCAGTGTCCTACTTGGCGCGTTTTAAGCCGCTCATCGCCATGCCGTTTAGACTATTTGACTTCACTCATCGCATACGGAGGTTGGAGCGACGCGCCCGCCCAATCCGCCAGTAGGTCGTAGTAGCGATCTGTAACACGCGTAAGAATACGGCTTCCATCAGATCCTTGCTGATATTCCCACATGCCGTGATCGGTGTCCGGGAACATGAAGATCTTCAGGTCCTTGCCCTCGCCTCTTAGCGCCAGCAGCTGCTCGAGCGTCTTCGAAACAGGGGCTTCCCGGTCATTTTGTGCTAGGACCCACAGCTGAGGCACATTCACATCGCGCAGGACGTCCATCGGTTTGATCGACCAATCAATGTTCAGTCTGTCGAACATCGGAATGCCATTCTGTCCTAAATCGTCGGCAGACATGCCCAGTATGATGCCGCTGAATCCGCCACGAACCAAAGAAAACCAGTCCTCGTCGCCATACTTTGTTTGAAGGGCGCTCAAGTCTTCCAGGCCATCTGAATAACCAGAAATCGCGAGCCGAGCGGTCACGTCCGTCATCTCTTTGGCCTTTGCGATCACATCGTCGCCATAGCCAGCCTCTCGTAGCTCCAACTCGACCTGCGAGGCGTCTTCTTCAAGAATATCAACAACCAGCCCGTAACCAATGCCGATATAATCCGCGCCTGCCCTTTCAGCGGCAAGCGGCACGATCCAGCCGCCTTGGCTGAACCCAAACAAGCCAAAGCTTCCAAACCGATCTGCCGCAAGGCGCTTAGCCTCAAACGAGGCGGCCACTAAATCGTCTGCAAGCTGTGGGAAGTTTTGAGAATAAGACCCTTCTGAGCGTCCCGTGCCCCGCTTATCATAAACGAAGACGGACACGCCTCGTCCCGCAAACTGATAAGGGTAACTTACGGCTTCGATCCATCCGAGCTCTTCGGACCCATGGGCCAATACAACAAGCGGTGTATTGGGCCCGGCCTCTGCTGGTTCGATCAATTGTCCTGCGAGTCTAACGCCAAGAGACTCAAACTCGGTATTGGTGACGCGCATCGCTCGTTTTTGCCAAATGTGAGATTTGTCGACCTGAACGACCCCCTCACCGCACTCGACCTGGGCACCGTCGCCAATATTGCCCGTTCGGCCATCATTGAAAGTGTAGCGCATGCCCTCGCCGCGGCGTGTTATGGTCACGAAAGAGTCTGCCGATTGATAAACACCAACTTCGCATGCCCCCGGAGCAAAAGGTATTGCAACCGGCTCGGCGCGGTCCACCCCTGCAGCACAGCCAACTAGCCAGGCAGCGGCGACACCAAACGTCAAAAATCTTTGCATGACAATCTTGTCCACCCGCAACCGGCTATCATTCAGGTCGCGTATACAAGTGGTCGTGACTACTGTGCAAGGCACCAAACAGTTCTGTCCGGGCTCGACAGCTCGCAGCATGACGATTGGATGGAGCGACCATTTCAGCGCGCTTTAAGTCGCTCGCACCGATCGAAATCACCGACCGCAAAGGGCCAAAGCACTAACGCGCTCGCGCGCGAGTTGAGCGTTGCTGCATCGGGTATGAACAAGATCGTCTGATGCCTTCGGGCAGCGCCCGGATGGGCCGGGAGCGCCCGTCCGGAGGCTCCTTCAATGAGCAACGACACTCAACCGATCCACCCTCTTCGCCAGCGCATGATCGAGGACATGACCTTGCGGGGCCTGTCTCCCGCAAGCCAGAAGACCTATGTCCGCGCTGTGCGCGCCTGTTGCGCTCACATGAACGTCAGGCCCGGCGACCTGACCGCCGATCATGCCCGGTCTTTCCTGCTTTCCCTGCAGTCGCAGGGGCTCGGCGTGGGAACGATCAACGCCCACGCCACGGCCTTGCGTTTCTTCCTGCGCTTCACGCTCGGCCGCAGCGGCGATGTCGAGCGTGTGCCGGTCCTGCGCGAGCAACGCAGGCTGCCGGTCGTGCTGACCCGCGAGGAGGTGGCCCGCATCATCTCGGTGGCGCCTGGTCTCAAGTACAGGACGGCGCTGAGCGTCACCTATGGCGCCGGCCTGCGCGCTTCGGAGACAGCCAACCTCAAGGTCTCAGACATAGACAACAGGTCGATGACCTTGCGGATCGAACAGGGCAAGGGCCGCAAAGATCGTAAGGCCAAGCTGTCGCCCCACCTGATCGATGTCCTGCGCAGATGGTGGCAGGTCGCCCGGCCGCAGGTCTGGCTGTTTCCGAGCCGGAGCGGCGTGATGTGCCCGATCAGTACACGCCAGCTCTCGCGCCAGTTCCAGCACGCCGTCGACGCCGCCGAGATCCGCAAGGATGGACGCATCACCCTGCACACGCTCAGGCACTCCTTTGCCACGCACCTTCTGGAGGCCGGTGTCGATATCCGCGTCATCCAGGTGATGCTGGGGCACGCCAAGCTCGAGACAACTTCTATCTATACCCATGTCTCGCCGAAGTTGCTCCAGGACGTCGCAAGCCCGTTCGACAGCCTGCCCGTCATCGAACCGACGGACTGATCCGACATGCCCCGACCGGCCGTCGAGGTCGCGGACATCCTCCGCGGCCTTGGCCCCGCCTTGCGTGAGGGTCTTTCCCGCGACCAGCACAAGGCGGTGAGTGCCATCCTCTCATGCCGCACCGCCGCACTGGGCGGCCATGTGACCCGTTGCGAAGACTGCGCGGCCATGGACGTTGCATACAACTCCTGCCGCAACCGGCATTGTCCGAGGTGCCAGGCGGCGTCGTCCCATGACTGGCTGGAGGCTCGCAGGCGGGACCTGCTTCCTGTGGCCTATTACCATGTCGTGTTCACGCTGCCCGCGCCGCTGGCAAGAGTGGCCTTCCAGAACAAGAAGCCCGTCTACGACGCCCTGTTCAAGGCCGTGTCCGAGACGCTGATGACGATCGGCGCCGACCCGAAGCACCTCGGCGCAAAGCTCGGCGCAACCCTGGTCCTGCACACATGGGGCTCGGCGATGACCCACCATCCGCATATCCATGGCGTCGTGCCCGGCGGAGGGCTCGCGCCGGATGACAAGCGCTGGATCGACTGCCGCCGGGGCTTCTTCCTGCCCGTCCGGGTGTTGTCGCGCCTGTTCCGTCGGCTAATGTGCGAGCGGCTCGCCAGCCTCCATGCCGCCGGCAGGCTGGGCTTCCACGGCGATCTCGTCCATCTGGCCGACAGGGAAGCGTTCGCAGCACTCCTGAAGAGCCAGCGCCGCTGCGACTGGGTCGTCTATGCCAAGCGTCCCTTTGCAGGCCCGGACCAGGTGCTCTCATACCTGGCCCGATACACCCACAGGATCGCCATCTCGAACAGCCGGATCACCGCCTATGACGGCCAGCGTGTGACGTTCCGGGTCAAGGATTATCGCAAGCAGGACGAGGCGAGATATGGGGTCATGACGCTTGACGCCACCGAGTTTACCCGGCGGTTCCTGCAACACGTCCTGCCGGATGGCTTCCATCGCATCCGCCATGTCGGGTTCCTCGCCAACACACAGCGCCGAGACGCCATTGATCGCATCAGGGACCTGCTCGCAGAGCGCATGCTGCCCTCGCAGGACCCGGAATCCGGGCCAACGCCGGAGCCTGCACCTCAAACACCCGAACCGGAAAAGTGTGCCTGTTGTGGTGGACGGATGATCCTGATCGAACTGATCACCCCGGCGTCCCGCCTGCGACGACGATCACCGCCAGAAAGGATCGACACCTCATGAACGCCGCCTCACGCGCTCATCTTTGCCAGCTTGCGTTCGCCACCATTGGCGGCGACGGTCAACTGCGCTCTGGCCGAACCCATCCTGGCAACATCGCCCAACATGGCCCGCCAAAACAGGGCCAGACACGCGACATCCTCCTTGTTCGACATCGATCCCGACGATCGGACGCGTTTGCTCTCTGAGGACCAGAAGCAAGCGCAGTCTTTAAATCCCCATAGCAGTCCACACCGTCCGCGCGTCAGGCATTGAGCCTTCCACGACGCCCGCCATCACTCGCGGCGCAACCGGCTGTGCAAGGCGGGCGTCCTGGAAACCTAAACAGCTATGCCCGGATGAACGCTGATTTCCTGTGCCTTCTATTGCGCCCGTTGCTGTCGCTCCCGGCCCTCCAAGCATCGGGCAACTCTCGCCGGACGTAATCTTTGCAAATTGATCCCGATGAGCCCCAATCCACGGCTCTTCTTGGAGCTACAAAATGCTATCTCGGGCGCACAAGCGACGGATCATCGCTGATTCGCATTTCTGAGGCGCGTGCACCGAAACATCCGCAATTGCGTCATCGGGATGGTATGCCCCCACTTCGCCTGCTCTCGTCGATGCCCAACGCACTACGATCGGATGCTTCAACCGAAGACAGTATTGACGCTTTGCACAATGTGCGAGCCTGCCTAATATGCGCGGCATGCGAAGCGACCTTGATCATCTCCCCCACGGCAAACAGCGCGAACTCCAGCGCGTGACGGAAATTCTTTTTGAAGAATTCACCGACGCGATGAAGAGTGCCTCTTCTCCGAAGAAGAAGGACGGCCGGATCCTCAAGATCGTCCTCTTCGGGTCCTATGCGCGCGGCACCTGGGTGGACGAACCACATACTGCCAAAGGATACCTCAGCGACTATGACCTGCTGATCGTGGTGAACCAGCAAAGCGTCGTCGACTTTGCCACCTACTGGTACCGGGCCGAAGACAGGCTGATGCGTGACGCGGGCATCAAAACCCCGGTCAATTTCATTGTCCACACGATGGATGAGGTGAACAACGCGCTGGGAGAGGGGCAGTATTTCTTCTCTGACATCATCAGGGAAGGCGTCGCGCTATACGATCTTAAGGGCAGCACACCCTTCATCACGCCCCGGCCGCAGACGCCCGACGAGGCTCTGGCGACCGCCGTAAAGCATTTTGAGCAGCGTATGGAGGGTGCAAGAAGTGCTCTTGAAGTTTTTTCATTTTGCCTGAATGGCGCACTCTACAATGATGCATCCTTCATGCTCCATCAGGCTGTTGAACGCCTGTATGCCTGCCTCCTCCTTGTAGAGACGAACTACTCGCCCTCGACCCACAGCATAAAATTCCTGCGGTCTCTGGCCGAGCAGATTGACCCGGAGCTGATCGCTGTCTGGCCACGCGAGACAAAGCATGACCGGCGCCTGTTCGAATTGCTGAAACGCGCCTACGTGGATGCACGCTATTCAGAGCATTATGCCATTACCGCCGAAGAACTCATCTGGCTGGGCGAGCGGGCGGAGATCCTGCGAACTCTTGTTGAAACCCGGGCGCGCGACAAGATCGAACAGCTGCGAGCTGGCGCGCCAACCGGGATATAACCCCTCCAATGCTGGGCGCGGTTTCATTTCATATCGCGGCTGCATGTTCATGCATCGGCAGGTAACGGAACGTGTGTCTAACGGCTGGCTCGATTGGGCCGTTTCCCGCCATACAGGCTTTCTTGTCCTGCACTCATGCGCGCAGCCTGGGCAGGAGCAGGTTTAACCCGTCAGTCACGGCTTGCCGGTAGAGTCATGACAGCGATTGGAGAATGGGGGCGGGGCCGGGGCCATGCACAGGATGAAAATCTGGGGAGCCGTTGCGCTCTGCTGTCTCGTCGTGGGCTGCGACGATAACAGCATGGACGCTGTCTCCTTCAAATGCGAGGCGACCGAGCAGGCCTTGCCGCTTCTGGGCAGGAAGGTTCGCTTTTATCATGAGGGGGACTTCCTCTTCGTTCAAAGCACGACAGGCAGGGCAGACAATGTCTGTTCCCAGCAGGGCATGCTGACATGTGATGTGCACATGACGTCCCAAAAACTGACCCTCCGTCAGGAGATTGAAACGCCTGAGTGCGAGTGGCACCCGTCGGCGAAAACCACGCTCGATATCGATCGTCACACCGGCGCGTTTGAGTTCACGCAGGATCAATGTGACCCGACCGCAAAGATGGTGGTCAAAGGGACCTGCGAGATGTACGCGGGCAAGTGACGACACGGCCCTGTTGAAAGGCGGCCCCTCATCCCCAGCCCTTCTCCCAAGGGAGAAGGGGGGAGGACAAATCCTCCGCTCTCCACCCCCTCAACCCAGTAGCCACACCACATCCGCGCCCCTGAATCCGGCAGGCTTTCGCGTCCCTCATCTTCATGCGCATGGACGAAGCAGGTGATTTCTTTTCAGAGGCCGTGAAGGCGGCGCAGGGCGTGCTGTCCGATGTCGTGCTGCGGGGCGGGCTGCACTTGCGGCCCGGCTATCTCTCGCGCGGCGTGGCGCGCCAGTGCCGTGTGCGGCTGGCCTTTCTGATGCGATACATCCGCCAGCTGATCTTCCTTCTGGCCGCTGGCATGATGCAGGATCTGCCGCCGGTGAAGAGCCGGGCAGGGCAGCCGCGCCGGAAACCCGCCGAGGGCGTGGAGGATGTCACCGCCAATTTCGGCCCGCGCCCGTGGCGCTTTGCGCTGGTGCCCGCGCCTTACGCGCCGCTGCCAGCCATGATGCAGATCAAAGGCAAACCGCAGGCAGAGGAAGTGCCGGCCAGCGGGTTCCTTGAAAAAGTCGTTGCCCTCAGCGAGATTCTCGTCGATCCGCAGACGCATGCCCGGCAGATGGCGCGCACATTGCTGCGCTGGAAAGCGGCGGGCGACATGACGCCCGTCAGCGTCGAAGCCGTGCCGGGCTTTCGCGCAGACCGGCTGACCGAATGTCTCAGCCAGGCCCTCAGTGCACGGCTGAACTCGGCGCTGGCCGTGGCCTGGAACGGGAGCGGCTGAGGGTTTCTGATTTTTTGATTTGAGTGCCGGAGCGCGGGAGCGTTTCCGGTTACCGGTGCTGGGGCTTCCAGCAAGCCCGCGCCCATGCTTCGACTTCGCTTGTCTTATGGTATTTGCGTCTGATCTGGTCAGACTGGGACCGTCGCCGGGAGTTACCGCTCCCGGCGACGGCGAGGGTAGGACCGTGACTTCGCAGGCGCCTGGGCGCCGTTGCTGAGTGAGGTCGCCCTCGTCTTTCCCATCGGCCTGAACGGATACAGGGGCTTTGAGGCCCGCATGACAAGCAGAGGCAGGAAAGATGACTGAGATTACCATCGGTGTGGATGTTTCGAAAGACACTCTTGATGTTCACCTTCACCCTG
>Ga0209643_1002826_pt1 | contig 10256 bp, 5 predicted proteins | sample AutmiccBRH37_all_FD_187383 | JGI IMG/M metagenome (GOLD analysis project Ga0209643, IMG submission 187383) | Deep subsurface microbial communities from Mt. Terri, Switzerland - Autotrophic microbial communities BRH/37_all (SPAdes) (version 2) | ecosystem: Environmental > Aquatic > Deep subsurface... | reverse complement strand
CTGGGAAGCCCTGGGCGTCGCAAAGGGCGCCTATGCCGAGGTCTTTCCCGGTCTCTACGACTGGTCCGTTCCCAAGGTCGATCATGACCGGCTGACAGCCTATTTCCGGGACAATCAGACGGACGAGAGCTTCGACACCTGCGGAGAATTGTACGTCAACAACCTCAATTGCAACGGCCAGTCAGGCAGCGAGGTCGTCAACGCCGTCTATGCCATGGCGACGCGGATGTCGGGGCGGCTGGAGCTGCAACTGGGCGCACGATACGAGCAGACGCGGATCAGGAACACCTATTGGGCGACGCCGGACGACGCCAGCGGCGAACAGCCGGGCGACTGGGGCCACAGCCGCAGCCGGTACGATAAATTATTGCCCAGTCTGAATCTCAACTACCGCCAGGACGACGACACCGTCTGGCGGGCGGCGCTGTGGCGGGCCTACAGCCGCCCCGCCTTCATGCAACTGGGCGGCGGGGTGCGGATCGAAACCCTGAACGGGATCACGACAGTCACGCGCGGCAATCCGAACCTGAAGGCCGTGGACGCGGTCAATATCGACCTGGCCTATCATCGGATGTTGGCCGGCGGATCGGCTCTGAGCCTGTCCGGCTACTACAAGCATTTGGACCACTATCTGTTCGAAAGCGGAGGCAGTCTGGACGTGGGCGAGGCCGTGACGATCGACGGCGCCCGGGTCGTCACGCCCCAGAACGGCGGCAGGGGCGAGGCCTATGGGCTGGAGGTCGAGTTCCTCCATGCCGTGGCCGATCCCCTGATCAAGGGCGGGGAGATCAGCCTGCAGATCAATGTCAGCCGCCAATGGTCGAACGTCGACCTGGGCCAGGACGAACTGGGGCGCGACATGCCGATGCAGAACGCGCCCGACTGGTTGGCCAATGTGGACGCCGCCTATCGTTGGGGGCCGGTCAGCCTGTATCTGAGCTACAATTACACCGGCGCCTATCTGTCCAGCTACAATGTCCTGCGGGCCGATGGGCCGTGGGACAATCTGTGGGTCCGTCCGACGAGCCGGCTGGACGCGCGGGCGCAGTGGCGGCCGGCCCAGGGCGCCAGCCTGGATCTGACGGTCACCAATCTAACTGGCGAATACAGCTATTGGTCCCATATCGGCCGCGACAGCCTGGCCTTATCCGACGTCATAGATTCAGGACGTCGGGTCGTGGTTTCCATGCGTCGCGAGTTCTAGACCGACGAGGGCAGGCGACGGCCCCGTCCCCGCCGCCCTCCAGACCGCGATGCGATCTGCCCCGAACCGGCCGCGCCGACGAGGGCGAAACCGCGCCGGCGCCTATTGGTCAGAAGTCGTATTTCAGGGTCAGCAGGGTGGTGCGGCCCGAGTCGACGACGTCCGAGATGGCCAAGCTGTTCTGGCCGACGTGGGTCCAGTAGCTGTAGTCCTCGAACAGATTCGACACGGACAGGTCCATCATCACGCCGTTGCCGAACTCGTAGCCGGCGTGAAGATCGGTCCGCTTCGTCGGGCGGGCCCAGATGTCCAGGCCGGCGATACGGTTGTAGGCCGTGACGGATTCGCCCGAGTAGTTGTAGTTCAGGTCCACCGTCAACGGTCCCCAGGCGTAGTTGAGCTTGAGGTTGGCCAGGACGTCCGGCGCGTTCTGCATCCGGTGCTTTTCGCCGCCGCCGATGTCGACCTCGGTCCACTGGCGGGTGTAGTTGGCGCCGGCCGCGAAGCCGGACAGCAGGCCCGGCAGCATGTCGAAGCGCTGGTACAGCTGAACCTCGAAACCACGGACATAGCCGTCTTCGCCATTGGTCGGCGAGACGATGGTCACGCGGTCGAAGGTCTCGCCGTTGTAGGTCGTGCCGCCCGAGTTGGAGCCGCCGTTCACCGTCGTCGAGCCGTTGTCGTACATGTAGTCCGACAGCTGCTTGTAATAGGCGCCGACCATTGCGTAGCCGCCCTGGCTGTTGCTCCATTCCGCCGAGGCGTCGAAGTTCCAGGACTTCAGCGTCTCCAGGTCAGGGTTGCCGCGCGTGACGGTGATGGAGCCGTCTCCGCGCGAAGTCGTCTCAGCGCCGCCGAGCTGGACCAAGGCGGGACGCATATAGGCGCGGGTGATCGAGGCCCGATAGACCGCGTCGCCCGTGGGACGATAGTTGACGAACAGGCTGGGCAGCCATTCGTTGTATTCGGTGGAGTTGGACTCGAAGCGCTGAGCGGCCGAGTCGTTGTTCCAGTAGGTGTTTTCGATCTGCGTATGTTCGAAGCGCAGTCCGGGGATGACCTGCAGGTCGCCGAAGTCATAGTTGGCGGTGGCGTAGGCGGCCGAAACGTCCTCGTCGCCCTTCAGCGTGTTGCAGTTCAGATAGCAGAGGTCGGCCGCAGCCGCCGTCGCGTCGAAATACTGGTAGAAGTACTCAAGCAGACGATCCTGATCCACCTTCGGGGCCCGGATGTCGTAGAGCCCCGGATAGACCGAGTCGAAATATTCGGTCGCCAGGCCAAGGTCGGCCCAGGTCACGCTACGGCCCAGCAGGTTGGCGAAGTGGTCGTTGGTCCAGTCGTGGCTGCTGACGCGGCGATGGCTGGCGACGTATTTCACGCCCGTCTTGAACGATGTCAGTGCGCCACCGTCGAACTGGCGTTCGGCGTCGAACCGCAGACCGGCCTTCTGCTGGCCCGAGAATTGTTCGGTCAGCTGGCCGGCGCGACGGGCCAGCAGGGCGGTGTTGGCGTTGTTGACCTGATCGGCCTGGGCCGCCGTCAGCAGAGGCATCGGATAGCCGTCGGCGTCATAGCCGATGAACAGGCCGCTGTAGGGGGTTTGGGCGCCGGAGTTGTAATTGTCCGACTGGTTGTTCCGCATCGAGGCTTCGATGTGGTTCGGACGGTCGTTCTTGCCTTGCGAATAGAAGACCGACGGCGACAGAGTCCATTCGCCCAGACGCTTGACCGCGCCGAGGCTTACGGTTCCGAGATCGGCGTCTTCGGGATTGGTCGTGTACCAGACGCGGTTCGAGGAACTGGTCAGGTTCAGATCATAGAAGCCGGTGGCGGTGTTCAGGACGCGCGAGCGGTTCTGGACAAACTGGACCAGGGTCGAGTTCTGCTCGGTCTCGGCGAAGGCGTAGGAGCCGCGCAGATACAGTTCCAGCGTGTCGTCGGCATGCCAGTCCAGCGAGAAATTACCGCCGTAACGCTCGGTGTGGCCGGTCGAGACGCCGATGTTCATGCCGGTCAGGGCCAGGTTGTCTTCGGCGTCGAGGCCGTCGGGGTTCACACCCTGGCCGGAGCTGGTCGAGGAATGGAGATAGGCCCAGCCTCCGTCGTTCTGAGCGTTCATCAGGGCGGCGACCATCGAGTTGGCGTAGGACCGCTTGTCGTAGAAGCCGCTGACATACAGACCGAACTGTTCGTCGGCGCCGAAGCGACGGGCGAACTCGCCGCTGACGCCGCCGCCCAGGCCGTCTTCATCGTAGTCGCGGGCGCGGCTCTCGACCCGTCCGGAGACGGACAGCGATCCGTAGCCGTCGGCGAAATTGAAGGCCGAGGGGGTGCGGAAATCGACGGTGCCGCCGATGGCGTCGCCGTCCATGTCTGCGGTCGAGTTCTTGTTGACGACGATCGTCTTCAGGCCTGACGGCGGCAGCAGCGACAGCTGGACCTGGCGGGAGTAGGGCATGCCCTGGGCGACGTTGACGCCGTTGATCAGGGCCAGGGTGAATTCCGAGTTCATGCCGCGCACGCCGACGAACATGCCTTCGCCGCGCGAGGCGCCGTCGACGCCGCCGAAGAAGGAGTTGCCGGTGTTGGTGACGCTGATGCCCGGCAGCAGGGCCAGGGCTTCCGCGACGTTGTGCACGGCGGTGTGTTCCAGATCGTCGGCCGACAGGACGCTGATGGCGTTGTCGCTTTCCATCTGGGTCCGCAGCGCGTCGCGGCGGGTGCCGACGACAGTGATCGCCGCCAGATCGTCGGCCTCTGCCTCGACCTGCGCCGGGGCGGCGACCTGCGCGTTCGCCTGGGCCGCGAACATGAAGGCCGCCAGCGTCATCGACGACGCCAGGAGCCGGGATTTGAACATGGATCTCTTCATTGACTTGCAGTCCCTTGAGCCGGGGCAAGGACATGCCCCCCAGCACCAAGGGACGCGGCGGACCCGCCGACGTGCCGGAATTTAACAAAGGCTTCACACAGGCGTCCCCGCGCTCGCCGTCAGACCCGGAAAGTCCATTTGCGGGCGGTCGCGGTCGTCATGGCGCTGTCGTGGTCGGACTGTAGAGGGCGGGTGAAACTTGGTGGACATGCCTCTCACATCCTCGATCGACGACATCGCCGCGTCGCTCACGCAGTTTGTCGGTCGCAGGTTGCGCGACCGGTCGCTGCGGGAGGACCTGGTTCAGGAGACGATCGCGCGTCTTCTGGCCTATAGTCGTCGGCACGAGGTCAAGGACGCGGGCGCCCTCGGACGCCGGATCGCCCGGAATCTGATCACTGACCATTTCCGCCATAACCGACGTCACCCTACGGACGCCCTGTCCGACGACCTGCCTGCGCCTACCGCCGCTGCCGAGGAGATCGTCATGCATCGCGAACGCGTCCGGGCTTTCGGGCGGGTGCTGGAAGACATGCCCCCGCTGCGGCGGGAAGTCTTCATGCGCCTGAGGCTGCATGGCGAAACGGCCGCGGAGATCTCCGCCGCATTAGGTCTGAGCGAGGCGGCCGTCGAGAAACATCTGACGCGCGCCTTGGAGCAGCTTCATCGCGAGGTTGAACGGGCGGAACGGCCGCGCCCCATGCCGCGTCGGTCGGTCGACGCCCCGGGCGGGCCGCGATGAGACTGTCCCTATCCTGGCCCTTCCGGCGGTCGGCGGCGCGCGAGGCCGCACGGAGTATTGTCCTGGACCGCGACGCGACCGGGGAAGCGGCCCCTGACGCGGCTCTGGTCGAGGCCATGCGCCGCACCTTCGACGATCCCGCCCTGGTCGAGGCGCTCCGCAGCCAGGCCTCTGCCCCGGTTCGGCGACTGATGCGGCGCGCGCCAAAGACCTGGGCGGCCAATTTGTTGCGACCCGTCGTATGGGCGCCGGCGGTGATGGCGCTTGCGGTCGGTGGCGTGCTGGTCGCCCCCTATCTGGGCGAGGTCGTGGGTCTGACCTCGGTCGAGGAGGCCGCGTACGACACCGCCCGTGGCGAGACGCGCACGGTGGTCCTGGCGGACGGTTCGCGGGTCGTCCTGACCGGCGACACCCATCTGAAAGTCAGGATGGCGGGGCGGCGTCGTCAGGTCGCGCTGGACGGCGGCGAGGCCATGTTCGACGTGGCGCACGATGCGTCGCGGGTCTTCGAGGTCGAGACCAACGAGGGGCAGGTGCGCGTGCTCGGCACCCGGTTCGTGATGGGTCTGACGAACGGGAGACTGGACCTGGACGTCTATCGCGGAAGGGTCGCTCTTTCGACGGCGGCCGGCGCTCGGCTCGAGGTCGGCGCCGGGGAACGCGCCTCGGCCCGAGGAGGCGAAGTGATCCCCGGCGCCCCCTTCGCTCCGGCGGAAACGGCGTGGGAAGATGGATGGATCGAGACGGACTCCATCAGCCTGGGGGAACTGGTCGAACGGCTGTCGCGCCGCTCGACGCGGCCGATCCGCATCCGGGAGGAGGGGCTGCGGGACCTGCGGGCCGCCGGTCGTTTCCGCCTGGACGACGCGGAAGGTCAGCTGCGTAACCTGGCTCTGGTGCACGATTTCGAGGTGCGTGCAGACCCTGATGAGATCGTCGTCTCGGCTGCTGGTTCTTCATCCGCAAGAAGATGAAACTTCGCCCTTTCGCCACTCAACAGTTGCGAAAGATTGGCAAATATTTCTGTCCGGTTATTCCCACGGCTGCGTCCTACCCCCCTGACCGTCTGCAGGGGGCAGGCGGGTCCAATGGGGATCAAGGCTCAATGAGCAAGTTCAACACTCTCAACCGCCTCAAGGCGACGACATCCGTCATGGCCTTCGCCCTGATGACGGCAGCGGCCGGTTCCGTGGCGGCCCAGACGCCCGTCGCCTCGCGCGCGCCGGTCGCGGTCTCGGCGCCCGCCGGGGATCTTTCGGCGGCCCTGGCGCAATATTCCCGCGCGTCCGGTCTGCAGGTGATCGCCGACCCGGCTCTGCTGCGGGGTCAGCGCACCCAGGGCGTGGCGGGCAATGTCACGCCGAGCCAGGCGATGGACCGTCTGCTGCGCGGCACCGGCCTGACCTGGCGGCTCAACGGCGACGCGGTGGTCATCACGCGCGGGGCCCAGCCGCGCCGCGCCGCGCCGACGACAAGCCGCCCCGCCCAGGACGCCGGGCGGCCGTTCGCCGAACTCGACGAGGTGGTCGTCACCGGAAGCTTTTCGTCCAGCCTGACGCAGGCCCTGGATGTGAAGCGCCGCGCCGACAATGTCGTGGATGTCATCACCGCCGAGGATATCGGCGAGTTTCCGAGCCAGAACATCGCCGAAGCCCTGCAGCGGGTGCCCGGCGTCTCGATCGTACGAGACCGTGGAGAGGGCCTGTTCGTGCGGGTGCGCGGCCTGGGCGCCAACTTCCAGATCACGACGCTGAACGGCCGCAGCGCCGCGGTGAACGAAAATGTCCGCGACAGCGGCCAAAGCGGGCGCCAATTCCGTTTCGACACCCTGCCTTCGGAACTGGTCGCCGGCGTCGACGTGATCAAGAGCCCCATCGCCTCGCTGGACGAGGGCGCGATCGGCGGCGTGGTCAATGTGCGGACCTTTCGCCCGCTGGACCTGAAGACCTCTCGCCTGGCGATGTCCGGCGACGTCAACTACTCGGAAAACGCCGAGGAGCTGGATCCCCGGCTGTCGACGCTCGGCTCATGGGTCAACGAAGACCGCACCCTCGGCGCCCTGCTTGCGGCGGTCTATGACCGGCGGTCGCTGCGTCAGGATCGGATCACGGGCGTGACCTGGTCCACCTATGCGGCCGGCGTGGACACAGACGGCGACGGGGTGCGCGACAGCGGCTCCATCATCTATCCGCAGGCCGTGCGTCCGACGCTGGAAACGGAGGAGCGTGAGCGTTACGGCTTCAACGCCGCCCTGCAATGGCGCCCCACCGCGACGACCGACGTCAATCTGGACGTCACCTTCACCGACTTGACGGTCAACTACGACGAACTCACCTATTCGGCCGACGCCAGTATCGCCAACGCCGTGCCGGGAACGGCGCGGGTCGAGAACGGCGCCCTGGTCGCCGGGGTCTTCACCGGCGGCTCGAGCCAGATCGGTCGCGAGGTGTCCGAACTCCATCACGACAACCTGTCGGTCGGGTTGAATATTCGTCAGGACGTCGGCGACTGGCTCCTGTCCGGCGATCTGGCCTATGCCCGCGCCGCCAGCGACACGCCGTCGCCGATCACCCGTTCGCGGGTTCTCGGACCGGTCGGCCGGATCGCGATAGAGTTGCCGCGCTCGGGCGACGGCGTCCCCTCGATCAGCTACCTCGACGCCGATCTGGCCAGTATTTCGACCCTGCCGGGCCGGCGGCTGGAATATCGCGTCAACGACACCCTGGATGAAGAAACGGCCTTCCAACTGGACCTGGCGCGGCCGGTGTCCTTCGGCGCGATCTCGAAGGTCACTTTCGGGGCCAAGTATCGGGAACGTGCGCGGGACTATAACCGCCGTGATTTCAACATCACGCGCGGCATCTCCGGCGTGTTCCTGACCTCGGACTTCTATGCGCCCTTCACCTACACCGACTTCCTGTCCAAGGTTTCGGCCGACCTGCCGCGCGTCTGGGCCGTGCCGAACCCCAGCCGCTTCCTGCAGCAACTGACGCAAGCCGATCTGGACGCCCCTCTGTCCCGCAGCGATCTGCGCAATTCCTACCAGATCGACGAGAGCATCCTGGCCGGCTACGGCATGGCCGATGTCGAGACGACCTTGTTCGGCCTTCCCCTGCGCGGCAATTTTGGCGTCCGGGTCGCCCAGACCGAACAGACCTCGTCGGGGCATGCCGACAACGGCCGCGCCGCTCTGCCGGTGTCGTTCGACAAGACCTATACGGACGTCCTGCCTTCGCTGAACCTGGTGTGGGAGCCCCGCGAGGACGTGCAACTGCGCCTCGCCGCGGCCAAGGTCATCACCCGTCCGTCGCTGTCGGACCTGGCGCCGCGCCTGACGCTGAACTCGTCCGGCACGGTGCTGACGGCGGTCGGGGGCAATCCCGAGCTCCAACCCTTCGAGGCCTGGCAGTATGATGCGGTGGCGGAATGGTATTTCTCGCCGTCCAGCGCCCTGATCGGCGGTGTCTTCTACAAGGACATCACCACCTTCTCGACGCGACGCCGGTCCAACATAGACATCGACGGCGTGACCTATGAACTGACCGCCCCGGTCAACGGCGGCACGGCCTCCATCGCGGGTGTGGAGCTGGCGTATCAGCAGCTGTTCACCTTCCTGCCGGCGCCTTTCGACGGTCTGGGCATGACCGCCAATCTGACCCTGACCACGACGGAAGCGACCTATTACGACGGGACGCGCGAGTTCCAGGACGACCTTGAAAACGTCGCCAAGGAAAGCGTCAACCTGACCGGCTTCTACGAGAAGGGCCCGTTCGCGGCGCGCCTCAGCTACTCGTGGCGCGGCGACGTCCTGCAGGAGGTCGGCACCAACGGTGTGGAGTCGGCCAACGACAAGGCCTTCGGGTCGCTGGACGGCAGCCTGACCTATAAGCTGACCGATCAGCTGACGGTCTCGCTGGAGGCCATCAACCTGACGGATCAGGCGCAGGAGCAGTTCGTCGCTGACGATCGGTTCGTCGGCTACACCGACTATGGCCGCACGATCTCGGTGGGGCTGAGCGCCCGCTTCTAGTTCGTTCCCAACCCGCGCGCCGGAGACGGCGCGCGGGTTTTGGACCTGAGGTCATGACATCGCACGCCTTCGTGGTCCGGGTCTGTTCGGACCCGTTGTAGGATTCGAAGCAGCGGCGACCCCGGGCTTGCCGTCCGGGCGGGACGGGGCCTAGGACCGGCTTCATGAATGCCTTGCGCCGACTGATCGACCCCTATCTCCTGATGTTGATCGGCACGGTGGTGCTGGCGGCCCTGGTTCCCGCGAGGGGCGCGGGGGCCGAGGTCGCGGAAGGGGCGGCGAAGGCGGCCATCGCCCTGTTGTTCTTCCTGTATGGGGCGCGGCTGTCGCCCGGCGCCATATGGTCGGGGCTGTCGCACTGGCGGTTGCAGGGCATGGTTCTGGCCTGCACCTTCCTGATGTTTCCGCTTCTGGGTCTGGCGGTCTTCTGGGGCGCAGGGCCGTGGCTGGCCGAGGATCTGAGGGTCGGTCTGCTCTATCTTTGCCTGCTGCCCTCGACGGTTCAGTCCTCGATCGCCTTCACCGCCATCGCACGGGGCAATGTGCCGGCCGCCCTCTGCGCGGCCTCGGTCTCCAACCTCGCCGGGGTGGTGATCACGCCGCTTCTGGTGATGCTTCTGTTGCCGGTGGGAGGCGTCGGGGTGTCGCTGTCGTCGATCGAGAGCATCGCCCTGCAGATCCTGGCGCCCTTCGTGGCGGGGCAGGCGGCGCGACCGCTGATCGGCGCCTGGCTGATGCGCCACGGCCGTCTGACGTCGATGGTGGATCGAGGTTCGATCCTGCTGGTCGTCTATTCCGCCTTCAGCGCGGGCGTGGTGTCCGGCGCCTGGACCCGCCTGTCGCATCTGGACCTGGGTCTGGTGGTGGTCCTGGACGGTCTGATCCTGGCGGTCGCGCTGGGGGTCACGACCCTGGCCAGCCGCCGGCTGGGGTTCTCGCGCGAGGACGAGATCGCCATCGTCTTCTGCGGGTCGAAGAAGAGCATGGCCAGCGGCCTGCCCATGGCGGCCATTCTGTTCGTCGGCCAGAGCGTCAGTCTGATCGTCATTCCCTTGATGCTGTTCCATCAGATCCAGCTGTTCGTCTGCGCCGTGCTGGCGCGACGGTATGCACGGTCGGCCGACGCGCCGGTCAGATGACGCGGTGGAGCACCGCGGCGTCGGCGATCTGACGCAGTATGGCTTCGAGGCCCGGCGCATCCATGCGAGCGGACACGCCGATGGAATCGCATTCCCGACGCGCCAGTTCACAAGCGGCGGAGACCAGGGGCTGGATCAGGTTTTCCGGCCTCAGCAGATCGAAGGCGACCAGGGTCTCGACCATCAACTGTCGCTCGCCGGCTGGATTGGTCGAGATGGAATAGGCCAGTACGGCCCGCACGCCGCTGTCCCCGACGGCCCCCAGGACT
>Ga0209643_1002822_pt1 | contig 10260 bp, 9 predicted proteins | sample AutmiccBRH37_all_FD_187383 | JGI IMG/M metagenome (GOLD analysis project Ga0209643, IMG submission 187383) | Deep subsurface microbial communities from Mt. Terri, Switzerland - Autotrophic microbial communities BRH/37_all (SPAdes) (version 2) | ecosystem: Environmental > Aquatic > Deep subsurface... | reverse complement strand
CTACATCGTGACGTGGCTGTCAGGGACCTGCTGATGTTCAGTCCAGAACATCGACCTTGAGGCGCATCGACAGGTTCTGGCCGCCCTGGGTGGAATAGCGACGTAACGTGCCTTGCTGCTCGGAGCTCGCGCTTTCATCGACGCCGCCGATGGTGATCCATTCACCGATACGACCGCTTACCCGAGTGTCCGCGTTCTGAACCTCCACCACGCCACCACGGCCTTGCGCAAGCCGGTCTCGGGTACTGCTTATGGTGACTTGCACCCGGTCGCCGTGCACTGTGGCGGTGGCGTAGAAGCCGCGGAGAACGTCGCGATATTGCGTCTGCTGGTAGATCTGCCCGTAGCCATCTGTGCCCTGGGTGGTCAGCGGCACACTCTGGCCCACCTGAATCAGCGCCGGATAACCCTCGCTGGCCTGAACCTGCTGAACGCCGCCATCCCTGCTGTTCGTGCTGCGGCGGATGATTCGCGCCCGATCACGCCCACCAATCTCTCCGCGTCCGGTTTCAAACTCCACGTCGCCGGAGCGTACCGAGCCGTCCACCTGATAACCGCCTGCGGAGCTGCTGGCCGAGTCCTGAGTATCGACACTGATAAGCAGACGCTTGGGCTCGACGTCCAGCTGATCGATCACCTGCCGCAGTTCGCTGATGAGCGCGTCCGGTGCATTGACGATCAGCTGGCTGCCGTAGGCTGTGACCCGTCCCTGGCCACTGAGCACCGACTCCGCTACGGGAATAACGTCTTCGGCCATGCGGTTGTCGAGCTGAATGACTTCGGTCGCCGCTTGTAACGGAAGACCGATGCTGACAGCAATGGACAGCAGAAAGATTCGAGGGCTCATAGCAGAAAACTCCGCAGGTTTGCATCCGCTAATCCATGTTCCCAGGCCTTGTCGAATTCCGCTTGGCGTATGCGCACCCGGGCGAGGTCGTGGTACAGGGCATAGCCGGCGTATTGGTCAGCCTTGGGGCGTTGCAGCAGACCACAATCATCGGCGATCAGATAGGCGCCGCTCTGCTCGAGATAATCGGGGTTCAGCTTGCGGATATGTACATTGCTGGTCAATCGCCGAGCAAGCTGCAGAAGACGGTGGCCTTCTTTGATCGCTCGTGTCGGGTCGCCGATCAAGATACGCAGGCGGTTGCGCGGGTGGGCCAGCAGTAGGCGAGTGCAAGCCTGCTGAACGCTGCTGTGATGATAAAGCCAGGGTTCCAGATCCGTGCTGTAGATGCACAGCGAGCGAGCCGCCTGCTGCAGCATGGCCAAAGCATGCTGGCGAACCTCGTTGGGTTCGCTGAAGCGTTGCAGTTCGGTGTCCTGTCCAAGCTCAAAGGCGGCCGCTCTCCAAGCGAGAGGCTCGGGAAGGTCGGCTTGGGGGTTGTGAACGGCAAAGCGCCCCGGAGAGTGAAAGTCTATGGCCGGGAGTTCGGCCTGATCGCTACTTTCGTCAGGGGCGTTGTCGCTCATACGGCCTCAGTGGCTCCGGCGGAGCATGTCGACGTGGGGGATTCCAGCTTCGAGAAACTCATCGCTGACCACTTCAAAACCAAGTCGCTCATAGAAGGCGGTGGCGTGAACCTGCGCAGTCAGTGTCTGCTCCGTCAGGCCCCGGCGCTCCGCCTCCGCAAGGACGGCGCGCATCAGCGCATCGCCCACGTTCATGCCGCGCCAGTCGCGCAGGACTGCTACCCGGCCAATCTGCCCGTCGGCCAGCAACCGTGCGGTACCGATCGGATAGTCGCCCTCGAGGGCGAGAAAATGCACGGCTTCGCTATCGTCGGCATCCCACTCCTGCTCGGGCGGAACGGCCTGCTCGGCAATGAACACGGCCTCCCGAATGCGCCGCAGTTCGGCGTTGTCCTGCTGCCAGTCGGCGATCCGTACCTGAACGCTATTCATCAGCAAACTCCAGACTTCCTTGTTTGACCAGTTCGCACAAAAGCCCCCGGCCATCGTCGTCGCTCAGCCAGTCGCCGATGTTATCGGCGTGCAACGCATCAGCCGAGCAGATCAGTTTCAACAGTTCGCGCAGCTTAGAGGGAAGCAGGCGACTCTGGCCACTGGCGAACAGTAGCAGGCCGATGTCGACTTCGCTCCAGGCCAGGCGTGCCGCCGGGTTGCGGACCAGCAGGGCGCCATCTTCGATTGCCGAGCGCAGATCGATCTCCTCCAGCTCAGGCCCCTCCACCCGCTCCGGATAGCGCGGCTCGGTCATGAACTGGCCGAACCAGGTGAGCAACAAACGCTCGTCGCTCATGTGCTCGGCAAGCAGCGCTTTCAATCGATCCAGTGCGTCGCTCTGGATCTGGTAGGGGTCGTCGCTCGGTTGCAGATCGGCGTCGCTGTAACGATCCTCGTCCGGCAGGAACTGCGCCAGGAAGTCGGTGAAGTGGGTCAGTACCTCGGCAGCGCTAGGGGCACGGAAACCGACCGAATAGGTCATGCAGGCATCCTCTGCGGTGCCGAAGTGGGCCAGGCGAGGCGGAAGGTAAAGCATGTCACCGGGTTCCAGCACCCATTCATCGGTGCCTTCGAATTCGGCCAGGATGCGTAGATCGCCGTGGCTCAGCATCGGGCTTTCGCTGTCGCACATCTGCCCTATGCGCCAGCGGCGCTGACCATGCGCCTGCAGCAGGAATACGTCGTAGTTGTCGAAATGCGGGCCGACACCGCCGCCCGGTGCGGCATAGCTAATCATCACATCGTCGATGCGCCAGTTGGGAAGGAAGCGGAAGTGCTCGATCAGATCGGCGACTTCCGGTACCAGCTGGTCGACGGCCTGGACCAGCAGGGTCCAGTCACGCTCGGGCAGCTGCTGGTAGGTGTCTTCGGCAAAGGGACCGCGACGCAACTCCCAGGGGCTTTCGCCGTGCTCGATGATCAGGCGGGATTCGACTTCCTCTTCCAGCGAAAGGCCAGCCAGTTCGTCCGGCGAGATGGGGCTCTGAAAGTCTGGGATGGCCTGGCGAATGAGCAGCGGTCTCTTCTGCCAGTAGTCGCGCAGAAATTCCCGGGCGCTGATGCCGCCCAGAATTTGAAGTGGAATATCAGAAGTCATGCGTAACACCTTGCTCTATATACAGAGCTGAAAATAAAAACGCCCGGCACAGCCGGGCGTGCATACATGGTCGTACTCAGATGCGCTTGGCCTGGGCAACGGCGTTGCCGATGTAGTTGGCCGGCGTCAATTTGCGTAGTTCGGCCTTTGCTTCGGCAGGAATATCCAGACCGTCGATGAAAGACTGCAGGGCTTCGGGCGTAATTCCTTTGCCGCGGGTCAGGTCCTTCAGTTTTTCGTAGGCGTTTTCCACGGCGTAGCGGCGCATGACCGTCTGTACCGGTTCGGCCAGCACTTCCCAGCAGGCGTCGAGGTCTTCGGCGATGCGGGCGATGTTGAGCTCCAGCTTGCCGATACCCTTGAGGCTCGCTTCGTAGGCTATGACGCTGTGGGCAAAGCCGACGCCAAGATTGCGCAGCACGGTGGAGTCGGTCAGGTCACGCTGCCAGCGGGAGATCGGGAGCTTGCTGGCCAGGTGCTGGAACAGTGCATTGGCGATACCCAGGTTGCCTTCGGAGTTCTCGAAGTCGATCGGATTGACCTTGTGCGGCATGGTCGACGAGCCGATCTCGCCAGCAACGGTCTTCTGCTTGAAGTAACCGAGCGAGATGTAGCCCCAGACGTCGCGGTCGAAATCGATGAGGATGGTGTTGAACCGGGCGATGGCATCGAACAGTTCGGCAATGTAGTCGTGCGGCTCGATCTGCGTGGTGTAGGGGTTCCATGTCAGGCCGAGGTCGCCTTCGATGAACTCGCGGGCGTTGGCTTCCCAGTCGATCTCGGGATAGGCGCTCAGGTGGGCGTTGTAGTTGCCCACTGCGCCGTTGATCTTGCCCAGCAGCGGAACGGCGGCGACCTGGGCGATCTGGCGCTCCAGACGGTACACCACGTTTGCCAGCTCCTTGCCGAGCGTCGTCGGCGACGCCGGCTGGCCATGCGTACGCGAGAGCATCGGTACGTCGGCGAATTGCACGGCCAGGCTGCGGATCGATTCGGCAAGTTGGCGCATCAGCGGCAGCAGAACGCTGTCGCGGCCTGCACGCAGCATCAGCGCGTGGGAGAGGTTGTTGATATCTTCGCTGGTGCAGGCGAAGTGGATGAATTCGTTGACCTTGGCCAGTTCCGGCAGCTGCTTGGCCTGCTCCTTGAGCAGGTACTCAACGGCTTTTACGTCGTGGTTGGTGGTTCGCTCGAATTCCTTCACGCGCTCGGCGTGCTCCAGCTGGAAGTTCTCGGCCAGCTGGTTCAGCACCGAGTTGGCTTCGGCGGAGAAGGGGGGGACTTCCGGAATGCCTGGGTGGGCTGCCAGGCGCTGGAGCCAGCGGACTTCGACCTGGACGCGGCAACGAATCAGGCCGAATTCGCTGAAGATCGGGCGCAGGGCGCTGGTTTTGCCGGCGTAGCGGCCGTCGACGGGGGAAACCGCCGTGAGCGAGGAAAGCTGCATAGAGGGCATTCTCGGACAGTCAGGCAACGAAAAGAGGGCGCAGATTATACACGAATGGACCGGGTGGGCCCGGTACATTCGCCACCGTTAGCGGTCGTCATCCTGGGTCGAGCGCAGCCGTGGATAGAGCGCATCGAGCAGCTTGCGGCGGCTGAAGATCATTTGCCAACGGTGCCCGCCGAGCTGGCGCCACAGACGTGCCGAGCGAATTCCGGAGAGCAGCAGGGCGCGAATCTTGGCTGCATTGTCCGTCTGCTGCAGGTGCCGCATGTCGCCTTGAACCTGAATGCGCTGGCGAAATGTGCTCAGGGTGTCCTGGTACAAACCGCCGAACGAGGCCACGACATTTTCGTGGGTGATGCCGAAGTGCTCGACCTGCTGTTGAATCTGATCCAGACGGCTGCCAATGACCTGAAGCATGTCGTCGCGCTTGTCCAGCTGGCGCTCCAGACCGATCATCGCCAGTGCGTAACGCAGTGGTTCTCGCTGCAACGCGCTGCTGTCGCGCTCCAAGGCACCGACCAGAGCGCGATAGCCATCACGTAGATTGAGGTCATCACCGCCGTAGATTTCCAGTGTGGTTTCCGGATTGCGGGCCAGCAGGCTGCCCAGCATGCAGCCGAGCGAGGCGTTCGGAACCTGGCCGGTGCGAGCGATGCGGTCCACCAACGTTGCGGCTTCGAACACTGCGCCGAGTGCAATCAGTTGTTCGTCGAGCGTATTCATGCTCGACCCTCGAACCAGGGTTCGGCCTGCTCGATCACGCCGCCGCCAAGGCAGACTTCGCCGTCGTAGAACACGACCGACTGGCCCGGTGTCACCGCGCGTTGTGGCGCTTCGAAGACGGCACGATAGCCGTCTGCCGTCTTTTCCAGCGTGCAGGCCTGATCGCTCTGGCGATAGCGGACCTTGGCGGTCAGCTGGAGCGGAGCGCTGAGGTCGATGGGGTTCACCCAGTAGATTTCCGATGCCAGCAACGCGCGCGAGAACAACCACGGATGATCGTTGCCCTGGCCGACCACCAGCACGTTGCGCTGCAGGTCCTTGCTCAGTACGTACCAGGGCTCGTCGGAAGCATCCTTGAGGCCACCGATGCCCAAGCCCTGGCGTTGACCGATGGTGTGATACATCAAGCCGTGATGACGGCCGATCACTTCACCATCGATGGTTTCGATATTGCCAGGCTGGGCCGGAAGGTATTGCTTGAGAAAGTCGCTGAAGCGCCTTTCGCCGATGAAGCAGATGCCGGTGGAATCCTTTTTCTTCGCCGTGGCAAGCCCGTACTTTTCGGCGATCGCCCGCACTTCGGGCTTTTCCAGCTCGCCGACAGGAAACAGCGTCTTGCTCAGCTGTTCACCGCCGACCGCATGCAGGAAGTAGCTCTGATCCTTGTTCGGGTCCAGCCCTTTGAGCAGTTCGCTACGATCATTCACGTCGCGACGACGCACGTAATGGCCGGTCGCGATGAGGTCCGCCCCCAGCATCAATGCGTAGTCGAGAAAGGCTTTGAACTTGATCTCCCGGTTGCAAAGGATGTCCGGGTTCGGCGTGCGTCCCGCCTTGTATTCGGCAAGGAAGTGTTCGAAGACGTTGTCCCAGTACTCGGCTGCAAAGTTCGCCGTATGCAGCTTGATGCCGATCCGATCGCACACCGCTTGGGCGTCGGCCAAGTCTTCCTTGGCGGTGCAGTATTCCGTGCCGTCGTCCTCTTCCCAGTTCTTCATGAACAGGCCTTCGACCTGATAGCCCTGCTCGAGCAGCAGGAGGGCGGAAACGGAAGAGTCCACTCCGCCGGACATGCCGACGATGACACGTGTTTTTTCCGGGGCGGTGAGGGTGGTTACAGACATAGGAACACGCTGAGGCTCTGCAAAGGGGCGGAATTCTATCAGGCTGCAGCAGGCATGACGAAGCCGCGTTCAGTTGCGAATCACGTCAAGCGAATGCAGCGGCCCGGTCAGATAATCATCGATGCAGCGGGGCACCAGTTCGCTGCGCCAGCGTTCAGGTTGCGCCTCCAGCTCGTCGCGGCTCAGCCACCGAGCCGCGACAATGCCCTCGTCGAGCTGACGCTGCGGATCATGCTGCAGGGCTCTGGCGGCGAAGCATACGCGCTGATAGGTCACGCCATCGCTGGGCGCGGTGTACAGATAAATTCCCACAACGCCAATGAGCTCGACCTCCCAGCCGGTTTCTTCGAGGGTTTCCCGTACAGCCGCCTGGCGCAGATTCTCATTGGCTTCGAGATGCCCGGCAGGCTGATTGAGTACGAGTCGGCCCGCCTTGAGCTCTTCTACCAACAGAAAGCGCCCCTGGTCTTCGATAACGGTCGCGACGGTGATATGCGGTTGCCAGTCCATAAGAGCTGCCTTGTGTAAATGACGGGATGATAACAGTCACCTCCGTTCAGAAAGCACGAACCCCGGCACCAGGCCGGGGTTCGTGATAACACTCAAGCGTCGATTCAGGCGTTCAGCGCGGCCAGGGCTGCGTTGAAGGTTGCGCTGGGGCGCATCACCTTGCTGGTCAGTTCCGGGTTGGAGCGATAGTAGCCACCGATATCCACCGGCTTGCCTTGCACCTCGGCCAGTTCGGCGACGATGGTCGCTTCCTGCTCGGTCAACTGCTTGGCCAGCGGGGTGAAGTGGGCCTTCAGTTCGGCGTCTTCGTCCTGCGCGGCCAGAGCTTGCGCCCAGTACAGAGCCAGGTAGAAGTGGCTGCCGCGGTTGTCCAGCTGACCAACCTTACGCGCCGGTGACTTGTTGTTGTCCAACAGTTTGCCGGTGGCCTGGTCAAGGGTCTTGCCGAGGATCTTGGCCTTGATGTTGTCGGTCTTGATGCCGGTTTCTTCCAAGGACACAGCCAGAGCAAGGAACTCACCCAGGGAATCCCAGCGCAGGTAGTTCTCTTCTACAAGCTGCTGCACGTGCTTTGGTGCGGAGCCGCCGGCGCCGGTTTCGTACATGCCGCCGCCCGCCATCAGCGGAACGATTGAGAGCATCTTGGCCGAAGTGCCCAGTTCCATGATTGGGAACAGGTCGGTCAGGTAATCGCGCAGAACGTTGCCGGTCACCGAAATGGTGTCCTGGCCACGAATCATGCGCTCCATGCTGACGCGGATGGCTTCGTTGTAATCCATGATGCGGATGTCCAGACCGCTCAGGTCGTGATCCTTGAGGTAGGTTTCGACCTTGTTCTGCAACTGACGATCATGGGCGCGCTCCGGGTCAAGCCAGAAGATCGCCGGGGTGTTCGACTGGCGAGCACGGGTCACGGCCAGCTTGACCCAGTCGCGGATCGGAGCGTCCTTGGTCTGGCAAGCACGCCAGATGTCACCTTTCTCGACTTCGTGCTGCATCAGCACGGTGCCGTCGGCCAGAACGACGCGCATGGTGCCGTCGGCCTGCATCTCGAAGGTCTTGTCGTGCGAACCGTATTCCTCGGCTTTCTGTGCCATCAGGCCGACGTTCGGGACGCTACCCATGGTTACCGGGTCGAAGGCGCCGTTGGTCTTGCAGAAGTTGATCATCTCCTGGTAAATGCGGGCATAGGTGCTCTCCGGCATTACCGCTTTGGTGTCCTTCTGCTTGCCGTCCTTGCCCCACATCTGACCGGAGTTACGGATCATCGCCGGCATCGAGGCGTCGACAATTACGTCGCTCGGGATGTGCAGGTTGGTGATGCCCTTGACCGAGTCGACCATCGCCATTTCAGGGCGGTGGCTGTAAACCTCATGGATGTCATGCAGGATTTCTTCCTGCTGCGAGACCGGCAGCGACTTGATCTTGTCGTAGACGCTGCTGATACCGTTGTTCGGGTTGACGCCCAGTTCCTTGAACAGCTCGCCGTACTTGTCGAACACATCCTTGTAGTAAACGCTGACCGCATGACCGAAGACGATCGGGTGCGAGATCTTCATCATGGTGGCCTTGACGTGCAGGGACCACATCACGCCGGTTTCCTTGCAGTCCTGCAGGGTGTCTTCGAAGAAGGCGCGCAGCTTGTTGCAGCTCATGAACATGCCGTCGAGCACTTCGCCTTCCTGCAGAGACAGCTGCTTCTTGACCTCGACCTTGCCGTCCTTGCCGACGAACTCAATGCGCACATCACCAGCTTTGTCCATGGTGATCGACTGCTCGCTGGAGAAGAAGTCGCCACCACGCATGTAGTCGGCATGGGACTGCGAAGCCTTGCTCCACTTGCCCATCGAGTGCGGGTGCTTGCGAGCATAGGCTTTCACGGCGGCCGGAGCGCGGCGGTCGGAGTTGCCTTCGCGCAGCACGGGGTTCACGGCGCTGCCGAGTACCTTGCCATAGCGGGCGCGGGTATCTTTCTCCGCATCGGTCTGCGGGTCTTCCGGGAAGTTGGGGATGTTGTAGCCCAGGGCCTGCAATTCGGCGATGGCGGCCTTGAGCTGCGGCACGGAAGCGCTGATGTTGGGCAGTTTGATGATGTTGGCATCGGGCTGAACGGTCAGCTCGGCAAGCTTGGCCAGGTCGTCGTCGACTTTCTTGTCAGCGTCGAGCTGGTCGGCAAAGCTCGCAAGAATGCGCCCTGCAAGAGAGATGTCGCGTGTTTCGACGGCTATGTCAGCGGAGGCGGCGAAGGCTTCTACAATAGGAAGAAGCGAATAGGTAGCCAGCGCAGGGGCTTCGTCGGTGAAGGTATAGATGATCTTCGAAGGGGTGGACATTTAGCGATAACTCTCTTCTTGCAGGGCGTGCACAGAATCCCGAGTGCGCCGGGTAGGCGCTCTGGCTCTCCGTCTAGATGAAACCAGAAGGGGGATTCGCCGCGGTGATGATGGATGCACCAATAGAGTGTCGAGCATTTGAACCGCCGAGCCGCGGTAGCGACTCTGAGGTTTCAAGGGGCGGGACTTGTACAAGACAGGTTCGTCCCTTATGACTTGTGAGTCATCGCGGCAGTATACCATCGAGCCAGCCTCGGGCAGAACGGCATTGCGCATACGACGAACGAACATGTAGTTTCAGGCAATTCGAGTGGGTTACCCTCAAAGATGATCGATGTCTAACCACGAAGACGGAGTCCAGCATGGGATACCAAAAGATCCAGGTGCCATCCAGCGGTGACAAAATTACCGTTAATGCCGATAACACCCTGAACGTCCCCGACAACCCGATCATCCCTTATATAGAAGGGGACGGTATCGGCGTCGACATCAGCCCGGTGATGATCAAGGTCGTGGATGCCGCTGTTCAGAAGGCCTATGGCGGCAAGCGCAAGATTGCCTGGATGGAGATCTACGCGGGCGAGAAGGCTACGCAGGTCTACGATCAGGACACCTGGCTGCCGAAGGAAACCCTCGAAGCTGTCCGCGATTACGTCGTGTCGATCAAAGGCCCCCTGACCACTCCGGTCGGCGGTGGCATCCGCTCCTTGAACGTTGCGCTGCGCCAGGAGCTGGATCTCTACGTCTGCCAGCGTCCGGTTCGCTGGTTCACCGGTGTGCCGAGCCCGGTCAAGAAGCCGGGCGATGTGGATATGGTGATCTTCCGGGAGAACTCCGAAGACATCTACGCCGGTGTCGAGTGGAAGGCAGGCTCCCCGGAAGCGGAAAAGGTCATCAAGTTCCTTACCGAGGAAATGGGCGTCAAGAAAATCCGTTTTACCGAAAACTGCGGAATTGGGGTCAAGCCGGTTTCACTGGAAGGTACGAAGCGTCTCGTTCGCAAGGCGTTGCAGTACGCCGTCGACAATGACCGCAGCTCCGTCACCATTGTCCACA
>Ga0209643_1002819_pt1 | contig 10279 bp, 8 predicted proteins | sample AutmiccBRH37_all_FD_187383 | JGI IMG/M metagenome (GOLD analysis project Ga0209643, IMG submission 187383) | Deep subsurface microbial communities from Mt. Terri, Switzerland - Autotrophic microbial communities BRH/37_all (SPAdes) (version 2) | ecosystem: Environmental > Aquatic > Deep subsurface... | reverse complement strand
TTTTGTATTAGAGACATGCTCCACCCGGAATCCTTTTCGGCTCTGGCGTACCGTAGCCGTCATGAATCCGAAAAATATCAGGGTCCATACTCCGCCGGTCAATACAATCCCGAGCAGAATCCTGAAAACTTCCGGCCACAATAAAGGACGGCTTAGCAGATAAAGCACGTATACGATAGTCGCAAGGAACCCACCTTCATATTTCAGCGGCGGGATGCTTTCTATTAAGGAGATTAGCTCCATGGGCGGGAAAAGATAGCTAAGACTTAAACCTAATAAAAGTAAAAACAATAGATTCGTGAGATACATGACGAGCGATGCACTTGGAGAAATACGCATTTGGGGTTTATCTGGGTTATACCTGGCGTTATGAATAGAATAATAGAGACCGATTGAACTTGAGCCCAGACTTAGGAGTACGGCTGCAAAGGCAAGAAGAACAATCAAGGAAGCTGAAAACCCTACGGCGATTGAAGTGCCCACAAGTAAAGCTTCCATTAAAATCAGTGTAGGCAGAACTGCAGCCACAAGTTTTCCCCATACTACAGGCCATCCGATCAAAGGAACACTGCTTAGAAGCCAATCGGATTCCCCTTCCCTGCCAAAAGCTTGTAAAGCCATATTGCCGCTAAACATAATGGTGTACATTATAAGAACGATTATCAGAGAAGAAAAACCGGCATCTGAAGAGGTAAACAGGAATTGAGCCACAAAAAAAGCCATAATGGTCAGAGGCATGAGGTAGCCAAACCATTCCCTGGTGTCACGTTTCAGCGAAAGTAAATCTTTTTTGGCAACTGCCCACATTCCCAACCAGGAAGAGGCTTGGGGGGTGACTTTTTCCTCGAATATAAAAGAGTACTTGGGCAAAGTATTCTCCAGCGTACTATTATAAATATTAATTTCGGATGTGTGTAATGTGCGTTTTTTTCGGGTCCTGCCCCCTTCTCCCTGGCTAAGAGATATAAACCCTTGTCGGAATCCTCGCTCGAGAAGAATCATCGACAGCAGGAAAAGTACCACACTTACCAAAACAATCAAGACAGACCATCCGAGTCCAGCAAGGATGGTCCCGCTTATTCCATTAACTAAGGCAAGCGAAGCCCATCCCCAAGGAAAAAAGTTCAGGATCTCCAACATTTCTTCTTTGCCTGTCAGCCAGGAACCTATATCCATATTTCCCTGGCTGTTGAGGAGCAAATTAGGAATCTGAACCACCAGGACAATTATAATACCGGCTAACGCGCCGATAAAACCCATCGCTTCTTTACTGCGATGAGGGGGGACAATGCGCATGACCAGAAGATTAATCAATTCCGCTAGAGCTGCACCCATCAGCCACAGACCACACCCTACCAAGAAGACTAAGAAATAATAGAATCCACCTGCCTGAAAGAGCAGTCCATAGAAAATTCCCGGGAGGAAAGCAAATAAAACAGCGATTACTAAGTTACTGCCGAGAACCGAGAGCGATTTCACGGCGAAAACTGCTTTAAGTGATACAGGTGTCATAAAAAGAAGTTCTAAATCATCAGACATATAGAGTGCAGCAAAAGCAGCAGTAATACCAAAGAAAATCTGACTGCCCATCCCTACCATAAATAACAAGGCAAGAAAACCCTGGGCTGTTTGCGGCGGCATCTCTTCTAAAGCTCCATAGGCGAGCGAACCTAGGGAAGCCAGAAGAGACAAAAAAATCATACCAATAACAAACATTCCAATAAAGGTCCTTTTGCGGCGTTGTCGGAGGGTATTTAAGCTTACTCGTATTTGGCTTTTTAGCAATAAATTAAAATCTTGAAGGAAAGACGACATTATTCTTCCTCCAGACTTTTGATTACTTCTGCACTTTCCGTACCACCGGTAAGTTCCAGAAAGATATCTTCCAGACTCTCGCCGGTGTGTCCAACTCTCTGACGCAATTCTTCAGGGCTTCCCTGGGCAATCAGTTGGCCATTTTTAAGAATTCCGACACGGTGGCACATTCTTTCTGCAATCTCTAAAATATGCGTCGAGACGAACACCGCTGCTCCCTGCCTTGCTAACTCCTGCAGGATATCTTTTAAAAGTCGGGCACTTGCTGGATCAAGACCAACCGTAGGTTCATCCAACATAATGACTTTAGGCTGGTGAATCAGTGCTGAGGCTAGTACCACTTTTTGACGCATACCGTGAGAGTAGCTTTCTAAGAGCTCATCTGCCCTGGCTTGAAGCTCGAACATAGCGAGAAGCTGTTCTGATCTTTCTTGGGCGATATCTTTCGGGACCCGGTATAGAGAAGAGATTAGCATCAAAAACTCTCTCGCAGAAAGCTTATTATATAATTTAGGTTGGTCAGGTACATAGGCCATAACAGATTTAGCCTCGGTTGGTTGTTTCTTGAGGTCATAACCACAGATAAAAACTTCCCCTTCACTGGGATCCAATAATCCAGTTAACATTTTTATGGTAGTTGTTTTACCTGCGCCATTTGGTCCCAGAAAACCAAATATTTCACCGCCCTTAACCTCTAAATTCAAGTCGTTAACTACTGGTACAGATCCATATTTTTTCATTAAACGAGTGGTCTTAATTAAGACATTATCCATTAACGTGCCTCCTGGTGCTAAATGCATAACTATTTATATTTTATAGATTGATAATTTGTTTTTTGTAAATCCACATTTTCTAGTATAACATAGATTTTATGATGCTATTTATTACTCGGAATAACTTCTAACCAATAATTATCAGGATCATTGATAAAGTAAATACCCATTCCCTTATTCTCATAACAAATACAGCCCATCTTTTTATGATGTTCATAGGCTGCTTCAAAATCATCTACGGCGAAAGCCAGATGAAATTCATTCTCTCCTAAATTATAAGCTTCCATTCTATCCCTTAACCAGGTCAGTTCCAGCGTATGGTTCGAAGAACCATCGCCTAAGTAAATTAAGATAAACTCTCCACTCTCTGGAGCAAATCTTTTGACCTCGACAAGTCCTAAAGCTTCTTTATAGAATTGAAGGCTTTTTTCCAGATTTAAGACATTAAAATTGTTGTGAGCAAATTTAAAATTCATAATTAACCCCTTCCTTTCTTAAATACCAATAATCAATTTGGTATTATTATAGAGAATATTTTCTAGTCATTATATATAGTTTACCTAAAAAATTAGAAAAAACCAAATGAGGTGATTCATATGGTCAACCCAGAAATTAAAATTAAATATCTGTATCACAGCGGTTTTCGGGTCGAAACTTCAAAACACATCTTTATCTTTGATTACTATAAGGGTAATGTTGATATGGGAGATAAAGATACTTATGTCTTTTCCTCCCATGGTCATCCTGATCATTTCAACAAAGAGATATTTCAATGGCAGAAGCAAAAACCGAATATCAAATACATTTTAAGTGACGACATTAGTATAAAACAAAAAAAGGGGAACATTTTTGTAATGTCCCCCTATGATGAAATTAAAGTCGATGATGTAATAATAAAAGCTTTTGGCTCCACTGATTTAGGAGTTTCTTTTCTTATCCAATTTCTTGGGACAAACCTGTTTCATGCCGGTGATCTAAACTGGTGGTATTGGTCTCAAGATGTACCGGAAGAAATAAAAAGAGCTGAGATTCTATTCAAGAAAGAAATCGCCAAGATTAAAGGTGAGTCTATCGATATCGCCTTCTTCCCTGTCGACCCAAGGTTGGAACATAATTATTGCGTAGGCGCAGATTACTTCATCCAAGAGATTTCCCCCAAGGTCTTAATTCCCATGCATTTTGGAGATAATGGTGAGACCGCCAAACAATATGCTGAGAAAATGAAGGACAGTCCGACAAGAATAATCGATATCGCAGAAAAAGGACAAGAATTAGTACTAGATTGATTCTTGTATAATTCTTGCAATGTCATACCAGCTAAAGTAGTCAGAAATATCTTAACTTTGGCAAGTATGTTCATGTTCGTGGCAAGAGTCTCCTGAGTCGGAAAGTGTTCCTGAAAGCCATTCAAGAGCGACCGACTTAACATCGCCGGAACATCCACGTAATACTTCTATACCCGAATTGTTTAAAACTCTTACGGCTCCCTCACCCATATTGCCTGCGAGCATGACTTTTACACCCATTTCAGAAAGTGTTTGTGCGATATTTGATTTGCAGCCACAACCTACTGGGGAAGCAATGGTTTCTTGCTCGATTATTTCTTTATTATCTTTATCAACAGTAAAGATAGTAAAATAATCACAATGTCCAAAATGATCGTCTATAAGATTTTGGCGCGACGGTAATGCAATTTTCATATAATCATTCCTCTTTCATTCCTATATTTTGCCCTATTTGAGTTTTTGGCATATGGCTTTTATAAAATGATAAATCTATTAAGAAAATATGTCAATTATTTTTGCTATGTTCATATGTAGTTTTTATTTTACAACTAAACCCAGTAAGCTGGAAAGAGCGACCGCTTGCATAGCAGTCACTATTGCACCATTTACATCAGTGATGTTGACCCCGATCCCTTCGATATCACAACTTGTAAAATCTATCCCTTTAAGATTTGTGAAGTTCAGCTGAGCTTGAAGAAGATTAGACTCTTGAAATTCAACTTTTGAGAACAGTGAGTTTTTAAAATCTGAGTAAGTTAATTGACAGCGCAGGAATACAACTTGTTTACAATTAGAATAGCTGAAAAAACCATATTGCCCGTTGCAATCTTCGAAAGTTACATCTCTTAAAGTGGCTTCACTTAGGTTAATCCCGATAATCTTACAATTTATAAACTCGACTTTATGTAGTAAAGCTTCATTAAAATCTACATTGGATAAATCACAATTTTCAAATCTCACATTGATCAGCTCTATACGTCTAAAAATTATTTCATTGAAAATAACTTTTTTAAATATTACTTGTTTAAAGGTCAATTTGTCAGCTTGATGGTTTTCTAGAGAGCTATCGCAAATCGTTCCAAAAGAAAATATAGTTTCATCAACTATATTTTCCCTAGATAGGTCTATGATATCTAGTCCGGTATCAAATATAGGTCTCAAAACTTTTGTTTTTATTTTCTTGTCTTCCATGCTTTGCTTATAACCACCTTAACGGCCACCAAGCCTTTGGATTTTGTTGGAATCTACCTAACTACTATAAATCATTTTCAATGCAGTATCAACGAATATGCCAAATAAGCCAAATCTATAGTTTTCTCCTAGATAAATTGATGATCCCTCGAAACTATTTCGAGGGATCATCCGATGGCAAAGTCAAAACCCGATTAGGCATGACGAGGATACATTATCTGAGTGAAAAAAAACAGTAACTTTCTTGCATAGCACAACAAAACAAACGACAATTTGCGCTCCCAATCTTATTATGCATTGTAAAATAGCAAGAAAATTTACTTCACTTTTCCAACTCCCAAATAATATTTTTAATTTATTATCTCATACGCATTTCAGAAAATGCTCAAAGCAGGTAGTTTTTATGATAATTCTAAATATTCTCCTGCTTTAAGGCATCGATAATGTTTTCTTTTTTAACCTTTGCACTGGAGTACAGCATTGTAGAACTGACTATCACAAACACTGCAATAATGACATATAAAATACTTGTCCAAGGAAGTGCGAATTCATAGTTAAAGGTGTACATCAATGACCTGTGTATTAAATACATTACTGCTATACTCAGTGGAAGCCCATATAATAATGACTTAATCCCATAGAAAATACTATCATAGTTTATCATCTTATTAAAGCCTTTGGGTGTCATCCCAACTGATTTTAACATCGCGAATTCTCGTTTTCGGAGAGAAATGCTTGTCGAAATCGTATTAAAAATGTTGGCAATAGATATAGTTGTAATTAACACGATAAAGCCATACGTAAATACTGATATTAACAAGATTATCTGCTGTTCTTGTTGTCTACTTTGGTAAGCATTAAAAACATACACATTACGCTCATTCATATCCTCAATTTCGTGTTGTGTTTTTATGGGATTCGTACTTTTTAGCAATATTCTTGTATTTAAGTTAGGAATTTCCTCCTCACCCATCAATTGATTCAGGACTTGTTCGGAGACAATAATACTTAGCCCGCCTACTCCTGCTGGAAAGACACCCATCGGAGCCTTATCTGTCAAGGCGACAATCTCTAATTTGTTCAAATATGTCTCTTCATTTGTCTCCAAATTAGAGTAGAACAAATCAATGTATTGCCCTATTTTTGTATTTATCGCTTTTGTCTCTACAAACTTTTTCGCTACTCTATCCTGATAAGAGATAGTATCAATTATAATTCCAGTTATATTATCTGGATTTGTTAACGAATAGTAATCTACACCAACTTCTTTGGCATATGCTTGGAGATTCTCTTCATCTAGAGCATGGATATTGATGTAGTAAGGATATTTACCATTCTCGAGTACACTCTTATCCTGCTTTATTTGTTCTTGTAATTCTTTAGCGATTGATTCCTCGTTAATCCAAGAGTTAATATTCAACTCTTTCATTACGCTAAATTCGGTTACATCATCTAAGGATGCTATGGATTTTAACAATCGTTCATCGGTCTTAGTATCATCACTATCTATGGAAACTTGAATATCAAAATTAACACCATCCTGGGAGAGTTCCGAGGATTTTATTAAATTGGCGGTAAAAAATGAAACTGCTAAAAACAGCACTATGCTTATGGTGATTGAGAATACTGTTGCTTGGTACCTGCGTTTATTTCTTTTTAGATTTTTCAAGCTGATTTCCGCTTCGATTCCAAATAGCATACGAACAAATTTTGAAGTTTTCAAGGTTTTACTTGTAAGCTTAACATCGGTTGTCTGCCGAATGGCATCAATGGCAGAGACCTTCGATGCTTTTTGAGCTGGAAGATAAGTTGAAATGAAGATTGTCATCATGGAAACTACACAGGCAGTCAAAATCGATAATGGGGTGACGGATAATGCTAGTTTTTCAGTAACTCCAAATACTCCTTGGATCATCGGATTAATGAGCCAAAAAGTAATGCCGATTCCTCCAAGACCACATATTATTCCAAGTGGGATACTTATCAAACCGATTATCGCTCCCTCAAAAAATACCGAGTTTCTTTTCTGTTTTTTTGTAGCCCCAACACTGGAGAGCATCCCTAAGTGCCGGGAACGTTCCGAGACGGAAATAGCAAAGGCGTTATAAATTAACGAGACTGAGCCAATCACAATGATTGCCATAATAATCGCTGATAATGAATAAAGGGTGCTGTGCAAGTTATCATTATTGGTCACACCATAATAACGCAGTAAACTATTATTAAAGTCTATCGTCTCAATATTATTGCACTTGGCTAAGTCTTCCGCATGAGCGTAGAGCGATCTTTGGACTTTATTTAAGACCACTGTGGCATTGACTATATCGTTTGGGCCTAGCATACTTTCATCTACATAACTAATAATTGTGTATCCTGGAGCCCAGGTTGGTTCCCAGGTCGGACGCTTTATAATCCCTACAACTGTGTAGCTTCGAGTCGTTATTTTCTCTCCGATGGTTTCAGCAATTTCACCATTCGCCATTTGCAAGGGCGTATTTTGAAGAAGTGCTCGACTGATACCTTCAACTTCAGTTATTCGCTGTCCAATATCAAGTACTAATTGATCACCTATCTCGTATTCCACCTTGGCGTTATCAATGATTTCTTCCGAGATTACAACCTCATTGCCTGCTTGAGGAAGTCGACCTGTACTCAATTCAATCGGAAACTGTTCAAAACCCTGAACATTATACTCTTTGATAAATAAATAGGGCTTATTCTTATTTTGTCCTTCTTCTAAAAACGCATAGCCACGATCTTTTGATATAACAAGCGTTTGGGTTGCTTCATCGTTTTTAACCGCATCAAGCTGATCCTTATTCACATCCTTATAAATCACATGCCATTCGCCTTCACTTGCGATGACTTGCTTTTGGAATAATTCCATAAAGGATACGCCCAAAGTAGTAACTGCCATCACCATGGAGACGGATATAATTACTCCAATTATTGTAACCAGTGTTCGTCTTTTATTTTGCTTTAAATGTCTTAACGTTAGTTTATTTACAATGTTCATTGGCGAACCACCTCATCATTGGCGATTCTACCATCTTCAATCGAAATTACACGTTCAGCTTGTAAGGCAATTCGTTCGTCGTGGGTAATAACGATTAGAGTTTGCTTATAGGTTTTATTAAACATTTTCAGTAAGTTGATGATTTCATTACTATTCTTGCTGTCTAAATTGCCCGTTGGCTCATCTGCCAGCATAATGGCAGGATGACTAACCAGTGCTCTGCCAATTGAAACTCTTTGTTGCTGCCCGCCGGAAAGCTGATTAGGAAGATAGTTTAAACGGGTTTCCAGATTTAAGACCTTAATGATATCGGCAAAATGTTTCTTATCAACCTTGTGTTGGTCAAGTAACAACGGCAGGGTAATATTCTCTTTAACTGTGAGGACAGGGATAAGATTGTAGAATTGATAGATCAAACCTATTTGTCTGCGTCTGAAAATGGCAAGCTGGTTCTCATCAAGCTGATAAATATCAGTATTATCTACTAATACTTGGCCGCTGGTCGGTCTGTCTACTCCTCCCAACATATGAAGAAGTGTTGATTTACCTGATCCGGACGGACCGATAATGGCAATAAACTCACCTTTATTTACTGAAAAAGACACATCATCCAAGGCCTTTACTGCCGTTTCTCCACTTCCATAAATTTTAGACAGATTCTTTATTTGTAAAATTTCCATAAAAAAACCTCCATTTATTAGGATGGATTAAGTATATCTGTCTAAAATGACTTTAAAGTGACTGTAAAGATGACAATCTAGTCACATAAGGTTTTTTCTTTATGTGGTTACAGTAATAACAAAAAGAAGGAATAAGTCTAGATGATTAGTTTATAAAATTTAATTATAAACTGTGTACCCTGCCCTTTATCACTCTTAACTTCAATATCTCCATTTTGGCTCGTTATAATGCCGTGAGCCATTGCAAGGCCAATACCGATGCTGTCTTCGCTGGCGTTCTTCCCTTTATAAAATCGTTTAAAGATATAGGGTATATCTTCCTTAGGGATTCCCCTCCCATTATCAGCAATGACAATTTCTGTAAACAAGGGATTTTCTGAAAAAGAAATAGAGATTACTCCACCTTGAGGTGTATGTTCAACACAGTTTTTTATAATATTAATCATGGCTTCAGCTGCCCAGTTCAGATCCCCCAGAAAAGAGACTCTCTCTTCACCATTTATTTGTACGCTTTGTTCTTTGATGTCCATCGGAATCAAAAGGGGTTCGATCGCCTTTTGAATTAGAGTGTTCACATCTATTTGGTGTTTTTTAAACTGAATAGTACCGGCATCAATCTTCGAGATTTTTAACAGTGAAGATACGAGCCATTCCATCCGTTCCAGCTGAATTCGAATATTACGTGTGAATTCCGTTCTCTTCTCAACAGGTAGTTTTGGATCACTTAACAAATCTGCCATCACCATCATTGAGGTAAGTGGTGTTTTTAGTTGATGAGATATATCTGAAATAGCGTCTGTAAGCTGTTTTTTGTCTTTCTGCAAAAGTGAGCTTTGCTCCGACAACAAGTTTGTGACTTTATAAATATCATTCTTCAAAATACTAAGTTCACCTTCATGATTATCACGTACATCAAGACTATAATTACCCCCGCTGATTTGACGCAGATAGCCCGAAAGCTTTTCTAATTCACTATATCTCCACCTTGTGAATAGTAAGCTGCAAATAATTAATAACACTGCTGTGACGAAAACGATGACCCCGGCAGTAGGCGAAAAAAGAGTTGCTACAACTATGGCCCCTAAACTAATTAGGGACATAGCGAGTACTAGAATTTGAATCTCTCTATTACGCAACATACTAATCACCAACCTTATAACCTAAACCACGTACTGTTTTGATAAACGTTGGATTCTGAGAATTATCTTCTAGTTTTTCTCGTAACCTTTTTATGTAAACCGTTAAAGTATTATCGTTAACAAAGTCTCCTGCTACATCCCAAATCTGATCTAAGAGTTGATTCCTTGTAAGAACTTGCCCAATATGATTGGCGAAGATTAGTAATAAGCGATATTCTAACGCTGTCAGGATAATCTCAGCTCCATTTTTATAAACCTTTCCTTCAAGTGTATTAATCCGGATATTTTTAACCTCGATTATGGTGTTTGTCTGCATCTGCTTATGGTATCTCCGCAAAACCGATTTAATTCGGGAAAGAAGTTCACGAATACGAAAGGG
>Ga0209643_1002817_pt1 | contig 10286 bp, 7 predicted proteins | sample AutmiccBRH37_all_FD_187383 | JGI IMG/M metagenome (GOLD analysis project Ga0209643, IMG submission 187383) | Deep subsurface microbial communities from Mt. Terri, Switzerland - Autotrophic microbial communities BRH/37_all (SPAdes) (version 2) | ecosystem: Environmental > Aquatic > Deep subsurface... | reverse complement strand
GAAATGGCTCAAATTTTTACAAAAGCAGTTACGGCAGCCTCTTCAAAAGCCGCGGATGTGTTGGCCAAACCCGGGGTGATTAGAGGATTTTTTGACCAGGATGAGGCGATGACAACGACCCTGAAGGATCTTGGCGAATACATCGGGAGCTATGAAATTGGCCTTAAACAGTCACCGTCACACGTGGAGACAATTGAAATTGACCGCCTAATCAACGAAGGTGACATATGGCAACTGGGAAACGGCTGCAGCCTGAATTTTATCAGGGCGCCCGGCCACAGCCCATGCAGTATAATGGCCTACTACCCCCGGGAGGAAATTCTGTTTTGTTCGGATAGCGCAGGCTTTCCCGTGGACAGAGATTATGTTTTTCCTATCTTCTTTGACGGCTATCTGGCTTTTACGGAGACAATTAGAAAAATGTTGGATCTGCCGATAACCGTCCTGGCAGGCGCCCACGAAGAAATAGTAAGGGGACGCCGGGAGGTAAGGGCATATCTGCAGAGGTCCCTGGACTGGGCGGATAAAACCAGGGCCATGGTTGTTGAAGGTATTAGCAGAGGGATTAGCAAGGAAAAAATGGCTCAGGATGTTTACAACCTTTTTTATCACAGCCGCCTTAAAATTTATACTCCGGAGAATATCATGCTTTGCTCCCACCTGATTGTTAAGAGATCTCTTGAAGTATTGAAAGGCAGTTCAGATGGTGATTGATTTTCATGCACTTTGTTGAGATAATAGAACAAACCTCCCCGTTGGCATAAACTGAGAAAGCATTTCCTCCTGCTTTTCTCTGTATAATTTTTTATTTTGTGGTTTTCAAGTCGCAGGCTGCAGTTTGATTCTCGGGCCTTGGCGATTACAGCCACCTACTTAAGAGCTACCAGAATTCTATCTAATCTTAGATAGCTCGGCTGCGGTCTGGGCAATATCTTTAATACCCGCCGAAGCTTCGAATACATTTTCTGCGGCACTTTGGGAACTGGAAGCTATATTGCTGATTTTGTCAGTTATCAGGTTCATTCTTTCAGCCGCTGTAACTATGGCATTTGAAATATCACCCGAGACGGCGGACTGTTCGGCAACGGCAGACGCGATCGAACATGTTATCTTCGTTATTTCATCAATGACATGCAAGATGGTACCCATGGCGTTAACTGCGTTTGCCATATTTTTTTGCATCACATCAATTTGCTGGCTTATTTCTTCCGTTGATTCAGCTGTTTGCTTTGCAAGTTCCTTAACTTCACTGGCCACAACCGCAAAGCCCTTTCCAGCTTCACCTGCCCCGGCAGCCTCTATTGCCGCATTTAAAGCCAGCATATTGGTTTGTTCGGCAATGTCACCAATAACCTTAATGATTTTACCTATTTGTTTAGAAGAGATATTTAGCTGTTCGATAATATGATTTGTATCAAGGGCCTTTGATTCCGCATCAACCGTTACGTTCTTAGAGAGCTCGCAACTGGCGCTTATATCATTAAGTGAAATATTAATCTCCTTCATTGCCAGTGCCACACTGTTGACAGAGCTGGAAACATCATTGGCAAAACTGAAAACATTATTTGTATTGTCGGCTATTTGATCAACCATTTGGTTAACCTGAGCCACCCCGGCAGAAACCTTTTCAGAGGCTGATGCAAGCTTTTTGATGACAGTAGCGATTTCCTCCGATTTTTTAAGTCTTTCCGCACTAAGGCTGTTGACTTTTTCTAAAACACTATTCATTTCCGCATTTTTCAGTTCAAGTTCTTTGGCCTTAATTTCAAAATTATTTTTTTCCAGCATTGCTTCCTGCCGGTTGAAGTCCATACAGTTATAGGTAACATTTATATTATTGTAGATAGCTTTTACCATATCACGACAAGTGCTATATCCACAGGCTGAACAATTTAACTCCCGCTCTCTTTTGGTATTTTTGTGAAGCCGTGTAAATATTTCATTATATTCTGATTCGGTAGGTTCTTTCATGGAAGGTACCCGGGCACTCTTATTGTATGCCCTGGTAAAGTCATCCAGTTTAAGATTCTTATCGAAATACTTGTATAGCCAGTCTATCTTCCTGGTTAGTTTTCCACCCCTGTCCGCCAGTTTTACGTCTTTTAAGGCATTGAAAGCATAATCAGCGTCATCGGCGGTAATTTTTTTATCTGTGGCAGTACCAATATTACAGCCTTTGGAACAATTCAAGATGTCCACCAGCAGCGGAATCGGCTTATCACTTGCTAATCTAAGGCTGTATTCATCCAGGTATTCATACGCATGTTGGCCTTCCACCTGCCTTATCCATGCTCCTTTAACCTTGGCTTCGACATTTTCCCTGAGACCTCCGGGTCTGCTGAACAAACAGCCCAGACTACAGCCAATATCTTCAAATTTTTGTTTTTTAAAGCTGGATAAATTAATCCGTTTTTTCTCTAAATAGTCCAGCAGTTTTTTATAGGTAATATTGTATTGTATATAATTCCTGGTATTGGGGTCGTTTATTTCGTTTATTTTACCTATACACGGAGACAAAAAGGCTATATTGTTTGAAACACCGGAATACTTTCTAAGGTATATCGCGGTACACATCATGGGACTTTGAATGGGAGCAAGATTTCTGATAAGCTCGGGCTTATACTTTTCAATATAGCTTACAATGGGAGGGCAGGGCTGGGCTATTACAGACGAAAGCTTTTTTTCCTTAACGGCCTTTAAATAAGCCCAGGTGGTAATATCCGCTCCGAAGGATACATCATAAATCACATCTGCTCCTTTGGATTTCAGAAAGCCAAATAAGTTTTCATAATTGCTGAAATTAACCCTGATAGAGGGGGCGGCAATAATGGAAATCTTCTTACCCCCCTCCAAATCCTCGAAAAACAATTGGGTATCATCCCTGTAGGTTCGGGCTTTGTGATCACATACCTCAATGCACTTACCGCAGAGTAAACACCTTTCCGGGTTAACCTTCACCTTATTTTGCCCTTCGAAGATATAAGCATTGTTTGCATCGAAAACAGGGCAATGCCTTATGCATTTATTACAGCCTACACAGTTTTGCTCATCAACCAAGATCACCATATCCATTTTATATCCCTTCCCCCACTAATGTTGCTCAAAAACTAATACTTCAAATACACCGGGTTTGCAACCCTTACTAAGACAAGCCATTATATCACTCTTTAGAAGGTGGATTATAAAGCAATAAAATTATTAAAATTGGTTGTAAACTCTAACAGGGGTTTTAATAGCTGTCGGTATATACTGATTCTTGTCAAATAATATAATTCCTTCCGGATATCTATCAATTTCTTTAACGGGGATGTCAAAAGCGCAACCCTGCCCAAAAGGCGGCAGGGTTGCGCATGGTTTGTGTCCCCTATAACCTGTTCGTCTTTCTTCCATCTAATGAATATCTGCCTTGCCCAGTTCCCGGTTTTTATTCTCATTGACCAGAAAAATTAAAATTATGGTTGCAACCCCCCAGGACAGGCCGGACATCCACCAGGCCCACTGGTAACTCCCCAGGCAGTCAACCAGATAGCCAAAGAAAGGAGGCATAATAATACTCCCTATAAAATTAATAGTGCTGGAGAATCCCACCGCCGTTCCGGCGGTTTTAGTTCCGGCCAGCTCACCTATGAAGGCCAGGGTAATACCCTGATAGCCGATGGCCGCAAAGCCCACCATTAATGCTACAAAAAATACCAGCCAGCGGGGGGTTTGACCGGTAATGTTGCCCAGCATAAAAAAAAAGGCGAACGACACCAAACCGATGATGATCAGCACCATTTTTCTCTGGCCGTGAAATATCCAATCGCTTATGACACCCCACCCGACTCTTCCGGCAGCGCCCCCGGCCTGGGCAACGGCCAGTAGAAACACACTGAACTCCAAAGAATATCCCAGGAATTGCTTTGCGAATAGGGCCAAATAGGTGGTCAGGCAATACTGTGCTCCGGTTCTGAGTATTCCGTGCACACATAAAATCAGCATGCTGCGATTTGTAACCACCTCTTTAAAATGGTTGATTATTTCAGCGAAAAGGGAATTGGCGGGGTGCTTGCCCTGCTCCTGCGGAGAACTGGCTAAAACCCTGTGGATCAGTAACCCTGTCAGGGCGGTGGAAACTCCGGCCGTGGCAAATGCCATCCGCCAACTGGAAAAAACGGCCATAAGAGGTAAAATAAGGGATGCTATAATTCCCCCCACCATCACGCCCATTTGCTTGACTCCCATGGCTGTACCCCTTATTTGCGCCGGAACATCGGTAAAAATCAGCTTGGTGGTGGCCGGGTTCATGGCGCTGCACCCAATTCCGGCCAGCACCAGCAAAACTACCATTTGCCAGTAGAAATGGGCCAGGAAAATGGATCCTATAAGTATCCCGGTAGTAAGCATCCCCAGCTTGATTAGTTTTCTGGGCCCCAGGGAATCCACCAGGCTGCCCGTTAAAACCGAGGCCACCGTCAATCCCAGGTAAAATGACGAGGTAAGTGCCCCGACCAGGGTATGACTTAGTTTTAAGTCTATTTTAAAGAAAATTGCCAGTGGCTGATAACTGGACGAGGAAAAAGAAGAAAACAGGTGTGCAAAAAAAGATATTACTGTGGCATGCAATATATATTCGCCTCCGCAAAACGTTTCTCACCATTATAACCCTATAGCACAACACTTTCCAGTACTTCCAATTTAAAAAATTGCAGGTATTCCAAGTAATCACACAATTAACAATCCCTGCAACTCATAGGTATGTTATCAGAAAAACATCTTTTCTTATTATGAAATAGGGGTATAATTTAATTATCTTTTTTAAAAGGAGTGTCGAATATGTTCGAGGATACTGTATGGAGCTTTTCACAGATACAAAGGTTGCAGAAGCTCCTCATTTGAAAAAAACTGATGGGGGTTCTTCTGCGACTTAAATCAAATAAGTCTAGGAGGAATCTCGGTGAATTTAGAAGCTTTGGGCTGGAACGAGTTTTTTGCGTCTCAATTTAAGCCTTATCTTGGGCAGGGCTATTCTGCCGGCAGAGTATCAGCGGAGTTCAAACATTTATATAATGTTATTACAGAAAACGGGGAACTGATCTCCGGGGTATCTGGCAGGATGCGATATGAAACCAGCGGGCCTCAAGACTTTCCGGCAGTTGGTGACTGGGTTGTTATAAGCGGTTCAGGTGGGGAAAGGGCTACCATTCACGCAATTTTGCCAAGGCAAAGCAAATTTTCCCGCAAGATGGCCGGTAAAACGGTGGAAGAACAGGTTATCGCGTCCAACATTGAAACAATTTTTCTGGTCAGTGCTCTTAATAATGACTTTAATCCAAGAAGAATAGAGCGCTATCTTTTTTTGGCCTGGGAAAGCGGGGCCAATCCGGTAATTATACTGAATAAGGCCGACCTGTGCCATAACAACAGCCAGAAGATGGCCGATGTCGGGGCAATCGCCCCTGGCGTGCCGATACATGTCGTAAGCTGTGTTAACGGTGCTGGACTGGCAGAACTCAACAAGTATCTTGGCAAGGGGCATACCGTTGCCTTGCTGGGCTCATCAGGCGCGGGCAAATCAACTTTGAGTAACTGCCTGCTGGGTAAGGATATTCAAAAGGTTAATGAAGTCCGTTCTGGTGATGACCATGGAAGGCATACGACGACTCACGGAAAATTGATACCCCTGCCCTGGGGAGCCCTGTTGATCGACACGCCGGGACTGCGCGAATTGCAGCTTTGGGGCACAGATGAGGGTCTGGAGGCTACGTTCAGCGATATAGAGTTTTATGCAGAGCAATGTCAGTTTGACGACTGCCAGCATCAGGCCGAGCCTAACTGTGCCGTAAAAAAAGCATTAAGCGAGGGAAAGCTTGATAACGCCAGATATGAAAGCTACCAAAAGTTGCAAAAAGAGCTGGACTATTTGTCCCGTAAGGAAAATATTCAGGAATACCTGGCTAATAAAGCTAAATGGAAAAAAATTATGAAAATCTACAAACATAACAAGCATAAGTGAACAGAAATCCCTCCGGAGAATTACTTCGGAGGGATTTAACAAACAGGAAATCAGTCGGGAAGAATGGTACAGGCCTTATAACCTAGGGGAAAGAAAAAACTGGATAATGAAAAAAATCAGATCACAGAATATTTGTCTCCTGAATAGTATGTGCTATTGAAAAACCTGGAAGGAGTGCAAATATATGTGTTGTTATGATAAAAATAACGCTGATTTTGAAATGCAAGGTGAAATTATAAGTAGTTTTTTTGATGGAATATTTAATGAACTGACAAATATTCGTCAAGAAATTAACTCCACCAGTTTAACGGAAAATAATCTGTATAGCATATTATTTCGCCTAAGTGGCCCTACCCGCCAAATATATTCAATATGCCGGGGAATATTATTGTTGGAGCCAGGATTTCAATACCTGACTAAAGAAATGCTTTTTCTAAGCGATGTACTGGATGAAGTCAAAAGACAGTTTTATACGCGGGGTTCCCAGGAATATGAGACTCCTGAGATCGACCTTTGCCTTCGCTCCTCAGAGATTTGTGCAACGGCTATCGGCCTTTGCTATGTAAACCCACTATTTTGCTCTCTTGCCAGATCTATCTGTCTTCTAACCAAAATTGTCTGCATTATTATTCCGCCATTAAAACAATAAGCTGCAAACATCCCCAGTTCAGGTTGCGATGGGTATATCAGCATGATCCATCCTTCCCCTGCAATCAGTCATCCAATGGTGAACGCCGCTTCCAGGCCTTTACTTCTATTTCTTTAGTTCTGACTGCTGAGAGCTGTTTTCATTGTGAGCCACCTCATTGTTTTATCCTTGAAGGGGAATGTATACTTTAGATAGGGTTATTATAGGGGGTGTTTTATGTGGATTGGGAAGCTGATGCCGCGGCCGGGCTAGAAAGGGTTACTGCAGGGGGCATTGCCGCCGATTTGGGCAAGTATTCCGGGAAAAAGGATGAGGGTGTCCCAAAAACAGGGGAACTGTCCGGGCTTAAAACCCCACAACACGAGGTAAGAGTGTGCGGTGGAGCTGCCGGATGTCCGCTTTCCCTTGCCGATGACAGGGCTTTATCCCTTGCCCTGGCCGGGGTGCTAAATTTATCAGGATTGGACCGTAAGAATGACGGGACGATTAAGTTTCACCAGAAGTTCAGGGTAGCCGTGTCCGGTTGTCCCAACTCCTGTTCCCAGCCCCAGATCGTTGATTTCGGGGTGGTGGGCCAATCGACGCCGGGGAGGGGAGATGGGTCCTGTACCGGCTGCGGGCAGTGTGCCGGGGTTTGTTCTGAAAAGGCGATTAGAATGCTGGATGATGGCCCGGTTTTCGACTATTCCCGGTGTCAGAACTGCGGCCAGTGCATTGGTTCCTGCCCGACGGAAGCCATCCGGGAGGTGGAAAGGGGCTACCGGGTTTTGGCAGGGGGTAAGTTGGGAAGGCATCCCCGCCTGGCCGGGGTGATACTGGAATTGGCCGATGAGGAAAGGGTTAAGGCGATCCTGGAAAGGGCTTTGAGGCTTTACACCCGGGAAGGGCTGGCCGGCGAGCGCTTTTCCGCCATGGTCGAGCGTCTGGGAATGGATCGTGTTAAGGAGATTTTGGTGGACAAGTAAGTGAAGACTTTGTTGCGTATCGGGCCAATCTTTCCAAAAGCGTACCTGTATGAATTTCAAATAGATGATTGTCGAAATCATAAAAGTATAATGAGCGGCCTTCACCTTCTATCCTCGGTCGGGGCGGCTTAAAATCCACGCCTGCCGCCCGTATCCTTGACTCGTAAGCTTCAAATTCTTCTTCACGTATCTTGAATGCGATGTGATTATATGTGCGGTTAGGCAGCGAAGAGCCTTCCATTATAGTGATCCAAAGACTGCCAATTAAAAAGAATTTTTCCCTGGATAAAGAAAAAGTCTTGTCACCGCTTGAATATTTCTCTTCGGCACCGAAGATAAATTTAAAAAATGTTGACGCCCGCTCCAGGTCCTTTACGATAAAGGTTAAATGACTTATTCCCTCAACCATATTAAAATTCCCTCGTTCCGGTTTCTTTTATTATTATTTTATTTGCTTACAGGCTGTATTCCTCCGGGCCGCAAAAATTATAATTGAATTATTGTTGCCTAAAGGAAAGCAGACCCCCGGTCTAGAACTGACCAGAGGATGCTTTAATAAGGGATGTGAATATGTGTTAAAAGCCGCGCTTTTTGACCTGGACGGAACTCTTCTAAGGGTGAACACCGCTGAGTTTACCGCGGAATATTTAAAAGAAGTGGCACTTGCCGTTACCCCCGCAGTGAACCCGGACTTTTTCACCAGGGCGCTTTTAGCCAGCACCTCTGTAATGATAGGGAATCGGGATCCCGGCGTTACCAACCAGGAGGTCTTTTGGAAGGATTTCCGACAGCGGATGGGAAATAGATTTGATAACGCTCTTCCTTTTTTTGAGGAATTTTACGCCAGCAGGTTTCAGGAGCTGTCCAGGGTTGTCAGGCCTGGAGCCAGTTCCCGGCCAGCGGTTGAGGCGGCGCTGGGCAGGGGCCTGCGCATAGTGCTGGCCACCCAGCCGGTATTTCCCGCCGCCGCCGTGCAGCACCGCATGGCCTGGGCCGGAGTGGATGAGCTGCCCTGGGATTTTGTCACAAGCTACGAGGAAATGCACTTTTGCAAGCCTCATCTTGAATACTATTTGGAAATAGCCAGCCGGCTGGGGGTTGATCCCAGAGAGTGCCTTATGATAGGAAATGATGTTCAGGAAGATCTTGTGGCAGCCAGTGTTGGAATGAGATCCTGCCTGGTGACCGACTGCCTGATTAACACTCAGAATGTTGACTACAATGTAGAATGGTCAGGACCACTCTCTCACCTGGCTGACTGGCTGGCCGGGGCTGATCTGTAGGCTAAAACTGAGTAAAATTTAGACAGCAGGGATGGTTGAAAACATGAGGTGCCTTGTATTTTGACCAAGGCTATAATAATATAGGCTGCGGAAACTGCGCCTTTTGCGGGACAGGAAGGTAAAACCACTGTCTTAGACGAAAGGTGCCCGGTATTATCGGTAAGGATGGGGCCATGGCGGAGTTTATTACAATGCCTTTGTAAAACCTGTACATTGCTCTTCTTAATCCTGGATTGGAGTGATGAAAATGAAAAAATGGCAGGCCGATGTTCTGGTTATTGGGGTATAACGGGGCTGTGAAGCCGATGGAAGATGCACTAAAAAGTATAATGACGGAAAAGGTTGGAATACTTCGTGATGCCGCAGGGCTTCAGGAGTATTACAACGGTTACCTGGATGGTTGAACATGTTGCTTTACAGTAAAATCAGATTGAATGAATTAATTATTTGAATTTAATTTTTAATACAAGGTAGCACAAGGAACTTGAAAATATACCAACCACTGAGGTTCCCAAATAATCGGGAAGTATCTTGACGGCCATCAGTCCGGCCAGCACCGAGACGATGGCGGGTATATTGACATTGGGCGGGAGTTGTAATGATTGCCCCTTTTTTATTAGTCTTTTTACTGCGAAGAGGTCGGTTAACAGTACACCCAGCAGAGGGGAAAAAATAAGCGCTAGCAGGGAGAGCATGTCCTGAAGCCTTGTCTCAATACCCATAACAGCCAGCACAGTGCCGACTACCCCGCATATAAGGGTATTCTTCCAGCGCTGTTTATCAGGAAGTATGTTAGTGGCGGCAAGGCCTGCGGAATATAAAAGGTTGTAATTGGTGGTCCAGCTGGCCAGAAAAATAAAAATCAGGGCGGGTATGCCCAGGCCCAGCTGTTCAATTTCCTTCACCGGGTTCCAATCTCCAGTAATGGCTGCCAGCAGCATTCCCAGCAACCCCAGAATAAAGGAGACGAAAAAAGTACCGGGTAAAACCCCCATCCAGTTAGCCCGGTTGCTTAGGGTATACCTTGAAAAATCAGAGGCCGCCAGGGCTCCCGCTATGTAACCCCCGATTACCAGGTCTATGCCTTCCCAGAAGCTCATTTCCCCAGTCTTTACATAATCGATCTCAAACTTGCTTATATGGTCGTTGAACAGGCGCACCGCAATCCATAGGCAAAAAAACACTAATACAGGCACTGAAAGGCGGCTGTATTTTTTTATGCTGTGAAACCCCAGAATTGCTGTATAGGAATTTAACATCCCACTCAAAACAATAAATAAAAGTGGGTTGGATAAACCGGTGTTCTGTTTTACTATTTCGTTCAGGGCCTGTCCTGTGATGGCGGTGATTACCGCAAACCAGCCCAGGGTCGAGATGATCAGGCAGGCGGTGGG
>Ga0209643_1002816_pt1 | contig 10287 bp, 11 predicted proteins | sample AutmiccBRH37_all_FD_187383 | JGI IMG/M metagenome (GOLD analysis project Ga0209643, IMG submission 187383) | Deep subsurface microbial communities from Mt. Terri, Switzerland - Autotrophic microbial communities BRH/37_all (SPAdes) (version 2) | ecosystem: Environmental > Aquatic > Deep... | reverse complement strand
CTCCCCGCAAAGCGGGGAGGAGACGGCGGGTTTCGTCATCTGTCTCCTCCCCATTTCATGGGGAGGTGGCGCGGCGCGGCTTTGCGTCGTGACGGAGGGGTTCTTCGACGCATCGAATGTCCGTGGGACGTCCAGAACCCCTCCACCCCCGCGCGAAGGGACGCTGTCTGTCAGGTCAGGGGCGGCCGACGAGTTGGTCGACCGAGCCGCTGGTGACGGGGTGATACAGCGGCCGGGCCTCGGCGTAGATGCGGCGGGCGATAGGGCGGCCCCAGTCGCCTTCGTTCCACAGGGTCTGGAATAGGGGCAGGACGAATTTGCGGCGGCCCTGGCCGGTCAGGAAGGCCTCAGCCGTGGCGACCGAGGGCTGGTAGCGGTGGGCGAGAGCGATCTGCAGCCAGGCGAAGGTCAGTTCGGTATTGCCTTCGTGCGCCAGGTTCAGGGTGCGCTCCAGGTCCGCCAGCTGGGCGGTAGTCAGCCAGTCGGCGCCGGCGGCCAGGCCCTGGGGACGCCAGCCGAGGAAGCGCTGGCGCTGCTGGGTGTTCCAGTCCGCCCACGGAATGGCCGAGGCCGGGCCCTTGTCCCGGAAGAAGGCCACGGCGGCGGCGTCCACCGGCTCGAAGGCGTGGGAGACGGGCGCCACGGCGTTGGACGGCAGACCGGGCTGATAGACCCAGGCGTCCAGCTGCAGCTGGGCCTCCAGGGCGGCGTCGCCCTTGATCAGATGGGTGCGGATGTCGTCCAGGAACATGGCCGTGGTCATCGGCCGATAGGCGTTGCGATCGAAATAGCCGCGGAGCCAGGCGTCGAAACGGTCGCGGCCGACGGCCCGCTCGATGGTGCGGAGGAACAGGGCGCCCTTTTCATAGGCGATGTCGCTCATGCCGTCGTCGGGATCGCGGCCCTGAAGATCCAGATGCAGGCGGGTGTCGGCGGCCGGCAGGGACTTCAGCGTGTCCTGCAGACTGTCCCAGCCGAGCACCTGTTCCTGCATGGCGCGGTCATGGCCATAGACCGACTCCATGATCCGGTTCTCGAAATAGACGGTGAAGCCCTCGTTCAGCCAGAAGTCGTTCCAGGTGGCGTTGGTGACCAGATTGCCGGACCAGGAGTGGGCCAGTTCGTGCGCGACCAGCGACACCAGCGACTGGTCGCCGGCGATGATGGTCGGGGTGGCGAAGGTCAGTTTGGGGTTCTCCATCCCGCCGAACGGGAAGGAGGGCGGCAGGACCAGCAGGTCGTAGCGGCCCCAGCGATAGGGGCCGTACAGCGCCTCGGCGGCGTCCACCATCTTGGCCGTCGGCTCCAGCTCGGCGGCGGCGGCGCGCAGGCGGCTGGGCTCGGTCCATACGCCGGTGCGTTCGTCGAAGGGGGCGAAGGCGATGTCGCCGACCCCAATGGCGATCAGATAGGGCGGGATCGGATTGTTCATCCGGAAGCGCCAGGTCTTCATTCCGTTTGCGGCCGGTTCGCCCTGCGGCGTCAGATGATCGGCGCTCATGACCACGGTCAGGTCGGCGGGCGCCGTGATCCGGGCCGAATAGGTCTGGCGGATGCCGGGGCTGTCCTGGGTCGGGACCCAGGTGCGGGTCAGGATGGCCTGGCCCTGGCTGAACAGATAGGGCTTCTGGCCGCCGGCTGTCTGGGCCGGGGTCAGCCATTGCAGGGCCGCCGCGTCGGGACGGGTCGAATAGCGGATGGTGATCTTGCGCCGCTCGTTCGGGGCGAAGGCGGGGAAATAGACCGTCAGGGGCTGGCCCTTGATGGGGTCGTTATCGCCGACGACATAGCGCAGCGGCTGGCCCTGGGCGTCGCGGACGTCCTGGATGTCCAGGTTGCGGATGTCCAGGATGACCTCGTTGGCGCCGGGAACGGCCAGGATGTCGAGGGTCGCCGTGCCCGACAGGGTCTTGGCCTCGAAGTTCGCCGTCAGGTCCAGGGCCACGTCGACGACGCGGGCGATCTCGGGACGGGCGTAGGTATGGGTGTCGACGGCCTCGGGGCCGGGCGCGGGGGCGACGGCGGGCGGGGTCATGGCGGCGCCTCCGGTCGTGGTGGTGGAGCAGGCGCCGAGGCCCAGAACCGAAGCAAGGGCGAGGGCGGAGACGAGACCGAAGGCTTTGCGCTTCATCGAGGCTTTCCAGGGCTGATCGTGACGATTGGCCCGGAGAACGCGCGGAAACGCCGAAAAGATCAAGCCTCGGCGGCGGCCTTGATCGGCGGCAGGTGATGGGCGCGGAACAGGCGGCCGCGTTCGGCGAACAGGACGCAGCCCAGGGCGATCAGGCCGAAGACGGTGAAGCCCAGGGCCATCGGCACGGTCGTGCCGTTGAACTGCTGGCCCACCGCAAAGCCCAGAAGCGAGCCGACGATGGTGGAGATGAAGCCCTGGATCGAGGCGGCGGTGCCGGCGATATGGCCCATGGTCTCCATGGCCATGGCTCCGAAATTGCCGGCGATCAGGCCGAAGCAGAACATGGTCAGGGTCTGAAGGACCGCGAAGGTCCAGATCGACTCGATCCCCAGCAGGGCCACCGTCGCATGGACCGCCGAAATGACGGTGAAGCCGATCAGGGCCGTGTGCGAAATGCGGCGCGAGCCCAGGCTGACGACCAGACGGGCGTTGACCAGGGAGGCTATGGCGATGCCGCCGGCGATCAGGGCGAAGACGGCGGGGAAGGCGGCCTCGGCGTCGAAGACGTCGGCGAAGATCTGCTGGGACGAGTTGATGAAGCCGAACAGGGCGCCGGTGATGGCGGTCATGGCCAGCATATAACCGACGGCGGTCCGGTCGGTCAGGGCGGTCTTATAGGCCGAGGCCAGGCGACGGGCCTGGATCGGCAGCCGATCCTCGGGCTTCAGGGTCTCGGGCAGGCGCAGGCTCGCCCAGACGATCAGGCCGACGCCGATCAGGCCCAGACCGGCGAAGATCCAGCGCCACGGTCCGACCAGCATGATCAACTGGCCGATGGACGGGGCCAGGATGGGCACGCCGAGGAAGACCAGGAAGCTGAACGACATGACCCGCGCCATGGTCCGGCCCTCGTAGCGGTCGCGCACGATGGAGACGGCCAGAACGCGGGTGCAGGCGCTGCCCAGACCCTGGCCGATCCGGGCCAGGATCAGCATGTCGAAGGTCGGGGCCAGGGTCGCCAGCAGGCTGAAGACCACATAGACGCCGACCCCGAACAGCAGGACGGGCTTGCGGCCGAACCGGTCGGCCAGCGGGCCGTAGATCAGCTGGGCCCCGCCGAAGCCGAGCAGATAGGCGGTGACCACCCACTGGCGGCTGTTCTCGTTCTCCACGCCCAAGTCCGCGCCGATGTGCGGCAGGGCCGGCAGCATCGAGTCGATGGCCAGGGCGTTCAGCGCCATCATCAATGCGATCAGACAGACGAACTCGACGAAGCCGAGATCCTTCTTGGCGGGCGCTGACGGGGGGGAAGAGGACATGGGGGGCAGATGCGCCGTCCCGTGCGGAACCGCAACCGTTCCTCTGTCATAAATTGCTGCAATGCAGCGAAACCGGGGTTGACCTTGCGGCGCCTCGCCAAGGTCACGAAGCTTCGCTAGAGGAAGTCATGACAGAACAGATGACAGCACAGGCGGCGCTGGACCGCCTCGAGACCCTCTACACCCGATCCGTGACCAACCTGCGCGACGCCGTGCGGGATTTCGTCAACACCGGCGTCCGGCCTGATCCGCTGAAGCGCGCCGAAGGGGTGTTCGCCTATCCCGAACTTCGCATCCGCTGGGACGGGGATCGCCCCCAGGATCTGGAGCCGCGCGCCTATGCCCGGCTGGCGAAACAGGGCGCCTATTCCACCACAGTCACGCGGCCGGACCTGTTCCGCCCCTATCTGGACGAACAGCTGGGCCTGCTGGAACGGGAATACGGCGCGACCTTCGAGGTCGGGGTCTCGCGCCAGGAAATCCCCTTCCCCTATGTGACCGACGGGCTGGAGGTGGCGCTGGACCGGTCGATGACGACCGCTCTGGCCCGCTGGTTCCCGACCACGGACCTGGCCCATATCGGCGACGAGATCGCCGACGGTCTGTTCGACATGGCCGGAGATTTCCCCCTGTCGCATTTCGACGGGCTGAGGACCGACTTTTCGCTGGCGCGGCTGCGGCACTACACCGGCACGCCGGTGGACGATGTTCAGTCCTATGTGCTGTTCACCAACTATAATCGCTATGTCGACGAGTTCGTGCGCTGGGCCATCGAACAGCTGCAGACGCCGGGCACGCCGTACGAGACCCTGTCCTGCGCCGGCGGGGTGGTGATCACCCGGGACACGCCCAATCCCGAGGCGGCGATCAGCGACACGGCCTGGAAGAAGCACCAGATGCCCGCCTATCACCTGACGGCGCCGGGTCATAAGGGGGTGACCCTGGTCAATATCGGCGTCGGCCCGTCCAACGCCAAGACCATCACCGACCACCTGGCCGTCACCCGACCGCATGTCTGGCTGATGATCGGCCACTGCGGCGGCCTGCGCGCCAGCCAGACCATCGGCGACTATGTGCTGGCCCACGCCTATCTGCGCGACGACCATGTGCTGGACGCGGTGCTGCCGCCGGACATTCCGATCCCGTCCATCGCCGAGGTCCAGCGCGCGCTTTACGACGCCACCAAGTCGGTCAGCGGCATGCCGGGCGACGAGGTCAAGCTGCGCCTGCGCACCGGCACGGTGGTGACCACCGACGATCGGAACTGGGAGCTGCGCTATTCCAAGTCGGCGCTGCGCTTCAACCAGAGCCGGGCCGTCGCCATCGACATGGAAAGCGCCACCATCGCCGCCCAGGGCTATCGGTTCCGGGTGCCCTACGGGACGCTGCTGTGCGTGTCGGACAAGCCGCTGCACGGCGAGATCAAACTGCCGGGCCAGGCCAACCGCTTCTACGAAGGCTCGATCTCGGAACATTTGCAGATCGGCATCCAGGCGGTGGACCTGATGCGAAACGAGGGGCCGCGCCTGCACTCCCGCAAGCTGCGCGCCTTCGACGAGCCGCCGTTCAGGTGAAGACTCCGACCGTCTCCTCCCCGTTCCGCGCGGGGAGGGGACCGCCGCGCCTCTTGCACGGGGGTGGAGGGGTTCTGGACGTCCCACGGACATCGGTGATGCGGTGAAGAACCCCTCCGTCACGACGCTGAAGAGGCGTCGCGCCACCTCCCCATGAATGGGGAGGAGATGGGTGTGGTGAAAGTGCTTTACAACACAAAGTACATTGTGCATCCTGTGGTCATCGATTTCAGGAGGAGGGCGCCATGACGCGCGAGACGCAGACTATTCAGGACGATATCGCCTATATGCGGGCCCTGGCCCATGAGGGGCGGCATGCGCCGCTGCTGGCCGGGCCGATCCTGGTGACGGCCGCCGTGGTGTTCGGCGTGGCTAACCTGGGGCAGTGGGCGCTGCTCAGTGGAGTGATCGAGGCCAGCCCCTGGGCGCCGGTCTGGCTCTGGATCGGGGCGGGCGCCGTGTTCGGCGTCGCGCTCGCGGTGCTGACCGGCCGAATGAAGGGCAAACCTGGTTTCAACTCGTCGGGCAACCGAGCCGTCGGCGCGGCGTGGTCGGCGGTGGGCTACGGAATCTTCGTCACCTGGATGGGATTGATGGCGATGGGGCTGCAGTCCGGTGACTGGTCGGTGATGAAGGTCATGCCCACTGTGGTCTTTGTGGCCTACGGTTCCGCCTGGATGATCGCGGGCGCCATGACGAGAGTGCGCTGGATGACAGTGACCGGGATTCTTTCCTATATCGGCGCGGTGGTGGTGGGCTGGTTCGCAGGCGACGTGGGCATGTATCTGGTCTTCACACTGGTGATCTTCGCCGTCGCCCTGGTCCCCGGTCTGATCCTGATGCGGCAGGAACCGTCGGAGATCGTCTGATGGCGGACGATTTCGATATCGGCCGCATCGACGAGGTCATTCATGGACGGATCCGGCTGGGGGTGATGGCCTATCTGTCCGGGGCGGAGACGGCGGACTTCAACACGCTGAAGGCCCGGTTGCAGACGACCGACGGCAATCTGTCGGTCCATCTGAGAAAGCTGGAGGACGCGGGCTTCGTGGCCGTGACCAAGAGTTTCGTCGGCCGCAAGCCCCTGACCGAGGCCAGGCTGACCGAAGCGGGCCGCGCCGCCTTCGTCGCCTATCTGGACGCCATGGCGGGCCTGCTGCCGGCGCGCTAAAAGGACGGCATGAGCGACCGTCTTCATGCCTTCGAGGCCATCGACAACTTCCGCGACTATGGCGATTACGCCACGGCGGCCGGGCGACGCGTGCGTCCCGGCCGCCTGCTGCGTTCGGCCCATCACGCGCGGGCCAGCGATGCGGATCTGGAGCGGCTGAAGGGGTTGGGCCTCGGCGCGGTGGTCGATCTGAGGCGGCCGGGCGAGCGGCGGGACCAGCCGTCGCGCCGGCATGACGGGTTCGACGCCCTGGTGATCGAGGGCGGGATGGACGACGGGGTCGAGGCGCCGCACATCACCTTCCTGAAGACCGAGGACCTGACCCCGGCCTCGGGCCGGCGGTTCATGGAGCGGACCTATCGCAGCCTGCCTTTCGACGCCTCGCATCAGGAGGTCTTCAGCCGCTATTTCAACGCGCTCGCCGGTATGGGGGACGACCAGGACCGGCCGGTGCTGATCCATTGCGCGGCCGGCAAGGACCGGACCGGCTTCCTCGCCGCCCTGACCCATCATCTGCTGGGCGTGCACCGCGACGACATGGTCGAGGACTATCTGCTGACCAACACCGCAGTCGACCTGGCCGGCCGGGCGCCGTCGATCGCGAAACAGCTGCAAAAGATGACCGGCCGGGTCGCCTCGGACGACGCGGTGGTCGCCTTCCTGGGGGTGGAGCCCGCCTATCTGGAAGCCGCCATCGCCGAGATCGAGTCCCGCCACGGGTCGCTGGACGCCTATCTTGAGCAGGCCTTGGGCGTCGATGCGGGCCTGCGCGAGCGGATCGAGGCGCGGCTGTCGGCGTGAGCGAGGGTCTGAGCCACGTCGTCGTCCGTGATCATCCGTGGACGGAACCGCTGGAGGTCGCCGTCGGGATCGGCGGGGCGGACGGCGCCCTGGCCCTGTTGTCGGACGGCGGGCCGGGCGGGCGCTGGTCCCATCTGGCGACCGGGCCGGACCGGGTTCATGTCGGCGAGGTCGAGGCCGATCTGTTCGGACCTTTGCGCGATCCGGCCTGGGGGGCGGGCACGGTCGGTCTGGCCGCCTATGACGCCGGGGCGCGTCCTGCGACGGGGGCGCGGACGCCGGTCTGGCCCGATCTGATCCTGGCCCGTTATCCGTCCCTGCTGAGCTTCGATCACCATCGGCACAGGGTCCGGGCGATCGGCCGGGGACGCGATCCGGCCGAGGCCGAGGCCGCCGCCGACCGCGCCGCCGCCTGGCTGGTCGCCGCCCGACCGGCGCCGCCTTCGACGGAACCGCCGGCCGAGGGGTTTGCGGCCGAGGCGCCGGAGCAGGCCTATCGCGAGGCCGTCGCCGAGGTGGTGGCGCGGATCGCGGCGGGCGAGCTGTTCCAGGCCAATATCGCCCGCGGCTGGAACGGGACGCTGAAACCCGAGGCCGATCCGTTCGACGTCTTCCTGCGGCTGCAGCAAGGGCGGGCCTCGTCCTATGGCGCCTTCTGGCGCGTCGGGGATCTGGCCCTGGTGTCGAACTCGCCCGAGCTTTTCCTGGCCTTCGACGGCGTCGGCGGCCGGATCGAGGCCCGGCCGATCAAGGGCACCCGGGCCCGCTCGTCCGATCCGGTCGAGGACGCCGCCCTGGCCGCCGAACTGCGGGCCAGCGCCAAGGACCGGGCCGAAAATCTGATGATTGTCGATCTGATGCGCAACGATCTGGCGCGGGTGTCGCGCGCCGGGTCGGTGGCGGTGGATCGGCTGTTCGCGGTCGAGAGCCATCCCACCGTCCATCATCTGGTCTCGACCGTGGTGGGGCGGGCCGATCCGGGGGTGACGCCGGCCGACCTGCTGGCGGCGAGCTTTCCGCCGGGCTCGATCACCGGGGCGCCCAAGCATCAGGCCATGAAGGTGATCGCCGGTCTGGAGCCGCCGCGCGGCGCCTGGTGCGGGTCTCTGTTCATTCTGGAAGAGGGCGGGGGGCTGACGGCCTCGGTGCTGATCCGCACGGCCTCGTTCGAATGCATCGACGGCCGCTGGCGTTTTCGCACCCTGGCCGGCGCCGGGATCGTGGCCGACAGCGATCCCGAGGCGGAACTGGCCGAGACTGAGGCCAAAATTTCGGCCCTGCGACGGGCGCTGACGGCCTGATCAGCAGGTCGTGCAGGTGATGACGGCGGTCCGGCGCGGTTCGAGCAGGGCGCGACGCTGGAAACGAAACTCGGGCAGGAAGGCCTGGAAGGGCGACTTGTAGGTATAGGCCGCCTCGGCGATCAGCACGGATTCGCCATTGTCCAGCATGTTCGCCGGCACCTTGGCGTCGGCCAGAGCCAGATCGTTCGCCAGAGCTCCTGTGCTCTTCGAACTGCGGCTCCAGTCGATCTTGTAGGTGGTGGAGGACACCCGGGTCACGCTGCTGATCCTTTGCTCCAGATCGGGGGAGGCGAAGGGGGCCATGATGTGCGGCCCGGCCTGGAAGATGTTGTCGACGTCGACGCTGGTCAGGCTCAGGGACTGAGACGCCAGATCCGCGGCCGTCGCCGCCACGTGGTTGGTCCGCTTCAGCGCCATATAGGCCTGGCTCAGATCGACCAGTCCGGCGTAGAACAGGATCATCACCGGGGCGATCAGGGCGAATTCCACGGCGGACACGCCGCGGACATCGCCGGCCAGACGGCGGATCAGCGACCTACGCACGCCAGGGCTCGTTGCGGAAGGCGGTGGTGGAGGAGATGACGATCTCGCCGGGGCCGCCCTTGGAGACCGCCTGGGTCAGGGAAGGGGCGATCATCGGCTGGCGGTACCAGATCCGGACCACCACCAGGTCCTCGGCGTCGCCGCCGTTATAGTTGTCCTTGTCCGGGACGCCGTCGCCGTCGGCGTCCTCGCCTTCGTCGGTGGCGGCGAAACTGGCGACCACGCGGACGTCGACCGTGGTCCGTGCGGCGCAACCGCTCTTGAAGACGCTCATATTATTGCAGAAGGCGGTCTTGAACTTGGTCGCGTCGAAGCCCTGCTCATAGGCTTGGCCGGTCCGCACCAGGCGGGTGGCGTCGACGACCGCGTTTTCGGCCACGGCGTCGATCATGAAGACCAGGCCGAGTTCGATCAGCGAATATAGAAGAACGAAAAAGGGCAGGGCCACCATGGCGAACTCGACCGCCGCGGCGCCCTCGCGGGCTCTACGGGCGTCGGTCCGATGACGACGTCCAAGCCTGGAACGCCATACGTCCGGACGTATGGGGCGGATCATCGACCGACCTCAGGGGGCGACGGAGGAGGAAGAAGTGGCTCCTTCCGCCTTGCGGAGGCTGGGCGCGCAGGAGGCGCCGCAAGCCATCTCGGTGGCCTGGGCGCCGCGCCACACCCGGACCGTGCCGGTCGACCCGCCGGTGACGACGATCTCGCGCTGGAACAGGGTGCGGCCGACGCCGTCCACGGCGACCACTTCGGTGACGCCATAGCCCCTGCCGACGATGAACAGGGTATAGGCGTCGACGACGGTGACATCGGCGATGGCCGGATTGCCGACGATGACGGACGAGGCCGATCCGCTCAACTGAACGCGGGCGGAGCGGTCGATCTCGACATTGAGGGCGCCGGCCTGGGAAGCGGTTTGGGCCGAGGCCGCGAGCGGCGCGAGGGCGGATGCGGCGACCAGGGCGGCGGTCATGAGGATCATCGAAGGGCGGAGCATCGGCGACTCTGGTGCGATAGCGCGTGTGAACGCGGACGCGCGCATAATGCTGCCGGGTTCCTCAACAAAGGCTGAAGCCACCCAAAGCGATTTTTCTTTGGTGAATCCGTGCGTAACCACAATTCGTGACTCAGCCTTAATGTGCGTTGGGCATTCTCATCCTGCGTTTTGGGGGTCAAGCGGGCTACCGGCTCCCCCCGCCATCTGCTCGCTGGACATAAATCAAAGGACCTATGCAATGACCAAGTTTGTTTCGCGTTTCGCTAAAGACGAGTCGGGCGCCACGGCCATCGAATACGGCCTGATCGCGGCCCTGATCGCCGTCGTCATCATCACCGCCCTGACCACCCTCGGCGGCAACCTTGAGAAAACTCTCGAGAACGTCGGCGCCGAGCTCGGCAAGGACGCGTAAGACTGAATAAGTCTTGAAACCGGGAAGGG
>Ga0209643_1002813_pt1 | contig 10288 bp, 8 predicted proteins | sample AutmiccBRH37_all_FD_187383 | JGI IMG/M metagenome (GOLD analysis project Ga0209643, IMG submission 187383) | Deep subsurface microbial communities from Mt. Terri, Switzerland - Autotrophic microbial communities BRH/37_all (SPAdes) (version 2) | ecosystem: Environmental > Aquatic > Deep subsurface... | reverse complement strand
CTCGACCCGACGCGCCTATAGCTCGGATTGGAATCGGTTCTGCGCCTTCTGTGACGACCGAAACTTCGAAGCCCTTCCTGCGCACCCCGACGTCGTCGCCCTGTTCATCCACGTTGAGGCCAACGCCGGAACCTCGCCGATCACGCTCGGCCGACGGGTCGCCGCGATCAATCACCACCACCAGGACGCAGGGCTAATCGCCCCCGTTGCGCGCGATACGGGTGGCGTGGTCTCGGCCATGCTCGCCGGCGCGCGCCGACGATACGCTCGCCCGCCGACCAAGAAGGCGCCTGCAGACGCTGATGCCGTCAAGCAGATGCTCGCAACGATAGAGGGCACCGGGACCAGGCCCGCGCGCGATCGCGCGCTGCTGGCGCTCGGAATGGCAGGCGCTTTCCGACGCTCCGAGCTGGTCGACCTGCAGCTGCGAGACATAGCCTTCGCACCGAAGGGCCTGACCGTGACGATCCGACGCTCGAAGCGCGACCAGGAGCAGAAAGGCACCCAGATTGCCATACCACAAGGGCGAGCAATCCGGCCTGTAACGCTCCTCAAACACTGGTTGCACCACCTCGATCTTGCCGATCCGTTGGCAGGCGACGAGACCGGCTCCGCACCGCTATTCCGACGCCTTACGCGTTCCAACGCCATTACCGCCTCCCCAATCACCGACAAGACCATCGTCCGCCTCATCAAGAGCGCGGCTTCAGCTGCTGGCCTCAAAGGCGACTATTCCGGACATTCACTGCGCTCGGGCTTCCTAACGGAGGCGGCTGCAAACCGGGCGAACGTCTTCAAGATGCAGCAGCACTCTCGTCACAAGTCGATAGAGACGGTGGCAGGTTATGTCCGCTCAATCGAGATCCACGACGATCACGCCGGTGACGACTTCCTTTAGCCGGATGAGCACTTCGGTGAAAAGCCAAGACTTGCTCGATGAGAATACAACCCACTCAACCGTCTGAGCACCAAGGCAGGGCGGGTTGATTATTTGCTCCTTCTCCACTATAGAACATCCGGAGAACGGAGATGTGCCATGAACGACGAAGGCTGGAGGATCGCGTACAACGACGAGAATTACGTCGTCGTCAACCGTTCTGACGGTTCGTCACCGGCGTGGCTGGTGCTGCCGATCGTTCTGACGATCATCTTTGGCCCACTCATCATGGATGCCGTGCGGCTCCTTTTCTGAACCGCACGGCGTCGACCATCTAGTGGTCCAATCTCACAGTATCAGGTGGAGGTGATTGTCGTGGTGCTGCGGAGCGCCCGGCCTATCGCCACGCTGAGCCAGACCTTCCCTGATCAGCTCCGGATCGTTGAACAGCACACGAGCCTGCGGATTCCTTTCGCGCATCATCTGGATCCACTCGCGCGTCGCGTTGCGATCGTAGTCCGGCGAACGCCAATTGACGGGTTCATTCTGCCCGTCTCGCCGGAATGGCCTGATGTCCACATTTCGACCGGTCTCGTGCGTTTCATGCCCTGGCATGTCGCCCCCGCCCGCCCTGCTGATATCGCCAATGTTGACGGGCGCGCCGCCCCGCGCGACCCACGCACGCGAGGACGCCTCAAGTTCGCCTATCATTCCCGCAGTCGCAAACTGATGTGCCGCGTTTGAGTAGCTGCGAAAGCCCTCCCCCGACCGTGGCAAAACAACATCAACAGGTCCCGATAGCGGAGCACCCGGAACACCATGCGGCGCATCAGCCACGCCATGCGGCAGAGCTTCAGGACGAGTTGGCGCACCGATGTGATTGCGCGGAATCGCTTCGGCCGGTTGCCCGATCGATCCGCGCATCTGCTGGATCTCTGAATCCATTGAGCTCGCGATCCGATCATAGTCATATTCGCCGTTCGCCTTCCGGAACGGATTTTCGAACTGGGTCGAAAGAGATCCGCGATCGGCCAACAAACCCATCGCAATGTCATTGATTTCCTTATCACGCACCTGACGCGCCTGCCCCGACAGATTGGGCTCACGAATATCAGGTAGCCACGGTTGATGCTCTCGCCGCTCCATATATTCCTGGGCGATATGAGACGTAAGATCGTCGCTGAAGTTGGTCCGCTCTTCCTGGCCCATACCTCTCAACTGGGAGACACGCGCCTCGAGATCACGCGAATGGGCGTACTGGCGCATCATTGCCAGCTCGTCGGATGTGTACCTTTCGTTGGTGTTCGACTGCCCCTGTTCGACCTGCGACCTCGCAAACCGCGTCCGGCTGTCACTCGTCCCCTCAGTCCGGTTGTGATCCTCCTTGTAAGGCGTCGTTGTATCGCCTTCACGGAAATCCTGACTGTTGCGCATCTCATTCGACACAACATCCGAATTCGTGGTCCTGTTACCGGAAGAATCGGTTTCAGAAGTCCCCCGAGTGCCAGTGCGATGAACATCACCATAGATATCCGCACTCGCTCGTCCGCCCACAGCCTCAAAGAGGGCGCCGGCAATGCCGCCGCGGCCCTTTGGCGCCCCCTTGGCAGTCTTCCCTGCTGCCGGCTTCCCGCCGCCACTCTCACCACCACCAAGGCCAATACCTATCGACCCCCTCATACCTGCCGTATCACTGTAGGTCGTCGAGGAATTCGCCGATTGCTCGTTCCCAACGAACTCGCTCTGGTCCGAACGCTTGGAGTGCGTGCCGGAGATGTCCTGCGAGTTTCCTCTCGTGGTCTGACTTGAATAGCCACTTCCCGTGGAATCGGACTGTGACCTGGTCCTGTCCGTCGAGGCTGTTTGACCCGACACGATCGTTGACGACTGGCTATTGGATGACCCGGCCCTATCGCCAGAGGCGTGCCGCGAGCTCCATTGGCTAAGCGCAGATTGGCGTTCACTCGCAGCCTGCGAGGACATGACCTCCATCTTCTCGAACGCGTTGAAGCCTGACGAGAACGAAATCGGCAGCCTGGTCAGGCGCTCGCTCGAGTCATACGCCGTCGCTGATGACCCGCCCCCACTGAAATCGATTTGCCGTAGGCCGGCACCATCGCGATAAGACGCCCTCGTCTCCCCGAAGTCGTAATTCGGCGCCATCTGCCATTGCGACGATTGGACGTTGTTCGCGCTGAAGTTGGAGAAGCTGCGGTTGCCGTAGGCATAGTTGCCGGTAGTCCGTTCCGAGGCCGCGTCCTCTGCTGCACGCTGGGCCGGCGCGAGCATCGACATAGCCTGACCGGATATCGCCATCGCCCCGCGCGCCATGCCGGCAGCAATGAAAGGAATCGACATCATCAAGAACCCCGCCAAGTTGGCGAGATCCATATTGACTGACTTGATCGCATGGACGGTGGCAGGGGTCATCCCGCCCGGTGCCGTGCCTTGCAAGTCGACGCCGAGCTTGGTTTGCACCACCATGTGGAGGACCGCATAAAGCGGCCCCCATGCGGACAGGTAGAAGAAGCCGGTGATGTAGCCTTTAAGCGTCTGCACGCCGGTCCCGGGGAAAAGGAACAGCGGGAAAATCACCGGAAACATCGCGTAGAACACGATATTCAGGATGATGTTCAGCATCGGAACCCATGTCATCGCCTGCGATGTGATGGCCGTATACGTATTGGACGCCTGGACATCGGCCCGCTCTGCCGCCAACGCATCGAGCTCGGGGTTCCCGAACGAGTTGAGCGCACGACTGAAACTGTCGACCATCGCTTTCTGGCGCAGAATGACAGGCGCGGTCGAGCCGGATGTTCCGAACACAGCATCGTGCAGGGCCGGCAGATCCGCCTCCAGTTTGGCCTTCGCAGCGGCCTCGGTCAGCTTCGGGAAAATCCGCTTCCCAGCGGTCTTCTCCGCTTCATCCATGTCGCCGGCGATCTGATTGACGATCCCGGTATAAGCATCGGCACAACGGCGAATGTCCTGCACGACCGCGCCAGTTCCATCATGGTACATGAACTTCGTCGCACGGGCGCTGGACCCGGGGCCCATGTCGGTCAAGACATCGGTGCTCTTGATCAAAACCTTGGCGCGTTCCGGGTGAAGCAGGATATCGTAGAACAAGCACTGCTTGTTATACTCCTCCAGGTTCCCGTAGATGATGGGATCTGCGAACTCATAATCGTAGACATGATCGAGCAGCCGAGACCCGTAAATCATGCCGTTGCTCGACAGGTTGAGCGACGCGGGCATCGCGAACAACGTCTCCGCGGTGCGCGTCATCCAATCACCAGCTGTGCTCGAGATCGAGGCGAACGCGGCCAGTCCAATCGGGACGTTGTCGATCGTACCTCCGGCTGCGGCATCGGTGCGATCGGTTACCTTGACGGTCGTAGTCGGGACCAGGAGAACCATGTAGAGGAGCGTGGCCGTGATGAACCAATTCCAGAGCACCTTCCAGTCAAGGTGCATAGCCATGGTAATCAACGCATAGATCAAGCCCAGAACCATCACGACCGACAGGAGTGAACGAAAGCCCCCTCCCCCGGACCATACGGCGACCGCATTGAAGACCGTCATCAGGTAGTCTGCACCACCGATCGTGAACACTTCCCACATAAATGCCTCGCAACCTGCAGACTAGGTCAGTTACCCGACGCCTTGTTTTGACTCCGGCTGAAGCCGAGCGCCGCGGTAAGCTGCGGAGCAAGATTGTTCCGCAGCTGCTTCTCCAGCATCTGCGTTCGCTCGACGATCGATTGTGTCGTCTGAAAGCGCTGAGACACAGTCGCCCGCAGCTCGCCCACTGCCGTATTCACTGTCGACAGGTTCGAGCGCCAGGTCGTGAAAGCCGGCGAAATCGGGGCATTGTTCTCGCGCATATCCTTCTGGACGTTCTGCACCATCGTCTCGACCATCGAGAGAACGACATCGACCGCGACGACCTCCGACAGAGTCTGAATCTCGCTCTGACTGAGGCCGACGGAGGACGTCGCCGTGACTGTCACGACCTTGTAAAGGGGCACGCTTGTCATCCCGAGCAACGCCACTTCATCGTTCGACAAGGCTGTGTCGGTGAGTACCTTATCGCGCATCGAGATGATCATCGCCTGGATCTTCGGCCGCAGCGCCTGGGCCTGATCGACAGGAACAGCCTGCTGCGAAACGTCCAGACATCCATCCGGCGTGTAGTCGTTGCACTTGAGCATCTTGCTACCAGAGACCGCATCGCCGTCCAACATCGTCTTGATGGCGGTCAGGTCAGGTGCAATCACTCGCGTAGAGCCCTCGCCTTCATCGCCGGCGCCCTTACCCTTGAACACCACGGTGCCGAGCAGAGTCATCATGAACTCGGCAAATTCGTGGTTCGGCGCGACCGAAGCGTCCTTCCCCTTGTAGATCGCCCACCAAGTATAATTGCGCGGAAGAAGGGCGTTTTCGCCCTCCTTGTTCGGGTCCGCGTTATCCTGAATGACCGACGCCGCCTTGTTCTCGTTGCCACAACCAGAACGCGCCTTGGCGAAGTCCGTAAAGATGCCCTTGTCGTTGCCCAGGGTCTCGCAAATATATTCCTTGTGCGAAGTCAGCATCGAGGCCGTCGTTCCGACCAGCGCCTTAGCCGCGTTGCAGCTCGAAATATTGGTCGTATTCACCTTGTTGGCGATGTCTTGCATGGTGTCCATCACCTTGCCGATCTGCTGGCTGATAGCGTCGATCGCCAATTTGAAGGCAAACCCGATGGCGTTGTTCGCCGTCGCTTTCAGAAACGCGACCAACTGATCAGAATTGATGAACGAAAAACCACCGGTGAAAATATCGATGCCGCCACACCCTGCCGATACCTTCGGAAGGCTGATCGAGATCGGCGTGATGTCCTGCTGAGGCGCCCGGGTGTAGAGACCACCCCCGGTATAATAACCAGCGGACTGACCCTGATACGCGCCGGGACCGGTCACGTTGGCACCACCCCCCAAACCGGAGAAGAAGTTGTTCATCTCGGACTGCACACCAGCGGTTGCCGGGACTGACGAACTCGTCGCCAGCATCACACACGCTACCATCGCTATGACCCGGCGCGAGCGGCGCCTCCTGCCATCGTGTTCCTCTGCCATCAGAAATAGCTCCCCGGTTCGACTTGCGTGAGCTGGAAGATCCGCTCTTCGATTTCGTCGGCGGCCATGACTCCATAGCCGATGGGGATCGGCCGCTTCGTCACGCTGTCGAAAAGTACAAGCGCCGGCACGTTCCTGCCGACCAGGCCCATGAGCTCATACTGGCCATTATCGACCACGAAATTGGGAAACGCAGGGGTCCCGCCTCCGTCCATCGAGACAGCCATCACCGGGAACCCGTGCGCGTTTGAAAGGGACTTCAGAACGGGAGAGAAAGCTTCGCACGCCGCACAGTCGCTCGAGAAGAAGTAAAAGATGCCGTACCGCTGCGCCAGCGAGTCAAGCGTCTGACGCTGCGCATCGGCCCTCACGAGGCTCCACGTCCGCTTGCCCAGCGTGCTAACGGGGCGCTGAAGCGTGTAATCGAGATTTGGCGTCTGCCAGATCGTGCGCTGCCACTGATCGGCAAACGTCGACGCGCGATCAAGCTGCTGCCGCTGGAACCCGATGTATTCCGCGATGTGGATCGGCGTCGGATACATGATCGCGAGCGCTTTGCGCTCCTCGAGCTCCTTCTGCACGGCCTGCAGTTCCGCCAGCGCGGTCGGACCCGTTGGCTGCTTTGCCATCCCGGGAGCCTGTTGAGCTACCGGTGAAGCTTCAGCCTTCGGCCGATCACAATAGAACCACGTCCCAAGCTTGCGCTCGCCGCAGTAGAACTCATCCGCGCGAGATCCCTCGTCGGCCGCGGCCGCCCCGGCGATCGGAACGGCCAGCAGCGACACAAGACTCGCAACGATTACAGACTTCCTGCCCTTCATGTTGCGCCTCCGTCACTCGTATTGAACACCTTGGAATAGATCGCAGCGTCGATCAGGTTTGCCCCGTTATCGAGCAACCGCACGACGAAGCCGAACGCGGCACCCAACGCCTGACGACCCGCCTCTGTGATCGAAAGAAGCCCCTCTTGCGTCATGAGCAGCCACCCCGACCGGGACATTCGCTCCATCGACAGGGTGATGGCTCCCGCTGGGACGTCGTTTCGACGTAGCTCGGCCACACGGCGAAGCGCGGTCTCCTTGCAAACCACGTTCCCATTCACGACCCCCGAAAGGATTGCGAGGTCCACGATCCCCATGCCCAGAACGTGATGCTGGACCCCAAAATTAACGACCTCCGCCGCCATCGTCAGTTCGCTCCATGATCGCTGTAATACTTGGAGATGCGGGCCTGAATATCCTGCATCGTCTGCACCTCATCGGGCAGCTTCGCGGCATCGACGAAGTCTTTGTAGACTTCGGTGAAGTCCATTTTCGAGAGATCGAGTTGCTGGAACTCGTAGATGCTGAATCCGCCGCATTGCGGGCTCTTGGGCGTCCCGAACGTCTTACCAAGCTGCGCACGCCCCTGCTCCTGGATCACCCGAGTCAGCTTGCTCTCAAAGCAGCAATAGGTCGTGCGACGCGTGGTGCAGACAAACAGCACCTTCTGCGAACAGTAGGTCCCGATCATGTGGCAAAGCCCCATGCGGTCCTTCACGTCCAGCGTCTTTTCCTCGGTGGAGCACAGAAACGTCGTCAGGAACGGCGTCGCCAGTGCGGCGATCGCTGCAGGACCACTCGCCAGCGCAGCGGCGCCCGTAGCTGTGGAGAGAAGGCCAGATGTCTTCCCGGCGCAGCAATTGACCAAACCGAAGATCGGCTTGTGACACCCGGTGGCCGTTCCTGAAAACAGTGTCAGGCTGTTCTCATCCCACTCATCCTTGGCTTGGCCAAGGGCGTGCATGGCAACGAGCGCATCCTTGAACTCGGTGCTCGCCTCCCGCTCGACCTGCTGACAATCCCCGTTGATGCAGTAGACGTCGTTGCTGCAAATATATTGAGGCGCTGCGGTTTGGCCCGAGTTCGGCACCTCGCACTTGAACACCCGGTTTTTGACGGTGCACTGGTCATCAAGGCACTCCTCATGATCAAACGAGCAGGTCTGTTTTCCTTCGACTGCAGCGCAATCCGACTGCCCTCCGACGACGGTCTGGCACGAGTAGGTCTTGGTTTTCTCCCAGCAGGGTAGCGTGACCGAGATCCCGTCGATAACCTTGGTCTGCGTCCCGCCAGTGCAAGTCTCGCCCTGATAAGTGCAATCCGACCCCGCGGAGCACGCACCGGCCTGCCACTGCTGCGTGAAATACTCCGGGGGGCTAGTTGCGACGGGTGGCGCGCTGCCGGTGTCAGCCGTGCAGGTATAGTACTTCTGGGTCACCCACTGCTTGCAGGCATTGATATAATAGGAAAAGCCAAACTGGTAGTCGGTCACCAACTCGCTGTCCCAGCTCGCACATACCTGCGTTTCGGTGACGGAGGCCGGCTTCCCCGTCTGGGCGCAATAAGGCGAGCCCTGGTACGTATCGCAGGTTGGAAACGTCACGGTGACGTTGCCGAAGTCAAAGTAATGAACGCCGTCCCCTAGCAAATACTGGGCTTGCTGACCCGAGTTGGCCCCGGAATCTGCGCAATTGTATGTCTTGTTGATCACTTCCAACGCGCCAGGCGGGGGCGGAATAACCTCCGTCCCGATAAAGAATGAAGTGGGTTCTGTGTGGGTGCTGGAGCACGTATAATAGTTCAGTTGGATGTTGTAGCCGGTAAGGTCAAACGAATTAGTGAGATGGCACGTCCCGTCCTGCGCTAGGGGTGTGCAGTTGTCGAAGCCCGTGTAGAGGGACTTCGCGCATAGATACTTATTGCCGAGGGTGTTGGCGTGGGTGAGCACCAGTTGAGAGGTGCAGGTCGTATCCACGTCCTTGACCGCCGAGCCGGTGTTGCACGTCTCGTAATAGTAGTCTGGCGTTCCGCCCGTGGTGGGCAAAGGCTGACACTGCGATGCCGTCGACGTGGTCGACAGGCCGGTCCCGGTGTACGAGTTGGGATCATCCTCGATCGCCTTGGCGCTGCTCACATCGATCATCTTGGGATCAAAATACGGCCTGTTCGGATTCTTGACCACCTTGGCTGCATCGCTTGTCGAAGCGGTAGAACTTCCCGCCGAGATCAACGCATCGGGATCGTTCTGGTAGGCACTCTCTGGCAAGCTGGTCCCGGCGTAGTACGGAACGACCGAAGGCGCCCCAGTTTGCGTGGTGACGGTCACTGCTCCGTCGCGCGCCGCCTTGGCCAGGTCCGTCGCAGCTGCCTTTGCGTCATCGCGCGACATCTGCGCGCTTGCCGGCGATGCAGAAACGCCTAGCGCCACGAGAAAGGCGACCCAGCCCCTCACTGCAAATGCTTCGCGTTCAGGTTAGACAGAGCAACCTGAGCAGTGCGAGCACCCGGGCCCTTCTCCTCGACGAACCGCTCCAGCGCGAACCGCACCGTCACGTTTCCAGCCATACGATCCGACGGCGGAGGCGTGCTGACACAATCCAGTTGATCGCAGGGTTCAAAATCCGACCCTGCGACGACGAACGTCGGCGCGACCTGGACGTTGAAGGCGCGGAATAAGCGCGGGTCAACCATGATCCGGACGTTGGTGTCGTCCTTGCTCACGACCTCATGCAGTTTTGCCATGAACTGCTTTGCCGAATTCCCGGGAAACCCGCGAAACACAACAACGCCGCCAGCGGCCGCCGTATGGTTGATCAGCGGCTTCAAGGACTCTGCGGGCATTGATGTGCTGGCGAAGACCATGAACATGGGGGCGCCTCCCTGCCCGCCCTTCAGGATCTCCGACGCCCCAGAGACGAGCTCATCGAAATCGATCGCGCCCGAGGGGTCTCCCGCTGCACCCTTGAGGCGGGGATCGGATATCCGCGTCATTGCGTGCTGAGCGATCTGCTCGGCTTGGTCCTTCATCTCTTGATCGCGACGCTTCACATCGTTGACGAAGTCCTGAAGATCACTGCCTTGCGTCTCAGCCTTCTTCAGAAGGCCTGTAATATCGATGCCATCCACGCTCTGCGCTGCGACACCCGTGGCAATGCCGAGGGCGCCCAGAAGCCCGAACTTGAGAACTGATCGAACCATTGGAACCCTCCTAAAGTACGCAGCAGTTGCGCTTACGCCACAACAAGTACCCAACGTCTTCACCAACAACCGGGTAGAGATTTCCAGCCTTCGGCAGCAGAGTGCTTCCACCAATCGGCATACAGGACCCTTTGCCCGACACCATCGGCGACGGGTTAATCGCCTGGAGGCGGTATTGCGATTTCTTGAGGATCGGCATCAGGTACTTGTGACACAGACCTTGAGAGCCCATCGTCCCCCATGCCAATCCTTCCCGGTGCATCTTGTAGATCATG
>Ga0209643_1002812_pt1 | contig 10291 bp, 9 predicted proteins | sample AutmiccBRH37_all_FD_187383 | JGI IMG/M metagenome (GOLD analysis project Ga0209643, IMG submission 187383) | Deep subsurface microbial communities from Mt. Terri, Switzerland - Autotrophic microbial communities BRH/37_all (SPAdes) (version 2) | ecosystem: Environmental > Aquatic > Deep subsurface... | reverse complement strand
ACCAGAGATCATATGGGAATTCCTGGCCATGAAGAGCACTCTTCCATATTTGCTAGAGACCGTGCGCCAGGCGGCACAATTGGGAGTGAATCGGGTCTTCGTTTCCCATATTCTACCTATGCGGGAAGAGTCGATTGTTGAAACCCTTTATCACCCTATGCTTCCTGAGACAGAACGTACCTTTCAAGAGGCTTTGTTTGTGGGGCTAGCCAAAGGTGTGGAGGTGGTCTTGCCCAAGAGCGAGTTAAAAACAGAACGGTATTGCAAGTTTATGGAAACTCAAAGTGCGGTTGTACGCTGGGACGGTCATGTTTCTCCCTGTTATCGGTTTTTGCATTCTTATCCAGAATATGTTTTTGGAAGGCACAAGTTGATTGACGCCCACAGTTTTGGTTCACTCAGTGAGCAACCGTTGCTTAAAATCTGGACTTCTCCTGAATTTATGAGTTATCGTTACAATGTTCTGCACGGCGAATACGCATCGTGTCCTGATTGTAAGTGGGTTGATGGGTGTGATATGGTTCTACGGGCAGATATGGATTGCTTGGGCCATGCTCCGGCTTGTGGAGATTGTCTATGGGGACGGGGCATAACCGTTTGTCCTTGAGTTGTACTCGGGGTTGAATTGCATTTCCCCTTACAGAAAGAAGGATTCAAATAATAGGATGTAGAATTATTACAAGTGGGTTAAGTAATATTAAAAAGATTTTAGGAGACTGAGTGATGTTTAAAAAGATATTAGTAGCAACAGATGCCTCGGAGTATTCACGTCGAGCGTTGAAAACTGCGTTAGAACTTGCTAAAACATTTGGTGGGGAAGTCGAGCTTTTGAACGTTATGTACATTCGGGAAGCCTACTGGGGTTATAATATGGCCTATAGCATTTTAATTCCTCCAGAACAAATTGAAGAGGCAGGGGTGCTTACCTTAGAGGCAACGCTTGAAGGAATCAATGTAGGGAATGTCCCTTTGAATAAGAAAGTAGTTCAGGGATACCCTGCGACTATGATCTTAGAAGAGGTTGAGAAAGAGGCCATAGATTTAGTGGTCATGGGGAGCCATGGTTACGGTCCGATTGCTGGATCTGTGTTAGGCAGTGTGAGTCAGCGTGTCCTTCAACGAGCTGAATGCCCTGTTCTTATAGTTAAATGAGCGTGTTAAAGTAATTGAAAGTAAAAAGCTGTTGATGATCAAAAATCGGCAACAGCTTTTTATATTCATATGCGTTAACGTACAAGTATTTACCAACGGAGGGCTTAAAGTGGTAGTCCCAGTCGCCGAATGAGCGCAAATCCTGCCCGTTTGGCGAGAGGAAGAAATATTTTGCGCGCTAAAGGAAAGCCAACTCGTTGCACAAGGGGAATACCCACTTTGCGTGCCAGGGGAGGTCCAAGGTGCTGAGCGATGGGAAGGCCTACTTTCCGTGCCAAGGGAAGCCCGAATTGTCGCATAAGAGAAGGACCATATTGTTTTATGAGTGCTTCAGCTTGCTGTTGCCAGACGTTAGAAGATTTTGGCCAAGCTGAAGAGGCTTGCGGTAAATAATTAGGTTGATTCTGAACAGAGGTGGGTTGGGTTACAGATCGGGTTATAGCTTGATCCATGGGCTGAGTCGTCTGAGAAGTAGGTGTAGAAATTTGCTGTTTAGCAGATGATGGTTCTAGCCCCTGCCACGGAACAGGGCTAGTCCCCTGTCGCTGAATTGGGGAGAACCTGTTCTGTTGAATCGGAGAATAACCCCGTTGCCCCATCAACGATTTCATGGGCAAGCCCCCTTTATATAAATATGAGAATCATTGGGTTGTGATACAAAATATGCATTAACTACCGCAATGTTCCATGTGAGGCTAAAAATATCCAAATAACATACAATAAGAATTTTCTATTGCTATTATATATTTATTAGGAGGGTATAATAATGGACAGTATTCAGGAACAGGCCTTAAAACTCCATAAAGAACTGGTAGGTAAAATCGAAGTCGTCGGTAAAGTAGAACTTAATACTCCTGACGATTTGAGCCTAGTTTATACGCCGGGAGTAGCTGAACCTTGTAAAGTGATTGCTGAAAATCCGGACGCAGCTTATGACTATACTGGACGGGGTAATATGGTCGCTGTGGTATCTGATGGTACAGCGGTGTTAGGTTTGGGTGATATCGGCCCCCTCGCAGCTTTGCCAGTTATGGAAGGAAAGTGTGTTTTATTTAAGAAATTCGGGGGAGTCAATGCGTTTCCCATCTGTTTAAATACTAAGGATGTTGATGAAATAGTTCGGGTCATTAAGGCCTTGGAACCCAATTTCGGCGGAATAAATCTTGAGGACATTTCTGCACCTCGTTGTTTTGAGATTGAAGCACGGCTGAAAAAGGAGACCAATATTCCGATCTTCCATGACGACCAGCATGGGACAGCTATCGTGGTATTAGCAGCGCTCATTAATGCATTAAGGGTTGTTAACAAGAAAATCGATGAGATAAAATTGGTACTTAACGGAGCAGGCTCCGCGGGAATAGCCATTACGAAATTATTGCTCCAAGCGGGTTTGAAAAATTCGATTATGGTCGATCGTGCAGGTATGCTTTGCACAGGTGAACGTTGGATGAATTCGGCTCAGGAAGAGATGGCGGAGCTAACAAATCATACAAAACTTAAAGGCTCCTTAGCTGATGCACTGATGGGGGCTGATGTCTTTATTGGGGTTTCAGCTCCAGGTGTACTAAATGGGAAAATGGTAACAACTATGAATTCTGGGGCAGTCATTTTTGCTATGGCAAATCCTACGCCTGAAATATTCCCCGAAGAAGCCTTGGCTGCAGGAGCGGCGGTTGTTGGGACTGGTCGTTCTGACTATCCTAATCAGGTGAACAATGTTTTAGTTTTTCCAGGCATGTTTAGAGGCGCGTTAGATGTCCGTGCTAAAGATATTACGGAAGAAATGAAACTCGTCGCCGCCTATGCCATCGCAGGAATTATAACTGATGAAGAACTAAATGCTGAATATATTATTCCGGGGGTCTTTGATTCCCGGGTAGCACCAAAAGTTGCTGCCGCAGTTGCTCAAGCCGCTATTAATTCGGGAATTGCCCGTATTTATCCAAATCGTAAGACTCCCACTTCTACAAGTGGGAGCGATACACCTTATTCTGCTTCGGTGGGGGTAGAGTCCCCCACCGAAGACTCGATGTTCAACTTAAGTTGAACGAGTTCACTGAGATATTTGAAAAGACGAGTCAGTTATATAATCATCAAGTGGTAAATATAGTTACAAGCAAGAAAAAGGGGTTCCGTTGGAGCCCCTTTTTCTTGCCATTATGAAAGGTTAGGTGCGTTCATCACTATTCAGGAAGTAGAAGTCTTATATGGTAATGCATTTCAGAATATTTAACGTCATTGGAATGAATATGATATAATTTCATTACAAAATTAAGTATTTTACGACATTCTTCGACCTTGACGGATTTTATAGAGGGCGGTTACCCATATGATTTCTGGAACGTGTGATCAGATTGTAGCTTTATGCATGAAAGGTGTTATTTTATAATGCAAGAACGTCATCCAATAAAATATTTAGCTCCTGCATGGTTCGCCGTGGTTATGGGCACAGGAGGAGTAGCGAATACACTCTACTTATGGCAGAATTCTTTTCACCTAGGATACTTTTTAGGAATATTACTCGCCGCTCTTGCCGATATTCTTTATTTTATCGTTTTATTACCTTGGGTAATCCGCTGGGTCAGGTACTACGAGTATGCCCGTCGTGACTTGCAACACCCGCTTGTCGGCAATTTCTTTGTCACAATGCCCGTTGCAACTACAATTTTGGGAACAAATATTTATCTTATCTGGAGCAAGTATCTGGGTGAGTCCCTAACTTACTCTTTGATTTTCGTGCTCTGGATCATCGCCATTGTTGGAGTGACTTTTTTCACCTTTTACACCACGTTTAGAATTATGCGTGTAGATGAAACTCCTAAACCGGAGATGATTAACTTTTCCTGGATTATGGCACCGATTGCGAATATGGCTGTTTCACTGATCGGTAATCCAGTACTTGAGCTCACCACGAAACTTTACCCAACATGGAGTTTATCTGTCCTCATTACAAATACCGCCTTATTCGGTATCGGTTTTTTTCTATTTATATTTATAAGTGCAATAGTTTTTGTTCGTCTAGCCAATCATCCGCTTCCCCCTGCGGAAACGATACCGTCCTTTGGTATTTTTGTCAGTGCAGTCGGGCTTGCAGTTAGTGCAGTCATTGATGCTTCAAAGAATGCTCAAAGTATGGGTCTTTTAGCTTCAACCGATCTATCCAATCTTATTGCTGTGGTCGTCTGGGGATTTGGAATCTGGATTGTCGGGATAATCATGATTATCAGTCTCTACCAGTTCCGTAACGGAGGGATTCCGTTTAGTATGGGGTGGTGGGCGTTCATTTTCCCATTAGGGGCTTATACCATTTCGAGCCAGAAAATAGCCGCGTGCTTTGAAACCCCTCTTACGTCCGGGTATTCAGCATTTCTGACAATACTCTTAGTCATTCTTTGGGTATATACCTTTACGAATACTGTTAGCGGAGCGATAAGTGGGAAACTTTTCACTGGTACTCCAATGACCTAAAAGACACTAAAGGTACCCTATCCATCGGCGGGTAAATCTGAATACGATACAATTCTAAACGTCCTATATCTGTACTCATAGACGCTATCCTGAAGGTGATAAGTAACAAGCAATTTGAGTTCTAGATAAAACAATAAAGGGATACATGAAAACGCATCCGTTTTCATGTATCCTTTTGATTTTACTATTCGGCGAGAGCAATCGCTTCAATTTCGATAATTGCGTCCTTTGGCAACCGGGCAACTTGTACAGCCGAACGGGCAGGAGGATTACTCGGGAAATAGGTGGCGTAAACGGCATTCATGGCTGCGAAATCATTCATGTCTCTCAGAAAAACCACGGTTTTTACGACTTTGTCTATAGAAGCGCCTGAGGATTCTAAAATTGCTTTGACATTATCTAAGGATTGTTTGGTTGCTCCTTCTATATCAGCGACCAATTCTCCACTTAGCGTGTTGATAGGGAGCTGTCCAGATGTGAAAATTAAATTTCCTACTTTAATCCCTTGAGAATAGGGGCCGATGGCTGCGGGTGCATTTTGGGTATTGAGAGTTTGTTTATTCATGGTGATCTACCTCCTTGAAGTTGTCAGTCATTGGCGTAAAGTATTCTTCATACCATACCATAACTGTATTTAAGTATACTTGATTTTAGGGAATAGACCAAGCAAGGCATTTGTAACCTTAAACCCTTCGAAGGTTAGGTTAGTTGTCTTGTCCAGTTTGCATATTACTTAGATCAAACTCATGGTTCACTTCGACACTATGTTCCTGTCCCGGGATAAAACTTTTTTCCTTGAAAATCACATGATTATTACGGTCTATCAATAGTACTGTGGAAGATCTTGTCCCGTAATCTGCCCCTTGGATAAAGGTTGAGGATAAGAATCTTTCCAGTTCTTGGCTTATCCCGGTATCTGGCAATTCGTGGTCCTGGGCAAGTTCAGTATCTGCTAAAATTTCGAAGAGAGGTTGCGGTTCAATTAGCGTCTTTTTTTTTAGGTAGTTGGCTAATGCTTGTTTGCCTTTTTGAACTTTAGGCCAAGGCGTGTCTAGAAAATGATTACTAAGTCCATAAATTCCAGGTTTAAGTGCCAAAGCTTTCGAGGACAGTTTATTAAAATATAATAGCTTTGATGCGTCACCAACTAAGAGATTAAAAGGATTAAAAAGAGTACGCTGATTGGCAACCTCTTGCATGTACTTTACTGGAGATTCATTTGAACATAGAAAGTTACTCACTAACATACCACGTGATTTTGGGTCAATAATTTGGGCAGAAGGGTCCCGAAAGTTTGTTAGTGCAGCAAAACGACCTGAGCGTGTAATCCCCATCCAAGTTCCTAGCATCTCCAGATCTCTACCTGCTAAAACCCAAGGGTGAGTCTCCCAGAACCGAGCAGAATCAGTCGGTCGACGATAGTACTCATCCCTATTTGCTGCCAAAATAAAGCGATAACGTGGATGGCAATCATACGCAATAAACAGCAAACACATAGTTGTTCCCCCTTTCATTTTCTGCTTGCTCAAAATAGGGCTAAACTCTATGCTCTTATCAAAGATGTTATGGATATCTAACTAATGGATACAAACTCTTGACGTTATTATAAGGGATATTTATGTATTCCGACAAGCTTTGCTGGACATGACAAGGATAAAAAGGAAAGCCCATTACCCCTGCCTAAGGAATAATGGACTTTTTTTGTCATTCTGTGGGAGACATACTCCTAACTTTTTTAGCTGATCTTGTTGGGACTTTTTTTCTAGAAAAACTTTCACAGGTTACTGCTTTTAAATCACCATAGGTCCAATAGCCGTCATTAATACCGGTGCAAAGACCGATTAATTTATCATCTGCTTTTTTAAAATAAGAACAAATCTTGCACTTGGCTAACTGCGCAAACTTGCTGCATACTTGGTGATCGATCAAAACAATTTCTTGCGTGTAATTACAAATACCTTTGGCGACATCAATCGGAATAAAATTCTGACAATCATCATGTCTTAAATCTTCACTCATTCGTTATCACATCCTTAACTAAATTCCTTCGTACTCGGTCCTGGCGATAACCTCGTCCTGAATTGGCTTGCCAATTTCCACCCAATATTGAGTAAAGCCAGCTACGCGCACCATAAGATCACGGTGTAGGCCAGGAGTTTCTTGAGCGTTTTTAAGCATTTTAGAATCAACAATGTTGTATTGAATGTGATATCCACCTTGACGCAAGTAAGCGCGTGTAAGTTCAAGTAGCTTCTTTGATCCTTCCAACCCTTTTACCGAATTCGGGTGGAGTTTAAGGTTCATTTGCGAATTCTGTGATTGGGTATGATCCCAAACTGTAGCTGAGTTGAAAAGTGCGTAGGGGCCGTTCTTATCTGTACCTGGATAGGCTGACATTGAACCATCAGCATACGTGGTTCCAGTCAAACGTCCATCGGCAGAAGCCAAGGTCGCAGCGCCTTGTGGCCCGTGGGTAGAAACGGAGATTTGACAAGGGTACATAGGCTTAGCATACAAAGATTCAAAATCCTTGCATATTACACATAACCACTCTTCATACTCTTTCAGAATACTGTCGGCAAAGAAATCGTCATTGCCATACTTGGGAGCTTTTAGACAATCGCTATGAATCTCCGCAAATTGCTCCCCGTCACTTTTCCTTTCTTGAGTAGCCAAGGAGAAACTGCCGATTTCCAGAGCAGATTTAAAGCCGAAGTTATTCAGGATGGCTTCCTTCATTTCCACCAAGGAATATTTCTGATCCTCATATACCAATTTTTTTAACGCGACCAGTGAGTTAACTTGATTAATCGTCCCACAGGTTTCAATATTAAACGTCGCGTTATAGCGGTAACCAAGGTTGCCAATATGCTGCCCCTTAGTCAGGCAATCTGGTTTGAGAAGAGAATTAAATACTGACATGTTATTTTTTCGCCAAACATCGTGCTGGATATTGTTCGTTTTTGCAAGACAATCAACAACAAGAAGGTAATATTCTTTAAAGGTTTCCAATAGTTCCTCATAGGACTCCAGTTCTTTATTATGGGGTGGCAGTACTTGTTCTCTGATCCTATGATCATAACCATTCGTAAGCACTAATTCGAGCACCTTGGGATTGGCAATAAAGTGAACACCAACGCTGGTAGGTTGTCCGGCACCGCCGGTAATCCAATACTTTTTGCCGTTTAGAGTTAGTGCGTGCCAAGCGCAGGGAGAGGTTTCCAAACAGCCACCAATTGCTACAGACCGTGCTTCCTCGATAGTCATACCTTCAGGACCATATTGTCTCAGTAAGAAGGCAATCGCATTTTGGTTGTTCATCCAAGCGGGATAACCTGTACCAGTCTTATTACATTCAATGGCTTTCAGCAAGAATTCCTCCGGGAGCTTTTCATCATACAGCATGGATAGGGTCGGCTGGGTTGTTTCATTGGTCATGCCAGCCTCAATGATCAAAAATTCCAAACGGTTAGCTGCAGACTTGCCATCTCGGGTCAACCCGCCAAGAGCTAAATTGTTAAAAGTATTACCTGAAAGAACACCACCAACAACACCGGTAGAAGCAAAACAATCTATACAGGTAAATTTCATTCTATGGCATTCGAGCAGTTCAAGCACTTCACTTTCTGTAATTCGACCCGCTTCAATGTCTTGCTCAAACCAAGGATAGAGAACTTGGCCCAAGCGACCGGGAGATAACCCCGAGATAGCATCTTCATTTAGTACGGCAATGTGAATAAGATAGGTAAGCTGTAAAGCCTCCCGAAAAGTCCTGGGCTGATTAGCGGAAATCCAATCCATGATCTCGGCTATTTTACCCAGTTCTTCAAGTCGTTCCGGATCATTTATCAGTTGAGCCAGACGCCTTGCTTCTTTAGCGTAGTTGCGAATCCAGAGCTGAATGCCTTCTAGGGTTAGGATAACCGCTTCATAAAAATAGAGACGATCCATGCCGCTTACACCGTCACCATCTGCATTACCGGCAACCTCTGCTTTTCTTTCCTTGGCTAACTTAAGTAATCCATCAAAACCATATTGAAGGGGGAAATAGTAATTGACGACTTCCCGTCCTTGCGGTAGGGTATAGCCCGAGTCAAACATGCAGATTAAGCTACGCATAACCTTTTCTTTAGTGTCATATTCGGGAACCATTTGTTCGTACTTGTGTCCCAAGTCGTCAACAGACTTGCCGACCCAGGCTTTCGCCAATTTCACCAAGGCAGGTACCTCTTCGGCACGCATCCCGAATTTTCCAGCAATCGAAGTGACTTTGCCGAAACTTTTGGTTACGTTACCACCACCCGTTCCGAACTCACTCAATTCGTCTGCGCTTGCGCTGCCCTTGGCAAGGGCTGATTGATAAAGTTCATCCTCTTTAGCCATAAAGTAACCTTCCGAAAGCCAAGGCATGGGAAAGGAACCACGATAATAGAAGGCCTTACTTCCTACCAACAATTCTCCAGGCCAAATAACAGGCGTAGAATGGGCGAAAGCTTCTTTTAAGGCAGCTGCACGCCGCACAACAGGAATTTCTCCATCCAGTTCTTGGTATTTTCGTGTATACCAGTAGGGGAACTCTGTTGTTGCTGATGAAAGACAGTTCATATACATTTCTTTCAGTTTTTTCACCCGGGGAAAAGGTTCTTTTTTAATCTCACGATCTACCACTTCAGCAGGTGCTTTGCCGCCGTACTGAAAGTTAATGTCCTGACCTTTTCCCGCAAGAATTTCAGCCAATGTCTTAACCATGCTAAAGCCTCCCTTTGTCTAAAAAAGACAGATTATTTAAAGTTATTTAAATATTACAAAAAATAAATTCTTAATACAATGTGAAAACTGATTGAAAGAAAAACTCTGATCTCGTAGGTTATCTACAGAACTTTAGCTGAACAGAATTTTACTACGGTTTAATGGTCGTCTCTGCCCTTAAACGGTTATTAATCCTTTCGAAAAAAACATCCTACACCTGGTAGATTGTCAGGTGTAGGAATTCGGGTTCGGGTTATACACGATAAAAGTTAGATATCTTTCCTTAAGACCTGTATTTCCATTTCATAATCATATTTACTGAAGGCAGATAGATCAATCATTTTAAAAGTTTGGAGGACAGTATCAGATATAATGTTCTGATGGCTTTTGGCATATTCATATATCTTTTCAAAATGTTGTAAGGAATTCGCTTCTGAATATTTAAAGGCACTGCTTAGGTATCTTCCTTCGGGCAGTATGAAATATTTCATGTCAGGTATTTCTCTATCGGAGATGGTACCTAATTTAGTAATAAGAAGTTCATGAGAGGCTAAATATTGCTTGCATGAATATACATAACACAGATTTTCGTCCGCTGTGTTTTCTTCACAGTGAAGATTGACATTATTCCTTTTCATGTATAAATCAATATTGTAGTGAGTTACATTGGCCTCGATATAATAAACTTTTCTTCTTAAAAAATATTGTTCAAAGATATCGCCAGTTTTATCTTTGGCATGTTGGCTTTTAATATCAGTGATTATTCTAGAAAGCATATCCTTAGAGTATTGATATTTTCTGATTTTATTATCGATGATGGATTTATGAGCTTCCAGGAACTCTAATAGTTCTTCACCATTCATGTTGTCATTCCACATTAACTTGATGTCTTCTAGAGGTACATATAATGACTTATTGAGAT
>Ga0209643_1002803_pt1 | contig 10334 bp, 9 predicted proteins | sample AutmiccBRH37_all_FD_187383 | JGI IMG/M metagenome (GOLD analysis project Ga0209643, IMG submission 187383) | Deep subsurface microbial communities from Mt. Terri, Switzerland - Autotrophic microbial communities BRH/37_all (SPAdes) (version 2) | ecosystem: Environmental > Aquatic > Deep subsurface... | reverse complement strand
CACTCGCAGATAAGCTCTTAGTCTCAGCAGCCCTAATTAGCTTAGTGGAATTAGATCAAGTTTCTGCTTGGATAGTTTGGGTTATCTTAGCCAGAGAATTTACTGTTACCGGACTCCGAGCTATTGCTGCGGCCGATGGAGTTGTTATAAGTGCCAGTAAACTAGGGAAAATCAAAACAGTTACTCAAGTGATAGCTATTTCTGCTATTCTGCTCCATGATTGGCCTTTGTCTTACTTGAATATACCTGTCGGAGAACCGATGCTTTACGTTGCCTTAGTATTTACTGTGATATCGGGAATTGATTATGTAATGAAGTCAAGGCACTATCTTAGTGCGCTGAAGAAATAGATATATTACTGCATTGCCCGCCTCCAATGTAAGGTGAGAGCTGTACTGCAGTACAGCTTACAACTGTGGATTAGGTTCGCTCATTAATGCACAAATACAGGGCTTAAGTAAGTAAAAGAGTTTTTTATCAAGAAAACTCTTTTCTTATAACTTTCTATCCTATATTGGATAAGTATTAACTTCGCGTGTAATAATTAAGGAGGAAAATATAATTCAGAGGAGTTAGAAGATGAAAGCAGAGATTATTTCTACAGGTACAGAGCTTTTATTAGGAAAGACTCTTAATACAAGTGCCTTTTATCTTACTGGGCAGCTCTCAGGATTAGGTATGGAAGTCGTTTATCATACCACTGTCGGTGATAACCAAGAGAGGCTCTTAGGAGCTCTTGAGCAGGCTCTTACGCGTTCTCAAATAGTATTTCTAACAGGTGGGCTGGGACCTACAGCAGATGATATGACTAAAGAAGTAGTAGCTCACGTTTTAGATCTTGATATGGATTTTTATCAGGATTGGATGAATTCAATTAGAGATTTCTATAATGAAAAGCTTAGCTTACCACCAGGTTCAGAAAAGCAAGCTATTTTTCCTAAAGGTGCTAAGATTCTTAAGAATGAGATGGGGACAGCTCCAGGAGCAATAATTGAAAAGAATGATAAATATTGTGTGATAATGCCAGGCCCTCCATCCGAAATGCAAGTGATGTTTGACCATCATGTTCTGCCAGAGCTGCAGAAAATTTTAAAAGAAGGTAAGGAAAGGATGTATGTAAGAGTTATAAAAGTTTTTGGGCTTGGGGAATCAGAGCTAGAACAACAGATTCAAGATTTAATGGCTCAATCATCTCCTTTTCTCACGCTCTTGGATAAACATACTTATATGGATTTGAGAGTGACGATTAAAACAAAGGATAAAGGTAAAGCTCAAGTAATCTTAGACAATACTGAAGCTGTTATAAGAAAAAGACTTGGGGATAGCATCTTCGGTGTTGACGATGAGACACATGCAAAGATAGTTGGGAATCTTCTTCGGAAAAATAAACTGGCCTTAGCTACTGCTGAGTCATGTAGTGGGGGTCTACTTGGTGGAAGGATTACTTCCGAAGCAGGAAGTTCCGATTACTATCTTGGAGGAGTAGTCAGTTACGCTAACTCAACGAAAGAGAAAATATTAGGAGTGAATTTGGATAGTTTAGCAGAACATGGCGCAGTCAGTGAAGTTGTGGCTAAGGAGATGGCTCAAGGAGTGAAAGAATATCTTCAAGCTGATTTAGGTCTATCTATTACTGGGATAGCAGGCCCAGACGGAGGGACAGAAGAAAAACCTATTGGTTTAGTGTATATCGGGCTGGCCCATTTTCAAGGGGTTGATATTCAGAAGTGCCAATTCGTTGGCAGCAGGGAATCTATCAGAAATATGACTGTAGAAACCGCCTTAAATATCTTGAGATTGTATTTACTCAAGCTAGGTTCAACTTGAAATTTTTTACAAGAAGTTTATTGACAAAAAAGATAGATAAAAAGTATAATGATATCGAACATATGTTTTGTGCCAAATGTTAAGAGGAGGAAAAAAGATGTCTGCTTCAGATAAATTAAAAGCATTAGATATCGCTCTAAGCCAAATTGAAAAACAATTTGGTAAGGGAGCGATAATGAAATTAGGTGAGGGATCAACTAGACTAGCTATTGCAACTATTTCTACGGGATCATTAGCCCTTGATAAAGCTCTTGGTGTAGGTGGTATACCGAGAGGAAGAGTTACGGAAATATATGGACCTGAGTCATCCGGGAAAACAACTGTAGCACTTCATGTAATTGCCGAAGCTCAAAAGACCGGAGGAGTTGCGGCTTTTATTGATGCTGAACATGCTTTGGACCCAATATATGCTCGAGCTTTAGGTGTACAAGTAGAAGACTTATTGGTTTCCCAACCCGATACAGGAGAACAAGCTCTAGAAATTTGTGAAGCCCTTGTGAGGAGTGGAGCAATAGATGTTATCGTCGTAGACTCTGTAGCAGCTTTAGTACCACGAGCAGAGATAGAAGGAGAGATGGGAGACTCTCATGTAGGCTTACATGCTCGTCTTATGTCCCAAGCCCTAAGAAAGCTTACAGGGGCAATAAGCAAAAGTCATACATGTGTTATATTCATTAACCAGATAAGAGAAAAAGTTGGCATAATGTTTGGCAATCCTGAAACTACAACAGGAGGCAGGGCTTTAAAGTTTTATTCTTCAGTGAGACTAGAAGTAAAAAAACAGGATGTTATCAAACAGGGGCAAGACATAATCGGTAATCGAACTAGGGTTAAAGTTGTAAAGAATAAAGTTGCTCCTCCCTTTAACTATGCTGATTTCGATTTGATTTATGGTGAAGGTATTTCCCGAGAAGGTAGTATTATTGACATGGCAGCAGAGTCAGATATCATAGCTAAATCTGGAGCATGGTATTCCTACAATGGAGAAAGACTTGGTCAGGGAAGGGAAAATGCAAAAGATTATCTTCGCCAGAACCCTGAAATCGCACAAGAAATCGAAAGCAAAGTAAGAGAAATGGTTTTAGGTTCTATTAAGAAAAGTAAGCCTCAAGAAGATATTGAAATCTCAAATGAGGAGTAGTGACAAATCAGCTAAGAGTGCTCTTAGCATCGCCCTAAACTATTTGAGCAGAAGACAGTTGACTATCTTTCAGCTTACTAAGAAGTTGGAACAAAAAGGTTTTACTTCAGATGAAATTCTTGAGGCCTTAGATAAACTAATCGAATGGAAATACCTTGATGACCATAGTTATGCTGTCGCTTACTGTAAAAATAAACGGGATAAGTATTCTAGGGCAAGGATAAAAATGGAGTTGCAAAAGGCAGGTATTGATAAACAAATTATCTTTGTAGTGCTAGAAAATTTATATATTAGTGCTAGGGAAAACAAGACCTGCTTGGAGCTCGGACAAAAGTTATTTCAGATTGAACAGGAAAAATGGGAAAAAAGATATAAAAATATAAGTAAATTTTCGTTTGAAATATATATTAAGAAAAGAATAGGGGATAAGCTTTTGCAAAAGGGTTATCCCCTAGATACTGTAAGAAATGTTCTTGCCGAAATTATCTCTGGAGAGAATTTTTAGATACGGTTAATTAAGTAAACTTGACAATAATTATACATTTAATTAAACTAATGATAATGGACCTGTACCATGTAAATTATTAACCTCTAAAAGGTTTTCTCTTATATATTTTTTGCAACCGAACATCATGTGGCATCTAGGCATTGAGTATACGTTTTAAGGGAAGAATTATCATTAAGGTTATTTTTTACAGGACTGGTCTGACCAGTTTTTTTTATTTTTGAAGATAAAATGAGATTAAGTTTATATTTTTTAAGTATGAGGGAGGTGAAAAATATGGGGTTATCAGTTTTGTATGTTGTAATTAGTTTATTGGCTGGACTGGGATTAGGTGGTCTAGTTGGATGGTTTATTCGTAAAACAGTTGCGGAGAAAACTATTGGTTCCGCTGAAATAGAAGCGAAAAGAATCAAAGTGAATGCTGACACCGAAGCTGAGGCCAAAAAAAGAGAAGCTATTGTTGCTGCTAAAGAAGAAGTCATGCTTATCCGTAATGATGTCGAAAAAGAAACAAGAGAGAGGCGCAATGAACTTCAGCGTATGGAGAGGCGTTATCTTCAGAAAGAAGAAACTCTGGAACGAAAATTAGAGACATTAGAACGTAAAGAGGAGAATTTACAGCGCAAAGAAGCGGATGTAGAAAAGCAAAAAAATAGTTTAAACGATTTAATTGCCAAACAAGTAGCCGAATTAGAAAGATTATCAGGTATGACCCCTGAAGAAGCTAAGCAACTTCTGCTAAAAAGTGTAGAAGAAGAAGTCCGTTATGAATCGGCGATTATGATTAAGGAATATGAGACCCGAGCCAAGGAAGAGGCTGAGAAAAGGGCAAAAGATATTATCTCTCTTGCTATTCATCGCTGTGCGGCAGACCATGTTGCTGAGAGTACTGTTTCTGTTGTAGCATTACCGAATGATGAGATGAAGGGACGTATAATCGGCAGGGAAGGTCGTAATATCAGAGCTTTGGAAACTCTTACAGGGATAGATTTAATTATTGATGACACACCTGAAGCAGTCATCTTATCCGGGTTTGACCCTATTAGAAGAGAAGTTGCCAGGGTAGCTCTTGAGAAACTTATATTGGATGGAAGGATTCATCCTGCTAGAATTGAAGAGATGGTTGATAAAGCTCAAAAAGAAGTTGATCAGAAAATTCGTGAAGAAGGTGAACAAGCTACTTTTGAAACAGCAGTTCACGGACTTCATCCCGAACTCATCAAACTTTTAGGTCGTCTAAGATTTAGAACTAGTTATGGTCAAAACGTCTTAAAGCATTCTACAGAAGTATCTCATTTAGCTGGTTTAATGGCAGCTGAGTTAGGCATTGATGTTCAGAGTGCTAAACGTGCTGGACTATTACATGATATTGGTAAAGCAGTTGACCATGATATTGAAGGGACCCATGTTGAAATTGGTGTTGATATCTGCAAGAAATATAAAGAATCAACTGATATTATTCATGCTATTGAAGCCCATCATGGAGATACTGAACCGAAAACTATTGTTGCCGTACTTGTGGCGGCAGCAGATGCTGTATCTGCTGCTAGACCAGGTGCCAGACGCGAAACTTTGGAAACTTATATCAAACGTTTACAGAAGCTAGAAGAGATTGCTGAAACCTTTGAAGGTGTAGAAAAATCTTATGCTATTCAAGCAGGTAGGGAAATACGAATAATTGTTAGTCCGGATAAAATTGATGATGTCCTGGCCCCAAGGGTAGCCCATGATATTTCTAAGAGGATTGAAGCAGAGTTAGAATATCCCGGACAAATAAAGGTAGTTGTTATTCGGGAAACCAGAGCAGTTGATTATGCTAAGTAGAATTAGTTTCTAGTACTTTAGATTTTGTAACCCAATTAGCTGTCTTAAGAGTAAATCCTAAGACAGCTAATTATTTTTTGTAATTATTACTAGAGAGAATAATGAAGGACTTTACGTATAAGCGAAGAATAATTATACGATTAGGAATACAATTTACTGTTTAGGGAAAGGAATAATAAGATGGTCGCAATGGATGTAACTAATGTTGATTCCAACTATTTGAATTACAGCACGGGGTTATTAGTATCTATACTATTAAGATACCCTGAAGTTGGAACCATCAGTTGCTGTCAAAAACAACAGGCACTAATTCTCAAATTCTTAGTGACTAAGGACTGTAAGTTTGAAGGGCTTAAAACAAAGCTGACACAAGCCTTAGAAATGTTTCATAAAATAGAAGGTCGTAAAATGCGATTGTTCAGTATTGAGAAACAAGAACAGGAACTCGATTTATTAGTTATAACTAGAGATCTTGGCAGCATTACTCAGAATGAAATGAACTTGATTGTGGAAATTATTAAAAATGACCTCGAAAAACAATTGATTGTCGATGACAGTAATTTGATGGAAGAAGAAATTGTTTTTCAAGAAGAGACGATAAATCACATGTTAGCAGCTATACGTTCTAACGGAACAGAAAAAAATATTACAGCTTTAAGAGATGATGGAAGAGTCCTTGTTTTTAATGGTTAGAATATAATTGTGGCTTAATGATTTAGGAATGATTGTGGAGAGGAATTCATATGCAGATACTATTTATAGGGGATATAGTTGGGAAACCTGGAAGAGAGGCCATTGCAACCTTAATACCAGATCTTCAGAAAGATTTTTCCTTTGATCTTGTTATAGCTAATGCTGAAAATGCTTCTGGAGGAAGAGGGCTGACAAAGGAAGTTGCTCAAGAACTATATGATTACGGAATCCACTTTCTAACCATGGGGAATCATGTTTGGGATCAAAAAGAAATACTTAAGTATATTGATGATGAAAAAAAGCTTATAAGACCTGCAAATTATCCTATAGGCGCACCTGGTAAAGGTTACGGTTTTGTGATGAGAAATGGGATTAAAACCGGTATTATTAATCTCTCTGGACGCATATTCCTTGCTCCTTTAGAAAATCCATTTTCCATGGTTATTCAAATAATTAATAAGATTGCAGCTGAGACACCTGTGATTCTTGTAGACTTTCATGCTGAGGCTACTTCAGAAAAGGTTGCCATGGGTTGGTTTCTTAATGGGAAAGCTAGCGCAGTATTAGGGACACATACACATATTCAGACTGCTGATGCCCGTATTCTGGATAAGGGTACCGCTTATATTACGGATGTAGGAATGACTGGACCTAAGGATTCGGTCTTGGGAGTTAAAAAAGAAATTATAATAAATAGTTTTATTACTCAAATGCCTGCTAAATTCGAGGTTGCTACAGGGACAGTACAGATTAATGCTGTTGTGTTAGATATTGATGAAAATACTGGAAAAACACGTCAAATTACTCCTATTCAAATATTTAGTAAATAGTTTCGAAGACCTAATTATTTTTTAAAGAAAAAAATCCTTAAACTAACTTAGTAAAAAGAGGATTTTTTTTAATTTACTAGAATATTATATACAAATTGAAGTGGAAATACATGTAAAAAAGATCAATTGGGAGGTATTAGATTTGGATGTTTTAAAAGTCTCAGCAAAATCAAGTCCTAATTCTGTCGCTGGAGCTCTCGCCGGGGTACTAAGAGAAAAAGGTGGTGCTGAGTTACAGGCAATTGGTGCCGGTGCTCTCAATCAAGCAGTAAAAGCTGTTGCCATAGCGAGAGGATTCGTTGCCCCGAGTGGGTTAGACCTAGTTTGTATTCCTGCCTTCACCGATATCATGATTGATGGAGAAGAAAGGACTGCTATTAAACTTATTGTAGAACCTCGCTAAATAATAATAAGATTGACACCTGTCGATATTACGACAGGTGTTTTTTGTCACGTACTAACCGTTTGACATAGTTAAAATTATGTTATTAATTACAATTTTGTGAATTATCATTGTCATTTAGCAGAACAATAAACTGCATTCGATAGCAGAATCTTACATGGGAGGATTATTATGAAGAAGCACTGGATTGTCGATGCTCATTGTGATAGCATAGGGGACTATTGTTCAGGAAAAAGAGACCTCAAGACAGATACAGACTCAGGGCATTGGGACCTAAATAAAGCTAAACGTGGAGGTATTGGACTGCAGTTCATGGCTGCCTATATAGAAAGCGAATATAAACCTCACTTAGCTACTTGGAGAGGTCTCCAGCTTTTGGATTCTGGCCATCATTTTATCGAAGAAAACAAGGATACAGTTTTCTTGGTCAAAAACAGGAGTGATATAGATAAACTTGGAAACCAGTCCTTAGGCATAATATTAAGTGTAGAGGGCGGAGAAATCTTAGGAGAGAGTTTGTTCATGTTGGACATTATTTATAGACTGGGAGTAAGAAGTCTGGGATTAACATGGAATGAACGCAATGCTATAGGGGATGGTGTTGGGGAAACTAGTAGCAAAAGTGGGTTGTCAGATTTCGGGAAAAAAGTTATTGCGAGAATGAATCTTATGGGTATGCTCATAGATGTCTCTCATCTTAATGAACCAGGCTTTTGGGATGTGTTAAAGATATCAGATAAGCCTATTGTGGCTTCACACTCTTGTGCTAAAGCTTTATGTAGTCATCCACGAAATCTAAGTGATGACCAACTCCGAGCTCTTGCTGATAATAAAGGGGTTGTCGGAATAAATTTCTGTCCGGATTTTCTCAATAGCAATGTTCAGGCAAGTATCGATGATGTCGCTAAACATATCTGCCATATCGTTGAGGTTGCTGGAGTAGATACCATAGGTTTTGGATCTGATTTTGATGGAATTCCTTCTACTCCTAAGGGTTTAGAAAATGCTGAAATGTTCACCCAGCTTTTAGATAAGTTGAGGGATTATGGTTTTAACCAAACTGAAATCTCAAAGATTTGTCATGGTAATTTTTTAAGAGTTCTCAGTAATGTGTTAGAATAATCTGGGAGGAAGAATAACCAAACAGATTAAGATTATATGCAAGAAGGAGCAGTTATGCTATGAAAAAAAAAGCAAGGTTTCAAGCTGATTTACATTGTCATACAACAGCATCTGACGGGTCGCTTAGACCAGGAGAAATAGTTGAACTTGCTTATAGTAAAGGATTGAAAGCTATAGCCATAACTGATCATGACACGATTGATGGTTGGCAGGAGGCTGAGGAAGTTGCCAATAGATTACCGATAAAAGTAATCAGAGGGGTAGAAGTCAATACCGACTGGCAAAAAAGAGAAATACATATTCTAGGCTATCTGTTGGACGAAGAATCTGGTTCATTTAACAGTCGAATAAAAGAACTTCAGGAAAAAAGGAAAATTAGAATTAAAGAAATACTCAGCAAGCTCAAACTATTTAAGATAGATATTACTTTTGAAGAAGTTATGCAATATGCTAAAGGAAATTCTATTGGTAGACCTCATGTTGCCCAAGCTATTGTCCACAAAGGTTATGCCAGAGATTTTCGAGAAGCTTTTGATAACTACCTTAGAATAGGATCACCGGCTTATGTCCCAAGATATAAACTTACCCCTACTGAAGCTATAAGATTAATTAGAGATGCAAAAGGAATCCCAGTCCTTGCCCACCCAGGTGCACAGCGGATCGATAAAGAGATTAACCTTTGGATCGAAGATGGCTTACAGGGTATTGAAGTCTATCATCCTGAACATTCCTGTGAAGATAGTCTAAGATATAACGCTATGGCTGAGAAGCTAGGGCTTATTGCTACTGGGGGATCTGATTTTCACGGCAAAAGTATAAAAACAGGCATTGATATTGGTGACAAGGGAGTGAATCTAGAGGTAGTCGATCAACTTGAAAGACTAAAACAAAAGTATATTTATAACTATTAATTGAAGAAATAAAGAAATTACGTTAAGATTAATCACACAACTATTTCTACTTAGGAGGAGAAACATATGGAATTCGCAACCAGGCTTAACACCCTTCAGACATCGATTTATTCTCAATTAGCTGAATTAAAGAGAGAACTACAATTATCAGGCAAGGATCTGATAGACCTTAGTATAGGCAGTCCTGACCTTTCTCCTCCGCACTCTGTGAAACAGGTTATTAGTCAACTTTCTTTGGAAGATCATGCCTATGACTATACCCTGACAAGGGGAATACCAGAGTTTAGAGAGGCCTGTGCAAATTGGTACAAGAAAAGGTTTAATGTAGATTTGAATCCAGAGACTGAGGTATTACCTGTTATGGGATCTCAAGATGGGTTATCACACATTTTTTGGGCATTTATTAATAAAGGGGATGCTGCTATTATCCCCGATCCTGGATATCCGATATATTCAGATGGTTTAGCTCTAGTTGAAGGAGAAAAGATTCCACTGCCGCTAGAAGAAAGAAATAATTACTTGCCAGATTTATCAGTTATCAGCGTAGCTAATGCTTCCAAAGCTAAACTTATGATTTTGAATTACCCTAATAATCCGACTGCAGCGGTTGCTTCTCATGAATTTTTCCAAGAAGTAGTGGAATTCGCTGCTAAATACAATATTGTTGTATGTCATGATGCAGCCTATACTGAACTGGCATTTGATGGTTATAAACCAATGAGCTTCCTGCAAACAGAAGGAGCAAAAGAAGTAGGGGTAGAATTCCATTCCCTTTCCAAAACTTTTAATATGGCAGGGGCTAGACTAGGTTTTGTAGTTGGCAACGCCAAGGTTCTGAAAGCTTTGGAAACCATCAAGTCCAATATAGATTATGGGACTTTTAGGCCTATACTTAAGGCAGGTATAGTAGCTCTTCAGGGGTCAAGAGAAATAATAGATCGTAATCAAAATACGTATAAGAAAAGAAGAGATATATGGGTAGAAGGATGTATTCGTGCAGGATGGCAGATGTCCAAGCCCAAGGGTTCGATGTTTGTGTGGGCACCCGTACCTAAAAACCTGAAATCACTGTCTTTCG
>Ga0209643_1002797_pt1 | contig 10367 bp, 10 predicted proteins | sample AutmiccBRH37_all_FD_187383 | JGI IMG/M metagenome (GOLD analysis project Ga0209643, IMG submission 187383) | Deep subsurface microbial communities from Mt. Terri, Switzerland - Autotrophic microbial communities BRH/37_all (SPAdes) (version 2) | ecosystem: Environmental > Aquatic > Deep... | reverse complement strand
CGCCAGGAACTGGCCCCTGGTGTTCCAGATAGTGCGCAGCATCTTTTTAAGTAGTACACCCATTACCAGTCAATCCTTTCCGGTGAAACCGGATTTTGATTTTCACTGATTTCTACAATTTTACCGCTTCTCATTCGAACAATGCGGTTGGCCATGGAACCTATGCCTGTATTGTGGGTGACTATCACCACGGTGCTTCCCCGGTGGCGGTTAATCCTGGACAAAAGCCCCAGTATAAGTTTTCCAGTTTGATAATCCAGTGCCCCTGTGGGCTCATCGCATAACAGAAGGTGTGGATTCTTTGCCGCTGCCCGGGCGATAGAAATCCTCTGCTGCTCTCCGCCGCTCAACTGGGATGGAAAATGATTCATCCTGTCCCCGAGGCCCATTTCTTTTAATACTTCAGCGGCTGGAAGGGGGTTATCCACCAGACCTGCGGCCAGTTCCACATTCTCTTTGGCTGTCAGGTCGGGCATAAGGTTGTAAAATTGAAATACAAAGCCCACCTCGTTTCGCCGGTATTGGGTAAGCCTGTCCTCACCTACAAGACTCAGTTCTTCCTGCTTAAAAAAAACCTGGCCCCCGGAGGGTTTATCCATTCCACCAATTATGTTCAGCAGTGTGCTTTTGCCAGAACCGCTGGGTCCAAGTATTACCAGTAGTTCTCCGGAATATATGTCCAGGGATGTTTCCTTCAGGGCTTCAACCTTTACATCCCCCATGGTGTAAGTCCTGGTTATCTTATCCAGTTTTATTAAAATGTTTTTTTCCATTTTTCTTCCTCAAGGGTTTAGTTTTTTTGTATTTCACCCTTTTTCCATCTCTGGTATTGCTCGCCAAAATCTGAGTAGTACCAGATTATGAAATTGAAATAATCCTTCATCTCTTTCATTTTTTCCAGGGCTGTTTTGTTGTCCACCGACAAGGAACCCAGACCCTGGTCGATGACCTTGCTCCAGTCGATTATTTTATTTATCTGATTCGACGTTGACCCAATCCAGTTTTGAATATTAGCCTGATACCAGTCCTTTCGGTTACCCGGAATGGTAACTTTTTCAAAAAACTTGACCAGAATTCCCTGGCGGACTGTCAGGGAGGCGGTGGCTTTGCTGAAAAGAAGATCTTTAGCTATCTGATCAAGGGTCCTGGGACTGTCTGCCAAAAGGAGGTATGCGAAAATACGGCCCAGGGTTCTGGAACCACCGGACTTTTCCATCAGAAGCCCCATATCTTCAATAAACTTGGATTCCTCTGGATTTATAACAATCACCTCCTGCAAATATAATAATATTTAATTAGTTTAATTGCAATTAAACTAATTAATTGCTTGATTTTAGCTGTAGAAAAAATTTTCATTCCCCAGGATTTTAAATGTGAAGGTTGAAATATTAAGCGGGGCAGGATAAAGTATCGAGGGGAGGTATTTGTATTGAAACTGAAAAAAATATTCATTATTAAAATAGGTATTATTTTAATTTTCGCCCTTATTTATGCCTTTATACCTGCTTTACAGACGGCTATCAAACAGGTGGTGTTCATGCTTTCAACGGTGGATGTCACCGCCATGAAAAACTATATTTTAGCTTATGGCATATGGGCTCCGGCAGTTTCTTTCGCTCTCATAATCTTCCAGTGTATTATTGCTCCTTTGCCCGGCTTCATAATAACCTTTGCCAACGCCGCCTTGTTCGGCTGGGTAAAGGGTGCCCTTCTTTCATGGTGCGGCCAATTGGCGGGTGCCGCCCTTTGCTATTGGATAGCCAGATTTTACGGCCGGTCGGTGGTGGAGAGGTTCACCAGCAAGTTTCTTTTGGAGGAGGTAGACAGCTTTTTTGAGCGCTATGGCAAGTTCGCCGTACTGCTGGCCCGACTTTTTCCCTTCATATCCTTTGATGTGGTTAGCTATGCGGCTGGACTCACCTCTATGGGTTTCCGGGGGTTTTTTCTTGCCACCGGACTGGGCATGCTGCCCGTAACCATTTTATATTCCTATTTGGGGGATGTACTTACAGGCAGCGTAAAAATATTTGTTGTTGCCATTTTAATCTTGGTTTTTCTGGTAATTTTTATTGCAGCCGCCAGAAAAATATACAGGGAAAGGTCTGGGAGGTTATTGCCACAGCCCCAGAACAAATAATGTTTAGTATTGGCCTTTACATATAATCTATGGTCAACCGGCTGGGGAGGTATACTTGGTGTGGAAGAATGATCAATGGAAAAAATGGAGGCTGGTTGCCAAGCTGGATCCCGATAAAACACTGCCTTCGCAAGCACTGGAAATAATCAGGGACAAAAATATCGACGCCGTAATGGTGGGTGGTACCCAGGGGATAAATTATACCAACACCCAAAGGTTGGTGCAATTGATTCGTGAATCGGGATTTGAAGGTCCCCTGGTTCAGGAAATTTCTACCGAGGATGCCGTGATAACCGGTGTCGACGCGCATTTTATACCAGTGGTGCTAAATTCCGGGGATGTTCGCTGGCTCTCCGGAGCCCATCTTGGCGCCATCAAAAAGTATGGGCAACTGATCAGGTGGGATAAAGTGCTGGTGGAGGGTTATCTGGTCTGTAACCACCATTCCGCCGTGGGGCAGATTACAGGAGTCAGTAGGGTCAGCATTGAAGACGCGCTGGCGTACACCGTACTGGCGGAGGAAATCTACCGTATGCCTCTTTTATACCTGGAATACAGCGGGGTTTTTGGTGATCTGGAGTTAATCGGGGCGGTGGCCGAGGCCTGTAAAAACATCCATCTTTTTTACGGTGGAGGAGTTAAAACCCCTGAACAATTAAAACAGGTAGCCTCGCTGGTGGATACCGTGGTTATAGGAAATGTTTTTTATGATAACCCAGCCCAGGCCGCCGATCTTGTAAAGTCTTGCCGCTAAGCCCTCTTCATCTTCTGAAGGGGGCTTAATATTCTGCCTTTTAAGATAAAAAAGAAAATAATACAAAAAAGGTTATTGACTGAGTACTCATTCAGTTATAAATTATAAAGAAGAATATATTTATAAGGATGTGTTTTAAATGCCTTCTAATTTTTTATTTTCCACCCGGGACCAAAGGTTTATCTTAAAGGAATGGCTGCCACTGGAACAGGTTATGTCCTACCAGCGCTTCTCAGATTCTTACAGCGTGGATGACGTTGATATGATTCTGGACCAGGCCTTAAAGATGGCAAAGGATGTTATCGCTCCCACCAATGAGGAAGGTGACCGGAATCCCGCGCACCTGGTGGATGGCCAGGTTGTGTTGCCGCAATCCTTTAAGAAGGTCTATGAATTTGTACAGGAAAACGGCTGGGGTTCCAGCAACATTGATCATGAGAGCGGAGCCGCCCTGCCGGAATCAATAATGGCAGCTGTTTCTGAGATGATGATTGCCGCCAACCAGGCTTTTGTGCCTTACGTGGGCGCCGGCACCGGAGCAGCCAAACTTATCCAGACTTTCGGGGATGATCACAGCAAAAACCTGTTTCTGGGTAAAATGATGGAGGGTACCTGGGCCGGTACAATGTGCCTCACCGAGCCCGGCGCCGGATCCGACGTTGGGGATATAACCAGCAAGGCCTTTCCCACCGACACACCGGGATTGTACAAAATAAAGGGGACAAAGTGCTTTATCACAGCAGGGGATCACAACCTGACTGAAAACATAATTCACCTTCTGTTGGCCCGCATTGAAGGGGCTGCCCCCGGAACAAAGGGTATTTCCCTTTTTGTTGTACCCAAGCAATGGGTTAATGAGGAAGGTGAAATCACAGGATCCAATGATGTTACCACAGTGGCGGTGGAACATAAGATGGGGCTTAAGGCATCGGCCACCTGCATGCTCAGCTTTGGAGACAATAACAATTGCTATGGCTGGCTCCTGGGCTCCCCCGCCGATGAAAAAGGCCGTGCCCAGGGTATGGCCCAGATGTTCCAAATGATGAACGGCGCACGTTTTGAAACCGGGATGATGTCTTTGGCCAACGCTGCCGCCGCCTATCACCAGGCCGCCCAGTACGCCCGGGAGAGAATTCAGGGAAGGCCCATGACCAACCTCAAGGGTGAGCGGGTGCAGATTGTTAAGCATGCCGATGTCCTGCGCATGCTCATGCATATGAAGGCCCATATCGAAGCAATGCGTGCAATGATCTACAAAACATCCTTCCTGAATGACGTAATGGAAAACGACCCCGATGAGGCAAAGAGAGTCAGCGCCAGCAACACCATCGAAGTTAACATACCGCTTATCAAGGCATATCCCTCGGATATGGTCTGGACACTGGTGGCCGATGCCATCCAGGTATACGGTGGTTATGGTTTCACCGAGGAATATCCGGTGGCTCAATACGCCAGGGACAGCAAGATTTACTCCATCTGGGAGGGCACCAACTACATTCAGGCCATGGATCTGCTGGCCCGTAAGTGGACAATGAAAAACGGAGAAGTGTTCAAGGTTTGGATGACCGAGTTAAAGCAAAGTATTGAGGCCATCAAGGATAACCCCGAATTTGCTAAGGAATATGCACTTCTTAGCGAGGCCTTCGGAGCCTACCGCCAAATCCAAAAGACTGCCATGGGCTTCTACATGGAGGGAAAATTTAACATGCTCCCGCTATTTGCCACCCGGGTGCTGCACGCTACATCAAAACTGTATTGTGGTATGCTTATAGTGGAACAGGCTGTACTGGCCGCTTCCAAAATAGCAGAGTTGGGTGAGGGACATTTTGACTACGCCTTCTATAAGGGCAAGGTCGAGTCCGCCCGCTACTACGTACGCAACATAGTGCCGGAAGTCATGACCACAGCCAGGATAATTGCCGACGGAGACACCTCGGTGCTGGATGTTCCGGAAGACTCCTTTTATATCTAAAAAAAGCTGTAAGCTGTAAGCTATAAGCTATAAGCTATAAGCCATATCCAAATTCAGACCGGACCTTGTCCGGTCTGAATTTGTTTTTATCGTAGTTGCCAATGCCGCCAGTGGCGTATTTAGGGGATGAAAAGAAAGTTCTGTGCCCCATTTCTTTTGTGATTTAATAAAGCTTAATGCTTACAGCTTACAGCTTACCGCTTAGATAGGTACTGATCATCCATTCCCGGCGTATTATGTTGTAAAAGGAGGTTTTTATCGTGGATTACGCCGGCAGGCCGCTGGGAGTGAGGTTGTCCCCTCCTGACAGCCGTGATTATCCTGTCTCAAAACTGGTACCCACCCCGGACAAATTGCCTGACCGCTTTGCCATTTCGCCCCTGCCCGAGGTTTATGACCAGAATGGCTATGGCATGTGTGTAGCCTTCAGTCTTGCCACAATAAAGGAGGTGCAGGAGTGGAAAGAGAGGGGGGTCCGTACCCGTTATTCCCCCGGTTTTGTTTATGCCAACAGGAATGATGAAGATTACCAGGGAGAGGGTATGGTACCAAGGGAAGCGCTGAAGAAAATGATTAAGGACGGTGTGTGCACCTATGATTCCTTTCCTTATATGAGTCTGGTGTACGATTTGAAGGATAAGCTGGGCCCGGTGTGGGCCGGATGTTTTGAAGAGGCCAAACCCCAGCGGATTAAGTCCTTTGCCAGGCTTTACAGTACCGCTGATGTTAAAAGCGCCCTGACGCAACTGGGTCCGGTAATGATCTGTATTCCTGTTTATACTTCTTTTTACCCGGGTGGCGACCTGCCCCTGCCGGATATTAGCCGTGAGGATTTATTGGGGTTCCATGCCATGACCGTAATGGGCTGGAAGGATGACAGGTGGATAGTGCGCAACTCCTGGGGGGGTGAATGGGGGGATAAGGGCAACTGCACCTTACCTTTCAATTACCCCATTGACGAGCTGTGGTCAATAACCGATAAGTATGAACCGTTGTCAGGAAGCACAAAATACTGGAGGGTTCAGGTGGGAGCCTTTAAAATACGGAGTTATGCCGACTCAATGTATTCCAGGCTGAAAAAAGCGGGATTTGACGCCTGTATCATTCAGGAGGGAAATCTTTGGCTGGTATTTGCCGGGGCCTTTGAGGAGAAGCAAAATGCCAGGGGTTTGTGCCAACTTCTGGAGAGAAAAGGGTTTGATTATTGTGTTTTATACTTCTAAGTTAATGTAGTATTAATATTTGAATTGCAGCCGGCCCAGGTTTTGGCCCCCTACTGTGAACAATTGAAGGCGACCATCAGCAGGTGTCAAGTTCATCAGATCTGCTGAGTATGATCGCCAATAAATGTAAAGCCGGACTTCCATATAATTACTCGGGTGTCGTCTTAATGTTACCATCCCCATTACTTGCTACTGTAAAAAATTTGTTTATACCGATCTGCCCAGGTGCCTGCCCAGTGCTGTGAACTCGGAACGGATTAATCCATCCAGCGCTCTGTTGTAGATTGCGGCTGCAGGGTGGTACATGGGATAAACCGTAAGGCTCCCGGCCTGAATCAGCCTCCCGTGACACTCTCCGATGGTGGAGCTTTTTCCGCAGAGCCATTTCAGGGATACATTACCCAATGTAACCACGGTTTGGGGCTGGATTATTTCCAGCTCACGGTTGAGCCAGCCGCCACAGAGCGGTATTTCTTTGCCAGGGGTTCGGTTCTTGCGGCCTCCGTTGGAGGTGGGGCGGCACCGGACCACATTTGTTATATATACGTCGCTTCGTGAGAGGCCGGCCATTTCCAGGTATAGGTTCAGCTTTTTACCGGCCTCTCCTGCAAAGGGTAGGCCGTACTTTATTTCATTGGCCCCGGGGGCCTCTCCCACAAAAACAACCGCCGCAGTGCAAGGATTTCCGGTATCCCGTACCGGACTGATTCTTTCCAGTGCCAGGGGGCATTTTCGACAGCAGGCTATTTCCGAATAAAGAATGTCCAATTTTTCAAGCATATTGTTACTCCAATATAATCATTTTTTAAAGTGGATCAGAAGAGTCTTATTCTACCGCCCTCCATAATTTTCATAAGGTGCGCGGCCGCCACCATTTTAGCGTTAAGCACGTCAGGGGTCTGTATTCTGGACAGTTCAACCTGATCCCGGATGGTGGCGCCCTCCATTGAGCATTTATATATTTCTTCGCTTAAGGTCTGGCGGGATTCATCGAACCGGGCAAAACTGATTGCTGTCGAAAAAACGTCCCTAAGTAGATTGGCCTCCAGCCCCGGGTCGGTTTCCGGAAGGAAAACCGGTTGGCCCCTGTAAATTTCAATCAATGCCGCCAGAAGATATAGATCATTTTTAGCGTCTTTTCCGTTATCCATTATTTATTCTCCTTAGTTTTTTTCCTCAACATTATACACCTCTTTTGGTGGGTGTGGAAGGTGTCGTTTTTTCTTGACATTTGGTTAATCAATATGATATTTTATTAATGTATCAAAGGGGAGTAGCTTTTACTCTCAGGTCAACAACCGGTCCTTGTGGCCTGGCCTGGGGGGACGCTTAAGTGTTTAGCAAGACCTTTGTGCCAGGTTTTTCCTGGTACAAAGGTCTTTTTGCTGAAGATAATAATTTTGGAGGGGTGTTATATTGGACTGGGAGATTTTTAGCGGGGTAATCAACATTATCATTATCGATCTTGTGTTAAGCGGGGACAATGCGGTGGTTATAGCCATGGCCTGCATGGGGCTGCCCGATATGTACCGAAGAAAAGCTATTTTCTGGGGAGTCGCCCTGGCGGTTATGCTGCGTGTTACACTGACATTTATAGCCGCTCTTTTGCTGAATATTCCTCTTGTGCAGTTGGGGGGCGGGCTGCTGCTGTCATGGATTGCCGTAAAGCTGCTTTTTCCGCAGAAGGACCATGGTGTGGACATGCGGGACACCTGCGAGAGTGATTTTAAAAAGGCTATTCTCACCATATTATGGGCCGACGTGATTATGAGCCTGGATAATGTGCTGGCGGTGGCCGGGGCATCCGGCGGAAACCTTTTTTTACTGATATTCGGTATCGCCTTAAGTATACCCATAGTCCTGGCAGGCAGCACTCTTTTGACAAAACTTATGCAAAAATTTCAGTGGCTGATATATGTCGGTGCCGGCGTGCTGGCCTGGACGGCCGGTAAAATGATAGTAGCCGACAAGATGGTTTCACCTTATTTACACAGGATAATCTTCGGGGAGGTAGCCGTTCCTCTCGCTATTACGGCTATAGTAATATTTATTGGCTGGCGGGTTCGAAACGTCACCAGGGCGGAGTCGTTCTGATAGACTTGTTCATAAAAAGCTGGACATCTTTTCAGGTGGTCAGTTTTTTTATCTAAGCCGGTTAAATTTTTAACTACCGACAAACTGACATCTTTCCTGCCTGGCATATAATTTGCAAGATCTATCTGCTTCATTGAAAAAAATATATAGAACTTCGCAAAGTCCCTGTTAACTGAGGAAAAACACCGTTGAGGAGGAGAGAAATGACCTGGCAGCCAGAGATTGATGAACTTCTGCGGAGAGAAGAAATGGCCCGGGCAATGGGTGGTGCTGAGAGGGTCGAAAAACACCGGGCCCAGGGAAAGCTGACGGTCAGAGAGAGGATAGAAGCACTTCTTGACCCCGGTAGCTTTCACGAAACCGGGGCATTGGCAGGTAAGGCCACCTACAAAGATGGTAAACTTGATGATTTCCGCCCGGCGAATTTTGTTTGCGGCACAGGAAAGATTAACGGCTGCAAAGTTGTAATCGGGGCAGATGATTTTACAGTTCGGGGCGGGGCGGCCGATGGTTCCATCCGTGGTAAACAGGAGTATTCCGAGCGAATGGCCCATGACCTGCTGCTTCCCCTGGTACGCCTGGTAGATGGAACCGGTGGGGGAGGCAGTGTCAAGTTACAGGATGACCACGGCTATACCTATATCCCTGTAAATCCGGCCTGGGACCTTGTTGTAGCGAACATGGGCAGAATACCGGTGGTGGCGGCCTGTATGGGTTCGGTAGCCGGTCTTGGCGCGGCTAGGGTGGTCAGCTCGCATTTTTCCATAATGGTGGAGGGAACCTCCCAGCTTATGGTGGCTGGCCCACCAATCGTTAAATTCGGCGTTTTTGAAGATTTAAACAAGGAAGAACTGGGAGGGGTTAACGTCCACCGTTCCAGCGGCGCTGTGGATAATATCGTGAACTCTGAACAGGAAGCCTTTACGCAAATCCGAAGCTTTCTTTCCTATCTTCCGTCCAGTGTATGGCAAATACCCCCCGTTATTGCATCAACCGATGACCCGATGAGAAAGGCCGGGGGGCTAATTTCGGTAATTCCGCGCAACCGCTACTTACCATATGATATACGCGGAATTTTGCCTATGATCTTTGATGAAGATTCACTTTTTGAAATAGGTCGTTATTATGGAGGCGGTACGGTTACCTTGCTGGCAAGGCTTAATGGACATCCGGTGGGGGTAATTGCTCCCGATGTATTTGTGGAGGCAGCATGTCTTACCTCCGAGGGGGCTGATAAATTGGAAAGATTTGTGGATATGTGCCAGACCTTTCATCTTCCCATAGTCAATTTGGTGGACCAGCCGGGTATCGCCATCGGCCTTAGGGCTGAAAAGAAAGGCAGCATACGTAGGGCTGCCCGGGCCATTGCGGCAATATACCAGGCCACCGTGCCTATGATTGAGATTATACTGCGCAGGGTTTTTGGCGTCGGCGGCGCCGGAATGATTAACGGACATGGACTGCACCTTCGCTACGCCTGGCCTTCTGGCGACTGGGGATCACTGCCGGTGGAAGGGGGGATACAGGCCGCCTATCGTAGGGAACTGGAGGCAAGTGATGATCCGCAGGCCCTGTATGAAAAATTGCTTTCGCAATTAGAACATGTTCGATCCCCATTTAGAACCGCGGAGGCCTTTGGTGTTGAGGAGATAATAGATCCTCGCAATACCAGGCCGCTTCTGTGTGAATGGGTTCAGGACGCATATAGGCTTTTACCTCAATTGTCAGGTCCATCGGTGCATAGCATGAGACCTTAATTTACTGCCAGAATTGTAAATATATACGATACATAAAAACCATTTACTTGTAGGAACCATGGTTACACCCGGACCTATAGTATCAACTCCTCCAATACTGTTCCGCATACTAACCTTCTCCGGGCTGAAGGATCCTGACAGTAACCTATAGCAAGGAGAGGCTGTTAAATTGCTCTGATTGTGCAACAGTGGTTTTATATTACGTCAGATTTTTTTCGGTAATAGATTGAATCATTCTGTACAAAGGCCTTAGTTTTCCATACATTTTACGGTAGACGTTACCGTATAGGTCATCGTATATGCTGACAGCCTCCGGGTTGGGTTCGAATGTGCTGCTTACACCCGTCATTTCCTTTACCGCCGTTTTTATGTCGGGGTAAAGACCTGCTCCATAGGCCGCCAGTATCGAGGCGCCCAGGCCTGAGGCCTC
>Ga0209643_1002794_pt1 | contig 10378 bp, 5 predicted proteins | sample AutmiccBRH37_all_FD_187383 | JGI IMG/M metagenome (GOLD analysis project Ga0209643, IMG submission 187383) | Deep subsurface microbial communities from Mt. Terri, Switzerland - Autotrophic microbial communities BRH/37_all (SPAdes) (version 2) | ecosystem: Environmental > Aquatic > Deep subsurface... | reverse complement strand
TGATAGCATTTTTTCTCCCTATCTCAAGCATAATTTGTCGCATAGCTTCTATAAAAGGGAGACTCTCGATATCACCAACAGTACCACCGATTTCAGTAATAATAATATCATATTTCCCGGATTCGCCCAGAGCTTTCATTCTATTTTTAATTTCATCAGTGATATGAGGTATCACTTGAACTGTTGCACCGAGGAAATCACCTCTTCTCTCTTTTGTAATTACATCAAAATAGACTTGTCCGGTAGTTGTATTATTGGCTCGGGACATATCTTCGTTAAGGAATCTTTCATAATGTCCGAGATCGAGATCGGTTTCAGCTCCGTCATCGGTAACGTAAACTTCACCGTGTTGAAATGGATTCATCGTTCCGGGATCGACATTAATATATGGATCAAATTTTTGAATTGTAACAGAGTAGCCGCGAAGCTTTAATAATAGGCCTAACGAAGCTGCAGTGATACCTTTTCCTAGCGAAGAAACAACGCCGCCGGTTATAAAAATATACTTTACTTTCTTTTTCAATGACATGGATTTTTCGGGGATTGGATTATACAATTAGTTTTCCAAAGATATGAAAAATTATTCATTCGACAAATCCTTAACTAATCCTGTATATTTTCTTTCTACGCTAAAACCAAATCTATAAAAATATTCAGGTCTAAAGAATCCTGTTGTTAAGTATTTGTATCCTTCATTTTTCAATCTCTTTGAAAACTCATTCATTAATCCTTCGCTGATTCCTTTCCTCCTATATCTATTAGATACTACAATCTTATCCATGTGGATTGCGGTTTCATTCATTTGTGTATAGAATAAACCGCCAATTATAAAACCTCTTTCAGATACAGCAACTAAAAATTGATGTTCCGAGCGAAAATTGACTAATAAATTCGCCTCCAAGAAGATCTGATGTAGTTTGGAAATCTCTTTAGGATTTGAAGGTCTGCGAATATAGAATGGAATACCATCCGAATCAAATAGTTTTATAACAAGATCAGACCTCTCTTCTCCTTCAGCTTTAGTTTTAATAATAGCAGCGGTATCAGTAGGTTTTAGGAATGGATAAGTTAAGCGTGTTAAGAAAAAGTTTTCTTTTACGCTTAATTGAAATTCAGATGAAAGATTAAAGAATTCTTTAATAATAGCTTCTTTACTTATTTCTTTATTCTTCTGTTTTTGAATCAGGTTATTCAAAACTCTCTTGAAAGACTCGTTTGAATCTTTGAAAACGGTTTCCATGAAAAATTTAGTTCTTGCCTCGGGATGTACTTCCTCTAACTCCGATAAATTATAAGTATTGTATAAATCATATATTAGTTCAGCTTGTGCGCTTAAATCAGCGTCTGCATTTAATTCGCTCCATCTTAAAAATCTTTTTACAGCAAAGAAAATTTGTTTCGGAACGAAACCATTGCCTGCAAAAAAACTTTTAAATTCTTCAATCCAATCTAAAATGGTATCCCTAGGTGAATTATTTATTAACTCTTCTTCGAACTGTAAAATATATTTGAACCCTTCAACCTCCCCAAAAGTATTAAGTACACCTGAAAAAATATAGTGCCAAGGATTTCTAATTTCGAGAGAAGGAAATTCATTTAATAAGCTCTTTACAAAATTTTCATAAAAAGTATTAAAGAAGTCAGTTATTCCGGTGCAAATCCTTCTTTCAGAAAAAGAAACTACACGTGTACCGCTCTGATAATCGTGAGTTGGGATAATAAAACCGCTTGGAGTCGGACTAGCCAAGATTAATGAATATCCTGTCAACCGCCAGAAATTGCAGTAAGAAGCAGATGCGTTCCAAATAAAAAATGGAAGTAATATATTTACTCGGTTATTGGATAATGTTTCATTTCTTCTTAATTCTTTTTGTATATGCTTATGGACAGTATCACCAGCAATGAATTTACTACTCCAAAATTCGTATTCATCCCAGTAACCGCCGAAGTCCTCCACCAATTCAGAAAGGTAATGTCTTGAACCGGCAAGAATTAACCAATTCACTTCTTCCCAAATATTTTCAGGCGAGAGTTTTTTATTTAGATTTAGAAGAATATCATAACTGCCCATAAATCGAGTTTGTATAGAAATGCGATACACTGATTTATCATGATAACTTCGTATAAAACTTATCCAAATACCACTTGGCACAATATCATCAAGACGAAGAAGCTTTCCTTTTGAGAATAAGAATATAGCTTCCCGAAGAACGGATGTTGTAGAGATTGCTTCAATCAATTTTGATGCATCTTCCGGGTCAATCCCATCTTCAATGGAGATAACATCATTCCACGAATATTCTTCACCTGTTTCAGCATCCACAGCAATCATTTGATTAGCACCGAGCCATGATCTAAATCCTTCCCTCAATCCAATTCTATATTCTGCGGCAATACTAGAGAGTTCCTTATTCTCTTTCATTATCTGATATTTTACAAAAATCTGTCTTACTTTTTCATACGAAACAGGATGGTTAATTCCATATTTCTTTAACATTTTGAAATAAAGGACGATAGGAGATCTTAATATTTTTTCCGGTTTATTAAGAAGCTCTTTATCAATAAAACTTTCTAGAATTGTTATCAGTTCGGCAGCTTTTATATTTTTACATAAATATTGAATTACATTTTCATCGAAAACCTTTACATCATCCTTAGTATTTATAGCAAACAATTTTTCAAGATCGGTTATATCGATATATTTTGATGCCGTCTGAATTAAGATTTTTTTGTTTTCTAAAATTGAAGTTATCTTAGGTCTAAAAAGAAATTCATACGCATATTTAGAAACCAGAGCAGTCTTATTATCTAGCACATCACTAATATAGGATGCGCCAAGAAGAACATCTTGTATTACATTTGATTGTAATAACAATAAAGAATAATGAAGACCTATAAAAAGCATCTCCTCTTTCTTTTTTAATAATTTTACTTTATCTGAATAATCACTCTCTAGTTCAATGTTGGAATCTGATTTTTCAAAATCGATATCAGACTTTTGACTTAGCTGTCTAACCCAATCAAAAATTGTATTACCTGCAAAAGAGACTAATTCTTCGTTTCCTAACCATAAAGATGGGTTTGTTAATAGAAGTTGGAAATCTATTTTCTTTGTAGAAGTTTTATATTGGTAAGAACCGATTATAATACCGTTGCCGTCAACACTCTGAATCAATAAAGAAGAATTTTGTTCGGGAATTCTTAATCTGTTATCTGAGTATTCAATATCTCTGCTTAGACACCCTTTTTCTCGAAGGAACCAATTAGGAATATTAATTTCATAATTGCCTACTTTCAATTCCATGCTTGTCTTAGTGTACATAGAATCGATCACTTCTCTGAAATTACTTTCAATTGTCCTTCGTTTGAATGTACCTTTAGGAGTTAATTCCCCATTTTCTGCATTAAAGGGGCGCATGACCAAACGGAAATCAAGTATCCTTTCAAAGGGAGCTAAAAATTTATTAATCGTTACGATTGAAGAAGCATAATATTCTAATTTTTGTTCCTCTGTCATATCATAAAAAAGAGTATTAGCAATTTCGGGATTTGGATATATCAATACCGTATTAAATGCACGATGATCGCCGGCAAGAAAAACTTGATGAATAAATTCAAAATCACGGAATAGGTTTTCTATTTTTTGCGGAGATATAGTTTCCCCTTTAATGTTTTTATAAATTTCTTTCTTACGGTCTATAATTTCAATAAAACCATCGCTATCCATAGTCATGATATCGCCGGTGCGGAAGAAGCCATCCGGCTCAAAAGTAGTATTAATATCTTCCTTGAAATATCCTTTCATGACATAACCACCTTTAATAAGTAGTTCGCCATCATCGGCAACTTTTATTTCTATACCCGGAAGAGCCATGCCTAAAGAATTATTTTTGTAACTATTTGGCGGAGTCATTGTAATACCACCGGTAGCTTCAGTCATACCGAAACCGCTCATAAGTTCAATACCATGTTGCTGAAAAAATAAAAATATTTCAGCCGGAAGATAACCTGCTGCCGAAAGTCCCCATTTAAGTTTTCCGCCTGTAACTTGCTTCACCGAAGTTGTTATCTCTTCCTTTGAAGCAAATTCAACATCACATATTTCATTTATCTTTTCATATAATTGCATCCATTTCTTAGGTATGCTTATGAATATGGTCGGTTTCACTCGATTCATATTATTTATCATAGTTTCAAGACTTGGATTTTCCATGAATGAATATTCAGCACCCCAGAATATTGCACCCATCATTTCAAAGTATCTGCCAAAAGTGTGATACATCGGCAGATAAGCCAAAAAACTATCCATGTCATTAATTTCAGGAATAGCAATAGCGCGACAGAAGCGTTTAAAAATAATATTCATATAGGTAAACATTATTCCCTTTGGTTCGCCTGTTGTGCCTGAAGTGTACATAATTGTAGCTATCTCATGAATATCTTTTTTCTCAAGAGAAGTATCCGATTTTTTATTCAGAAATTCACTCAGAGGCATGACCCAATCTTCTGCACTATGACCTGAAAGAAGAATTGCTTTCTTTAGAAATGGTAAATCTTTTTTTATTAATTTAATTTTTTGCAGTTCTTTTTCGTCATCAACAAAAATAATTTCAGATTCAGTTTCATTAAGGATATGTTTTATATGTCCTGATACAGTTGTCGTTGGTATCATTACGTCAACTATATAATTAGATATAGATGCGAGATCGAGCAAAACCATATCAATACTATTGTTCAAAAGGAAAGCGACTTTAGAATCTTTGTTCTCCAAATTGGCAAGGATAGATTTTCCATATTCTGTAACTAAGTTATCTAAAGTAAGCCAATTTATTTTTTTAATTCCTTTACTGTCAATTATGTTAAATAAATTCTTATTAGAATAATCCGATACTCTTTGTTTCATTAAGTCGCTAAGAGAAAAATTACTTTTTTCTATAAGCTTATAAATTAAATCAGCTAATTCTTGAGATTTTTTTACTTTCTTTAATATCCCTGAAAGTCTAATTAAATCAAGTAACGCAGCAATATTTTTATTATTAATTTCGGAATTTTCTTGATTGAGAAGGAAATCTATTATTGGGTAAAGTTTTTCTAAATCAATACCTTCGGAAATTTGGTTGTGAAGACTAGACTTAAAAAGAGCATCGATCAATAAAGAAAAATTATCTTCAAAAAGTGAATTCTGAAATTCACCTAATTGTTTATTTATTGAATCAATGATTAAAGGATATTCATCGGGAAGAATAGATTCTTTGCCTGAATATAATTTTTCTATAAGTAATTTTATATTTATTAATTCCATTTTACTCTGCTATAATTTTAATGCTGCCCGGTTCAGGAATTTTAATAATATATTCCGAACCGCTTTTATTATTAAGAAAATTATCTCTAATCCATGGATTAAAATATTTTATAATTTTGTAATTAATTCCATAGGTCTTAGCGAAATCAGCAACGCTCTCGATTGAAGTAACAACCTTAACATCAAAAGTAGGGATCGGTTTATAATACTCTTCTTTATCTAAGAAGAAGCCATATTTTTCAGGGTCTTCAAAAAGATATTTATATGCTGCAATTCTGAAAAGATAACGTGAGGTTTCTTCATTAAAAACGAGATTAAAATAATTTCTACTTTTTTGACGACTGAACTGTTTTTCAATTCCATCAAAACCTACGTTATAAGATGCAGCTGCGGCAGACCAGCTATTATACTTAGAATAAGCACTCAAAATATATTTACAAGCTGCTTCTGTGGCTTTTTCAATATGATAGCGTTCATCAATTTCTTTATTAATTTCCAATCCAAATTTTTTACCGGTAGGTTCAATAAACTGCCAGAAGCCGATTGCAGAAGCCGGAGAGATAGCATTTGTTAAACCGCTTTCAGCAACGCATAAATATTTAAAATCATCGGGGACATTATATTTTTTTAAAATCGGTTCTATTACCGGGAACCATCTGCCTGATCTTTTTAAATAAAGAATCGCCGCAGAATGCCAATATGTATTTACCAAAAATTCTCTTTCTGCTCTTTCTTTCACTTCAAAATCATAAATAGGGATCTCCTCTCCGGCAAATATAATTTTATCCGGCATTGGAGGCATTGTAATTTTGTATTCTCTCGGAAGTTCATTCCCCTTTGAATTTTCTTTTTGACCGCCTGAAGCATTTAGAAATAAAAAGATAGAAGTAAATACAAATAATGATAGCGAAACAATAAGTGTGATTTTGTTTTTCATAAAATTACCTTCAAAAAAAAAGAAAAGGTTGCATCAAATAAAAATTGATGCAACCGGAAATGATTAAGCTTTAATACCTGCTGCTTCTTCAAGCATTTCGGTAGTTACTGATTTTGGTCTTTCGAGCGGATAACCTAATGCTCTACCCCAAACAATATTTGCGGCTACACCGAATGCTCTTCCTACACCAAATAAAACTGTGTAAAATTCATATTCTTTTATTCCATAGTGCCATTGAATCACACCCGACTGTGCATCAACATTAGGCCATGGATTTTTTGCTTTGCCTTGCTCCAATAAAATCGGAGGAACAACTTTGTATAATAGATCAACATATTTAAAAATTAGATCATCTTTCAGATACTTAAGAGAAAATTCTCTTTGAGCCATGTATCGTGGATCAGTTTTTCTTAAAACTGCATGACCGAATCCCGGCACTACTCTTCCGCTTTTGAGTGTATCCCAAACAAATTGTCTCATCTCTTCTTCGGTAGGGACTTTGTTTCCCATTTCGTCCATTACACCTTGAATCCATCTTAAGACTTCTTCATTTGCTAATCCATGTAATGGTCCTGCAAGTCCATTAAGCATAGCAGACATTGAATAATAAATATCGGATAAGGCACTTGCAACAAGATGACCCGTATGAGCACTAACGTTGCCGCTTTCATGATCGCTATGGAGCAAGAAATAAAGGCGGGCAACATCATCATATGGTTTATCAATTCCCATCATATGAGCAAAATTTCCACCTAAATCTAAATTAGGATCTGCAGCAATTGTTTTTCCTTCTTTATACTTAAAACGATAAATAAAAGCAGCAATTTCAGGAAGCTTTGCCAATAGATTTAATGAATCATCTAAGTACGCTTCCCAATATAAATTCTTTGCCAAACCTTCATGATATTTTTTTGCAAAAACCGATTCTTTTTGCAGCGATAATATTGCCGATGAGAACATAACCATTGGGTGAGAATCGATTGGCATTGCTTTAATTACATCAAAGACATAGGAAGGCACATTTTTTCTTGAAGTAAATTCCGCTTTAACGTCTTCTACTTCTGCATCGGTAGGAATATCACCTGTTAATAGAAAATAGAAAAATCCTTCCACAGAAGGCATCTCACCACCTTCTACCTTTGGCAATTTTTCAATCACTTCGGGAATAGTTAATCCTCTAAATCTTATACCTTCTAAAGGATCTAAATATGAGATATCGGTTACCAAACATTTAATATCTCGCATACCGCCAATTGCCTGACCGATATTGACTTCGTCAAGCTTAACATCACTAAACTCTTTTACTAACCTTTCTGTTCGTGGACGCCAAGCTGCAATTTTTTCTTGAAGTTTTTGTTTTAAAGCTGACATTACCCCTCCTTTAAAATGAACCGATAGAGTTTACTGCCATATGACCACTAAGAATTGCACTTTCAATTGTAGAAGGCAAACCTGTATTCACCCAATCGCCGGCAATAAACAAATTACCATAATTATTAGTTAAATTTTTTCTAAAGATCTCGGTTTTCTTATTTGGAATAAAGGTTGCCCTTTTCTCCTTAATTACTAAAAAATCGAGAATCATACTATGATTTAATATAGGGAAATAATTTTTTAATTCCGAACAAAATTGTCCTATTATATTATTATGAGACATCCCCATATACTTTTCTGCCGAACTTGTAACTAAGGAAATATGTTTCCCCTTATTAAAAATCCAGTGTATATCTGATTCAAGAAGTGCATAAAAAGGTTCAGAAAAAATATCTTCTGCTAATTTAATATGGATATTTAAGATTGGTGAATAGTCAAATACTTTATCGAGATTAGGAATAATTTTGTTATTTGTAATCCTTTGAAATGAATATGGCGGAACAGTTGATATCAGATAATCAAAATCAAGAATCTCTCTTTTATCTGTAATTATTTTAATAGTTTTTTCGTTTTCAAAAACCAATTCTTTGACAGATTCATTTAAGGAAATGATCCCGGTATGCGAATTAATATACTCGATGGCCTTATTAATAAATAAATCATTAAGATTGCCAGATGCCATGTAAATACATGAAGCATCATTGCCTTCAAAGAAGATAGTCTTGAGAATTTTAATAAATATAGTAGCATCTGCTTTATCGATAGTAGTATTTAAAGCACCAATAGCAAGTACGTCCCAGAGATGCGAAATGATTTTAGGATTTTGATTTTTCTCAATTAGGAATTGCTCAACGGTTTGGTTTATATAATCATTTTCATCAACAAAAAATAAATCCAAGAAAAAATCAATAACTTTTATTCTATCTCGAATAGATAAAGCATCGAACTTGAAAATGGCTTTGGAAAGATTCAGAGGGTAATTATTTGATTCGGAATTGAGATAAAAAATTTTTCCTCCTTTATCAGCAAATGGAATTTTTAGGAAATCTTGTTTTAATAAAAATTGCTCGGAAGAGATTGTATTAATATAATTGAGGGTAGCATAGTAACAGCCGAGAATAATATGTTGACCGTTATCAATTTCGTTTTCAAATTTGGGATGTTTTAAAGAGTATGCCCTACCTCCTAATTTAGGAGAAGATTCTAAAAGCTCAACTTTATAACCATTTTTAAGAAGAGAAACAGCAGAACTAAGTCCGGAAAGACCTCCTCCAATAACAATTACTTTTTTCATTAATATACAAGACTATATTTAGCCCAAACTCCAACACTAATTGCTGCTTTCTCTAATTTTCCGACTTTAATATTTTTAGAAAACACATCAAAATTTTCTTCTTCAAGTTTTATTAAAAGTTTGGAATAGATATGCTCCATTGCCCTTGCAGCGAACATCGATGGCTTATCTTCAAACGCTAAGGAGGAATCTGCTTTATTAAATAATGATTTTGCTCTCTCGGCTTCATACTTCATTAGCGATACAAACTGCTCATTATACTTATTATTAATTAGATCTTTTTCAGAATAACCAAATTTTTCCAAATCTTCTTGAGGTAAATATATTCTTCCGTTATTTGCATCTGTCTTTACATCGCGGAGTATATTAGTTAATTGCAGAGCAAGTCCAAGATTAATAGCGTAATCACGAGCCGATTTATTTTTATATCCGAAAATTTCTATACACATTAAGCCGACAGTGGAAGCAGCATAATAACAGTATTTAGAAAGGTCATCAAAACTAAAATATCTCTTCTGCCTTAAATCCATTTCCATTCCATATATCAATTCAAAGAATGGTTCAATTGGGATATTAAATTGCTTAATAATTTCGCCCAATTTATTAAGAAGACCATACTCAGAAGTGCCATGGACTAAAGCCCGTTCTAATTCGATGCGCCACTTGCGAAGACGTTCATATTTAAGATCGTCAGATTCGCTCCCTTCATCAACAATATCATCTGTCTTCCGGCAAAAAGCATAAACAGTATTCATCGCCTCTCTCTTAGGAGCCGATAATAGACTAAAGGCATAATAAAAACTGCTTTTACTCTTCTTTGCGATCTGTTTTGAATTTTCTTCCATTAAGCAAATATACTCTTTATCATTATTTTAATATAGTCAATTTTTTTTAAAATTGGTCTCTTATTAATCACATCATAATTTTGAGATTCAATCTTATTAAGAATCTCCTCACCGCCAAGAATTGTCATCTTAATTTGTCTCCTAAAATTTCCCGGAAGTAATGGAATAAGATTCCGACCTTCTTCAAAATATTTCCAAGTTCTACTAACTTGATTTTTTAGCAATGAGCGAAATTCTTCATTGAAATTTTTTGATTTAAATTTTTCCGGTGAAAAATTGAATTTTTCTAATTCATCTAAAGGGATATAAATTCTATCTTTTAATATATCGCGGCTTATGTCTTGATAGAAATTTGAAAGCTGAAGAGCGGTGCAGATACTATCTGAATATCCTTTTGCTTTTTCAGCACGGATATTAATAAACTCGAGCATAATTCTTCCAACCGGATTAGCTGAATGATGGCAATAAAAAAGTAATTCATCAAAATCATTAAATCTCTTTTTAACGCAATCCATCTCGAAAGCATTCAATAAATCGTAAAAATATTTTGGTGTTAGATTATATTCTTTGATAGTGGAATGGAGCTCTCTCCAAAAATCATTTTCATATTTCCCTACCAAAGATTT
>Ga0209643_1002793_pt1 | contig 10380 bp, 6 predicted proteins | sample AutmiccBRH37_all_FD_187383 | JGI IMG/M metagenome (GOLD analysis project Ga0209643, IMG submission 187383) | Deep subsurface microbial communities from Mt. Terri, Switzerland - Autotrophic microbial communities BRH/37_all (SPAdes) (version 2) | ecosystem: Environmental > Aquatic > Deep subsurface... | reverse complement strand
GTGCGCTTGCCCCATGATCCGACGACGAAGCCGGGCGGATTGTTAGTGGATTGGCCGTAGTACGCGCGTTGAAGGCATTGGCGCACGCCCAGTTGCTTCGTCAGGCCGTCAGTGACCTGATCGTTCGTCAAAAGCAGGTCGGCATGAAACCGCATAAAGCGCTGGCGGACACCAATCCACATCACGAATCGCCTTGACAAGCTCTGAGATATAGCAAATATCGCAAACATGACAGAAGCACAAGCCGTTCCCGCCACCCTCCGCGCCATCCGGGCCAAGCTGAACCTCACCCAGGAACAGCTGGCCGAGCGGTTGGGCGTATCTTTCGCCACCGTCAACCGCTGGGAGGGAGGGGCCAACGCGCCCCAAAAAGCCGCCCGCGAGACAATTTCGGCCCTCGCCCGCGACGCCGGCGTGGAGCCGGGCGACGACATTGCCGAATCGGCCGGCCCGGCCGCCGATGTTACCCGGCGCCGGCGGACGGGTGGAACCGCACCGTCCACCAAGCCCATGGAGCAGATGCTGTGGGACGCGGCCTGCTCGATCCGCGGCGAGAAGGATGCGGCCAAGTTCAAGGACTATCTGCTGCCGCTCCTCTTTCTGAAACGGCTCTCGGACGTGTTCGACGACGAGATCACGCGGCTGGCAGAGGAATACGGAGACCGCGAAACCGCGCTCGAAATCGCCGAAAGCGACCACTCGCTTCTGCGCTTCTACCTGCCGCCTGAGGCGCGGTGGGCGGTAATCAGCGGCCGGCAGAACTACGAGTGGCCGCTTGATGATAAGGGCGAGAGCACGAGGCCGAAGGATATCGGCGAGCACCTAACCAAAGCGGTGCGCGCCGTCGTGAAGCAGAACCCCTCACTATCGGACGTCATCGACGCGGTGGACTTCGCCGCCGAGCGCAACGGAGAGCGCGACATCAATCCGGCAAAGCTGCGGGGCGTCATTGAGACCTTCTCTGACGCGCGTTATCGGCTCGGCCTGGCAGACGTTCAACCGGACTTCCTCGGCCGCGCATACGAATTCCTGCTGCGAAAATTCGCGGAAGGCTCCGGCCAGAGCGCCGGCGAGTTCTTCACCCCGACCGAGGTCGGTTTCCTGATGGCGCACATCATGCGTCCGCGCCCCGGCGAGGATTGCCATGATTACGCCAGCGGTTCAGCGGGTCTCCTGATCAAGCTTCAGCTCGTCGCCCGCGAACTCGATCCGACCAGCAAGGTGCCGCTGAAGCTGACGGCACAGGAGCTACAAGCCGAGAACTACGCCATCGCGCAGATGAACGGCGTGATCCACGACATGGACATAGAGATCGCGCGCGGCGACACGATGATCAACCCGAAATTCCGCACCGCCGACGGCAAAGTGCAGACGCACGATATCGTCGTCGCTAATCCGATGTGGAACCAGCCATTCAACCCTGATGTCTTCGCCAATGATCCGTTCGATCGCTTTCGGACGTCGGGCGGCATCACTACCGGCAAGGGCGATTGGGCATGGCTTCAACACACGCTCGCCTGCATGAACGAGCACGGCCGCGCCGCCGTGGTGCTGGACACGGGTGCGGCGACGCGTGGCTCGGGCTCGAAGAATGAGGATAAAGAGCGAAACATCCGCAAGTGGTTCGTCGATCACGACCTGATTGACGGCGTGATCCTGCTGCCTGACAATCTTTTCTACAACACGAGCGCTGCCGGCGTGATTGTCGTCCTAAACAAACGCAAGCCCACCGCGCGCAAGGACAAGATCATCCTTTTGAACGCCAGTCGCCGCGTCCAGAAGGGCCGACCAAAGAATTTCATACCGGAAGACTATATCCGCCCGCTCGCGGCGGCATTCCTCAAGGGCGAGCCCGTTGAGGGCGAGGTTGCGGTCATCACGCGCGAACAAGCTGAGGAGGTTGACTACAACCTCAGCCCGAGCCGTTGGGTTGGGCAAACAGACGCGTCGGAGCATCGGCCGATCAAGGACATCGTGGCCGAACTTCTTCGCCTCGACGACGAAGCGAAGGACATCGACGCCTCGCTGGCGACGATGCTGGTGCGACTGTGATCAACCAATCCTGGCCATGTCGTCCTCTCGGCGAACTTTTCGAGATCGGTGCGGGCAAAACGATGTCGGCCGCCGCTCGTGCCGGCGATCACAAGACGCCGTTCCTGCGCACCTCGAATGTTCTATGGGATGAAATTGACCTGACCGCAGTCGACGAAATGTCGATTCCTGCGCACGAACTCGCGGAAAAGCGGCTTCGACCCGGTGATCTCCTCGTCTGCGAAGGCGGCGAGATCGGGCGAGCCGCGATATGGAACGGCGAAATCGAGGTCGTGTCGTTCCAAAATCACCTTCATCGCCTCCGGCCGATACTGAGCGACGTTGAAGCGCGGTTCTATGTCTATTTCTTGCAAGCCGGCTTTACCCAACTCGGCATCTTCGAGGGCGCCGGAAACAAGACGACGATCCCGAACCTCTCGCGCAATAGGTTGGCCGCATTATATGTGCCGCATCCCGGTATCGATGAACAGCGGGACATCGTACGCGCGCTTTCTCGCATCCAGGAAGCGATGAAGGTGCACGACCAAAGCACGATCATGGCGCGGCATCTCAAAGGCGCGGCGATGCGGGCGCTATTCACTCGTGGGCTCCGCGGCGAGGTGCAGAAGGAAACGGAGATCGGCATATTGCCGGAGGGCTGGCGCCCACGCAGCATCTCGAACCTTTGCAAAATCTGGAGCGGCGGCACACCTCGCAAGTCCGTACCCGAGTATTGGATTGGTTTAGTTCCATGGGTTTCCGGGAAGGACCTCAAGGCTCCGACGCTCCACGACGCCATCGATCATGTGAGCGAGGCCGCGGTCGAGGCCGGAAGCCGGCTTGCTCCGGCGGATGCGGTCTTGATCCTCGTTCGAGGAATGGGTCTCGCAAAGGACCTCCCCGTCGCGTTGATTTCTCGACCGATGGCGTTCAACCAGGACATCAAGGCGTTAGTCTCGCGCGGGGACTTCAGCGGCTCGTTCATTCGATCCGCCATCTACTCCGGCAAGGAACGCCTGCTGTCGCGTATCGTGCCGTCGGCTCATGGCACTATGACCCTTAATCTGGATGACATCGAGACATTCAAGATTCCTTGTCCAAGAGACCGAGAAGAAGCCGACGAAATCGTTGCCATCCTCGACGCCATCGACCGCAAGATCGATCTGCACAAGCGCAAGCGCTCGGTGCTCGATGAGCTTTTCAAGGCGCTGCTGCACAAACTGATGACCGGCAAAATCCGCGTCGCCGATCTTGATATTTCCGCCCTCAATCGCACGGCGCCCGTGGCGGAGGTCGCCGCATGACCAGCATGTCCGAGGCTCTCTCGCGTCTTTCGCAACGTATGCCACGCGTCGTACGCGAGCATGAAGTACTGCGCGTTGCAGGCTGGATGCTACGGGACAACGCCTCCGAAGCAGCCGATGCTGCGATCAACGAGGTGCTAAAATGGGCGGAGCGCCGCTCCGGTGGCCGGTTGCCGGCGGAGGCCTGGCGCCATGAGACGTTCGAGTATCTGTCGGGAGGGCGAAATAGCAATTGTGTCCGGCTGCAAACTGATCGTTCCGATCTCTGGGCGATCCGCGCCGATGACCCCGATAAGACGATTGCGGAGCGCATCTGGACAACAGAGGTCGTGATCGGCCTCACACCGGATCAGCCCGCCAAGTTCAGCGCACGTCTTCTGGTCAGCACCCCGGAAAGCGAACTGCTGATCGAGCCACACACGCCCGGCTTTGTTCAGCAGGTCGCAGAAGCGAGCAGCCTCGCGAGGGGGAAATATCCGCTTTCCGTGGAGCCAATGCGCGTTGAGACGCATGACGATGCGGTCGATCTGGTTAGCCATCTGGTCGATCCACAGCGCGAAATGCCAACCTTTGTCATTACCTTGCCTGCAGATGGTTACAGCGGGCATCCGAATCTGGACGTGGACAGCTTGTGCCGGGCCATGTTGGGGACTGCGCATGTTGCAGTCGTCAGCGCATCGATGACGTGGAATTTGACCGAAAGTTTCGGGCGATTTCGGTCAGTCTTCGGCGGCGCCGCGCGCGTTTACCTCCCTGGGTTCACGGAGACGGCTGATCCTTATTCACACCGGCTTGTCCTGGCGGATCAGATCAACACCCCCGAGGGAGCGGCCCGGTGCGTGCGCTGGATGCGCCAATTGGCAGCAGGAGAAAGCGTAAGGCGCACGAAGCTCGGACGTGATGTGCTTGCTTTCTCGGCCATTCGAAATGCCAGCCTTCAGTTGCGGCAGGAGGCTCTTGCCAGCGAAGGCGCCAGCGATACCGAGCAGTTGAAGGCCGCGAATGAGCGCATTGCTGCCCTGGAGAAGGACATTAGGCAGCAGACATCAGAACAAAACTACTACATAGATGAATACGAAAGAGAGCACGAACGTGCGGAGCTTGCAGAAAAGCAAGCCCAGGCATCGGCCTATCGTATTCAGGAACTCACCGGCCTATTGAAGTCCAGAGGGGCCGACCCGGACCAGGGCATTTCAATTCCCACAAGCTGGGACGCATTGTCTGACTGGTGCGATGAACACCTTTCCGGCCGCTTGGTGCTGGCTTCGCCTGCACGACGGGGCACGAAAAACCCGGACTTTCGCGATGTTGAAGCGGTTGCGCGGTGTCTACTTTGGCTTGCGGGCATTTGCCGGGACAGCCGTGCCGCTGGAGGAGATGGCAGCTTGCGAGAGGCGGTCATCGAAGAAGGCATTCGCAACTCGCCCTGTGGCTCGGACACATATGACTTTGACTGGAATGGGCGGAAGTTGTCCGCCGATTGGCACGTCAAGAATGGCGGCAACACACGCGATCCATCTCGCTGCCTGAGGATTTACTACTGCTTCGACGAACAGACCCAGCAGATCATAGTTTCGGATATGCCCGCCCATCGGCGTACGGGGGCCTCATGAACAAGCCTCTCAAGATCAGCGAAGCGGGCACCGTCCAGTTTCCGATGGTCAATCACGCGGCCGAAATCGGCTGGACCCCGATCAGCCCCGAAGTGGCCAAGCAGAAGCGCGGCGGCGAAGCCGGCATGCTGCTGCGCGACGAGCTGGAGGAAAAGCTCGCGCAGTTCAATCCGTGGCTCGATCGGGACGCCATCCGATCAATCATCGAAACTCTCGACGCGATCCCGCCGACCATCGAGGGCAACCGGGACATGCTGTCCTGGCTGCGGGGCGAGCGACAATGGTACGACGAGAATGAAAAGCGACACCGCCGCGTAACCCTGATCAATTTCGAGCATACCGACGCCAACGCCTTTCACGTCTCCTGGGAATGGGCGCTGAAGCCGCCGGCCCGCAAGGGCAATCGGGCGGACGTGATGTTTTGCGTCAATGGCGTCCCCGTCTGCATCGTGGAACATAAGAATCCGAAGGATGGCGACGCAATTGAGCGCGCCATCAAGCAGCTGCGCCGCTATGAGATCGAAACGCCGGAACTGATCGGCGCCCCGCAGCTGTTCAACGTCACGCACCTGCTCGACTATTGGTACGGCGTCACCTGGAATGCGACACGCCGTTTCCTCGCCCGATGGAAGCAGACGCCTGATGAGGCCTACCGCTTCGCCGTGCAGGCGTTCTTCGAGCGCACCGACTTCCTGCGCACGCTACAGCACTGGATTCTGTTCTACGTCGAGGACTGCGAGACGAAAAAGTCCGTGCTGCGTCAGCACCAGCGCCGGGCCATCGACGCTGTGGTCGAGCGCTGCGCCGATCCGACCAAAGATCGGGGCCTTGTCTGGCATACGCAAGGTTCCGGCAAGACCTTTACCCTGGTCACGGCGGCCCGTTTGATCCTCGAACAGAAGGATCGGTTCCAAAACGCGACTGTGATCCTTGTCGTCGATCGCACCGAGCTCGAAGGTCAGATGAAGGGCTGGGTCGAGAAGCTGCTTGGCGAAATGCAGAAGCAGGACATCGCCACCTGGCGCGCCAATACCAAGGCCGAGCTTCAAGACCTGCTGAAAAGCGACAAGCGCGGGCTGATCCTGTCGATGATCCACAAATTCGAGGGCGTCGATAAGGACAGTAATACCCGCGACAACATCTACGTTTTCATTGACGAGGCGCATCGCTCGGTCGCCAAGGACCTCGGCACCTATCTGATGGCATCGGTGCCGAACGCCACAATCATCGGTTTCACAGGCACGCCGATCGCCAAGACCGAACAAGGTGAAGGCACGTTCAAGATTTTCGGCAAGGACGACGAGCGTGGCTATCTCGACAAATATTCCATTGCCGAGTCCATCGAAGACGAGACGACGCTGCCGATCAAGCACGTCATGGCCCCGAGCGAGATGACCGTGCCGGCCGAGCGGCTCGACAAGGAATTTTTCGAGCTCGCAGAAGCTGAAGGCGTCACCGACATCGACGAGCTCAACAAGGCGCTGGACCGGGCCGTAGGGCTGCGGACCTTCCTCACAGCGGATGACCGTGTTGAGAAGGTGGCCGCGTTTGTTGCCGAGCACTTCAAGGAGAACGTCCTGCCGCTCGGCTACAAGGCGTTCCTTGTCGGCGTGAACCGCGAAGCCTGCGCCAAATACAAGAAGGCGCTCGACAAGCTGCTGCCGCCGGAATGGAGCGTGTCGATCTACACGGAGAACGCGGCGGACATTGTCGATCGGCCGCTGGTCGCCGAGCTTCAGGTGAGCGACGAACGCGAGGCCGATGTCCGGCTGCTGTTCAAGAAGGCGGACCAGAACCCGAAAATCCTGATCGTCACCGACAAGCTTCTGACCGGTTACGACGCGCCGCTGCTCTATTGCATGTATCTCGATAAGCCGATGCGGGATCACGTCTTGCTCCAGGCGATCGCACGGGTGAACCGCCCCTACGTCGATACCGAAGGCGTCCGGAAGCGCGTCGGGCTGGTTGTCGATTTTGTTGGCGTCCTGCGCGAATTGAGAAAGGCGCTGCAATTCGACTCGTCGGACGTTAGCGGCGTGATCGAGGACCTCGACGTATTGCTCGCCGACTTCCAGGAGAAAATGGCGGCGGCGGTTAAGGATTATCTCGACGCCGGCGAAGGAGGAGATCCCGACGAACGTCTGGAGCGTGTCGTCTACGGCCGCTTTTTGGAGCCCGAGGCCCGCAAGGCGTTCTTCGAGGCCTACAAAGACATTGAGGCGTTGTGGGAGATTTTGTCGCCTTCGCCCGAACTCCGCGATCACATCGATTCCTACAAGCGCCTCGCGCAGCTCTATGCGGCCGTGCGGAACGCATATGCCGAGAAGATCGGCTTCGTCGCTGATCTCGCCTACAAGACGAAGCGCCTCGTCGAGCAAAGCGCGACCCAAGAGGGGCTCGGCCGGCTGACGAAAGCAGTGACGTTCGACGTGAAGACGCTCGAGGCCCTGCGGAGCGAAAAAGGCTCTGATGAGGGCAAGGTGTTCAACCTCGTTCGCGGCCTCCAGAATGAAATCGATGACGATCCGAATGCCGCCGCCGTCCTACAGCCGCTGAAAGACCGCGCCGAGCGCATCCTGAAGGACCTCGAAGACCGCAAGACCACGGGTCTGGCGGCCATGGACCTTCTGGCGGCACTGGCCGCCGAAAAGGACGCCGCAGCCAAGGCGGCAAAGGAGACCGGCCTTTCTCCGAGAGCATTCGGTGTGTTCTGGGCGCTGAGGGACGACGCCGCCCTCAAATCAGCTGGGATCGCCCCACTTGATCTCGCCAAGGAGACGGAAAAGCTGATGGCCCGTTTCCTCAACGCACGAGTCAACGCGGATGAGCAGCGGCAGTTTCGGGCTGCGCTGTATCGGCCGCTTCTTGCCGTGGGGCGGGAGGAACGGACGAAGATTGTCGATTTGATAGTCGAGATCGTGACGCAATGAAGTGGTCGACGAACGGCTCTCTCACGCCATCCGCGCGGCTGAAACGGCGCGTCGATGTGTGGGTACTCAAACTCCGCGTTATGCCGCGTGTCGTTCGAGTCCAGCGAATGACCCGGAAATGGGGCTCCTGCTCGACTGCCGGCACTATCACCCTCGCGATCGACCTCGACGATGAGAACGAGACCTTTCAGGACTTCGTCATCGTGCATGAGCTCCTGCACCTCAGGGTTCCGAACCATAGCCGCCTCTTCAGGGCGCTGATGACAGCGCACGTGCCGAGATGGCGCGTCATGGACGCCGCCAGGTGAGGCGCAAGCGGTGATCTGCCCCCTCTGAAGTGGTCCAGGGACTATGATAGTCGGACCAATGAAGAGGGGGCAGATCATGACGAAGAAGCGACCTTAGTCCTCATCCACGTAAGAAACGGACGTGTCCAGAAGCGAGCGTGTATTTTTGAAGGCAACTCCTTTTTTGAGCTGCTTTGCCCCTCCTGAAATTACGTGCTTCTTCCGTGCGTCCGCCCAGTCATTATCTAAAAGGCGACCCGAACGGGCGAACTACAAGAGACTCTTGCCGCGCAATTTCTGCAACGACACCCACATACAGCGGACAACTTCCTCCTCTGAAGCCAGCGTTGCTCCGTGCAGTCTTTGATAGGTCTTCCAGTGCATGCCACGGGGCTTCGGGGGAAAGGGCTCTCCGGTCAACGAATTGCTGCCCAAACGTTCGCGGACTTTCCATCCCTTCCGACGCAAGCGTTGCATACGATTTTCGCGTTGGCAGCCATACGTCAGTTCATTGCAACGACGGCACCGAAAGCGACCCCACCGAAGATGAAGCTTGAGAATCCGCTTATCGCAGCCAGGGCATCGAAAATAGGACCGCGTCCCCCCGTAGGCGCACACCAGATGCACAACGTCGACATACTCTGTAACGTCAATCCTCGGTCCGCCTCCCCTGGTGATCGCGTAGACCAAAACGACATGATTTTCGAGTACCACCAGGCCGATCTTGATATCCGGCACCCCGCGCTCTGGCCATCGCCAGATTCCGCTCCAGCCGGCCTTCAGTACGCCGCGCCGCTTCATAACGCTGATATCCAGAGACCAACACCGCTCGACAGGCGTCAAGCTGCATATTGACCGTCGACCTGACCCTAGACCGCCCATCGCCGTCTCCGGGATTTTCGAAATCGTTTGGAAAATCCCTGCGGATTGGACGCGTTGCGGATCCTTCCGACAGCGCCCGCCGCCCTCCGGCTAACCGGCCTTGGCTGGAGTGTGATGCCGGAATAAGGAGTTTCACTGCACCCTTGCAATTGGGGATGCAGCCAAAATCTGGCCTGCTCCAGTTTGGATTCTTTTCCGTTTCTCACTGGAGCAACTGGAGCAAAATCCAGAATCTGCTCCAGTCGCTCTGGTCCCCCTTTAGGGGGACAGAGCAAAGACTGGAGCGGCAGAAAACTGCCTAAAAGACAGAAAAATTGGGGGTGTGGAATTGCTCCAGTGCGTGGCTCCTTCCATCGGTGAGAGACAACTGGAGCAGAAGGCAACACTAGCGTTGGCAATCCAACCGGATCTGGGTGTGGCAACGGCTTGCTATGCATGATGCTATTCACCGAGGTCGGCCTTGAAGGCGTAACACTTGCGCGACCGACGCTGATCGTCATCCCTGTCGATTTGCACGATGCGGCCACTAGCCTCCCATCTCGCGAGGATCTCTTTCACGGTCTTATTATCCTCAATCCCAAGCTCTTCTTTCAGCATGTGCCCCGCCCAATCGGGCGATCGCGGGTCAACACGATATCGCCCCTCCCCGAAAGCCCGCAGCACGCGGTTTAGGGTCGCCTTGTTCCAGCGATCAAAGAGCCCCGCCGGCTTCCACTTCGTCACCACGCCCACCCAATCCCCATTAGCAAGCTCGACGCTTTCCGTTTTGTACCAGTCGGAACGTTCCGCAGGCGGCGCGAGGTTGGCCTTGTCGGAATAGACGCGGAAGTGTCCCCGGTGCGTTTCGATCCCGAAAAACTTGGCCTCGTCCGGCTGCATGGGATTGAGCGCGCGCGCGTCACGGGCCGCGCTCACGAGGGACGACGCTCCGCGCGAGCTATCGCTTGTGACTTCGCCGCCGCGCATCTTGCCGGTGTGGTGCACAAGGTCGATCGCGCAGTCCGTTTGCGTAGCGACGCGCAACCACGCCCCCTTGACCACCTTGTCAATCGCGCGGTTGTCGTTCTCGGTCACGTCGTGCGAGGAGACGAACGGGTCAACAATCACGGCGTCAATCTGGTTCGTGCGGATTTGGTGCACGAGCGCGTCAATCTCGGGCTCGATAAGGCGCACGCCCTCGCGCGTTTCGGTCGCCACCACAAGGTCACGGTCACGGCCCGAGTTGACGAACAGGCGCCCGGCAATGTCCTCGCGCGTGATGCCAAAGTGTTGCGCCGTCGCCTGAATGCGTCGTTGCAATTCTTCAAGCGGGTCTTCGAGATTGAACAGCCAC
>Ga0209643_1002791_pt1 | contig 10384 bp, 9 predicted proteins | sample AutmiccBRH37_all_FD_187383 | JGI IMG/M metagenome (GOLD analysis project Ga0209643, IMG submission 187383) | Deep subsurface microbial communities from Mt. Terri, Switzerland - Autotrophic microbial communities BRH/37_all (SPAdes) (version 2) | ecosystem: Environmental > Aquatic > Deep subsurface... | reverse complement strand
GATCTCGGCCGACCCGTCGATGAAGGCGGTGCTGCAACTGGCCGACCAGGTGGCGCGCTCGGAAGCCTCGATCCTGATCACCGGCGAAAGCGGCGTCGGCAAGGAGGTGATGGCGCGCTACATGCACGACAACTCCCGCCGGTCGGAACGCCCCTTCATCAGCGTCAACTGCGCCGCCATTCCCGACAATCTGCTGGAATCCGAGCTGTTCGGGCACGAGAAGGGCGCCTTCACCGGCGCCGTCGCGCGCCGCATCGGCAAGTTCGAAGAGGCCGACGGCGGCACCCTGCTGCTGGACGAAATTTCCGAGATGGACGCCCGGCTCCAGGCCAAACTGCTGCGCGCCATCCAGGAGCGGGTGATCGACCGGGTCGGCGGCTCCAAGCCGGTTTCGGTCAATATCCGCATTATCGCCACCTCGAACCGCGACCTGGCCCGCGCCGTGTCGGAAGGCACGTTCCGCGAGGATCTGCTGTACCGGCTGAACGTGGTGAACCTGCGCCTGCCCAGCCTGCGCGAACGTCCGGGCGACATCGGCGTCCTGGCCGAGCATTTCATCAAGAAATACGCCGCCGCCAACGGCGTGCCGGTGCGGCCGATATCGGCCCGGGCGCGCGATGCGATCATCGCCCACCGTTGGCCCGGCAACGTCCGTGAGCTGGAGAACGCCATGCACCGGGCGGTGCTGCTGGCCACCGGACCGGAAATCGACGTCGACGCCATCCGCCTGCCGGACGGCCAGCCCCTGACCCCGTCTTCGGCCATGACCGGCCCGGGCGCGACGGGGCATGAGGCCCCCTATGGCGGCGGCGTCGCAGCCCGCGCGGCCCAGGCGGCCGATGCGGTGACCCGCAGTTTCGTGGGCCAGACGGTGGCGGCGATGGAGAAGACCCTGATCCTGGACACCCTGACCCATTGCCTGGGCAATCGCACCCATGCGGCCAACATCCTGGGCATCTCGATCCGCACCCTGCGCAACAAGCTGAACGAATACGCCGACGAGGGCACGACCATTCCCGCGCCCCAGTCGGGCGTCTCCGCTTCCGGCTACGCGGCCTGAACATGGGACGCGGTCCGGACAGAAGGGCGGCGATCGGCGGCGCGCTCGGCCTCGGCCTGAGCCTCGGCTTGGCCGGGGGGCTGGGCGGGGCTCTCGCCGCCTGCACGCCCCGCAGTCAGGCCAAGGTCAGGGCCGAGCCGGCCGCCGACATCTTCCTGTCCGACCTGGAAGCGCGCCACGGCGGCCGACTGGGCTTCGCGGCCCTCGATATCGGCAGCGACCGGCGCGTGCTATGGCGCGCCCAGGAACGTTTCCCTTTCTGTTCGACCTTCAAGGCTTTCCTGGCGGTCGCGACCCTGGAACGGGTGCAGCGCGACGAAGAGCGGCTGGACCGCGCCGTTCCCATCGTCCAGACCGACATGATCCCCCACGCGCCCGTGACCGAGAAGGCCGTGGGGCGCACCCTGACGATCCGCGAACTGATGCAGGCCGCGGTGGAGGTCAGCGACAATCCGGCGGCCAATATCCTGATCCGCGAAATGGGCGGAATCGCCGTATGGCGTTCGTGGTGGCCGACCTTCGGCGACACCACCACTGCGATCTCGCGCCTGGAGCCGGACCTGAACACCGCCCTGCCCAATGACCCGCGCGACACCTGCCTGCCCGAACAGACGCTGGCCAATATCCGCGAGATGGCGTTCAGCGACCGGCTGACGCCCGACCATGACAGCCTGCTGACCGGCTGGCTGCTGGCCTCGCCGACGGGGCCCAACCGGATCAAGGCCGGAGCGCCCGAAGGCTGGAGCGTGGCGCACAAGACCGGGACGGGCGCCAATGGAGCCGCCAACGACGTCGGCATCCTGACGCCGCTGAGCGGCTCGCCCGTCATCGTCGCCGCCTATTTCATCGGGGCGACCGAGGCGACGGACGATCAGCGCGACGCCGTGATCGCCGAGGCGACCCGCCGCGCCCTGAAAGCCTTGAACCGTGACTGACACGACGGTCATGATGAAGGACGGCATGGCGCGCCCGACCGGTCGGGACGTGCTGAGTTGGGTTAACCGCGGCGAAGTGCTGATGGCGGTCGGCGTGATCGGCGTGATCATGCTGCTGATCCTGCCGGTTCCGAAGATGCTTCTGGACCTGCTGCTGGCGATCTCGCTGGTGTCCAGCGTGCTGATCCTGATGACGGCCGTGATGATGAAGCGGCCCCTGGACTTCGCCATCTTCCCGACGGTCCTGCTGGTCTCGACCCTGTTCCGCCTGGGTCTGAACCTGGCGTCGACCCGGCTGATCCTGACGCACGGGCAGGAAGGCCACGACAGCGCCGGTCAGGTCATCAACGCCTTCGGCCAACTGATGATGGGCGGCAATTTTATCATCGGGGTGATCATCTTCGCCATCATCCTGGTGGTGAACTTCGTCGTCATCACCAAGGGTTCGACCCGGATCGCCGAAGTCTCGGCCCGCTTCACCCTGGACTCCATGCCGGGCAAGCAGATGGCCATCGACGCCGACCTGTCGTCGGGCCTGATCACCGAGGACCAGGCCAAGCTGCGCCGCAAGGAGCTGGAGCAGGAATCGACCTTCTTCGGCGCCATGGACGGCGCGTCCAAATTCGTGCGCGGCGATGCGGTCGCCGGCCTGATCATCACCTTCATCAACGCCATCGGCGGCATTCTGATCGGCACGATCCAGCACGGCATGCCCGCCATGGATGCGGCCAACGCCTATGTCCAGCTGACCATCGGCGACGGTCTGGTCACCCAGGTGCCGGCCATCATCATCTCGATCGCCGCCGGCTTCCTGGTGTCGAAGGCGGGCGTCGAGGGTACTGCGGACAAGGCCCTGGTGACCCAGCTGGCCACCAACCCTGTTTCGTTGGGCGTGGTGTCGGGCGCGGCCGGCCTGATCGGTCTGATCCCCGGCATGCCGCTGCTACCGTTCGCAGCCCTGGCCATCGGCTCGGGCTTCATGGCCTGGAAGCTGGGCCGAAGCCGGTTGAAACCCGAACCGACCGAGGCGGAGATCGCCGCCGCCAACGCCAAGCCCAGGGAGGAGGTCGAGGAGCCGATCTCCAACATCCTGACCATCGACGAGGTCAAGATCGAGCTGGGCTATTCGCTGCTCAGCCTGATCAATGATCTGGAGGGGCGGCGCCTGACCGACCAGATCAAGGCCCTGCGCCGCTCCCTGGCTCAGGAATACGGTTTCGTCATTCCGCAGGTTCGCATCCTCGACAATATGCGTTTGCCGACCCAGGGCTACGCCATCCGCATCAAGGAGATGGAGGCGGGGGCGGGCGAGGTTCGTCTGGGCCATCTGATGGCGATGGACCCGGCCGGCCGTCAGGTTGAGCTGCCGGGCGAGCATATGCGCGAACCCGCCTTCGGTCTGCCCGCCACCTGGATCAACGAGAACCTGCGCGAGGAAGCCACCTTCCACGGCTATACGCTGGTCGATCCCTCGACGGTGCTGACCACCCACCTGACCGAGATCCTCAAGGAGAACATGGCCGATCTGCTCTCCTACGGCGAGGTGCAGAAGCTGCTGAAGGAGCTGGGCGTCGAGGAGAAGAAGCTGGTCGAGGAACTGATCCCCAGCGTCGTCACCGTCACCACCCTGCAGCGTGTGCTTCAGTCCCTGCTGCGCGAGAAGGTGTCGATCCGCGATCTGCCGGCCATTCTGGAAGGTCTGGCTGAAGCGGCGCCACACAGTTCCAGCGTCACCACCCTGGTCGAACATGTGCGCGCTCGCCTGGCGCGCCAGCTGTGCTGGCAGCATCAGGGCGGCGACGGCGCCCTGCCGATCGTCACCCTGTCGCCCGAATGGGAAGCCGCCTTCGCCGAAAGCCTGATCGGCGGCGGCGAGGACAAGCAGCTGGCCATGGCGCCGTCACGCCTGCAGGACTTCATCCGCAGCGTCCGCGACACCTTCGAGCGCATCGCCATGTCGGGCGAAAATCCCGTCCTGCTGACCGGCCCCCAGACCCGCCCCTATGTCCGCTCGATCATCGAGCGTTTCCGGGGGCAGACCGTGGTGATGAGCCAGAACGAGATCCACCCCCGCGCCAAGCTGCGGACCCTGGGACAGGTCTAGCTCGCGACGGTCCAGCCGCCGGCCGAGGCGTTGCGGGCCACGTCGTTGACGGGGCGGGCGACCAGACCCGACTGGGTGATCCAGACCTCGTACTTGGCCCCGTCCGCCATCGGCATATAGGCGGCCGATCCATACAGGGTGTCGGCGGCGTCGACATAGCGGCGATAGCGGCGGATGGCGTCCCAGGCCTCGACCTTGAACGGCACGGCGCCGTTGCGGGCGTTGGCCTCGACCGCCGCCAGGTCATAGACGCTGCGATCGCCGTGCAGTTCCTGCTCGACCGTCCTATAGCGGCCGGACAGCCGGTCCAGTCGATATTCGGAATCCAGACCCAGGACATTGGCCCATGGCTTCCACTTCAGCACCTGGGCTTCGATACGCCAGTCGTCGCCGTGGATTGGGTACAAAGCGCCGGCCGGCGCCGTCTGGCTCTCGCGCGCGGGCTGGACCAGATTGACCTCGTAATACTGCGGCCCAAGCTGGCGCAGTGTCAGGGTCGCGACCGGCCTTTCGTAGGTCAGCCGGTCATAGGTCTGAAGATTCATGCCGAACAGGGTCGCCAGGGACGCCGCCCAGATCACCCCGCCGCCGAAGACCGTCCCCGCGACCCCGCGAAAAGGTTTGCCGCCGAACAGGGCTCTCAACCCCCCGATCAGGACCACCAGGCCGAGCAGCGCCACCGCCGCCGGCAAAATCCACCACCACCAGATCATCGTCCCCACTCCCCTTGGCGCCCGCCCCCTCCAGGTCGAGCTTGAGCCATATTAACCAGAAGACGCGAAATGACCGCAGGTTTCGTCGAACAGGCGTTTGACGCGGCCCGATGCGCCGCTAATGCTCCGCGTCATGATCCCTCTCTCACGCCAGTACTCGTCGCGTTTCAGCGACTTCGTGCGAACGCCGTCCCTCGTCCGGTCCATGGCCGGCCTGCTGATCCTGGCCTTTGTTCTGCTGCTGACGGTCAATGTCTCGACCTTCGTCATGATCCGTCGGACCGCGGAGGCGAACGACAGGATCGAATACGCCCAGCAGATGCGACGGGCGTCGCGCACTGTCTTGATCTCGATGCTGGACGCCGAGACAGCCCAGCGCGGCTTTCTGCTGACGGGACGAAGCGACTTTCTGGCGCCGTTCGAGAGGGCGAGAGGCGAGCGTGAGCCTGCGCTCGCCTTGCTGGAGCAGGCGGCCGTGGCGGATCCGACCCTTCGGACGTCTGTGGCGCGCATACACCGCCTCGCGGACGCCAAGTTGGGAGAGATGGAGGAGACGCTGACGCTCGCGCGGGCGGGCCGTATCGGACAGGCGATCCAGTCGGTACGCTCCGGCCAGGGCAAGCGCTACATGGACGAGTTGCGTGTGGCGATCGACGACTTAGACGCCCTCAAGTCCGCCCGCATCGTCGAACGCACCCGCACCTCTGAACGGGCCGGTTTCGTGACTGTGGTGATGAACTCCATTGCGGGCCTCCTGGTCCTGATCCTGGCTCTGTTGTCGGCGTGGATGGTCCGGCGCTACGTCGGCGAGATTCAGAAGGCCCGCGAAGAGCTGGACGCGCTGAACGCGGGCCTCGAGGACACCGTGCGGGACCGCACCGGCGCCTTGACGCGCGCCAACGAAGAAATCCAGCGCTTCGCCTATATCGTCAGCCACGACCTGCGCGCGCCCCTGGTCAACGTCATGGGCTACACCTCCGAACTGGAGCAGGCGGGCAAGGTTATCGATCAAGCGATCTCCGAGGCCGAAACCCACGGCGAGGTTGGGGCTGACGTCGTGACCGCCGTCCGTGAGGACATGCCCGAGGCCCTGGGTTTCATCCGCGCCTCGACCGAGAAGATGGATCGGCTGATCAACGCCATCCTGAAACTGTCCAGGGAAGGGCGCCGCAATCTGTTGCCCGAGACCTTGGACATGGGCCTCATGGTCCAGAACATCGCCGACAGCGTCCACCATCAGACCGAGGCCTCGGGCGCTCGGATCATTGTCGAAGACCTGCCCGCCGTCGAAAGCGACCGTCTGTCGATGGAGCAGATCTTCGGCAATCTGATCGACAACGCCGTGAAGTATTTGGATGCGGACCGGCCCGGCGAGATCGTCGTGTCCGGCGAAGACGTAGCGGGCGGCTGGGTCGCCTACAGGGTCACCGACAACGGTCGCGGCATCGCGCCTCGGGACCACGAGCGGATCTTCGAACTGTTCCGCCGCTCGGGCCGACAGGACCGAACCGGGGAGGGATTGGGCCTGGCCTTCGTGCGAAACAGCGTCAGACGGATCGGTGGAACGATCGACATCGAGTCCGAGCTCGGCAAGGGCTCGACTTTCCTGCTGAAATTCCCCAAACGACTGATCCTGTCGGAACCCGGAGGCGTACTGTGACGCAAGCCGTCAAAATCATCATGGTCGAGGACGACCACGGCCACGCCAAACTGATCGAGAAAAATATTCGCCGCGCGAATATCAACAACGAGATCAAGCATTTCGATGAGGGCGGCGCGGCGCTCGACTATCTGTTCAGCCCGGAAATCCTCGCCAACGGCCCCCTGCTGATCCTGCTGGATCTGAACCTGCCGGATATGTCGGGAACCGACATTCTGGAACGTGTGAAGGGCGACGACCGCCTGAAGCGCGCGCCCGTCGTGGTTCTGACGACCACCGACGACAAGGTCGAGATTCAGCGCTGCTACGATCTGGGCTGCAACGTCTATATAACCAAGCCGGTGGACTATGAGTCCTTCGCCGGCGCCATTCGCCAACTGGGCCTGTTCCTGTCGGTGATGCAGGCCCCGGAGATCGAATAATCACGGCCACGGGGGTCATTCGCCTGCTCTATATCGACGACGACCGCGGCCTGTCGCGGCTGGTCGAGAAGGAGCTAGGCCGGCACGGTTACGCCGTCACCTGCGCCCCCGACGGGGACGCCGGTCTCGAACTGCTGGCGGCCAATCCCTACGACGTCTGCGCCCTGGATCACTATATGCCCAGCCGTGACGGGCTGGATGTCCTGCCCGACATCCTGGCCCTGACCGCGCCGCCACCGATCGTCTATGTGACCGGCGCCCAGGACGGACGGATCGCCGTGGCGGCGCTGCGGGCCGGCGCGGCCGACTATGTGATCAAGGATGTTTCGGAGGACTTCACCTCCCTGCTGCGGTCGGCGCTGGAAGGCGCCGTGCTGCGTCGCCGCCTGCAGCGCGAGAACGAGATCGCGCAGGAAGAAATCCGCCTGGCCCGCGACCGCGCCGAGGCCATGCTGCGCGAGGTCAACCACCGCGTCGGCAACTCGCTGCAACTGGTCTCCAGCTTCATGTCGCTGCAGATGCGCCACGTCAGCGACGAGGGTGCGCGCGAAGCCCTGCGCGAGTCCCAGGCCCGGATCGAGGCGGTCGCGCACGTCCACCGCCGCCTCTACACCTCGGGCGACATGAGCCGCGTGGCCATGGACGAATATCTGGAAGGCCTGATGGACGAACTGTCCAAGTCGGTCGGGCCAGGCGAGGGATCGCCGCAGTTGATCGTCGACGCCGCCCCCCTGTGGGTGACGACCGACCAGGCCGTGTCCCTGGGCGTCGTCGTCACCGAACTGGTCACCAATGCGGTGAAATACGCTTATCTGCCGGGGCAGGGCGGCGAGATCCGCATCACGCTGAAGCCCGAGGGCGAGCACCGGGCCATACTCACGGTCGAGGACGACGGACCCGGCATGGGCGACGGAACACCCAAGGGCACCGGCCTGGGCGGCAAGATCATCTCGGCCATGGCCTCGGGTCTGCGGTCGGCCGTCGAATTCGACGCGGCCCACAAGGGTGTGCGCGCCAGGCTGGCGTTCGACCTCTAGGGTCGGTTCTCATCATGCTTCAGTTCGGCGTCCGAAATCCCGCTCTCCATTATCGCCATCGCGCGACGGCCTTCGGCGTCGTCGAGCGTGACGGTTTGATCGCCTGCGTCCGGGTGGAACGGTCCAACGGTCCCTATTTCGACCTCCCCGGAGGGGCGGTGGACGGCGAGGAGACCGAGGTTCAGGCCCTGGTGCGCGAGTTCATCGAGGAGACGGGTCTGACGGTGGCGCCTCTGAACCGCATCACCGAGGCGGGCCAGTATCATCTGAAAAGCACCGGCGAACCCCTGTACAATGTCGGGGGCTTCTGGACCGCCTCGGTTACGGCTGACAACCCGGACGCCAAATGCGAGGACGATCACACCTTGGTGTGGCTGGAGCCGACCTTCGCCCTGTCGCGCCTGCGCCACGACGCTCATGCCTGGGCTCTGGCGGTCTGGCTACGTCGCGCAAGCTGAGCGTTACGGAACAAGCCTCTCCGTTATCCCGTTTCTTTGGTGACTCGCGACGCCATCACGGCGTCTCCGAGAACAGGAGAAATATCATGCCAGATCAAGATCGTATCGAAGGCTCGGCCAAGAACGTCGGCGGCAAGATCAAGGAGACCGCGGGCAAGGTGACCGGCGACTCCAAAATGGAAGCCGAAGGCAAGGCGGATCAGGTAGAAGGCAAGGTCCAGAACGCCGTTGGCGGCGTGAAAGACAGTCTTCGCGACAACCGCAACTGAGTTTTCTCAGTCCGTAAATGCCGAAACGCCGTCCGCCGACGCGGGCGGCGTTTTCGTTATCGATCCCTGTCGCCGCCCCAGAGTTTCAGCGACAGGCCCTTGCTGGTCGTGGCGTCGACCGGACGACATTCTGAACTGAAACCGCCTTCGACCGGGCGAGGGCGACAATCCATTTCCTGCGGCAAAGACGACGCGGCTGCATCGCTCGAACGAGCGCCGCACTGAACCGCATAGGGGGAGCCTTCGCCTCCAGCCTGCATCATCTGACAGTCGCCCGCCATGCCCGCCGGCCGGAGCGCGTCGGGCAAATCGGGGCCGAGAGCCAGGGCCAGCTGTTCGCGGACCTCCGCCTGGCAGGTCTCCAGCGGTTTGGCGCCCCGCACCAGAGGACTGCACCGCGCCCTCTCGTAGGCGAAGGGATCGGCCAGGCCCCAGGTCGGCACTGCATGTTGAACGGATGCCGCGGCGGTCTCGGCGGGCGTCTCGGGCGCGGGGGTCTCCCACACGACGGCGGGGGCGGACTGCTGCAACAGGAAGAAAGCCAAGGCTGCGGCGATCATCGGTCAGGCCTTTCGGTGCTGGCGGCTGAGCGCAGTCGCCTGAGACGCGAACCTACCTTGTCAGGGCGCGCATCGCCTTGTCGAGCCCTTCCAGCGTCAGGGGGAACATCCGGTCGTCCATGACCTCGCGCAGCAGGCCGACCGAGGCGGTGTAGCTCCAGTAGCGTTCCTGAACCGGGTTCAACCAGATCGACTTGTCCCACTGCTGGCGGGCGCGCTTCATCCAGACGGCGCCGGCCTCCTCGTTCCAGTGTTCGACCGACCCACCCGGCATGGTGATCTCATACGGCGACATGGTCGCGTCGCCGACGAAGATGGCGCGCCAGTCGCCGGGATATTTGTGCAGCAGGTCCCAGGTGGGAATCCGCTCGGTATGCCGGCGCCGATTGTCCTTCCAGACGCCCTCGTACAGGCAGTTGTGGAAGTAGAAGAACTCCAGGTTCTTGAACTCGGTCCGGGCGGCCGAGAACAGTTCCTCGACCATCCTGATATGGCCGTCCATCGAGCCGCCGATGTCGAGGAACAGCAGAACCTTGATGGTATTGCGCCGCTCGGGCCGCATCTGGATGTCCAGCCAGCCCTGACGCGCCGTGCCGTCGATGGTGCCGTCGATGTCCAGTTCCTCCGCCGCCCCCTCGCGGGCGAACCGGCGCAGGCGGCGCAGCGCCACCTTGATGTTGCGGGTGCCCAGTTCGACCGTGTCGTCCAGGTTTCTGAACTCGCGCTTCTCCCAGACCTTGACCGCCCGGCCGTGCCGCCCCGGTCCGCCGATCCTCACCCCTTCGGGATTATAGCCGCCGTGGCCGAAGGGGCTGGTTCCGCCGGTTCCGATCCAGCGGTTGCCGCCGGAATGGCGTTCCTTCTGCTCTTCCAGCCGCTGTTTCAACGTCTCCATCAGCTTGTCGAACCCGCCGAGCGCCTCGACCTGGGCCTTCTCGTCGTCGGTCAGATATTTCTCGTTCAGCAGCCGCAGCCAGTCCTCGGGGATGTCGGTCGTCAGGTCCTCGCCCGCACCGACCGATTCCACCCCTTTGAAGACGGTCCCGAACACCTGATCGAACCGATCATAGTGTTTCTCGTCCTTGACCAGGACCGCCCGCGACAGATGGTAGAAGGCCTCGACCTCGCGCCCGGCCAGATCGCGATCCATGGCCTCCATCAGATGG
>Ga0209643_1002790_pt1 | contig 10387 bp, 7 predicted proteins | sample AutmiccBRH37_all_FD_187383 | JGI IMG/M metagenome (GOLD analysis project Ga0209643, IMG submission 187383) | Deep subsurface microbial communities from Mt. Terri, Switzerland - Autotrophic microbial communities BRH/37_all (SPAdes) (version 2) | ecosystem: Environmental > Aquatic > Deep subsurface... | reverse complement strand
CGCGGCCATGGCCAGAGCGGCGCCGCGCTCTCCTGCCAGGGGGCAGTGGAAGTTTCCGTTCCCCGGGGTTAACCTGACGTCGAATTCGGGTGCGTTGCCGCTCCGCGCGCGCGTTGCCGGAGCAAACGCTTGGTTGAGACCCGCAGCGCATTCGAGAAGATATTCATAACCCGCCGATCGGAGGATCCCCATCATGCCGGACTGCTATATCTACGATCACGTGCGCACGCCGCGCGGCAAGGGCCGCAAGGACGGCGCACTCCATGACATCACCGCACTTTCACTCGCGACGCAGGTGCTGCAGGCGCTCGAAACGCGCAATTCGCTCGATACGTCACGGGTCGACGACGTGGTTCTGGGCTGCGTCTCGCCGGTCGGCGAGCAGGGTGAGGATATCGCCCGCTCTGCGGTGCTCAATGCAGGTTACAGCGAGGACGCGGCGGGGGTTCAGGTCAACCGGTTCTGCGCCTCGGGCCTTGAGGCCGTCAATATCGCGGCCGCGCAGGTGATGGCCGGGCAATCCCATCTCACTGTCGGCGGCGGCGTTGAATCGATGAGCCGCGTGCCGATCCTCTCTGACAAGGGCGCATGGCCGGTCGATCCGGCGCTGGCGTTCCGCTCCTATTTCGTGCCGCAAGGAATCAGCGCGGACCTGGTCGCGACCAAATACGGCTTCTCGCGCGACGACGTCGATGCCTACGCGGTGGAGAGCCAGAAGCGCGCGGCCCGTGCGTGGGAAGGCGGCTATTTCGACCGTGCCGTGGTTCCGGTGAAGGACGTCAACGGCCTGACCGTGCTGTCGAAGGACGAGCACATGCGCCCCGACACGAGCATGCAATCGCTCGCCTCCCTCAAGCCGGCATTCACGGCCATGGGCGAATTCGCTTTCGATGACGTGATCACCCAGCGCTACCCCGAAGTGGAGAAAATCAACCACGTACACACGGCGGGCAATTCGTCGGGCATCGTCGATGGCGCGGCAGGCGTGCTGCTCGGCAACAAGGAAGCGGGCAGCGCCGGCGGCCTCAAGCCGCGCGCGCGTATTCGCGCCTTCACCTCGATCGGCTCGGAGCCCTCGATCATGCTGACCGGGCCTGAATTCGCGATCCAGAAGGTGCTCAAGCGCGCGGGCATGACCACCAAGGACATCGATCTGTTCGAACTCAACGAGGCCTTTGCGGCGGTGGTCCTGCGCACCATGCAGGCGCTCGACATTTCTCATGACAAGATGAACGTCAATGGCGGCGCCATCGCCATGGGCCATCCCCTCGGCGCGACCGGCGCCATGATCCTCGGCACCATGCTCGACGAGCTCGAGCGGCGCAACGCCTCGACCGCGCTCGCGGTTCTGTGCGTCGGAGCGGGCATGGCCACGGCAACTGTCATCGAACGCGTTTAGAGGGGATCTGCGAAATGGCTACTTATGAATGCTTCACGCTCGACGTGGGCGCGGACGGTGTTGCGGTCGCGACCTTCGAGGTTCCCGGCCGCTCGATGAATGTGATCACCGCCGCGGTCATCACGGATCTCGACGCAATGGTCGGCGAAATTTCCGGCAACGCCGCGATCAAGGGACTGATCTTCACCAACAAGAAGGGCGCGTTTTGCGCCGGCGCCGATCTTTCGATGATGCAGGGGCTTGCCAATCTCGCATCGGGCGGCACGCTCGGCGATACCCAGCTCAAGCAGATTTACGCTGAAGCCGGGCGGATCTCGGCGATTCTGCGGCGGCTTGAGACGTGCGGCAAGCCGGTGGTGGCCGCGCTCAACGGCACGACGCTCGGTGGGGGCTATGAGATCGCGCTGGCGTGCCATTACCGTGTGGCGGCCGATGACGACAAGATTCAGATCGGCCTGCCGGAGGTCAAGGTCGGGCTGCTGCCCGGTGCCGGCGGTACGCAGCGCCTGCCGCGCATGATCGGCGCGCTCGCCGCGCTGCCATTGATTTTGGAAGGCAAGAGCCTGAACCCCAAGGCGGCCGCCAAGGCAGGTCTCGTCAACGCGGTGGTGCCGCGCGAGGGGCTGGTCGATGCCGCCCGGCGCTGGATTCTGGAGACGCCGGACCCGGTGCAGCCCTGGGACAAGCCCACCTACAAGATTCCCGGCGGCGGCCCCTATAGCGATGAGGCGCATCAAAACTTCATCGTCGGCAACGCGATGCTTCACAAGCAGACCTACGGCAACTATCCCTCCGCGCGCGGCATCATGTCGTGCGTCTATGAGGGGCTGCAGGTCGGGATCGACGCGGGCCTGCGCATCGAGGTGCGCTATTTCGTGCAGGCGATCCTTTCGCCGCAGGCGCGCAACATGATCCGCTCGCTCTTCATCTCGATGCAGGAACTCAACAAGCTCGCGCGCCGCCCCAAGGCGGTGCCGCCCTCGCAGGTGAAGAAGCTCGGCATGATCGGCGCGGGAATGATGGGTGCCGGCATCGCCTATGTCTCCGCGATGGCCGGGATCGAGGTTGTCCTCATCGATGTGTCCCAGGAGGGCGCCGAAAAGGGCAAGGCGCACAGCGCCGACCTGCTGCAGAAAGCGGTCGATCGCGGGCGTCAGACGGCGCAGGGACGCGACGCGATCCTCGCGCGCATTCATCCGACCACGGATTTTTCGGCCCTCAAGGGCTGCGATCTCGTGATCGAAGCCGTGTTCGAGGATCGCAAGGTCAAGGCCGAAACCACCGCAAAGGTCGAGGCCGTGATCGGCGCGGACGTCGTGTTCGGTTCGAACACCTCGACGCTTCCCATCACCTCGCTGGCACAGGCAAGCCAGCGGCAGGGCAATTTCATCGGCATCCACTTCTTCTCTCCGGTCGACCGGATGCCGCTGGTGGAAATCATCCTCGGCAAGGAAACCGCACCCGCGACACTAGCGCGTGCGATGGATTACGTCCGCCTTATCAAGAAGACGCCGATCGTCGTCAATGACAGCCGTGGCTTCTACACCTCGCGCTGCTTTTCGACCTATTGCGCGGAGGGCATGGAAATGCTCGCCGAGGGTATCGCGCCTGCGATCATCGACAATGTCGGCCGCATGACCGGCATGCCGCGCGGGCCGCTCGAGATCAGCGACGACGTCGCGCTCGATCTGGCGTGGCGGATCCGCGATGCTGCGGCCAAGGACGGTTCGCTTCCCGCCGAGCTCTCGCCCGGCGAAAAGGTCCTCAAGACGCTCGCCGTCGACCTTCAGCGCTTCGGCCGCAAGAACGGCAAGGGGTTCTACGATTATCCCGCCGATGGCAAGAAGATGCTGTGGCACGGCCTAAAGGACGTCGCGCCCGTCAAGGTGAACGAGGCGCCTCCCGCGCTGGTGAAGGAACTCAAGGAGCGGCTGCTCTATCGGCAGGCTGTCGAGGCGGCGCGCTGCTTCGAGGAAAACGTCATCACCGATGTGCGCGACGGCGATCTTGGCGCGATCCTGGGATGGGGTTTCGCGCCGTGGACCGGCGGCCCGCTGTCGCTCATCGACACGGTGGGCGCAAAGGCGTTCGTGGCGGCATGTGACCGGCTCGCCAAGCAGTATGGGCCGCGTTTTGCGCCCAACACGCTGCTGCGCGAGATGGCGGAGAAGAACCAGACGTTCTACGGGCGCTTTGCGCCGCGGGATGCCAACGCGGCGTAATGTGGCTGAGGGGATGTGGCGTTCAGCGTGGATAGCCGGCATTTTGCTTCTTCTGGCGGGGCCGGTCCGCGCTGAAACGCAACTCGACTGGGCGGCGCTTCAACGCCCCAGCGAGGGCCGCCCGCATATCTATGGCGGCTACGCCAAGGGCTGTCTTGCCGGGGCGGAAGCGCTCCCGCCGAGCGGCAAGGGCTTTCAGGCGGTGCGCCTCTCGCGTAACCGGTTCTGGGGTCATCCCCAGCTCATCGAGGTCATCGAGGATCTTGCCCGCTCGGTGAAGCGGAGAAATCTCGGCACCTTGCTGGTGGGCGACATGGGGCAGCCGCGCGGCGGCCCGATGCCGTTCGGGCATACCAGTCATCAAATCGGTCTGGATGCGGACATTTTCTACCGGCTCGATCTGGGGCCGACGCCGCCGGACGGGCGCGAGGGCATCGATCCGCAATCGGTGGTCGACACCGACACATGGACGCTGATTCCCGGTCTGTGGAGCGATGCGCACAGCGATGTCATCCGCCTTGCCGCGCTGGACAAGCATGTCGAACGGATCTTCGTGAATCCGGTGGTGAAGAAGGCCCTGTGCGCGCGCGACTGGCCCGACGAGGGACGCGAACCGTTCTGGCTCTCGAAGGTGCGTCCGTGGTGGGGACATGACGGGCATTTTCATATTCGCCTGAAATGTCCGCGCGGCGAGCGCGACTGCATCAAGCAGGAGGAACCCGCGAAAGGCAGCGGTTGCGGCGCTGAGCTTGACGACTGGATCGCGAAATTGCGCAAGCCGATGAAGGCTGAACCGCCGCTCAAGAAACCGGAAATGCGCCCGATGCCGCCATTGCCCCTCGCGTGTCAGGCGGTCCTCCGTGCGCCATCGCGCGTCCGGGACGACCGCAACTAAGGACTCGCAATCGCAAAACACGGATGTTAGGTTTTTAGCCATGGGTTTTGCGGTTCACGTCGCAAAACCTTTTTTATTGTGATCCGCGTTCTGTTTGTGCGCGATGGAAATGAAGGAGGTGCGACATGGCTGAAGCCAAATCCGGCGACACGGTCAGCGTTCACTACACCGGTACGCTTGAAGACGGCACCGTGTTTGATTCAAGCGAAGGCCGCGCACCGTTGAGCTTCACGGTCGGGTCGGGCCAGCTGATACGCGGCTTCGACGCAGCCGTCGTCGGCATGTCGGTCGGCGAGACACGCACGGTGACGATCGTCGCGGAAGATGCCTATGGCGATCATGACGAGCGGCTGGTGCACGGCGTGGAGCGGGCGGCGTTCCCTCCCGATCTTGAACTTGAGGTGGGCCGCGCGTTGTCGGTGCGCGGACCGGGCGATCAGCCGATGCGTCTGACGATTGTCGAGATCGAGGACGACGAGGTCACGCTCGACGGCAACCATCCGCTGGCGGGTGAAGATCTCACGTTCAAGATCTCGCTGGTCACCATCGAGTAACGGAAAAGCGCCCGCGAAACGCGGGCGCTTTGTTTTTTGTGTCCGGGCCGCGTGCCGGGCCGATGTTTAGTCCGGCAGTGCGCCGGTCGGCTGGTCAAGAGGCGGCAGGGCGGGTGCGTTTTGCGCGCTGCGGACCAGATTGACGAACTCGGCGCGGTATCCGAACGGGTCCTCGCCTTTCGCCTTCTGCGCGATTTCGCCGATGTCCGCGAAGGTCATCGAACCCAGATGCGTGTCGCCCTTGAGCAGTTGGGCGAACGCGGCGACCGACGCCGCAAAGCGCGTGTCCTCACTTGCATCCTCGAACTTCGCCAGTGCTTCCTTCACCGCGACGGGGCGCTCGATGAGCTTGCTCTCGGTTCCGCCGGGTAATTTGTAGCGCAGCCGCAGGAATGCGAACTCCTTGCCTTTGGCTTCGGTGACCGCCTGCGGTTTCTCGTAGCGCGACGGATCGACCAGCGCGGCCTTGCTGCCGACCGGGATGATCTCGTAGATCGCGGTGACCGAATGCCCGGCACCGATGTCGCCCGCGTCGACCTTGTCATTGTTGAAGTCGGTGCGGTCGAGAATGCGCGTCTCGTACCCGATCAGGCGATACTCGGCGACCTGCGCGGGATTGAACTCGACCTGGATCTTCACGTCGTTCGCGATCGGGAACAGCGTAGACGACATCTCATCCACCAGCACCTTGCGCGCCTCGTTGAGCGTGTCGATGTAGGCGGCGTTGCCGTTGCCGGCCTGCGCCAGCGTCTGCATCATCGTGTCGTTATAATTGTCGCGCCCGAAGCCGAGCACGGTGAGGTACACACCGGTGTCGCGCTCGTGGGCTACGAAATCCTCAAGCCGCTCGGGATTGTCGATGCCGACATTGAAGTCGCCATCGGTCGCCAGCAGGATGCGGTTGACCTTGCTTTTGTCGAAGTTGAGCTTGGCGAGTTCGTAAGCCTGCCGGATGCCTTCGCCGCCGGCCGTCGAGCCGCCCGCGGACAGCTTGTCGAGCGCAGCAAGAATCTTCGCCTTCTGATCGCCCGGTGTCGGGTCGAGCACGGTGCCCGCCGCGCCGGCATAGACGACCATCGCGACGGTGTCGTTCGGCCCAAGCTCGTTGACCAAGAGTCGGATCGACTGTTTGAGTAGCGGCAGCTTGTTCGGCTCGTCCATCGAGCCGGAGACGTCGAGCAGGAACACGAGATTGGAGACCGGTCGCTTGTCGGGCTTCACCTCATAGCCCTTGATGCCGATATGCATCAGCAGCGAATCCTTGTTCCATGGCGTGGGGTAGACCTGCACGGCGGTGGAGAAGGGCGGATCGCCCGATTTGGGCGGGGCGTAGTTGTAATCGAAGTAGTTGATGAATTCCTCCGCTCGCACGGCATCGCGGGGGGGAAGGGTGCCGCCGGTCAGATAGCTGCGTGCGACGCCGTAGGACGCGGTATCGACGTCGATCGAGAATGTCGACACTGGGTCCTCGGCAACCACTTTTTGCGGGTTGGGGTCGGCGTCGGGATATTTCTCGGTGTTTTCGGGTGGCGGCAGATACGCGGCCCCGCCCATTTCCTGAGCGATCATGCCGGCCGTCGGCGCCGGCGCTCCGCTGATGGCGCGGTGTTCGCCCGACGCCATCGCGTCCGGCGCCATCGGGTCGGTCGCGATGTCCGCGATTGATTTTTCCTCGGTGACGGGTTTGGGGCTGGCAAGTTCGTTTTTGGGATCGCCGTCGCGGTCGTCGGCCGCCTTTTGCTGGTCGCACGCGGTGACGAGCAGCGCGCTCATGGCGATGGCAGAGACGGTAAATGCGAGTGCGGGTTTGAGCAGGTGGCGGCGCGTCGGGTATGGCATGATGTGGGCTCCCCTCGAATGGACGAAATGAGGGTGCGGGCGCATCGTGCCCGAGAAAGGGCGAGATCGTGGCCAAAGCGGGGCGGTTCGTGTAGCGGCGCTGACCTAGCCATTTCCGCATCGGCGCGGAGGCGATAAGCTGCCGGCGCGCCCGCTCGGTGGCGCGGATGTGAGAGGCGAGTGTGCCGGACGAGCCCAGGATTCTTCCCGCCGACGAAGCGGCGATCGGCGAGGCCGCGTCGGCGCTGAGTCGCGGCGGGCTCGTGGCGTTTCCCACCGAGACGGTTTACGGGCTCGGCGCGGATGCGGCCAACGACGCGGCGCTGGCGGCGGTGTTTGCCGCCAAGGGCCGCCCGCACTTCAATCCGCTCATTATACATGTTCGTGATCTGGCTCACGCGCAGACGCTGGCGCCTTTCGATGCGCGTGCGCGAGCGCTGGCGGAGGCGTTCTGGCCGGGGCCGTTTACGCTGGTGCTGCCGCGCCCCGCCGCCAGCAGGATCGGGCTGTTGGCGAGCGCCGGACTCGACACGCTTGCGCTGCGCGTCCCCGGGCACCCCGTCTCGCAGCGCCTGCTCGCCGCATTCGGCGGTGCGATCGCCGCGCCCTCCGCGAACCCCTCCGGGCGGCTCAGTCCCACGCGCGCGCTTCACGTCGCCGAAGGAATGGGCGACCGGATCACGTTGATCCTCGACGGTGGCCCGTGCACGGTGGGAATCGAGTCGACCGTGGTCTCGCTCACCGGGCCCCAGGCGGTTTTGTTGCGGTCGGGCGGCGTGCCGCGCACCGCGATCGAGGCGATCGCCGGACCGCTCGGAACGCCCGGCGATGCACGGATCGCCGCCCCCGGCATGCTCGCCAGCCATTACGCCCCGCGCCTGCCGCTGCGCCTCGATGTGATGCATGTCCAGCCTGGCGAGGCGCTGCTGGCGTTCGGCCCGCACCCGTTTCCCGGCGGCGTTGCGACGCTCAATCTGAGCGCGCGCGGCAATCTCGAAGAGGCGGCGGCAAACCTGTTTGCGCATCTGCGCGCGCTCGATGAGGCGCCCGCGCGTGCGATCGCGGTGATGACGGTTCCGCGCGAGGGGCTGGGCGAGGCGATCAATGACCGGCTCGCGCGCGCTGCCGCGCCGCGTGGTGTGTCGCCATGACGCTCTCCACCCAGCTTGTCGCACGCCTCAAGTCCCTGCTCGGCCCGAAGGGCTGGAGCGAGGATCCCGCCGTCCTCGCGCCCCACATGGCCGAGTGGCGCGGGCGCTATCACGGCACGGCGCCGCTGATGGTGATGCCGCAATCGACGGACGAGGTCGCCGCCGTGGTCGCGCTGTGTCACGAAGCGCACACCCCGCTCGTGCCGCAGGGCGGCAACACCGGCCTGGTGGGAGGGCAGATCCCGACGCATGGCGAGCTGCTTGTGAGCCTGCGGCGTCTTTCGCGCATCCGCGCGCTCGATGCGGTCAACAGCACCGTGACGGCGGAGGCTGGCTGCATCCTCGCCGATGTTCAGCGCGCCGCGCATGATGCCGACCGGCTCTTTCCCGTCTCGCTTGCGGCGGAAGGGTCATGCACGATCGGCGGCATCGTCTCGACCAACGCCGGCGGCACCGCAGTGCTGCGCTACGGCAATACGCGCAGTCACGTGCTCGGCCTGGAGGTCGTGCTGCCCGACGGATCGCTGTTCGAGGGATTGCGTGCACTGCGCAAGGACAACACCGGCTACGATCTGAAGCAGCTGTTTATCGGTGCGGAAGGAACCTTGGGCATTGTCACGGCGGCCGTCTTCGCGCTGGCCCCGCGACCGAAGCATCGTGCGGTTGCATTGGCCGCGCTGCGCACGCCGGATGACGCGCTCGTCCTGCTGGGCGCGCTGCGTGCGGCGGCGGGTGAGGAGATCACCGCCTTCGAGCTTGTGCCGCGCATCGGCATCTCGTTCGTCACCACGCATATTCCCGGTACGCGCGACCCCTTCGCGGACGCACACCCCTGGTACGCGCTGATCGAGCTTGCGGGCCAGCGGCCAGTGCTGCCCACGCTTGAGAGCGTGCTCGCGGCACAGGAGGTCCTGGTCGATGCGGTGATCGCGCAGAGCGAAGAGCAGGCCGCTGCGCTGTGGCGGCTGCGCGAGGTGATGTCGGAAGTGCAAAAGTACGAAGGCGGATCGATCAAGTGCGACATTGCGGTTCCGGTCTCGGCAATTCCGCAGCTCATCACGCAAGCAAGCGCGGCCGTTGCCAAATCGCTTCCCGGCATTCGCCCGGTGATCTTCGGCCATGTCGGCGACGGCAATCTGCATTTCAATCTCACTCAGCCGCTCGAAATGACGCGTGAAGCGTTTCTCGCGCGGTGGGAGGAACTCAGCACCATTGTGCATCAATGCGCCGCAGCCCTCGGCGGGACGATTTCAGCCGAGCACGGTCTCGGCATTTTGAAATGTGACGAGATCACGCGTTACAAGAATTCTGTGGAAATCGGCTTGATGCGCGCGGTCAAATCGACGCTGGACCCCAACAACATCATGAATCCGGGCAAAGTGGTTACGATAACGCACCGGAAAAAATAATCCGTCGCACGCGGCAACCGTCAAAGCAGCAACATAAATTAAATTTTACGTCTGGACGTTGCTTGCGGGTCGGCAGAATATTGTGGGAAACCTTACATCTCATTAGGCTAATGAGTGATTCGGTGATCGGATTAAATCCGCACAAGAAGAAGGAAGTACGCCAGTCGCGAAACCGTGGGGCAGCTCTTCGGTTCGCAAGGCTATTCGTCGACAAACTACGCGGGCACGGAGGCGCAAGAGCTTCAATGAAAGTAGTGGCATTCGCGTCGCAAAAAGGCGGCTCAGGAAAGACGACGCTGGCAGGTCACATCGCTGTGGAAGCTGAGCGTTCGGGCATGGGACCGGTCGTGATGATCGATCTCGATCCGCAAGGCAGTCTGTCCTTGTGGTGGCGCGCGCGGGAGGGCGACCGGCCCGACTTCGCCGAAACGACCGAGGAAGATCTCGCGGACACGATCGAACGTTTGCGCGAGACCGGCGTCAAGCTCGTCATCATCGATACGCCGCCCGCAATCACGGCCACGATCGGGCGTGTTGTTGCGACGTGCGATCTTGTCGTGATCCCGACGCGCCCCAGCCCGCACGATCTGCGCGCGGCGGGCGCCACGGTTCAGCTGTGCGATCGCCTCTCCAAGCCGATCGTGTTCGCGATCAATGGAGCGGCCCAGCGCGCGCGCATCACAACCGAAGCGGTGATTGCCCTTTCGCATCATGGCTCCGTCGCGCCGTCGATCGTCCATCAGCGCGTCGATTTTGCGTCGAGCATGATCGACGGCCGCACGGTGATGGAACTCCCCGGCAGCTCGCGGTCGCCCGAGGAGATCGGCGGTCTGTGGAATTTCATTGCCGATTGTCTCGATGGGCGCGTAAGGCTGCGTACCGGCGGTGTCACATCGTCGTATGGACAAACATCGGTCT
>Ga0209643_1002787_pt1 | contig 10389 bp, 8 predicted proteins | sample AutmiccBRH37_all_FD_187383 | JGI IMG/M metagenome (GOLD analysis project Ga0209643, IMG submission 187383) | Deep subsurface microbial communities from Mt. Terri, Switzerland - Autotrophic microbial communities BRH/37_all (SPAdes) (version 2) | ecosystem: Environmental > Aquatic > Deep subsurface... | reverse complement strand
GGACAGGAGAATACACAAGTAACACCTCCGAGGCGGGCATCTCTAAATCCCACATCTTCAGGATTAATACCATCTATCGCTCTCACCTCAGGTGTAAGAGGGTCAGTCATCTCATTGAGATCGTCTCCCTCATATTGATAAATCTCTTCACCTATACCTACATGACAGTGAGCATCAATAAACCCTGGAAGTACACTCTTTCCTTGTGTATCGATTACTCTAATCGGAATATTCTCTTCTAGTTGAAAAATATTCCTCAGATATATCTCATCTACTCCTGAACTCATTAGAGAGTGTTTAACTATCATTGATATCTTACTGCCATTAACCAATACACTTCCTGAAAATTCCCCTTCTTCAGACATTGGCCGAATTCGCCCATTCGCAATTATTATCGCTGATTCTATTTCATTCATATTTTTACTTCCTCTCTTTATAGTGTCATGAAACCGTACCGAAGTAAGAGCGGTAAGCAGAGCATTGAGGCGGAGCGCAGCTGTTTACCGCTCCTTGCCATCCATGGCACCGCGATATTAGTCCATCCGTGGACGTTGCAACATGAGGCAGCTATCTGCCGAATAGTGCTTACTGCGGTGCGGTTCTAACTCTATATCCCTTTCATAGAAAGACCGACTCTTCCTCTCTCGATATCTAAACTTAAAACTTTTACCTTGACTATGTCTCCCACAGAAGCAACTTCCATAGGATGCTTTACGAAATTATCACTAAGCTGGGAGATATGTACAAGCCCATCATTTTTCAAACCTATATCAACAAAAAGGCCAAAGTCGACAATGTTTCTAACTGTCCCTTCCAGAAGCATCCCTTCTTGTAAGTCCTCTAACCTGGTGATATCTTGGCGCAGAAGAGGTCGAGGTAAATCTTCCCTTGGATCCCTTCCTGGTCTCTGTAAAGCCTCAATTATATCTTTAACGGTAGGAATCCCCGCATTAAGTTCTTGGGCGAGTTCTTCCGGCTTAAATGAAGCGAGTACTGTTCTTATTTTAGTTGTTTGACTTTTTAAATCTTGGACATGAAATCCAGCCTTGTTTAAGATTTTCACAGCTAGCTCATATGATTCAGGATGGACAGGAGTGTTTTCAAGATAATTCTCCCCATCTGAGATACGAATAAAACCTGCGCATTGAATAAAAGTTTGCCCACCAAGCCGCGGTACCTTTTTGAGATCATCTCTACTTCGGAACTTACCATTCTTTTCTCTATAAGTAATGATATTCTTGGCTACAGTAGTATTTAATCCAGAAACGAACTTTAATACTGAGGAAGAAGCTGTATTCAGATCAACTCCTACCGTATTAACACACGATTCTACCACTGCTCCAAGCGAGCTTTCCAGTGTCTTAGGAGATACATCATGTTGATATTGCCCTACTCCAATAGATTTAGGATCTATCTTAACAAGTTCGGCTAAGGGGTCTTGCAGACGGCGGGCAATGGATACCGCACTACGAAGGGAAAGATCGAAATCAGGAAACTCTTCCTTGGCCAGGGGGGAAGCTGAGTATACCGAGGCCCCCGCCTCACTCACAATAATATATTCCAATTGAAGATTATTCTCTCGAATAATCTCTGCAACCAATTCCTCGGTTTCTCTAGAAGCGGTGCCATTTCCTACTGCAATTATTTGGACTCCGTTTTCACTAACTTCTTTGAGAATATCATTTTTTGATTGTTCTCTTTGGTTCTGGGGAGGGTGAGGATAGATTACTCCTACTTTAGATAGTTTCCCAGTATCATCAATCAAAGCCCACTTGCATCCTGTCCGATAAGCAGGATCAATAGCCATGATTACTCTCCCTCTCACCGGAGGTTGCAGTAATAATTGACGCAGATTGGCAGCAAACACCTTAACTGCTTGCTCTCCTGCCCTATTTGTCAACTCTGTCCGAAGCTCTCTTTCTATGGAAGGAAAGATTAAGCGCTTATAAGAATCCAGGATTGCTTCAGCTACAAGTTTGGAACAAGGTACTTTCTTCATCCCTTTGTCCAGATACTTTTGTTCGATAAGAGGAATTATCATTTCTGGTTCAACTGAGATACCAACCGTTAGAAATTCTTCCTTCTCTCCCCTATTTAAAGCCAATACCCTATGCGGCGGAATCTTCCTTACTGGTTCCTTGTATTCATAGTACATCTCATAAGGCGAGCGTTCTTCTTTTTTAGCCTTAGCAACAATATCCGCCGATTCATAAGTTTTCATTCTAACCAAACTTCTAACATCAGCATTATCTGATACTTCCTCGGCGATTATATCAAGTGCCCCATTAAGCGCATCTTGCACATTATTTATTCCTTGCTCTGGATTCAGGTAATTTGAAGCCTCTTCTTGAGGGTCTGCTTCTGGAGGTTGACTTAATATCCACATGGCTAGAGGTTCCAATCCTTTTTCCCTAGCCACAGAAGCTCTGGTCTTTTTCTTCTGTTTAAACGGTCTATATAAATCCTCTACTTCTTGCAATTTAACCGCTTTTTGAATCTTGGCTCTTAGCAAATCATCCAGTTTTCCTTGTTCATCAATGAGTCGTATAACTTCTTCTTTTCTTTTTTCTAAGTTGCGAAGGTATTCTAATCTTTCCACAATACTTCTTAAATGAGTCTCATCCAGTTCTCCGGTCGCTTCCTTGCGATACCGTGCAATAAAAGGGATTGTATTGCCCTGATCGACTAATTTAACTACTTCTCCAACCTGCCAGGGCTTTAGTTTCATCTCCCCAGCAATAATATTATTAAAATCCACCTGTTCGTACCCCCATCTTCCTAAAATCAAACTCTGCTGAAATTATTGTCCATATTTTATGCTGATATCGTGCATAGAGCCAACCGCACAAATATTAATCATCATATAACATAAAGAACAAAAAATAAAATAAGCGTCGAGGGGTTTAAAGCCTAAGACGCTGAGTGAAACCACTGTATATGTAATTCAGCTTCTTGATTTGGCTAGATCTCGGTTAACCCAAGGCTGACTTCTATTGCTTCATCAACCCTGAGCATAACCTCTTCATCAAGAACCGCAACTTTTTCCTTCAAACGACTTTTATCAATTGTTCTAATCTGTTCGGTCAAAATAACAGAGTCTCTTTCTAATCCACTTCTTTTGGATTTGACTTCCACATGAGTTGGAAGCTTAGCCTTAGAAATTTGGGATGTAATCGCTACCACAATTGTAGTAGGACTATACTGATTTCCAATATCGTTTTGGATAACCAAAACGGGCCTTGTTCCTCCTTGTTCTGAACCGATAACGGGGTTTAACTCCGCATAAAAGATTTCCCCGCGTCTAATACTCATAGCCTACACTCCACGCTAATTTCCTTTCATAACAGACCGTTGCTTCTTCTTCAGCTTGGCATAAATCTACCGCCATACTTAGGTTTATCTGAGCCATTTCTACATATCCCTGACGCATCTGCTCCCGTACCCCAGCTTTACGTCGTTCTAAAAGGACACTATAGACAGCCTCTTTGATAAACTCACTGCGATTCTTCTTTTCATTGGATACAATATCATCCACTTCATCAATAATACTTTCCGGTAAACAGACCATAATACGTCTAGTTTCTGCCAAGCTAGGCACCCCCTTGACAATATGAAAAAGAATTCTTACTCTATTATAGCTATTTAACCTAGAAAGTGTCAACGAACATGCTGTGTAGTACAAGCAATTCTGGTATATAATTACCATTCTTCACCATGTAATTTTTTCCAGTAGTCTGCAATAACTGTTAATCCTTCGTTACCTATTACTACCAAACCTTGATATTATGGCTTGATGAGCTACTATTTCCATATTATCTCCCAAAAGCGATACCGTTGAAACATTTTCTCTTCTTTCCCAAGCTAATCTTATTAGTAAATCAGCAATATGGGGATTTTTTGGCAGAAATGGCCCGTGGAGATAAGTGCCGAAAACATTCTTGTATCGTACTCCTTCTTCATCATCTTCTCCATTATTACCATATCCTCGAAGGACCTTACCCAATGGTCTCAGGTTAGATCCAAGATAAGTCTTGCCCGAGTGGTTCTCGAACCCTACCAGCGTATTAAGTTTCTGCGCAGACTCCTCTTCAACGCTTGAAGCATAACTGTCTAAGACATTTTTCTTCAATTCAGGTTCTAACTCAATAATCACATTGCCGATAAGTCTCTTATTGCCTGCTACAGTATATAAATCGAGGATTCCCAGACCAGGGATTTTTTTCCCCTCGCCAGTTTGATAATACTGTCCCAAGAGTTGATATCCTCCACAAATTGTTAATAATACAAGACCGTCTTCAATCCCATCTCTTAAGTCTGTTCCTCTGGAACTTAAATCTTCAACCAAGATACTTTGTTCTCTATCGGATCCCCCGCCCAGAAAAACAATATCCGCTGCCGAAAAATCAATTGGATCTCCGAGGGATGCTCTGCGAATGTCTACCTCTATCCCCCGCCATCTGCATCTAGCGGCCAAGGCCAAGACATTTCCTCTATCTCCATATAAGTCTAACAAATCAGGGTAAAGATGATAAATAGTTAATTTCATGCACTCTCCCCCTTAACTCTACTGTCCGGTATCCTCTTCGTAACCAAGATATCTCGTAACGGGAAAAGAGCTGTATAGGTTGGAAGGATGAAGACTGCATCTTTGTCCATTTTTTGATATTCTCCCAGTTTATCTACGGCTTGGGCCAATGATTTCTCTATTATTATCTTATCTTCTGTAAACCCAGCATACTTGAGTCTTAAAGCCATATCTTCAGCCCTTAAACCTGAGCACAATAATTGATGAATATCAGCCCTTTTCTCTGCCAATGTTTCAAAATCCACGTCCCATAACCATGATATATCTCTACCATCCGCCGCAAGGTCATTAATGGCTATGAGTAAATGCAGTGGCTTATCTATTTCAGCTAAAGTCTTAATAACTTGGTCAAAGCCGGTAGGGTTCTTAACCAAGGTTAGGGTTAACTTGTATCCAGGAAGGGTAAACTGCTCCATCCTCCCAGCATCTGAAATAAATATCTGTAATCCACGACCTATATCTTCCCTAGCTATACCTATACGGTCAGCTGCACAAAAAGCAGCCAGAGCATTATACAGATTATAGGAGCCGATTAGAGGAATGTGATATTCTCTATCGACCCAGAAAGATATTCCTTGTTCCCCTTGATTTATATCTTTAGCTTCAATATAAGGGTCGGGACGCTGAAAGCCACAGAACGGACATTTATAGACTCCCAATTGTCCATAATGGAAGAGGGTATAGGTCAGCTCCTGTCCACATTTAGCACAATACCTACCTTCCCTGGTTTCTGAACTCTCTTTCTTACTCGAAGGTAGTGATTGCACTCCATAGTAATAAACCTCTTCCTTACCTATTCCTATCTGTGCCACAAGTGGATCATCGGCATTCAGGATAAGTTGTGTATCATCAGGCAAGGCCTCTTTAACCAAGTTAATGGTTGTATCTAATTCTCCATAGCGATCCAATTGATCACGGAAAAAATTCGTAACCACTGCCAGACGTGGTGTTAATTGTTGACATAATCCAGGCACAGTAGCCTCATCCACTTCCAGTAGGAGAATGTCCGCTTTACTCTTGCCTGAAAAACTGGTGAATTGCAAAAGGGCTCCCGTGATACCTGTAAGCATATTAGCCCCTTCCCTATTAAAAGCCACCTCTAATCCTGCGGTCTTTAAGACGGATGCTAATAAGTTATTCGTGGTAGTCTTACCGTTGGTTCCGGTAATAATTATCGTACCTTCTTTAAAGGATAACGCAAGTAACTTAATTATATCAGGGTAAATCTTACGAGCTATGACCCCTGGAAAAGTTGTGCCTTTTTTACCCAAGACTTTAATAATTAAACCAACTATTTTTCCCGTCCATAAAGCAAGCCAAAAACGAACTCTCATTATTAATATTACTCCTTTTATACTAAGCCTTTTAAGCTTGTACAAACCAAATACTGATATCTAATATTAAACTATTTTTAACCCCAGGCAAATAGGAAAGATTCAATCTTCGAATAATCCTTTAACATCTTTTAGCCGTTCGCGAATTGGAATGTTTTGTGGACAGTGTTCTTCGCACTTACCACAATCCGAACAGTTTGAAGCTTTAGAAATTCGGTTGTACCAGAAAAGTGCTCCCTTGATATCATCAAACATATAGGCCCTATTATAATAATTAAATGACTGTGGGATATCTACCCCCGAGGGACAAGGCATACAATACTTACAATCCGTACAGTTAATCTTAATCCTATCTCGGTAATTCTGCTGAATAGCTTGGATAACTTTCGTTTCTTCAGCTGTTAAAGGTTTACTGCTTTCAGACGCATACTTGACATTGGCTTCTACCTGACTCATTTCGGACATTCCACTCAAAACTATACCTACTTCAGGATGATCCCAGACCCATTTTAACGCCAATTCAGCAGGAGTTCTCTGAATTGAGGCCTTAGAAATAAAATCATAAGCTTCCGGGGTTAACTTCTTTACAAGAGTACCGCCTTTTAATGGTTCCATGATAACTACTCCAAGTCCTTTTCCCCAAGCATATTCTAACCCTTTCCTCCCTGCTTGAAAATCCTCGTCCAGATAATTATATTGTATCTGGCAAAATGACCAGTCAAAACCATCTACGATTTCTTTAAAAAGACTATAATTATCATGGAAGGAGAATCCTAAGTGCTTTACTTTACCTTTTTCTTTAGCGTCAAGAAGAAACTCTAATAAGCCGAGCTCTAGCAGCTTAGACCAGTACTGTTTGTTCAAGGCGTGCACCAGGTAAAAATCTATACAATCTGTTTCCAAATTATTAAGCTGTTCATCTAAAAGTCTTACCATATCTGCTCTATTTTCAACATTCCAGATAGGAAGTTTAGTAGCCAACAGAATTTTTTTCCTGTAACCATCTTTCAAAGCCTTAGCTACTAAGCCTTCAGCTGTGCCTTCATGGTAGACGTAAGCTGTATCAATATAGTTAACTCCATGGTCTACTGCATAGCGAATCATACGGATAGCTTCAGGTTCATCTATCTGCTTCATGTTTCCATCAATAACAGGCAGCCTCATACAACCAAAACCCAAAGCTGATATCTTTTCTCCTGTTTTACCTAAGACTCTATACTCCATGTTGTTACCTCCTTCTAGACAAATACATTATGTAATCTTATAATAATGCCCAACGAGTTGATTTTCAAATTTCTACCACCGAAAGGAGCCTCCTCATGATTTTACCCTATCAAGGTAAGAAACCCCAAATTGGAGACCATGTCTATATCGCAGAAGGATCCCAGATTATCGGTGATATTACGATAGGTGAGTATTCTAGCATCTGGTTCAATTGTGTCCTGCGCGGAGATATCGACTCCATCAATATAGGGAAAAGAACCAATATCCAAGACTTAAGTGTCATTCACGTTAACACAGGGCAACCAACGATTATCGAAGACGATGTCTCTATCGGCCATTCCTGTGTTCTCCACGGGTGTCTGATTCGCCAGGGTAGTCTTATCGGGATGGGGACTATCATACTTAACGATTCTGAAATAGGAGAATATTCAATAGTTGGTGCCGGGTCTCTTATTCCAGAAAGAAAAAAATTCCCTTCCTACTCCCTTATCCTTGGTTCACCTGCCAAGGTCGTAAGAGAACTTACTTCAGAAGAGATCGCTTATCTTAAAGATATTTCAAACATATATATGCTCAGAGCCCAAGAATACCTAAAAATGACCCAATCAGAGAAAAGATTATAATTATATTATAATCTTTTCTCTACCCTCTTGACCTTTGCCTGTTTTAATAGTAGAATACGTCCATAAATTAAAAATCTACGGCTATGATGAGAAGTAGTAAATCCTTGTAAGCTGTTCTAGCGAGTCAGAGATGGTGAAAGTCTGATACATATTCTTGGATTGAATGGATCTCAGAGCTGCTAGCTGAACTCGGACATATTCCGATAGTAGGTGATGCCGGGGAGTTTCCCGTTATAGAGACAGGATATCGAGAAATTAAGGTTTCTCCGTATCTGGAAGAGATGCTTTTAGAATATCTCAGATAAATATCTCAAATATACCAATTATTCTAAGAGCAACAAAGGTGGCACCGCGGATAATCCTCCGTCCTTTCAGGGACGGGGGTTTTTTATATTGTTTTATAGGAGGGGATATTGATGGATAACCCAGATTGGTGGCCTTGGCCAAAGACATCATTTAGATATAAAACCCAAACAACTTTACTTCTGAATAGAGCAGGAATTAAATCCATTCCAGTTAAGCTGATTTAGTCAGCTATTATGAGAGGAGATTATAAAAATGAAAAAGTTTTTACTCACAACACTCGTTATTCTGTTATCTGCTAGCCTGATTCTTACAGGCTGCTCTTCTGCCCCCGCATCCAGTGATAAAATCTTGAAGGTTGGCCTTATCCAACTCGTTGAACATCCTTCTCTGGATTATGTGAGAGAAGGCATGTTGGAAGCTATTAAAGACGCTGGTTTTGAACAAGGTGTCAATATAGATATTGATTATCAGAATGCTCAAGCTGACCAGTCCACCATGAATACCATCGCCAACAAATTTGTGGGTGATCAAGTAGATCTGATAATTTCTATAACTACTCCATCTACCCAAGTAGTTGCGGCTAATACTACAGATATCCCCATAGTCTTTGGCGCGGTCACTGATCCGATTGCCGCTAAATTAGTAAAAAGTTTAGAAAAACCAGATACCAATGTGACCGGTGTAAGTGACCTTAATCCATTTGAAGCCCAGTTTGAAATGATGCAGAAGGTAGTTCCCGACGCTAAAAAAATAGGGATAGTTTTCAACACGAGTGAGGTCAACTCCCAGGTTCAAGTGGATAAAGCTAAAGAATTCGGGGACAAACTTGGCTACGAAATTATTACCGCCCCAATAGTTAATAGCAGTGAAGTTCTTCAAGCGGCCCAGATGCTGGCAGGTAAGGAAATAGATGCTTTTTATGTGATTACCGATAACACAGTAGCTCAATCTATCAATTCTTTATCCCAAGTCGCTATCGAAAATAATATCCCCACCATAGTAGCTGAAGATAGCCAAGTTGAAGGCGGCTGCCTTATAAGTATCGGAATCGATTATAAGATTCATGGTTACCAAGCAGGAGAGATGGCTGTACGTGTTCTAAAAGGAGCAAATCCCGCAGAGATGCCAATCGAATATCAGAAAGATCTCAAAGTGGTGATCAACAGTGAAACTCAAAAAGCTTTAGGTATAGAAATCCCTGAGGAGTATACGAAAGAGGCTACTTTCATTTAAGTACTTCTATACCTAATAAATCAATGACTTAATATATGTTTGATTCTTTTTCCTTCCTATATAAGTTAGAGGCCTTATTGTCAAGGCCTCTGATTTTTTATACTTTTCTAGTTTCTCTTTTCACCTTATTCTTGATTCTTCTATGGGGTTTTTCTAGTCGTTAGGGGGCGAATAAATTCTTTGAGATCAGACTTAAGGATACTATCTATCTCGCTCCAGTAATTTGGTTTAGTCTCAGCAAAGATAAACCCAAAAACAGGATGTTTCTGATAGTCTATTCTTCTTATTTCCAGAGGATTGCTGAAATAAGCGGCAAGCAATTCATAGTCTATTTCTATCTCCCTAACATCTACATCTTTGGGAATATCGGCTATAACGATACTGTAAATTTCATCTTTTTTATCTTTTAAAATTTTATCCCAGTCTGGTTCTTTTTGGGAGAAGAAGTATTCATAAACATTAATTCCGTAGGCATAGTAAGCCATATCAGTGGTACACCATCCGGCAAATCTCATAGGATTTACTTCTATAGGAATTACTTTGTCTTTCGAGTCTACTTTTACTTCAATATGAACAGGAAAATTTTTCAAAGATATCAAGTTCCCCATCTTAGATAAGAAATCCAAGAAAACCGTTTGATATCTTTCCATAATTTCCTTTGATGTAATATAAATACGATCACTAACATCTGTATCTGAGCTAAATAAATGCTTTAGGATATTTAGAATTATAGGCTTGCCCTCATTATTATAGTAGGCATCAATAGCAAATTCTTGTCCGTCTATATATTCCTCAATAATAAATTTATCGGGATTGACTACCTCTAGTGGAAAATTATCATTAAATTGTTTAACCTCTTGCTTTAATTCATCGAGGGCTTTATTCCATTCCTCAGTGTTATTGAGCTTATATACACCCATACTGAAAAAACCTATAGAAGGTTTAAGGATGAAAGGCATTTTCAATTCAACAATATTAACTCTGTCTAATTCTTCAAACTTAATTTCTTTATAAAAGAAATCCGGGTAAATTTCTTTTAGTAATTCTCTGAATCTAACTTTATCTTTAAAAACTTTAATTTTCT
>Ga0209643_1002781_pt1 | contig 10400 bp, 10 predicted proteins | sample AutmiccBRH37_all_FD_187383 | JGI IMG/M metagenome (GOLD analysis project Ga0209643, IMG submission 187383) | Deep subsurface microbial communities from Mt. Terri, Switzerland - Autotrophic microbial communities BRH/37_all (SPAdes) (version 2) | ecosystem: Environmental > Aquatic > Deep... | reverse complement strand
TATGAACATAATTATGAAACTATATTTAGATATTCGGATATAAAAGTTTCGCCTTATAAAGATACTAATAGATTATTAATCGATTCGGGAGACTATCTCACACTGATTCCCGTTTCTGAAAACGAACAGCCCATATTAAGAATTGAAGAAAACTATTTCGGAAGTCATGCAAAAAACGTAATGACTCCAACTTCTATTTATCAATTGAATAATAATGGTTCATTCCACTCTACTTATTTAATAAAAGCGATTAATGATGAATCTGATATTGAAAAAATTAAATTAGAACAAAAAATCGAAAACGATATTTGTAAAATTGAACTAATAGATGAAAACGGAGAGAGAATAACGATGACAATATCTATCGCTAAGGTCAGTGATGAGAAATTATTTTCTTTTAATATTCATTAATATTGAAAAGAGAATATGTATATATAGATTAAAGTGATAATATGTGTTTTAGTTGCAAATTACAAATATGCGCTAACATTGTTTGAAGTTTAGTCTAGGTATGATATGTTCTAAAGGGTAGGTAAGTTGATTTAATAACAATTGTCAGTTCCCAATGAATTAGGGGTCACAAACTTTGATTGTATTCAAAGGGAACCAACAATTTAGAGTGATGTACCTTTAATTAATTTTTAGCTCATTATCTTTTGCAAGTTCTTTTAATTTTTCATTAGCATAGATAGCGATTTCCACTCTTCTATTTTGTCGCTTTCCTGCATCAGTTTCGTTAGATGCCACAAATTCTGTTTCGCCTAATCCAATTACATTTATCCTTGAAGAACTTACTCCATTAAGAATTGCATAATCAGCTACTGAACTTGCTCTCTTTTCTGAAAGAGTTTTATTGTAATCTTCACTTCCATCAGAATCCGTATAACCAACTACCATAATATTTGAATCAGGATATTTTTTAAGAATATCTGCTAATGTAGCAACGTTCTTTTTTGCATTAGGCTCTAATGCATATTCGTTAGTTCTGAATAATATTCCTGAATCAAAGGTTACTTTGATACCTTCGCCTACTCTTTCTACCTTTGCATTTTCAACTTCTTTTTTTAATTCTTCGGCTTGCTTATCCATGTGTTTACCGATAAGAACGCCGGCAGTACCTCCGAGTGCTGCACCTGCAATTGCACCAATAGTAGTATTACCAAACTGCTTACCTATTACTCCGCCAACAACTCCACCTGCTGCTCCTCCGATAGCTCCGCCTTTAACCGCATTGCTTGCATTACATCCCGTGATTAACATTGGTATAATAATAACAAACGACAACAAAAATCCTTTTATGATCTTCATATATTTATCCCCTATATAATTTATAATTTTTATTCAAAGAAATATCTAATACCCACTGCTGCATCCATGCCTAATCCTGTAAGTGGTGTTACTTGGAATACAGGTACAGCTTCAAAGAAAATATCTAAACTTGTATTATCCGGGAACCACTCAAAACCAATTACTCCTCTAATACCCAGAGAGCTCTCATATCCACCGCCGCTATTAAATCTTGCACCTATTCCATAGTATAAAGGAACGCGTCCGGTTGAACCAATTGCTCTAAATGAATGCCATAGATAATCCATGTGGAAATGGACTCTGCTACCATTGTCATATATTCCTTTGTATTTAATTCTATCACCGCCTAATCCTACTCCAAGACCAAAATCAACTGCATTAATTGGAGAGGTCCATGCCTTTGCACTCAAACCTGTTGGTTCGCCTAACATTAAACCCATTCCAAATCCTCTATTCTGTGCAGATAAAGGTGTCGAAAACATTACTCCCACTAAAAACAAAAATATAAAATATTTTTTCATAGCTTCACTCACTCCTTATTTAAAAATTTATTAATACTTCTCTTTCTTACTGGTGTAAAATTAAGCTAAAGTAAGTCTGATAAGGTAGAGCGCAAGTAATGCTTTAATTGTAAAAATTAGAGTAGTAGCTATGAGGTTATATCTTACCGGTTTATGTAGTAATAACAACTACATCGAATAATATGGTAGAAATTGGGCTCTTATTTAGAGTAAATTTGTAAAAATAACGGTGATTATTCTTGATGGATAAGTTATTAAGCATAAATACATTTAAGGCATTCAGAAGTCGGAATTATCGATTGTTTTTTTCAGGGCAATCTTTTTCGCTTATGGGTACATGGATGCAGCGCACGGCTGTTTATTGGGTGATCTATATCCAGACTCATTCAGCATTTATTTTAGGACTATCTGTATTTGCAATTCAGTTCCCAACATTTTTATTTTCACTTCTCGGTGGAACGGTTGCCGATCGTTATAGCAGATACAAAGTTTTGCTTATAACTCAAATAGCATCAATGATTCAAGCAATATTATTAACCATTATAATTGTCTTTACAAAATACTCAGTACCGGAGATACTTTTATTAAGCGTGATACTTGGGATCATAAATGCGTTTGATGTTCCCGCACGGCAATCATTAGTACAGGATATGGTCGAAAACAAAGAGGATCTGGGAAACGCTATTGCTCTAAATTCATCTATGGTGCAGGTTGCTAAATTAGTTGGTCCGGCAATAGCAGGGATTGTATTAGAGGTATTTGGTGCAGGCGTTTGTTTTTTGATTAATGCTCTTAGTTTTGTTGCAGTAATAGTTTCATTACTAATGATGCGACTGCCAAAATATATTCCACAGGAACGAACAAAGAAAGTAATCGAAGGATTAAAGGAAGGGATTACTTACTTGAAATCCGCTCCTTCGATTGGAGCGATTGTATTACTTTTGAGCTTCACCAGTTTTTTCGTAATACCTTATGTTACCTTGCTGCCGATAGTAGCAAAAATGTCCCTTCATGGGAATGCTTCCACTTATGGTTATCTTTTTAGTGCTTCCGGAATTGGGGGAATAATCGGAGCGATATTCCTTGCGTCACTAAAGCACGAAGTGAATCTTCGTAAAGTATTATTTTTTGCTATACTGATTTTTGGACTTGGTTTGATTTTATTCTCTCAGACTCAAAATATCTTCTTTGCACTTATTTTTGCTACGGTATCGGGATTCGGGATGATGTCTTTAGGTACTATCACAAATACAATTTTACAGACTTCATCGACCAAAGAGATGCGAGGAAGAATAATGAGTTATTATGCAATGGCATTTTTTGGAATGCAACCGATTGGTGCTCTAATGATAGGGAGCATCTCTCATTATGTCGGAACATCCGAGACAATCTTTGCTCAAGGAATTGCTGCAATTATAATTGCAGCAATCTTCTTCCGCACATTATGGAAATCGGAATCTGACATATCGAAGTAATGTATCCCGGTATTTTTTTAAAGCCATAAAAATTAATGAAAATAAGAGCGAATATCTTTATATTAAACATTACCAAAAAGGGGAGTGCATTAAAATGGAAAACATGTATATAAATCATCTCGCAGTATTTGTATGTGCCATTCTTAGCCTAGTATTAGGCGGTCTTTGGTATTCACCATTATTATTTTATAAAGGATGGAAGAAGGAAAACAATTTTACGGATGAGGATTTAAAGAAAGTCAATCCTGCAATCACCTATTCGTTTACCTTTGTTTTCGCATTAATCATGAGTTACAATATGGCTTTTTTCTTAGGTGATGCGAAAACCAATATGGCGTGGGGAGCAACTGCCGGATTTTTAGCAGGGTTCGGTTGGGCTGCTTTAATATTTGCTGTTATTGCTTTGTTCGAGGGGCGTTCATGGAAATATATTCTTATTAATGGTGGTTATATAACCGTCTATTTTACTCTTATCGGACTAATTCTCGGTGCTTGGCGATAATTAATAATTGCTGTTTTCATCTTATTTTATAAGAATCCCTTTCAAATATAGAAAGGGATTCTTACTTCCTCATCTATTCATTATTCATACAGTTCTAAATAAATGTTCAACAAAATTCTATAATTACTTTTCGCAAATTTAGATTTGTCTATTAATAATATGATGTATAAATTTATAAATATAATCTTTGTAGAAGTGAAAATACGTTGAAATATTTCTTAATGATAAAAAGAATTATAGCCATATTTAGCCTGCTCATTCTAGCCCCCTTTCCTTCGACTTATTCCCAGTATGATTCATTTAGGTTCAGTCTGCAAGGGCAGGCTTCGGCTTGGATTATTAGTATTCCCGAAAGGTCTTTCATATCTCAAGCGGGAGTAAGATATCTTCCAGATATTTTAATCGATAAACAGATATCAAATAATTTATTTTTGGAAGCAGAATTATCATTAAATTCTTTTATAGCTAGTGATTTTAATAATAGGGAAATTAATGATTCCCAAGCGAAATTAAAACTATACAGATCGTCTTTAAGAATTTCTACTAATCATTTTGAATTAAGAGCGGGTCTGCAAAAAATTAATTTTGGTTCGGCTACATTATTTCGCCCTTTAATTTTGTTTGACAAGGTTGACCCACGCGACCCGCTCAAATTTACTGATGGTGTCTATGGTCTTCTCGCCCGTTACTATTCTAATAACAATTCAAATATTTGGCTCTGGGGTCTTTACGGAAATAATGACTTAAAAGGGTGGGAGATTTTTCCAACAAAGAAAAAAAGCATAGAATTTGGCGGACGAATACAATCCCCCTTCCTTACCGGCGAAGCCGGACTTACTTATAATCACCGTCAAGCAGAACAATCTCTATTCCCTTTATCATATCCCTTATCAAACAAGCACAGTTTTGAAGAAAATCGTTTCGCATTCGATGGTAAATGGGATATAGAAATTGGCGTATGGATTGAAGCAGCATTCATAAATAGAAAAACCGAAATATTGTCTTTAAAACATCAGAGAATGATAACACTTGGAGCGGACTATACTTTTCCAGTCGGGAATGGTCTTCACATGCTCTCCGAATTTTTCAATACAGAAAATTCAGAAAAACTATTGGGCAAAGGTGACGGTTCTAATTTTGCAGGTGTTTCGGCAGATTATCCGGTTGGTTTATTTGATAATGTTTCTGCATTTTTTTATCGCGATTGGACTAGCAAAGAAAATTATTTCACCTTTAATTGGCAGCGCACTTATGATAATTGGATGATCTATTTTATAGGGTTTTTAAATCCCGATAATGCAAAACTAAATCAAACACAAAGTGGAAATGCTTTAGCGGGAAACGGGGTTCAGATTATGGTAGTTTTTAACCATTAAAAAAATTATAAAGAAATATAAAAGAGGTGGAAATGAGTAATTCATTTTTAATAAGAACAGAAAAATTATATAAGAAATATCCAATGGGTCCGACTGTATTAGTAGCTTTAGATAATATTAATATAACTATAAACAAGGGTGAATTTGTTGGTTTAGTGGGTCCGAGCGGTTCGGGAAAAACTACGTTGCTGAATATAATCGGTTCATTGGATTCACCGACAGAAGGTAGCGCAGAAGTTTTAGGAAATAAAATTGAAACTCTATCACATCAAGATGCCGCGAAACTTCGTAATAATCATATCGGTTTTATTTTCCAAACTTTTAATCTGCTCCCTGTATATACGGTTTATGAGAACGTAGAGTTTCCTCTTTTGCTCCAAGATATTCCACCTGCTAAAAGAATAGAATTAGTAATGCAAGCTCTCGAATGGGTGGGGCTAGCTGACCGTAAAGATTCTAAACCATCACAACTATCGGGCGGACAAAGCCAAAGAGTGGCAATCGCTCGCGCAGTAGTTAAAAAACCGGAACTCATTTTGGCTGATGAACCGACCGCAAATCTTGATGCAAAAAATTCACATAATATTATGGAAACTATGGTTAAGCTAAATGAGGAACTTGATACCACATTTATTTTTGCTACTCATGATGAAAAAGTAATGAAGTATCTAAAAAGAAAAATTACTTTGAACGATGGATATGTTCAAAGAGATGAGAATATTTCACTTAATAATCAATGAGAGAAATTATGTTAATTATAAAATTAGCCATAAAGAATTTACTTGGAGCCGGTCTTAGAACTTGGCTTAACGTTATTGCGTTATCCTTCTCTTATGTAGCAATAATTTTTATGCAGGGACTTTATGCGGGTATGAATAACCAGATGGAAGCCTCTACAATAAAAGTGCAATATGGAGGCGGTCAATATTGGCATGAATTATATGACCCTTATGATCCGCTTTCTTTGGATGATTCACACGCTAAAATACCAAATGAAATTAGCGGTTTAATTAAGAACAACGATGCTGCTTCAATTCTTATTAACCAAGGTTCAATCTATCCAAATGGTAGAATGCAAAATATTTTAATAAAAGGAATTGACCCCAATCAAAAGATATTAGCAATCCCCACTCATTTTCTAAATAATCAAAACGGATTTATCCCTGCATTAATCGGGGGTAGAATGGCTAAGAGCAGCGGACTGAAAAAAGGAGATTTCGTTACTATCAGGTGGCGGGATGCCAAAGGAACTTTTGATGCTGATGAAGTGAAGGTAGTAGAAGTAATAAATACAGAAGTCTCTGAAATCGATAACGGGCAGATATGGATCCCATTGGATAAGATGAGAGAAATGACTGTAATGCCCGGTGAAGCTACGTTGATTGTCTTAAAACAAAATTCACAATTCACAAAAAATCTATCCGGTTGGGAATTTAAAAATTTAGATTTTCTATTGGCGGATTTAAGATCATTAGCTACTACAAAAAGTGCCGGAGCGAGTATTTTTTATTTCGTTCTTCTGTTTCTTGCAATGCTTGCAATATTTGATACACAGATATTATCAATATTTCGTAGACGTAAAGAGATGGGGACACTTATGGCTCTTGGGATGACTCGATCTACTTTAATAAAATTATTTACTCTCGAAGGATCGATGCATGCAGTGCTTGCCGCATTTGCTGCTATGCTCTATGGCGGACCATTAGTTTGGTATTTAGCTAAAGTTGGTTATGGTCTGCCCGCATCCACCGATAGTTTCGGTTTTGCGCTCGGAGATAGAATTTATCCCGAATTTACTGCCTTATTAATTATAGGTACAATTTTATTGGTATTAACAGTTACTTCCATTGTAAGCTATCTCCCAACAAGACGAATCACAAAACTAAAACCGACCGATGCGCTTAGAGGGAAATTTATTTAATGAGTTTAATTTGGAGTGAAAAATGTTAAAGTTTTTATTCAAAGGTTTAGTTAGAGACCGATCGAGATCACTGTTCCCGATATTGACTGTATTTATCGGTGTTGCTTTGACTGTCTTTTTGTATTCATATCTTAATGGATTTGTTTCGGATATGATTAAGTCGAGCGCACATTATAATTCAGGACATGTTCGGATTATGACAAAAGCATATTCGCAAGAATCTAATCAAAGCCCAAACGATCTTGCTATAATTGGAATTGATCCATTAATTCAAAATGTAGAAAAATCTTATCCGGATATGATCTGGACACCTAGAATAAAATTCGGCGGACTAATTGATATACCCGATAGAAATGGAGAGACAAGGATTCAGGGTCCCGTATCGGGTATGGCGGTTGATCTTTTTTCAAAAGAAAGTCGGGAAAGAAAATTTTTGAATCTTGATGAATCACTTGTAAAAGGAAGAATACCTGAGAAGCCGAATGAAATATTAATTGCTGATGATTTCGCAAGGCGGCTAAAAGTTGCTCCCGGAGATACTGCTACACTTTTGAGCAGTACAATGTATGGAAGTATGGTGATGACAAATTTTGTTATCGCAGGAACTATCCGTTTTGGAATAGCTGCTTTAGATAGAGGTGCTATAATTACCGATATCTCAGACATACAAAAATCTCTCGATATGAATAATGCCGCCGGGGAGATTCTCGGTTTCTTTAAAGATGATAATTTTGATTCCAAGAAAGCATACCGCATAAGAGATTCATTTAATGAAAAGTATAAAAACTCTGAAGATGAATTTGCTCCAATAATGGGTGCGCTTCCCGAGGAATCGGGTCTTAGCGATTATATGGGATTAATTGATATAGCTTCTTTTGTAATCATCGGAATATTCATTTTTGCAATGGCAATTGTTTTGTGGAATGCAGGTCTTATGGGAAGTTTGCGAAGATATGGAGAGATGGGAGTTCGCCTTGCAGTGGGAGAAGAGAAGGGACATATATATAGAACATTAATTTTAGAATCGATTATGATAGGTATAGTCGGCTCATTCCTCGGAACACTATTCGGATTAATACCTTCATATTTAATGGAAATATATGGATTGGATTTAAGTTTCCTTTTCGAGAAATCTTCAGTAATGATTACGGGTGTTCTTCATGCAGATGTAACTTATGAGACATATTTAATAGGGTTCATCCCCGGAATTTTAGCTACGGTACTTGGAACATCCATTGCCGGAATTGGTATATATAAAAGAGAGACTGCTCAACTATTCAAGGAGTTAGAAGCATGAAAAAATTAATATTTATTATGGTTATACTTTTTGCCGGTGCATTAATAGCTCAGCCCTCAGCAGATGAAATTATAAAAAAAGTAGATGCAAATACAGTTACGGATTCGCAGATTGCCATTTCTAAAATGATAATCAAAGGTCGGCGTGGCTCACGTACTGTGGAGGCAAAGACTTGGCAGCGCGGCTCTAACGATTCATTCACTGAGTACTTAGCTCCGGCAAGAGAAAAGGGGACTAAGATGCTTAAGCTCGGCGATCAGCTTTGGACTTATTCACCTTCCACGGATAGAACAATATTAATAAGCGGTCACATGCTCCGCCAATCTGTAATGGGTTCTGATCTCTCTTATGAAGATATGATGGAAGACCCGCTTCTTCAAAATATGTATAATTCTAAGATTATTGGTGAAGAGAAAATATTGGATCGCCCCGTTTGGGCAATTGAGTTGACATCTAAAAAGGACGATATTTCGTATGATAGAAGAAAAGTTTGGGTGGACAAAGATCGATATATAATTTTGAAAGAGGAACTATATGCAAAAAGCGGAAAATTATTAAAGACCATTGATATACATGAAATAAAGAAATTTGATGGAAGGTGGGTAGCCACTTCATTGACTTATAAAGACGTTTTGAAAGATGGAGATGGCACCCAAATGCAATTAGACGAAATTAAATTAAATCAAAGAATCCCGGATTACATTCTATCGAAAGCCTCGCTTAGAAGATGAATTGAGAATTATTTTGGATGAAATCATCTTTTTAAAAATTATTCCTTGACAAAATCAAAAATAAAAATGTATTTTTGTATGAGGTATGACAACTAAAAGGCAAAACTTGTTTACAGAAGTAGGAAATAGAGATTCGCTTAGCAAAAAAATCTCACATGAGATTGAATTAGCAATCAATTCTAAAGTCCTTAAGGAAGGAGATAAACTTCCCACTGAGTTTGAACTTTGTAAGCAATTTGGAGTTAGCAGAACTTCACTTCGTGAAGCTCTTAGGACTCTAAGTGCTAAAGGATTAATTAGCGTGGAAAAAGGAAGAGGAATTTATGTGAAAAAAATCTCTTCTGATACCGTAACCGATCCAATGCAAAATTACTTAAAGTTTAAGATTGGTATGCCCTATGTTCTTGAGGTAATTGAAGCAAGAAGAATCATAGAGCCGGAAATTGCTCGTTCTGCTGCCTTAAATAGAACCGATGAAGATATTGAAAAGATGAAATCGGATATCAAAAAACTAAAAATCTATGAAGGTGGTCCAGAAGGACTTGCTCATGTAGATATGGAATTTCATCTTAATATTGCTCACGCAACTCAAAATCGACTTATCCCCTTAATGGTAAAACCTGTTTTTAGGCTAATGCCAATGATAAAATCTAAGATTATTTCTGATATCCCTAATGCAATCGAATCAGCAATCGTATGGCATAATAAAATATTAGATGCTATAATCGAAAAAGACCCACATAAAGCTTACGAAGAAATGAAACATCATTTAGTAATTGCACATGAACATGCCGAAGAAATGTTGCGAATTGAAGGATTAACAAAGAAAGAGGAAGAATAAAAAAAATTTATCAAAATTATATGTACGACATCATATAACATATGTATACAAAAATTAGCAATTACAAGTTTTTAGATATAAAGCTATTTTTAGTTAGAAATATATATTGCAGGTAATTATACAAATCAATTTGAAAGTAGAGGAGTAATTGAACAATGGGAAAGATTACCAAAGTTCTCTTGATGTTATTTGTTACAATCTTTTTCTGCATAAGTAACATTTATGCCGGTGAAACTGGCAAGCTTGCAGGAAAAGTAATTGATAAAGAAACCGGAGAACCTTTAATAGGTGCGAATATTGTTGTTGTTTCAAAATTGATAGAAGGTAAAGAAATCAAGTTAGATTTTATGTTAGGTGCGGCTACTGATATTGATGGCGAATACTATATTCTTGGTTTGGCTCCAGGTTATTATAATGTAAAAGCCTCT
>Ga0209643_1002779_pt1 | contig 10406 bp, 12 predicted proteins | sample AutmiccBRH37_all_FD_187383 | JGI IMG/M metagenome (GOLD analysis project Ga0209643, IMG submission 187383) | Deep subsurface microbial communities from Mt. Terri, Switzerland - Autotrophic microbial communities BRH/37_all (SPAdes) (version 2) | ecosystem: Environmental > Aquatic > Deep... | reverse complement strand
GCTTCGCCAGTGGAGACCGCGTCATGTTCCTGCAGAACGAACGCGGCCTTGGCGTGAAGAACGGCACGCTCGGCACCATCGTTGAGGTCAGCCCGCAGAGCATGTCCGTGCACGCCGATGACGGGCGCAGTACCTCATTCGACCTGAAGGACTACGACCGCATCGACCACGGCTATGCGGCGACGATCCACAAGGCGCAGGGCATGACCGTGGACCGCACTCATGTGCTGGCAACACCGGGCATGGACGCCCACGGCAGCTATGTCGCGCTGTCCCGGCATCGCGACGGCATGGAGCTGCATTATGGCCACGACGACTTCGCCGGTCAGGACCGGCTCGCTCGCACCCTGTCGCGCGACCGCGCCAAGGACATGGCGTCGGACTACGAGCAGACCGACCCGGCGCGAAATTACGCCGAACGGCGCGGCATCACCTTCCGCGCCCGGGTTGCCGAGATCGTGCGCAAGGTCGTGCCGGAGAAGGTGCGTGGCATGTTCGACGGGTTGCGACTGCCCGCCGATGGCGGACAGGGGCCGGAACGGGCAGCGCCGTCGCCGGGCGCTGGCGAAGCGCAGGGGCCGGAACGGGAAAGCGCTGCGGCAAAGGTCCGGCGAACGACGGATGCGCCGGAAAGAGCCGTGGCGACGGACCCGGAGGCGGCGCTGCGCAAGGCCCGCACCGATGCGCTCATCCGTCATGCCCGCGCGGTAGACGCGATATTCGGCGCCGAAGATGCGGGCGGCAAGCGAAGCCCGGACCAGATGCGGAAACTTTCCGACGCTCGCAAGGCTTTCGAGGGCGTGCGGCCTCATGGCTGGCGGGATGCCGAAGCCGCCTACGTGAAAGAGCCCGGCCTCGCCCGAGAGGCAGGTGCAGGCAAGGTCAACCGCGCCATCCGGGCGCTCCAGCTTGAAACCGAGCTGCGCACCGATCCCAGCCGCCGCGCCGACCGCTTTGTCGAGCGCTGGCAGAAGCTCGACCGCGCCAGTCAGCATCAATACCGGGCGGGCAACATGACGGACTACAAGGCCACCCGGTCGGCAATGGGCAACATGGCGAAAAGCCTCGAACGCGATCCGCAACTGGAATCCCTGCTCGCCAACCGCAAGGCCGCGCTGGGCATCGACATGGAGGCTGGCCGCCGACTCGGCGCGGCCCTCGCCCTCTCTCACGGTCTCGATCTCGGGAGAGGAAGGGGGATCGGGATATGAGAACCGTCCTATTTGCCGCCGTTTCCATCCGGCGCCGCGACAATTCCCCGAACCCTCTTGCGCCCCGGCAAGGGCCTGTCCTGACTGGACAAAGAGCCGTCAGACCGCCAGCCGGAGGCATTGCATCCATGCCCGCACCAGACCGTATCGTCCGCCTGAATACCGTCCTCGCCCGGACGGGCCTATCCCGCTCCACCATCTATCGAAAGATCGCTGAGACTACGTTCCCCGCCCAGATCAGAATCAGCATCAACGGAGCCGGTTGGCGGGAGTCCGAGATCAATCGCTGGGTTGCCGATCCCGTCGCATGGCGGCCGAGGCGAGAAGGCGATGACGTTCGATAAGGCCGGATGCGCGAGGTGGCAGGACGATAGCACGGGCTGTATCATGCAATCCAATTTCCTGTGGAAAACGGAATCGAACCGCCGGTATGATTTTGGATTGGGTAATTTCGCGGGTACCTGGCGTTAGCCGCACTGCATATTTTTCAGTAAAATCAAATTGATATTCTATAAGTTCGATTCCGTCCCTGGCACCATTTTTCCTCAATGGCGTGAACAGCCTGCAAGCAGGCTTCTCCGTTCGCCGATTGTGCCGTGCGTGAGAGATCAGCACCGACTCAGCACGGCTGCCGAAATTCACTTGTCAGGCACATTTCTGGTCCGCTGCTCGCAAATACGGGATGAGGGTTGGCATGATCAGTGCCCCCGCCAGCCTCGCCCAGCGGATTGCGTGGGCCTGCTCTAATGACTTGCCAATCCTTGATCGGCGCGTCAGGCGCTGGCTTGTATACAAGGTACATATGCCTATAAGGCGAATCAATTCCAAAGGAGCCAACCCACTTCCACTCGATGTATATCTGGCTCATGCGTAACCTCAATTACCTATAGATCTATTTCCCAATTAGAACGAACGAATATTGATTCAGTATTTTCTACTATTACTATGTGGAATGGGAAAAAAATAAATAATCTTCTCAATAAAGATCCGGAACGATATGTTAAAGAATAGACATTCCTTGGCTCTTCACCTTCATATTCACGATATGAATAAAGCTTTGCGCCATTTTCTAAAAGAAAATCTACGACCTGCCGACCTGTGCAATTCGCATCTGACAGCGTTTGATCGAATATTCTTTCGTAGTTGATGCCGATATCCTTTAAATATTGATCCATGTTTTGAAGCGGTTCTGAGGCAAGCGCTTCGGCACAGGTCACGCTCGGGGCCGCAGTCGGCGAATTTCCGGTGCCTTTTTCCTGGTCTCGCGTGTCGACCTGGCTCGGAACAATGCCGGTTTCACCTGCGCGCAGCCCATCCGAGCTCAGTTTCGGCGCTGTCGCTTCATCTGGTTCCGTCTGCTCCACGCCGGCGCCCCCGGTGTCTCGCAGTTCGTCCCCGAAGGCGATCGTGGTGAGGGCGACCGGAGCGATTACCCCCAGCGCCGCGAAGGCAAAGGCCAGACGACGGACGCTAGCAATCCGGTTGCGTCCTGTTGCTATATGCGACCGGACCGCTGCCGGCGTCGCCGCAGGACGACGCTTTACGAACTTCGCGGCGATATCCACGCCATCGCTCGCAAGCTTTCGTCTGAGAGGACCATAAGGATCGAAGTCGATCGACATCTTTATTCCTCACTGTTCCCGCGTGGCGCGGCGGAACTGATCCGACAGCGGCTTCAGGAGATATGACATCGCCGTGCGCTCGCCGGTCTGGATGAAGGCCTCCTCCAGCATGCCGGGGACCAATGGAAACCGCTTCTTTCACCATGCCCGACCGCGGACCACCTGGCACGCTCAGAACCACACAGCCGCCTTCGGCGTCTGCGGCACCTTGCCCGTCGCCGCGTATTTCAAGGCCTCCGCGACCGCTTCCAGCAGTTGCTCCGGGGTGAAGGGCTTCGGCAGGAGGCCGAGGGCGGCGTCTTTGCCAGCCCGTGCAACAGCCGCCTGTCCGGTGATGTAGAGGCTGGGCACCTGATGCTCGTCACGCAGCCGACGGGCCAGTTCGACGCCGTCGTCACCGCCCTCCAGATCGATATCGACCAGAGCGAGCGAGATCGTCGAGGACCGCGCGATGTCCAGCGACGGGCCGCTCCGCATGGTCGGCCCCAACACCTCGTAGCCGGCGTCCCTCAGATCGTCTTCGATGACCATGGCCACGATCAGATTGTCCTCGACAATCAGCACGGAATGAATTGCGGGCATCTATCGATCCAATACGCTGCGGGCCGGCACCCGTACCTGCACCTGAAGACCGGCGGGTGTAAATTCCAGATTTGCCTCGCCGTCGAGACTGTGCGCCGCCGAACGGATGAAACGCGTGCCGTAGCCGGTCCGCGACGGCGGTTTGACGCTCGGCCCGCCGCTCTCCGACCATTCCAATACGAAGCTGTCGCCCCCGGTTCCCGGCTCGACCGACCACTTGACACCGACGGCGCCCTCGCTCGACGACAGCGCCCCATATTTGGCCGCATTGGTGGCCAGTTCGTAGAGGCTCAAGGCGATCTTCTGGGCGGGGTCGGACAGCAGCAGCTGATCCGGGCCGGTCGCCACAACTCGCACGTCCTCCGTGTTGAAGGGCCTCAAGATCGCTTCCACCAATTCGGTCAACCGCACCGATCCGTAGTCGACATTGAACAGGACCGTATGGACGTTGCTGAGGGCGTTCAGTCGGCCAGCGAATTCCTGGGAGAACTCAGCGAGATCGGCGGAGTTCCGGCGGGTCAGCGAAAAGAGGGCGTTGACGCTGGCGAGGATGTTCTTGACCCGGTGGTTGAGCTCGTGGCGCAATTCCTCCTGATGCGCGATGTAACGGGCCAGGGCGTACTGGCGACGGCGCGCTCTGAGGGCGGTATCGACCGACGTGGTCAGTTCGGCGGGATGGACCGGCCGCTGCTTGATGATCAGCTTTGAGCGCGGCATCAGCTCCAGCAGGCGACCAGCGGCTTTGTTGAGATGCAGCGCCTGATCCAGCAGCACGATGATCGGGAGTTCCGACCAGTCGTCCTGTTGCGCCAGCATTTCGGCGATGAGGCTCAGCGATTTTTCGGTCAGCCCCTCCTGGCTCACGACCAGCAGTCCCGCGTCTGCTCTCAAAAGAGCCTGGAACTCGGACAGGTCTCCGGCGGCGACCGCGGCGAAGCCGGCATCGGTCAGCACCTGACGCAGCGTCGCGCTATCGCCGCCATAGGGCGCGTGAATTACCACCGGCAATTCGGCGGCGGTGGGAATGCCGTCGATATCGGCGGGCATCAGGCCGGCATCGGCGAGGGACTGCCCGGCGGGGGTTGAACAAACTCCCGTATGCTGATGCCGTCGGTGTCGATCTGGAACTGGCGCACATCGAGATCGTGTGGACCGTGGCGCTTCTTGACGACGGTGATCGTGCGGCGGACAACGGCCGGCCATTCGTACATGCGCAGGAACACCACGGTGTCGCCGAGAAAGCTGACGTCGACGGCTGTCTCCATATTGTGACCGAGCAGCCCGTGCTGAGCGACGATCAGGATGGTCAGGACGCCACGCCGCGAGAGATATTTCAGCAGCGTCTGGATCTGCATGATCGCTTCCTGCGGGTTTGGCAGCCCCGCGACGTAACCGGTAAAGCTGTCGATCACCACCACACCGGCATGATTGCCATCGGCCGATTGCTGCGCGATTTGCGAGAATTCGCCCTGCGACACCGCACCGGGACTGAAATCCCAGAGTTCGAGCTTCCCGTCATCGCGATATTTGCGCAGATGCAGTCCGAGCCCCTCCGACCGCCGGAAGAAGGTTTCCACCCGCTCCTCGAACAGAAACAACGTGACCGATTCCCCCCGCTCCAACGCGGCATAAGCGTAGAGCGAGGCGAGCGTCGACTTGCCGGTGCCCGACTGTCCGACGACAAGCGTTGTCGTGCCAGGCTCCATGCCGCCGCCGAGCATGTCGTCGAGCGCATCGACGCCGGACTTGATCAAATCCTCTCGGCCTGCCTCCGGCGCGAGTTCCGGCACGATCCGCGGAAACACGCGAACACCACCTGTCTGGATCGCCATGTCGTGATAACCGTCGAAGAAACTCACGCCGCGCATCTTGCGGATATCGATACGGCGTCGCGCCTGGCCGTATTCGGGCAGGAATTTTTCCAGGTGGAACAGTCCATGCGCCAGACTCTCCACCACCGAATCGCCGCCAACATCGGGCGTCAGGTCGATGAAGAGCGTGGCAATCCCCTGTCGCGCGACCATCCGCTTGAACGACAGGATTTCCTCGTGGAACTTCTGGTCGTCTCGGCTGAGTTGGCGGATTTCGAGGATCGAATCATAGACGATACGCTGCGGCTTGACCCGCGCAATCGCCTTGTCGACCGCCTCGCGCGTGCGATCCAGGCGCACGTCGGAGGCATAGAAGATCGTCTGGTCGTCTCCGGAATCGTCCGCAGCGGCTGTGTGCAGTTCCTCGACCTGGATGCCGTCGAGCGTCCAGCCGTGGGACGCCGCGATTTGCGCCAGTTCGTCTTTGCTCTGCGACAGTGAGACATACAGGACCGCCTCACCGGCGGCGACGCCGGCGAGGAGAAACTGCAGTGCGAAAGTCGTCTTGCCGGTGCCAGGTCGGCCTTGCAGCAGATACAGATGCCGGCCCGGAAGCCCGCCGCCCAAAATCGTGTCGAGGCCCTCGATGCCGCTGGAAAACTGGCGGTTGTTTTTGGCCGGCGACTTCGTGGCCGACTTTTTGGCCGGCAGTTTCGTGGCCGGCTTTTTGGCCGGCAGTTTCGTGGCCGGCTTTTTCCTGGGTGGCATCGCGATTCGACTTTCCAATGGGTCGGAAATGCGGACCATTTCGGCAGATCGGCGGCGTGTCAAGCGGACCCGTCACGCCCCGAACTGGACCACGACGCGATGATTTTCTCGGGCGGGCCGGGCAGACAACCTGAAGGCCGCGACGGCGGCCCGTCGCCTTCAAGGCAATCGCCATTTTCCTGCGTTCTCGCCACGTCACCGATGCGGCGGATCGTCGCTTCGGCGACGTCAGCCGCGAGCCTTACCCGGTCGCCTTCAACGAGAGCGATACCGGGGAAGGGTTCTGACGAGGCCGCGCAGCGACCAATCACAGCACGCATCATGCCAACGGCGGCCCGGTGATGACCGGGCCGCCGTTGGCGTCCGTCTCGGTTGGGCCTGTTGCGGCTCCTTAACTTGCGAGAGCCTTGCATTTTTCGATCGCGAGCGGGGCTGCGGCGACCACGGCGGGAGTCGCGGTCCCGCCCGTCTCGGCGACAATTGCCGCACCGAGAGCGCCCACGCCGGCTTCGCAAACATAACTTCTCAGTTTCTCGGCGCCCTTGCCGGTCAGTCCGTCACCCGAGAACAGACCATTGTCGCCGAAGGCGAAGCCTGACGCATCAGCGAGAAACCCGCCGCATTTGCTCTTCTTGTCCCAGCCGAGATCGATGCCGTGCGATCGCTTGCAGTAGATCATCGCCGCGCCGATTTTGGTGTTGCGTAGCGAAAACGGCAGCCCGGCGACGATCTTCATGCCCGGCTCGCCACCCTGGACGACCCAGATGTAGTGCGGCTTGTTGTCGTCGTCGCTGATATTGATGCCGGCACGCTGCTTCTTGTATTTCAGCCAGCCATAGGACGACAGGTTCAATGCCACGACGTCGCCATAGCGGACCTGGCCATCACCTTTCTGCCGCTGGATCAGCACGTTGAAGTCACCGGCGTTCTTGTCGAGCCAGCCGAGATTGGCGGCGACCGGCCGCTTCTGACGCTTGATGCCGCGCGCCGCCGCCAGATTGACCAACCGGTAGCGATTACCACTGAGGATCGGCCGCCCCTCGCTACCGGCTTGCATCACCCATTGCAGGACGTGGGCGCCATTGCGCGCCGCCGGCTCCAAGCTGAAGGACAACTGCCGCAGGATGTTCTGATCGACGGCAGCACCGGGTTTCTTCTGTTGCGCGGGCTGGGCCTTCACCACATCCAGCGACATGGCCTTTGTCCCCTTGGGGCCGGCATTCGCCGCCGATACGGAAAGCCAACCGAAGGCTCCGGCAAATATGCACAGTGCGATGGAGAGAGATGGTCGAGACATGGTTTTCTCCTTTCAGCGATCCTCTGGGGTTGACCGGTGGGCTGGACGACAGATGGCCGGCGGCTTCCGGCCGGGCGTGAGACACTCAGCAAATGTCGAAGTCGGCTGCGGCGGATCAGTCCGGCGTGACGCGGGCCCGCCGATATCGACGAAGTTTAGTTCGCGCCCGCACCGGGTATGGCGGCCCGCATGACAGCGAGCGCCATCATCGCGCTATTTTTGCGCGACTTTTCGCTGATCCGGCCGTGCTCCCACGGGGATCATGACGTGGGCGTATGGGGTTCCGGACCACATCACGTAGGGACCGTCCGTCTCCATGGTGACCGGCAATCCCTCGAGAGCGGCCGGATCAGGTGATATCACCATGATATGCGGCCCCTCGACGACCCACTCGTTCTCGGAGGTGGGCGTGGCCGCGGCCGGGTCGATGTTGCTCGCACCGCCATCCGGGCTATCGCCAGCGATCATATAGGCGATGCCGACCGACTTGGCGGTGAACGGCTTCTGGTTCATCCAGGCGTCCATCCAGGTCAGCCATTCGGCGTCCATGCACATGGGCCCGGCGATGCCGGCGGGTGCCGGAAAGCACGTGTAACCGCCACTGCCCTTGCGCAGGACCTTCCCCGCCAGATCCGAAACGGTGGCGGTCTCCGAAATGCCCGGAGGCGCAGCGCGCAGCGCATCCGCGATCAATTCTTCTTCGCTCTGAGCGGCCGCGCCGACCGGCACGAATGCGACCGCCAGGAGCACTGCGGCACCGACGCCGCACGCAGTGGCTCTGAACCGGGTGGCCTCATTGAAACGGAATGATGGGATCGAAAACATGGCGGGGTCCTCCTGAGTTTTGATTGGATCAAGCACCGCGGTGCCGCGGTCGACCCTTTCGGTGATCGGCGCCGGGCCGGTTGTCGGGCTGTGCGAAAAGTCTGACCGCGGCCGCGACCGAACGCGGCAACGCGGGACGTCCTTTGATACGAAGGCCGCGGGGGTGATCAGGCTTGCAGGGCCTTGACGTCCTCGGTGGTCAGCGCCTTGCCGCCGATGCCCCATTCGCCGCTACCAAGTTCCTGAACCCGCACCCAGGTGACGCCGCGCATGGCCTCGCCCTCGATCTTGACCATGGTGTCGGTCACCTTCTCGATCATTTCCTTCTTCTGCGCCGCCGAGAAGACGCCTTCGATCAGCTGAATGTCGACGAGTGGCATGATCTTGCTCCCTTGGATTGAACCTGCCGGTCGCCCAGTGTGTCGGGGTCGGCAATAACGGCGTAGCGCATTCCCTTGCGTGATGATGGGAGGCCAGAGGGAGAGATCGGGGAGATTTCGTGGAGATATGCTAGGCTCGCCAGCGGAGCATGCGCTCTACGGCGGTCGGACGATGCTTTACGTTTTCGAATCCTTTGAACTGGATGCCAGTCAGGTCGAGTTGCGGCACAACGGCGCCATCGTGCCGGTGGAGCCGCAGGTTTTCGCTCTGCTTGTGCTTCTCGTTGAAAATCGCGAGCGCATGATCTCCAAGGACGAGATCGTCGAAAAGATCTGGGACGGACGCATCGTTTCCGACTCGGCCATTACCAGCCGCATCAAATCCGCCCGCCGCGCGCTTGGCGACGATGGCAAGGCGCAGTGTTTTATCCGTACCGTGCATGGCCAGGGTCTGCGTTTCATCGCCGAGGTCAAGACCGTCGCAAGGCGAGGCTCGCGGCTGCCAGCCTCGCCTTGCGGGAACGAATGGCCGAGCAAGGTCGCGGACGACGCCCGCCCGTCGATCGCCATCCTGCCCTTCCGGTTGCTCGGCGTCGCCGGGTCGCATGGCGCCATCGCCGATGCCCTGCCCCACGATCTGATTGCCGCCCTGTCGCGGCTGCGCTGGCTGTTCGTCATCGCGCGCGGGTCGTCGTTCCGCTTCCGCTCACCCGATCCCGACGTCGGCGAAATCGGCGACATTCTCAATGTCCACTATTGCCTATCGGGTATCGTCGAGATCTTCGGGAACGCCATCACCGTCGTCGTCGAACTTGCCGACACGCGCACCGGCGGCGTCGTCTGGGGCGACCGCTTCGCCGCCAGACTCGACGATATTCACGAGATCCGCTCCCAGATCGTCGCGAACATCATCGCCGCCCTGGAGATTCAGATCCCGCTCAACGAGGCCAATCTCGCTCGCCTGGGCGCGCCGGAAAATCTGGACGCGTGGTCCACTTATCACCTTGGGCTTCAGCACCTTTACCGGTTCAACAAGAAGGACAACGCGGTCGCCACGGGCCTTTTCGAAAGTGCGATCGCCAAAGAACCACGCTTCGCGCGCGCCTATGCCGGCCTGTCCTCGACCGCGTTCCAGAACGCCTTCCTGCGCTACACGGACGACCCGCCGAAGGCCGTCGCGGCGGCGCGCAAATTCGCCGAGCGCAGCGTCGAACTCGACCCGATCGACCCCTTCGCCAATTTCACCATGGGGCGGGCCTTTTGGCTCACCGGCGATATCGATGGCAGCCTGTCCTGGTTGGACCGATCCACCGGGCTCAGTCCCAATTACGCGCAAGGCTTCTATGCCCGCGCTTGGGCGGACACGATTTGCGAACGCGACCTGAAAGGCACGGAGAATGCCCGGATCGCTTTGTCGCTCAGCCCGCTCGATCCGTTTCGCTATGCCATGCTGGGGACGCGGGCCTTCGCCTGCCTGATCCGCAGCGATACCGCCGAGGCCGCGGACTGGGCAGACCGGGCGGCGCGGTCGCCGGGCGCCCACGTACTGATCGCCATGATCGCCATCGTCGCCCATGCCTTGAACGGCGACGAGCGCCGCGCGGCGCTGTGGGCCGCGGATGCGCGCGCCCGCCGCGACGACATTTCGCAAGCCCATTTCTTCAGTTCGTTTCCGTTCGGAGATGGCCCGCTCCGGCGCCGAATCTCGAAGACCTTGGCGGATCAAGGCTTCTCATAAGACAAAGGGGGGCGTTTCGATCGGTGCGTGTTCCGGACGTCACTCATACCAACTCTCGGATTGTATGACTCGTAGGGGATTCTCGGCGCGGAACTGATGTGATTCATTGGTGCGAACAGGAGGATGTTCGCCATGGCCACGCCGGTTCCGCTTCGCTCTGACTTCGATACGA